>JABAOD010001994.1_pt4 | contig 20108 bp, 20 predicted proteins | sample 7062151 | NCBI WGS metagenome assembly JABAOD01 (sample SAMN14538626, study PRJNA623070) | marine sediment metagenome | biome: marine biome [ENVO:00000428]; feature: marine pelagic biome [ENVO:01000023]; material: deep marine sediment [ENVO:00002113] | place: India: Gulf of Khambhat ... | reverse complement strand
GCACAAGCGGGTCAACGCGGCGATGCTCGCCGGCGCGCTGTTCAACCGCGCGACCGACCTGTTTACGTCGATCGTGGATCTCAACGAGCTCGGCGTGCAGGTGAGCCACAACAACGAGCTGATGCGCGAATGCTCGGATTGTTTCCAGGAAGCGCTCGAGCTCGGCCAGCAGGTCAAGCACTCGAGCGGCTGCGAAGGCATCGACGAAGTCTGGGGCGAGCCTTTCAAGGCATTCACGATGCCGATCGCCGATTTCTACCAGTCGCGCTTCGTCAAGATCGCGCAAAGCATGCGCGACATCGACCGCATCGCCGAATGCATGATCGATACCTTCTGCCGCCACGACGCCTTCGCCGATCTGAAGACGCTGATCGTCGACTACGCGGCGGCGGCGCGCCACACCGCCGAGACGATGAAGAAGGACCCGATCATCTTTCGCGTCTGGCCCAACTTCGTCGCCCTCGGCGAGCAGCTCGACGAGTTCGCGCCGGAGGCGCCGGCCGACGCGAGCGAGATCACGCGCATGCGCCTTGCCCAGGGGCGCGACCTGGTCCAGGAAGGGCGCCTGCTGGTGCGCTACATCGCCAGCGCGCGCGTGCCGATGCCGAAGAGCACCGCCGAATACATCGCAAAATGCCAGGCATTCAACGGCCAACCGCTGGCATAATGGCCGGCCCGGTCACGAACTGATTTCGACAACGAGCGATGGCAAAGAAATCCAAGTCGGGGGATAACCCGAATATCGTCAGCCTCTGGCCGACGACGCTGCTGGTCAAGCGGTTCGCGCACTATCAAAAGGTCAATCCGGCGTTGCTCGAGCTGTTCTACGCGCACTGCGAGCGCGAAAAGGGCGGCCCGGTGCATGCCTACGCGAGCAAGGACGACCTGCTGGAGCGCTACCCGATGCATACCGAGCTCGGCGAACTCGCCGAGTTCATCAGCCAGGGGGTCGTCGAGGTGGCGCGCGAGGCCAACCGCGGGCTTTGGCGCGACGATGACCGCGTCCGCGTCACGCTGACCGGCCTGTGGTTCCAGATCTCCAACCGCCACGCGTTCCACGAGGTGCACGTCCACGGCAATGCGTCCTGGTCCGGGGTTTACTACGTGCAGGCCGGCGACAGCAGCACGTCGGCGGACGACAGTCGCGGCGGCCAGCCGAATGGCGTAACCCGTTTCTACGGCCCGCATCTCGAGCACATGGCCGGCGGTTTCGGCGACTACGGCAACCTCTACCTGCACGCCAACAGCTGGGACTCGTACCCGCAGGACGGCAAGCTGTGCGTTTTCCCGTCACACATCAAGCACATGCCGTTTCCCTACGACGGCGAACGCGACCGCGTCATCGTGTCGTTTCACGCCCAGGTCTTCGACTCGAGCGGCAACATGAGCTACAAATACGGCTTTCAGAACTGACTTCGGTCAGCCGATGAACAGGACGAGGGCCGCGCTCGCGAGCACGACGCTGGCGAATACGAGGTAATAGCGCAGCCCGGCGCGCAACACGCGCGCGCGGGTCGGTTCGGTGCAGTACGCGAAGTAGAAGCTCAGCGGCAGCGCGAACAGCAGCAGCGCCGCGAGGTCGGGCAGCGCGAGCCACAGGCCGAGCCAGTGCAACAGAGTCAGCGCGACCCCCAGCAACGCGAGGGTCGCGACGAAGGACAGCGCCGGGCGCAAGGCGCTCGCGGCAGCGCCTACTTCAGCACCGGCATCGTGAACTCGGCCTCGAGTTCGTCCTCGAGCCAGCGCGAGGTCACGGTCTTGACCTTGGTGTAGAAGCGCAGCGCCTCCATGCCGTACTGGTTGTGGTCGCCGAAGGCCGAGTTTTTCCAGCCGCCGAAGCTGTGGAACGCGAGCGGCACCGGGATCGGCACGTTGATGCCGACCATGCCGATATCGACCCGGTTGGCGAACTCGCGCGCCGCATCGCCGTCGCGGGTGAACACCGCAACGCCGTTGCCGAACTCGTGCTCGTTGACCAGCTTCACCGCCTCGTCGAAGCTGCCGGCCCGCACCTGCGTGAGCACCGGGCCGAAGATCTCGTCCCGGTAGATCGACATGTCGGGCTTGGCGTGGTCGAACAGCGAGCCGCCGCAGAAGAAGCCGCCCTCGTAGCCCTGCAGGCTCGCGCCGCGGCCGTCGACGACCAGCTCCGCACCCGCGTCCACGCCCTGCTGGATGTAGTTCTCGATGCGGTCCTTGGCCTGCTGCGTGACCACCGGGCCCATATCCGCCTTGTCGTCGTTCCACGGCCCGTAGCGCAGCTCCTGCACGCGCGGCTTGATCCGCTCGATGATCGCATCCGCGGTCGCATCGCCGACCGGCACGGCGACCGAGATCGCCATGCAGCGCTGGCCGGTCGAGCCGTAGCCGGAGCCGATCAGCGCGTCGGCCGCCTGGTCGAGATCGGCGTCGGGCATGATCACCATGTGGTTCTTGGCGCCGCCGAACACCTGGACGCGCTTATTGTGGGCGGTGCCCTCGTGATAGATGTACTCGCCGACCGCCGTCGAGCCGACGAAGCTGATCGCCGGCACGTCGGGGTGATGCAGCAGGGCGTCGACCGCCTCCTTGTCGCCGTTGACGACGTTCCAGACGCCGTCCGGCAGGCCCGCCTCCTTCCACAGCTCGGCCAGGAACAGCGGCGCCGAGGGGTCGCGCTCCGACGGCTTGTTGATGTAGCAGTTGCCGCAGGCGACCGCCATCACCCCCATCCACAAGGGAATCATCACCGGGAAATTGAACGGCGTGATTCCGCCGACGACGCCGATCGCCTCGCGTTGCGAGAAGGTGTCGATGCCGCCGCCGACATTGGAGGAGAACTCGCCCTTGATCAGGTGCGGGATGCCGCAGGCGAACTCGGTGACGTCGATGCCGCGCTGGATCGAGCCCTTGGCGTCGACGATCGTCTTGCCGTGCTCCTTGCCGACGACCTCGGCCAGCGTGTCCATGTTGCGCACCAGGAGGTCGCGGAACGCGAACAGCACCTGGCTGCGCCGCGAGGCGGAGGCCGACGCCCAGTCCGGGAACGCTTTGCGAGCGGCCTGGACGGCGCGGTCGACCTCGTCGGCATTGGCGTAGGGCGCGCGGGCCTGCACCTCGCCCGTCGCCGGATTGAGGATGTCGCCGAACCGGCCGCTGGTGCCCTCGACCCGCTTGCCGCCGATGAAGTGATAAAGAGTCTCGGTCATACCGGTGCCCCCGAATGTTCCAGTGTTGGCGCGATATTACGACGTCCGGCCGAGGCCGTCAGCGCAAATCCGGCCGTCGGCCCTTGGCCTTGCCTCTTGATCCAATTGCATCGTCATTCCGAGCGAAGCGACGCGATCCAGTTTTGACCGCACCTCCTGGATTGCCGCGGCGCTACGCGGCTCGCAATGACGCCGACAATCAACAGCAGTCAGCTTCAGTACCGGCCGAACACCTTGCGCAGGCCGTCGGCCAGCCGGTCGATATGCCTCTTCTCCGCGACGAAGGGCGGGGCGATGCAGGCGGTATCGCCGGTCATCTTGACCAGCACGCCTTCGTCCCACAAATCCTGGACCGCCTGGCCGCCACGGGCCCCGGGCTTTCCGTCCTTGGGCGCGAGGTCGACGCCGGCCAGCATGCCGATGCCGCGGATGTCGGTGACCGCCGGCAGATCCTTCAGCGAGAACACCGCGTCGAGGAAGTAGCCCGACATCTCGCGCGCCCGCTCGAACAAACCCTCCTTCTCGTAGATGTCGAGGGTGGCGAGCGCTGCCGCGCAGGCCGCCGGGTGCGCCGAATAGGTGTAGCCGTGGAACAGCTCGACGCCGCCGGCGCCGGCATCCATGATCGTGTCGTAGACCTCGTCGCTGACCGCCACGGCGCCCATCGGGATGGCGGCGTTGGTCAGCGCCTTGGCCATGGTCATGATATCGGCCTTCACGCCGAAGACCTGGCCCGCGAAGTTGCCGCCGATGCGGCCGAAGCCGGTGATCACCTCGTCGAAGATCAGCAGGATGCCGTGCGTGTCGCAGATCTCGCGCAGGCGCTCCAGATAGCCCTTCGGCGGCACCAGGATGCCGGTCGAGCCGGCCACCGGCTCGACGATGCAGGCGGCGATGGTGTCGGCCCCGTGCAGGTCGCAGAAGCGCTGCAGGTCGTTGGCCAGCTCGACGCCGTTCCTCTCGGGCTGGCCGCGGACATAGAGCTCGTCCTTGCTCCAGGTGTGGCGCATGTGCAGCACGCCGACGACGCCGGGGCCGAACTGCTCCTTGTTCTTGACCATGCCCTGGACCGAGGTGCCGCCGAAGTTGACGCCGTGATAGGCGCGCTCGCGCCCGACGAGGCGGATGCGCTGGCCCTGGCCCCTGGCGCGCTGGTAGGCGAGCGCGATCTTCAGCGCGGTATCGACCGATTCCGAGCCCGAATTGGTGAAGAAGGTGTACGCCAGATCACCCGGGTAAAGTGCCTTCAGCCGCCGCGCCAGCTCGAACGCGGCCGGCTGGCCGTGCTGGAACGGCTGCACATAGGCGCAGTCGCGCAGCATCTCCGATACGGCGTCGGCGATTTCCGGGCGGCTGTGGCCGGCCGGCACGCAGAACAGGCCCGACGACATGTCGATCAGTGTGCGCCCGTCGTGGCTCTCGCATTCGACGCCCTTGCTGCTCACCATGAGGCGCGGCTTTGCCTTGAATGCCCGGTTGGCGGTAAAGGGCATGAAGAAATGCTCGAGGTCGTTGGTCGGATAACGCATGGCAGTCACTCCGAATACGCGCGACGGCGCGGCCGCGCCAGGTTTGTAGCGTAAGAGCGGCCCGGCGTCCGGCGGATGGAAACCTGCGCGACTCTAGCATTGGCACGAGGATCGCGGATAGGGCCAGCCCCGGCAGAACAGCTTGGCCAGACGCGGACTTCCCCTGACCGGTCGAACTTGTCAGGATGGCGTCGGGTCAGACCAGAGTCGGAGGCCGGGCGATGGACTTCACGGGCAAGGTGGTGCTGGTCACGGGCGGCACGTCCGGCATCGGCGCGGCAATCGCCAAGACGTTCGGCGCAGCCGGGGCGTCCGTGTTTCTGACCGGCCGGAATGCGGCGCGCGGCGACGCCGTGGCCGCGGCAATCGCCGCCTCTGGCGGAACCGCCGCCTTCCAGGCCGCCGACATCGCCGCCGACGGCGCCGGTGGCCGCCTCGTGCAGGCTGTTCTGGACCGCTTCGGCCGACTCGACGTGCTCGTCAACAACGCTGGCATCATCCACCGCGGCACCGCCGAGGAGACCACCGACGCGCAGTGGCGGCTGACAATCTCGGTGAATCTCGATGCCGCATTCTACGTCAGCCGCGCGGCGGTCCCGGCCATGCGCCGGCAGGGCGGCGGTGTCATCGTCAACATCGCATCGGACTGGGCGCTGGTCGGCGGGAAACGCAGCGTGGCCTACTGCGCGTCGAAAGGCGGCATGCTGCTGATGACCAAGGCGATGGCGCTGGATCATGCGCATGAACACATCCGCGTCAACGCGGTCTGCCCGACCGACGTCGACACGCCGATGCTGGACGCCGAGTTCGCTGCCCTCGGGATCGCCAAGGCGGACGGCCTCGCCGGCTATGCCGATACCATCCCGATCGGCCGTGTCGGCGCGCCGGGGGACGTCGCCCGGGCGGTTCTGTTCCTCGCCTCGGACCAGGCCGGCTTTATCACCGGAATCGGCCTGCCGGTCGACGGCGGCGCAACGGCCATGTAGGACGCGGGGGCCGTTGCCGCAGGATGGTCCGCCGGCGGGCGTTGCGCCGGGCGCGGCCTGTCCTCAGTGCTTGCTCACGTACACACGGAAACGCCCTTCGACCGCGTCCGGATTGACCAGCATGTGGACGTAGCGCACGCTCGTCGCGTCGATGTACGTATCGTACCTGTCGACCGGCTTCGGCGCATACCATGGCCTCATGGCGCTCTCTGTGCGGGCGGCGATCCGGAAATCGGCAGCGCGGCGCAGTCGGAACCGCCGGGTCCATTTCTCGATCCATGCCGCCGGCACGAGCAGCTCGAATTCGAAATCGTCGGTTGTCACGACGCCGGGGCGCCACCCGTAGGCGACGACAACCGAGTTGACCACCGTGACATCGCCGGGCCGGGATTCGCGGAAGACCCTGCTGTAGTTGGCCTCGTTGTCGCCTTCGTGAACCGTACGCGGCGTCGCATCCGTATAGGACTGGCAGCCCCCGATCGTGAACCCGAGGAGCACGGCCAGAAGCGGTGCCGGCCAGCGACACAGCCGCGGAAGAACGGTCTTTGCGTGCGTGCTCACGGTCGCATGCGGCGATCCGCGCCCGTGCCGGCGCCTGCTGCTTTCATGAATGCTCCTTTCGCGCGAAGCCAATTTCCCGACGGCCTGAACGCAACAATCCCCGACTTGCCCGCCGCCGTCAACGCGGCTTCGGCGGCGTGGACGCCGCCTAGATCTCCCGCCCCTCGAAGCCGTGCGCGCCGTCGCGGGTCTCGATCTCGATGACCCAGAGGTCGGGGTCGCGCGCGGTCTGACGGGCGATGTAATCGTCGGCCTCGGACTCGGTCACGAGGTTGCCGTCGAGCGCCGCCAGCCAACACAGGATCCCGTCGAGGTCGCGCGTCTGCGCCAGCACGCGGCAGCCGAGGTCGAGCCGGTTGACCTTGAGGATCACCATCCCCCCATGCGGGTCACCGCGTCGCGCCACCACGGCCGGCACCGCCGCGGCGGTGAGGCGGCGCAGATGCGCCTTGATCCACAGTTCTGTGGGGATTCGCCCGTCCGCCACCGTTACCGTCCCGTCTGCCTCCAATCATGGGTCAGACGTACGGCGTCGTAGACTTCGTACGTCTGCAGCCGCTGCGCCAGTAGGTCGGCCAACAGCATTCGCATGGCTATCCCGGTTCGGCTGGCTGGCGGCGGCATGGCGGGGACCGGCGGGCCGCCAGCCTATATGCCGGAATATGAGGGATGGAGAGGCCACCCTGGCACGTGAAGCGATGCGCGAACGTTCTACTGCAGTGCGGCAACGGTTTTGTCCGTTTCCGCGCCGGCGGCGCCGTTTCGCCGCTCGTCGCGCGGCGTGCGCCCGAACATGTCGCGGTAGCATTTGGAGAAGTGCGATGCCGACGTGAATCCGCAAGCGAAGGCGATTTCGGTCACCGGCATCGTCGTCTGGGTCAGCAGCAGCCGCGCGCGCTCCAGGCGAAGCCGGAGGTAGTAGCGCGCGGGGCTGGTATTGAGATAGCGGCGGAACAGGCGCTCCAGCTGGCGGCGCGACAAGCCGACGCGGGCGGCGATATCCTCCCGGCTCAAAGCGTCCTCGACATGCGCCTCCATCGCGCCGATCGCCTGGATCAGCTTGGGGTGGCTGATGCGCAGCCGGGCCTGCAGCGGCAGGCGCTGATTGTCGTGCCCCTCGCGGATCCGCTCATGCATGAACTGTTCGCTTACCGCGGACGCGACGTCGTTGCCGTGGCGCCGGGAGATCTCCGTCAGCATCATGTCGGCGGCCGCGATGCCGCCGGCACAGGTGAACCGGTCGCGGTCGATCTCGAACAGCTCCGCCTGCACGTCGAGATCGGGATGCTGTTCCCGAAAGCCCTCGAGATTCTCCCAGTGAATGGTGCAGCGATAGCCGGACAGGAGGCCGGCATGCGCCAGCACGTGCGCACCGGTACAGAGCGCGCCGACATGGGTGCCCTCACGCGCCCAGCGGCGCAGCCAACCGAACACGACGTTGTCCTGATACAGTTGGGCGCCGATCCCGCTGCACACGACGACGTTGTCGAGGTGCGGCGCGTCGGCGATGCCGCGGTCGGCGATCATCCGCACACCGTTGGACGCCTCGACGGGCTCGCCGTCGCGGCTGAGGATCTCCCATTCATAGAGCTGGCGGCCCGTCGTATAGTTGGCGAGCCTCATCGCCTCGAGCATCGCTGTGAATGCCGACATGGAGAAGTTCGGAATGAGCAGGAACGACACCCGGTCCGGTCGTTCGCCGCTGACTTTCCTGAACATGCGATCCCGCCTCCCTGGCCGCCCTTCCCGTTTGACCCCGATCCGCAATTTTGTCAACGGATTCAGGCCGTCCGGAACGGTGCACCAGCGCGATGGCCCGGCACGGTGTCGCGGTCACGCGCGACCTCGGCACAGCCGCCGGACACGTTCCGACGGGCGATCGCCAGCCCGGGTCGACAGAATCAGGACGCCCTGATTTCCTGCAGGAACCTGTCGACCTCGCCGCGCAGGCCCTCGGCCTGGCGGGCCATCTCCTGCGAGGCGTTGAGCACCTGGCCGGCCGCCGACCCGGTCTCGCCGGCGGCCTTGCTGACCGCCTCGATGTTCTGGTTCACGTCCTGGGTGCCGCGGGCGGCCTGCTGGACGTTGCGGGCGATCTCCTGGGTCGACACGCCCTGCTCCTCGACCGCCGAGGAGATCGTCGTCGCGATGTCGTTGACCTCGCCGATGATCGAGCGGATCTTCTCGATCGCATCGACCGCGCCGGTCGTCTCCTCCTGCACCGAGGCGATCTGCTGCGAGATCTCCTCGGTCGCCTTGGCGGTCTGGTTGGCGAGGTTCTTGACCTCCTGCGCCACCACCGCAAAGCCCTTGCCGGCCTCGCCGGCACGGGCCGCCTCGATCGTGGCGTTGAGGGCCAGGAGGTTGGTCTGCCCGGCGATGTCGTTGATCAGGCTGACGACATCGCCGATCTTGCTCGCCGCCTCGGCGAGGCCCTGCACCGTCGCGTTGGTGGTCTCGGCCTCGGCCACCGCGTTCTGCGCGATCTTCGCGGACTGCAGCACCTGGCGGCCGATCTCGGTGATCGAGGCGCTCAGCTCCTCGGCCGTCGCCGCCACCGTCTGCACGTTCGCCGTCGCCTGCTCGGAGGCGCTGGCGACGTTGGCCGACTGGCGGCTCGTCTCCTCCGCCGTCGCCGACATCTGCTGCGCCGTCGCCTGCATCTCCGTCGCCGCCGACGACACCCCGTCGACCACCTCCTTGACCTGCCGCTCGAAGCGGTCGGCGATCTCCAGCATCCCCTGACGCTTCTCCGCCTCGACCCGCTGGTGCGCCTCGGCCTGTTCCTTTTCGAGGCGCTGCTTGTCGATCGCATTGTCCTTGAACACCTGGACCGCGGCGGCCATGCCGCCGATCTCGTCGCGGCGCTCGCGCTCGGGCACCTCGGCGCTGATATCGCCGTCGGCAAGCCGGGCCATCGCTCGTGTCATGACCCTGACGGGATTGGTTACGGTGCGGCTGAGGGCATAGACCAGCATGACGATCAGCGCCACGACAACGCCCAAGCCCACCAAAATCTGGGTCCTCACCGCCGACGATACCTTCTCGTTCAGCGCATCGAGGGTCCAGGCAACCGCAATGATCCCGATAGCGTCCTTGTCCTTGCCGGACATCACGGGCGCGGCGACGACCAGATGGTCGCCGGTGATCATGGAAACCGTATCGCCGGACTGGAGGCGTGCCTGCCAGCGCTTGGGGACGCCCGACAGATCGTAGGATTGCCACCGCGGGGAATCGTAAGTCGCCAGCACCGCGCCATTCGTGTGCCAGACCGTGATGTTCGCAATGGTGGACCCATCATCGTCCACAAGGTCGGCATAGGTTGCTTCGATGCGGTCCGCCTTGCGCCAACGTACGCCGCCGGAGATCAACGAGGCCAGCATCTGGGTCACCGTGACACCGGTTTCCTCCGACATCGCGCGAAGATCTTTGCGCTGGGTATTCGCGCTCAGCATCGTCATCGCGCTGATGCCGATGATCACCATTATCGCGACAATCAGGACAATCTTGCGCCCGATGGTCAAGACACCCAACTGTCTGGACTGTCTTAATGCTGCACCGGGCGCGCCTGATTTTGTCACATTACCAGCCGTCGCCGCACTCATTGCGATCACCCTTATGCAATATTGTCTTACTTGACGATTCGGCGCGCCCTCAATTGGACAGCAGTTCCACATTGACCCCGATCGTAATGGCTCCGATCACGGCGCCGTTGTCCGGATCAGCGATCGCCATGCTGACCTGCGACTGGTATGTCTGCGTCGACTCGTCGAACTCCACCCCGTCGATGAACACAGCATCCGGGCCGGCCAGGAACGTCTTTTTCCACTTCGCTTCGTCGCCCTGCCAGTAATCCGACGTGGCATCGCTCTGAGCGACGTTCAGGCCGCGGTTGTCCATGACGAAGATTTCGGTGAACAGGCCTTCGCCCTCGTGTTTGTAGCCAAGAAGCTTTTTCGAAGCGGGGCGGCCGAGCAGTTCATCGATCATCGGCCGGACGCTCGAGCCGGTCTCGGCGCGCCACTTCTTGTCGAGCGCGTCGATGTCGGACTGCGCCAGTCCCGAATGCGCCTGATTCTGCGAGCGGATCGCATTGACCAGCAGCGGATCGGAGACCCAGGCCTTGAACGTGCTGTTCACGAGATTGCGGAGCGCGGCATCGCTTTCGCCGGCCGCGTGCGCCATCGGCGACAGGAACATCGTCGCTGCGGCTACCAAAAGGATTTTCCTCATCTCACTTTCCTCTCTTGCAGGACTCTGACATCTGTGAAACCCGAAGCCCTGTCGCGGCCTGGACGCCGCGGGCGTCCGCCATACGCGTGCCGCCAACGGCATCGTACGTACCAAGCTCGCGCAGGTGCTTCCGCTTTCCTATGTATCCGCCGTTTACCCTAACAACCGGTTAATATTTCTATATAAAATTGATAAAACCCGGGACCGATCGCGGGTTTCCCGCAGACATAACAACGCGGTTGGGTCCTTCCTTATTCGGCATCCGTTCATTGCCCCGCGTCCCCGGCGAGTCGACCCGGCTCTGGTGCGGTACCCGAGCGCTGGGTCAAAGCGCGTCGCGCGCGCTGTGCGCAGCCCGTCGGGCCATGATCATGTGCGCGTCGCGCGATCTGGAAATCATGTCGCCCAGGGACATGACCGCCGGTGGCCGCGGACCTACGCATTTGCCATGCCGGCTTGCGTGGACGGAATGCCTGCGGCAAGCTGCCTTGCGTTTACGGAGGTACGCCGTCGATGCCCGGATACTCGATCTTCGCGCTTGTCCGCAACGCGCTGAGCTATCACGAAAACTGGCAGCAGGCGTGGCGCAGCCCGGAACCGAAGCCCGAATACGATGTCCTGGTGATCGGCGGCGGCGGCCACGGCCTGGCGACCGCCTATTACCTGGCCAAGGAGCACGGCATCACGAATGTCGCCGTGCTCGAGAAGGGCTGGCTGGGCGGCGGCAACACCGGCCGCAACACGACCATCGTCCGCTCCAACTATCTGTGGGACGAGAGCGCCGCCCTCTACGAGCATGCGCTGAAGCTGTGGGAGGGGCTGTCGCAGGAGCTGAATTTCAACGTGATGTTCAGCCCGCGCGGGGTGATGAACCTCGCCCACAACCAGCATGACTGGCGGGAGCTGAACCGGCGCGTCCACGCGATCCGCCTGAATGGTATCGATTCCGAAATCCTCAGCGCCCGCCAGGTCAAGGCCGAGGCCCCGATCCTCAACGTCTCGCCAGACACACGATATCCGATCATCGGTGCGTCCATGCAGCGGCGCGGCGGCACGGCGCGGCACGATGCGGTGGCCTGGGGCTATGCCCGCGCCGCCGACGCGCGCGGCGTCGACATCATCCAGAACTGCGAGGTGACCGGATTCCTCATCGACAAGGGCAAGGTCACCGGCGTCGAGACCACGCGCGGCAGCATCAGGGCCGGCCGAATCGGCGTCGTCGTCGCCGGGCATTCGTCGGTGCTGGCCGAAATGGCCGGCTTCCGCATGCCGATCGAGAGCAATCCCCTGCAGGCGCTGGTCTCAGATCCGATCAAGCCGGTCCTCGACTGTGTCGTGATGTCGAGTGCCGTGCACGTCTATGTCAGCCAGTCGGACAAAGGCGAACTGGTGATCGGCGCGGGTTCGGACCTGTACGTCTCGTATGCGCAACGCGGCAGCTTCGACATCATCGAAGGCATCATGGGCGCGCTGTGCGAGCTCGTGCCCATGGTCTCGCGACTGAAACTGATGCGGCAGTGGGGCGGCATCGTCGACGTCTCCCCGGACCGCAGCCCGATCATCGGCAAGACGCCGGTCGAGGGCCTGTACTTCAACTGCGGCTGGGGCACCGGCGGCTTCAAGGCGACGCCCGGCTCCGGCCATGCCTTCGCGGCGACGCTGGCTGCCGGCGAGCCGAACGATCTGGCCGGGCCGTTTTCGCTCGACCGCTTCCGGACCGGCTTCCTGATCGACGAGGCCGGCGCCGCAGCGGTCGCGCATTAGGAGATCGACACCATGTTTCTGATCGATTGTCCATGGTGCGGGCCGCGCTCGCAGAAGGAATTCCACTGTCATGGGGAGGCGCATATCGCGCGGCCGAAGGATCCCGAGGCGTTGTCCGACGCGGAATGGTCCGATTACCTGTTCAATCGCGCCAATACCAGGGGCGTGTTCTTCGAGCGGTGGGTCCATAATCACGGTTGCCGCCGCTGGTTCAACGTGGCCCGGGACACCGTGAGCGACCGGATCCTCGCCGTCTACCGGATGGGCGAAAAGCGTCCGAAGGTAAAGCGATGAGCCAGCGATTCCGCCTCCGCCAAGGTGGTCGCATCGACCGGACGCGTCCGATCGATTTCCGCTTCGACGGCGCAACGCTGCACGGCTATGCCGGCGATACGCTGGCCGCCGCGTTGCTGGCCAACGGCGTCCATCTTGTCGGGCGCAGCTACAAGTACCACCGGCCGCGCGGCATCTTCTCGGCCGGCGCGGAGGAGCCGAATGCGCTCGTCCAGCTGCGCGAGGGCGCACGGACCGAGCCCAACATGAGAGCATCGCAGGTGGAGCTGTTCAGCGGACTGGTCGCCAACAGCCAGAATCGGTGGCCGTCCCTGCGCTTCGATGCCTGGGCCGTCAACAGCCTGTTCTCGCGCTTTCTTCCATCCGGCTTCTACTACAAGACGTTCATGTGGCCGGCCAGCTTCTGGATGACGTACGAGCGGGTCATCCGCAACGCGGCCGGGCTCGGCAGGGGTCCGACGGAAGCCGATCCGGACCGCTACGAGCATCGCTACGCCTGGTGCGACGTGCTGGTTGCCGGGGGCGGGCCGGCCGGGCTGATGGCGGCGCTGACGGCGGCGCGCAGCGGGGCGCGGGTGATCATTGCCGACGAGCAGAGCGAGCTGGGCGGCGCGCTGCTGTCCGATACCGTCGCCATCGACGGCCGGGCGCCGGGCGACTGGGTGGCGCAGGTCGTGCAGGAGCTGCGCGCAACGGCGGACGTAACGGTTCTCCCGCGCACCACGGTGACCGGCTATTACGACCACAACTATTTGACCCTCCTCGAGCGGGTCACGGACCATTGGCCCGGCGAGCCCGACGGCAAGACGCCACGCCAGCGCTTCTGGCAGGTGCGGGCGAAGCAGGTGGTGCTGGCGACCGGGGCCCTCGAGCGGCCGCTCTGTTTCCGCGACAACGACCGGCCGGGAATCATGCTGGCCGGAGCGGTGCGCACCTATGTCAACCGTTACGCGGTGCTGCCCGGGCGCCGTGCCGTGGTTTTCACCAACAACGACAGCGCCTACGGCGCGGCGATCGACCTCAAGCGGGCCGGCGCGTCGGTCGCGGTCGTCGACCTGCGCCGCGAGCCGGGCGGCGATCTGGTCGAAGCCGCCGAATCCGAGGGCATCGAGGTTATGCGTGGCTTCGCGATCACCGCGGTCAAGGGCGGAAAACGGGTCAACGGCGTCTCGGTGCGGCAGCTCGACGAGGCGGGCGATGCGGTCACAGGCGGATCGCGGAAGATGGCATGCGATCTCGTTGCCGTGTCCGGCGGCTGGAATCCCACTGTCCACCTGTACAGCCAGTCGCGCGGCAAGCTGCGGTTCGATGACGACCTTGCGGCGTTCGTTCCCGACCGCTCCTTCGCGGCGGAGCGGTCCGCCGGTGCCTGTAACGGCGCCATGACCCTGTCGGCCTGTCTTCAGCAGGGCATCGACGCCGGCCGTGCGGCCATCCGGGACATCGGGATGAAAGCCAGGGCGGGCCTGACCGCGCCCGCGGTCGACGAGCCGGCGGCCGGCGAAACCAGGGCCGTATGGGTCGTGCCTTCGGGTCGCCCCCTGGGACGGGGCGGCAAGCATTTCATCGATTTCCAGAACGACGTGACCGCGGCCGACGTCCACCTTGCGCACCGTGAGGGCTACATCTCGATCGAGCACCTCAAGCGCTACACCACGACCGGCATGGGCACCGACCAGGGCAAGACGTCGAACGTCAACGCGCTGGCCATCATGGCGGAGCTGCGGGGCGTCGCGATCCCGGAGGTCGGCACGACCACCTTCCGGCCGCCGTACACCCCGGTCGGCTTCGGCGCGATCGCCGGGCGCAACGTCGGGGCGTTCATGGACCCGGTCCGCGTCACGGCGATGCATGACTGGCATGTCGAGCACGGCGCGGAATTCGAGGACGTCGGCCAGTGGAAGCGGCCATGGTACTATCCGCGCGATGGCGAGTCGATGCAGGACGCGGTGAACCGCGAGGTTCTGGCGGCGCGCAATTCGGTCGGCGTCCTCGATGCCTCGACGCTCGGCAAGATCGACATCCAGGGCCCGGATGCCGCATCGTTCCTGAACATGATCTACACCAACGCCTGGCTCAAGCTGCCGGTCGGCAGCTGCCGCTACGGGCTGATGCTGCGCGAGGACGGCATGGTGTTCGACGACGGCGTGACCACGCGGCTCGGCGAGAACCGGTTCCTGATGACGACGACCACCGGCGGCGCGGCGAACGTGCTGACCTGGCTCGAGGAGTGGCTGCAGACCGAATGGCCGCAGCTGAAGGTCTACTGCACCTCGGTGACCGAGCAGTGGGCGACGGTGGCGGTGTGCGGCCCCTATGCGCGGCACGTCGTCGGCGCGCTGACCGACTACGACAAGCTGGGGCCGCGCGATTTTCCCTTCATGACGATGCGCGAGATGGTTATCGCCGGCATACCTGCACGGGTGTTCCGTATCAGCTTTACCGGCGAGCTCGCCTTCGAGATCAACGTGCCGCGGCGCTATGGCCTCGCGGCGTGGGAGGCGGTCTGCGACGCCGGCCAAAAATACGGGATCACGCCCTACGGCACCGAGGCGATGCACGTGCTGCGCGCCGAGAAGGGCTTCATCATCGTCGGCCAGGAGACCGACGGCACGGTGACGCCGCTGGATCTCGGCATGGACTGGATCGTCTCCCCGTCCAAGGGCGACTTCATCGGCCGCCGCTCGTTCCGCCGCGAGGACACGGCGCGGCCCGACCGCAAGCAGCTGGTCGGCCTGCTCACCGAAGATCCGCACGATGTCCTGGTCGAGGGCGCGCAACTTGTCGAAACCGTCACCGCCGCGCCGCCGATGGCGATGGTCGGCCACGTGACCTCCGCCTACTACAGCCCGAATGTCGGACGGTCGATTGCGCTGGCCATGGTAAAACGCGGCCGCGAGCGGATCGGCGAGACGCTCTACGCACCGCGGCTCGACGGTAAGGGACCGCTCGAAGTGACGGTCACCGAGCCGGTGTTCTACGACAGGGAAGGAGTGCGCGCCCGTGGCTGAGGGCAGAGACAGCGCCGCGGCGCCGGCGGAGCGTAGCCCGCTCGACGGCCGCCCGGGCACCGGGTGCGATGCCGCCGTCATGGTCGAGCATCCGCACACCGGCAAGATCACCTTGCGCGGCGACGCCACCGATCAGGCCTTCCTCGACGCCGTCCAGGAGGCGGTCGGCGTGGCGCCGCCGAAAACGCCCAATGCGATCGCCGGCGCCGGACACGACGCCGTGCTCTGGCTCGGCCCCGACGAGTGGCTGGTGGTGACCCGCGAAGGCCGCCAGACAAAGACCGAGGCGGCGCTGCGCGCGGCGCTCGACGGCCAGCACGCCTCAATCGTCGATACGAGCGACGCCCGCACCACCATTCGCCTGCACGGGACACACGCGCGCGACGTCCTGGCGAAGGGTTGCCCGTTCGACCTGCACCCGCGCGCCTTCGGGCCAGGGCAATGCGCCCAGACGATCCTCGCCAGGGCGGATGTGTTGATCCACCAGCGGGACGATACGCCGACCTACGACATCCATGTTGCGTGCAGTTTCGCACGCTATCTCTGGGACTGGCTGGTGGACGCGGCGAAGGAGTTCAGCTGATCCCGTCGAAGGGGACGTCGGCCCCGTAGAACCTTCGGGCGAGACGCGATACGGCCTGCGGATCGCCAGTGGTCAGGAACCGCAGTTGACCGGTCTGCGGCGGTGCCGCCGCGAATTCCGGGTGGCGGGCGAGATAGTCGGCAAGGCTCTCGGCGACCAGTTCGGGCTGGTGCAAAATCGCCGTGCCGGGTGGCAGCGCCGTTCGGAACGCCTTTGCAGCCAGCCCGTAATGGGTGCAGCCGAGCACCGCGACGTCGGGCAGCACGCCCTGCATGCTGCGCAGGAGTTCGCCTACGAACCTCTCGACGAGGCCGTTGATCTCACCCTGCGGGGCGCCGGCCTCGATGGCGTCGACCAGCCCGGGGCAGGCCTGCTGGACGATCAGCACGTCCGGTGCGCGTTTGAGAATTTCGCCGACATAGGCGCGGCTTTCCACCGTCCTGCGGGTGGCGAAGATGGCCACCGTGTCCTGCGGCGCGCCCGGTCCGGTGTGCGGCTCCTCGACGTGCCAGGGCTGGCGCACGATCGCCTCGACCACCGGCACCAGGACGCCGAGCACGCGCCGGCCCGGCCAGGCGCCGTCCAGCCAGGTCCGCTGCAGCCGCCGCAGGGCAACGGCGGCCGCCGTATTGCAGGCCAGAATGACGAGCCGGCAGTCCATGCGGAACAGCCGCTCGATGTTCTCGATCGTAAGCCGGTAGACGTCCTCTGCGGAACGTTCGCCATAGGGTGCGTTGGCATGGTCGCCAAGATAGACGAAACCGCGATCAGGCGAGCGCTCGGTCAATGCGCGCAACACCGTCAGCCCGCCATGGCCGGAGTCGAACACGCCGATCATGACGCGTCCATAAACCTGCCAGGCGATCGAGCGAACTCACCCTTCGAGACCGGACTGCTTCCCTCCACAGGGTCAGGGCACACAGTTGCGGGCCTCATGTTGAGGAGCCCCGAAGGGGCGTCTCGAAGCATGAGGTCGCTCGGCAGGCGGTTCATGATCCAGCGATCGCTACCCGATCATATCCTCGATATACGGCGGCAGCGAAAAGGCGGCCCTGTGCACGGCGGGCGTGTAGTAGCGTGTCTCGATACCGGCGGCGGCGAACCGGCGGGCGATTTCGTCCTCGGGCAGCTGCCGAAGCGACTCGTCGTCCGTACCCCAGCCGAAGGCCATCGGCCCTCCGACATAGGTCGGCACCGTCGCAAGATAGCAGGTCGCATCGCGGAACAGCTTGCGGAAGGCGGCGAGCGTGCTGGTCAGCTCCGCCCGCTGCAGGAACGGCACGCCGTTCTGGGTCGCGATCACGCCGCCATCGTTGAGACAGCGCTTGACGTTGCCGTAGAACGCCTCGGTGAACAGCACCTCCGCCGGGCCGATCGGATCGGTCGAATCGATGATGGCGACATCGAAGCGCTGCTCGGTCTCGGCCACGAACTTCGCCCCGTCCGCAATGACCAGATCGAGCCGTTCGTCATCGAAGGCGCCCTTGCAGATCGTCGGCAGGTACTGCTTGCTGAACTCGACGACCCCGGCGTCGATCTCGACCATGGTCACGCGTTCGACCGCGGCGTGCTTCAGCACTTCCTCGGCCATGCCGCCGTCGCCGCCGCCGATGATCAGCACCCGCTTCGCCCTGCCGTGGGCGAGGATCGGCACGTGCGCCATCATCTCGTGATAGATGAACTCGTCGGATTCGGTGGTCTGCACCACGCTGTCGAGGGTCAGCACGCGGCCGAAGGTCTTGCTCTCGAACAGCATGAGCCGCTGGTGTTCGGTCTTGCTGTCGAACAGCAGCCGGCCGATCCTGATCTTGATCCGAAGGTCGTCGTGAAGGACTTCCTCAGACCACTCGGCCATCAGTCCCGGCCCCGAAGGTGCTCGGTCACCTCGACCCGGTTCGGCCGGAAGAAACGCTTGAGGACGTCGATCGCCTCGCCCGGGCGCGCATCGCCGCACATGAACACGTCGAACGCGGCATAACCGCATTCCGGCCAGGTGTGCACGCTGATGTGGGATTCCGCCAGCACCGCGACGCCCGAGACGCCGTCGTTCGGCGTAAAATGGTGCAGATGAATGTGCAGCAGCGTCGCGCCGGCAGCTGCGACGCTCTCACGCATGGCCGCATCGATATGGTCGATGTCGTCGAGGTACTCGCAGCCCCACAAATCGATGATCAAATGCGTTCCGGCGAATCGAACGCCATTCCGCTCAACGAAGAAGTCCTTGCGGTTCTCGAAGGAACCCCGGTTCGAATGCAGCTGCACGACGCTGCGCGTTACGTCTTCCCCATGGGCGGTGCTTGAATCGCCGTCCAAGTCCGTCCCCAGCTGGACGAGTGCGGTGGTCTTAGGCATGGCCCGTACTCCCAACCAGTAGATGGCCCAGAATTCGAAAAAACAGAACGCGCGATATGGACGACCCGCCGGCGTTTTTCAAGGATTAAATTATGACATGTTCATGATATCTCGATGCGGCGGCAAAACCCGGTCACACCCGTCCCGCGCCGGCGCTCAGCGGGGAACCGGCGCGCGATCGAAACTGTTCCGCCTCGGATCCCAAAGCAGGACATCGCTGCTCTGGTGCAGGACATTCAGGGTGACAGCTGCGGTCTTGAGACGAATCCGCTCTGCCTCACCGTAGCGAGCGGCCGCGCCGAGTTCGAGTTCCGTGCCCGGCCCCATATAGCCGAGATAGATCTCGTCCGCGAGGGGTCCGAAAAACGACTCCATGGCCTTGGCATAGCGGCCGATGCCGTGGCCCATCAGGATGACGAAAATCTCGTCGCTGCCGGACGCCGATCGTCGCTTGATCAGCACGGCATAATCCGCATGGCCGTTGCCGTCGAAATCGGCACGAATCGCGCTCGGCGAGCGGTCCGGATGGGCGTAGGCCGGATCAGCGGCCGCCAGCGCCGCGATCTCGGGCGCCAGATCGGATAACGACACCGGCACATAGCCCGGAAAGAAATGTGCAACAATTGCTGAAAGCGGCGGCTCTGCAGGAACTTTTTGCGGCCCCTGCTGCGCAAATGCGGCGGCAGGCAAGGTTATGAATGCCGCTAGGCACGCAACAGCCGCAAATCGCATCCGTCAAATTCCCCTCGTTCCTTTTGGCGTCTCGAGTCTATTCGACCACGCCCGGCTTGCCTAGGGCGTTGTCGGCGCAGGCCGGGCCTCCGGACCCGGTGTCAAACCCGCGGCTGTGTTAACTATTCGCTTAATAAAGTTTTCATACAACACGCGCATTCTTGGCGCGTTTTTTTAAGGGCTAAAGATCAGGAGAGATCACTATGGCTGAAGTTACCACCCCGGTGCAGGCCGCGCCGGACATGACGATCACCAAGGTCTGGTTTTCGTTCGAAGGCCGGATAAGCCGCTCCACGTGGTGGATGAAATACTTTCTGCCGATACTGGGCATTTCCATCGCGCTGAACATTCTTGACATGATCCTCGGCACGATGTGGGTCATCGTGCCAGCGGACCCGTATACGGGCATGCCGGAACAGTCCGCAGGCATCCTTTCCATGATCTTCGGACTCGTCAGCATCTGGATCGGACTTGCGGCCGGCGCCAAGCGCCTTCACGACCGCAACAAGTCCGGTTGGTGGCAGCTTCTGTGGCTCGTTCCCATCATCGGCTGGATCTGGATGTTCGTCTTGCTGGGCTTCCTGCGTGGCACCATCGGTCCAAACCGCTTCGGCGCCGATACGGTAACCGAGTAGACCGTATGAGATCTCGGCCCGGCGGTCTTTGCACCGGGCCGGCGATGCCTGAATAAGGCCGTCACGCGTTCGAAGCGGGCGTGGCGGCCTTTTTCTCGTCCGCGGGCCGGTGCCGGCATCTTTAGCCGCGCCTGTTCCGCTCCGGTCGGTTGTCCTGCGTTCCGCGGCCGATCGCAATGGTGGCCGCGCCGCAACAAAGCCTGGAAGTCCACGTTAACCGAGTTTTCAGCCTTGGTCCGG
>JABAOD010003878.1_pt1 | contig 20134 bp, 16 predicted proteins | sample 7062151 | NCBI WGS metagenome assembly JABAOD01 (sample SAMN14538626, study PRJNA623070) | marine sediment metagenome | biome: marine biome [ENVO:00000428]; feature: marine pelagic biome [ENVO:01000023]; material: deep marine sediment [ENVO:00002113] | place: India: Gulf of Khambhat ... | reverse complement strand
ATCAACGGCGGCCACATCTGGAAGCCAAAGGCCACCGCCAGACCGCCCAGTAGCACGAGCGCGTCCGCGGAGTAGGTAGCAACCACCAGCGCCGCCCCGACGATGATGCCAACGCCGACGCGACCCCAGAGCTTCTGCACAGCGTGCGACGCATCGGGCATCACGTAACGCTTCAACAGATCGCGCGTCAGCATGCCACCCGCAGTTGACATGTACGCCGCGCCCGTGGACTGCATGGCCGCCAGCGCGCACACCGCCAGCAGACCCACCATCCACGCTGCATTGGCCTCCATCAGCTTGATCAGCTGCGGCACGAGCATGCCCTGCTTGCCGGCAGATTCCATCAGGTCCTTGCCGCCCAGTCCGGCGCCGAGCACGTTGTTCACCAGATCGGGATGCGCCTCCATGAACTTGACGTCGGCTCCCAGTAGATGACCGCCCATGCCCTGCATCGCCGTGAAGAAGAACAGGATCAGGCCGATACCGAAGGAAGACGCCCAGACCTGCTGTGGCGCGAACGGCTTCGGGTTGTTGTTGGAGAAGGCCCACATGGAGAACGCCGGGGAGGACTGAATGCCCATCAGCGCGAACATGTAGGTCAGGATCATGATACCGGTCCACGCGCCGCCGACGGCTTTCGGCCCAGAGCTCACGAACTGTATGACCCCCGGTACCGCCACGTAGTGGCTGAAGCCAGCCGGGGTCTTGTTCGCATCGAATAGCGCCAGCGCGGCGATACCTTGGTTCAGCTTTGTCCAACCTCCGACATAGCTCACCGCGATGATGCCGATGATGATGATGCCAGCTGCCAGCAGGACACATTGCAGCGTGTCCACGTAGGCCACCGCGCGCAGGCCGCCGGACGCGACGTAGATGAACACGACCGCGGACAGCAACCACATACCGACATTGACGCCAAGGGCGCCATCGGTCAGCACGTTGAACAGGAAGCCCGATGCACGCAGCTGCAACCCCAGGTAGGGTATCGAGAAGCACAAGGCCACCAGCACCGTCAGCAGGCGGATCGCGTCACCGTGAAAATAGGTCGAGAGCATCTCCCCCGGGGTAACGAAACCGAAACGCTTGCCGAGCATCCACTGGCGCTTGAGAAAGATGACGCCGGTGAACGGGATAGTGATGGCATAGAACGACGCGTACGCGTACGGAAAACCGTCACGGTACACCAGGCCCGGATGGCCCATGAAGGTCCAGCCGGAGAACGAGGTCGCCGTCGCCGCGAGCACGAATACCCACAGCGAGATCTTGCGACCGGCGATAAAGTAATCGCTGGCCGTGCGAGCCGACAGTGCACCCTTAACGCCCCAGAAGATGCAGTAGGCCCAGTACAGCACAACGAATATCGCTAGCCATACGATTTTCGCATCCATATAAAGATCCCCTTACGTTGGGTTGTTGTCATAGTTCCAGCCATCCCTAGCGGTACCATCCTCCGTTAGGCACGCTCACGACCAAACTGCGGCGGTCGCCAGACGTGCGGCAAAGCCCTTGACGGGTGTCCATTCTCTAGCGAAATCCGTGCCTGGGTAGGAAGCCGATTTATATCAATAGGTTGGCTTAAAAATCGGCTCTTTCGGCCAACCCTCCCGTTACGATCTGTAACACAGCGTGTGGTGACTGGTAACATTCTCCGGGCGGCTTCCACGCGGCTCCGTGCTACCATCTGTGCGCCCTATCGTTATTGCTTTGAGCGAAGCGAACGCATCCTAACATGGCCAAGAGCATACTCCTAGTCGACGACGAACCCAACATCGTCTTGTCGCTCGAGTTCCTGATGAAGCGCGCGGGTTACGAGGTGCGTGTCGCGAGCGACGGCGATGCGGCGATGGACAGTATCAAGAACAACCCACCTGACCTGATTTTGCTGGACATCAACATGGCGAAACGCGACGGCTTCGAAGTGTGCCAGTTGATTCGCACGAACCCTGCATGGCGCGACATACGCGTGATCATGCTTACCGCCAAGGGGCGCGACGTTGAGCGCGAGAAGGGCCTGGCCATGGGTGCCGACGATTACATTACAAAGCCCTTTTCCACACAGGAAGTCGTGGACAAGGTACGGGCGATGGTAGGCGAGGACTAGCACCGGCACTAGTACCGGCGGCGTTGCGGACACGGACAAGAACGGGGGCGTGACATCGATGGGCACGCGCGTCAAGGTTTGGGTTTTGCTTGGCGCCATCGTCGCGTTGCAGCTGGCCGTGTTCGCGGCTGCGATCGCAGCGGTCTATCTTCTCGTCGACGATACCGATATCCGCACCCGCATAGTGCTATACCTGGGCGGCGCCGTGCTTGTCGTGACAGCGTCGCTGGTCATACTGTTTACTTTCATAGACGTAGCGTTGCTGAGGGCGCTTGATGCGGTCGAGCGTGGTGCCGATATCATCAGTCGCACGCACGCCGCGCACACGCTCGAGCTTCCGACGACCCACTTGCTCGGCAAGCTACCAGACACCATTCACTCCGTAGGCGCGGAGCTGCATAAGGCCAAGCATGAGGTCAGCCGCGCACTGCAGACGGGCGCCGCACGTGAGCAGGAGCAAAAAGCACGTCTGGAGACGGTACTGAAGGAGCTCAACGAAGGCGTGCTGGTCTGCGATGGGCATGGACGCATTTTGCTCTACAACCCGGCTGCGGTACGCGTACTCGCCAATGCCCCGGCGCTCGGCCTCGGTCGTTCACTATACAAGCTGCTGGCAGCCGCTCCGATCGAGCATGCGCGCGAGATGCTGCGACATCGCGTTCAAACAAGCGAGGTCGACGATCAAGCCGTGGAGTTCGTGTGCGCGACGGTAGACACGGGCACGATGCTGCGCTGTCGCATGAGCCTGCTGCCAGCCTCCGCGGCCGCCGACAATGAATCACAATACGGATTTGTGTTGTCCTTCGAGGATGTGACGAGCCGCTATCATGCGCTCGGCAGGCGTGACCACCTGTTGCGAGCGGCGCTCGAGGATCTGCGGCGCCCATTGGCCAACTTGCGCGCTGCCGCCGAAAATCTCGCGGCGTACTCCGATATGGATGCGGCACAACGGCAGTCCTTCGAATCGGTGATCGCCCAGGAAAGCGCCGCGTTGAGCGCGAGACTAGAAAAGCTGGCAAGCGAAAGCAAGCAGCTCCTCGGCGGGGACTGGCTTATGGCCGATGTGTATTCCACTGACCTGGTGAGCGGTGTCGTCCGCCGTTTGCAAAAGTATGGCGCGCTTAAGCTCACTATGACCGGCATACCGCTGTGGCTGCGTGCCGATAGCCACGCCGTCGTCGTCTTGCTCGAACACTTGGTGCGTCGCATTCATCGCTGTAACGGCGTTACCGAATTTGACCTCGAGCCGCTGATGGGAGACCGGCGCGTGTACGTCGATATTATCTGGAGAGGTGCGCCTATCCCGGCGGCGGAGCTGGAGTCCTGGTCAAACGATACGCTGGCGGAAGCCCTGGCCTCGCCCACGGTGCGCGAGGTGCTGGACAAGCACGGCGGCGAGCTGTGGAGCCAACAACACCGTCGACCCGACTATGCGCTTGTCCGACTCCCGCTCCCCGCCTCGCAGGTCCAGTGGCGGTGGTCGGTGGAAAAGTTGCCGGCACGACCGGAATTCTACGATTTCGACTTGACCGCGCGCTCGGCGGAGATGACATTGCTATTGAACCGCCCCCTCGCAGCGCTCGATTACGTCGTCTTCGACACCGAAACCACCGGTCTACGGCCATCCGAAGGCGACGAGATCATCGCCATCGGCGCGGTGCGCATCGTGAATCGCCGAATCATCGCCGGCGAGACTTTCGAAAGGTTGGTCAACCCCCAACGGCCCATTCCCAAGGCCTCAATTCGATTCCACGGTATTACCGACGCCGATGTCAGAGACAAGCCACCGGTTCAAGTGGTATTGCCGCAGTTCAGGGAATTTGTCGGCGATGCCGTGCTGGTCGCCCATAATGCGGCCTTTGACATGAAGTTTTTGCAGCTCAAGGAACAATCAGCTGGCGTGCGTTTCAATAACCCCGTGCTGGACGTGTTGTTGCTTTCCGTGTTCCTGCACGAACATACGCCAGACCATTCGCTCGACAGCATCGCGAGCCGTCTAGGGATAGAGGTCACCGGTCGCCACACGGCGCTCGGCGACTCGCTGGTGACTGCGGAGATATTCCTGCAATTGCTGAGTCTGCTGGAAGGTAGCGGCGTCGATACACTCGAGCAGGCTCTCGACGCCTCTAACAGCATGATCAAGGTGCGCAAACAACAAGCACAATTCTAACGGCCGGATTTTAGGAGACACGCATGTTAACTATGACACAGCGAACGGAGCGGCTGGTGGTGCTGGCAGTCATCGGTGTCTTGGCGCTGAATTACCCCGCGCTATCCTTGTTTGCCTATGGCGGGCTGGTGTTCGGCATCCCGGTGCTTTATCTGTATCTGTTTCTGGTGTGGGCCGGCCTGATTGCGCTGGCTGCGGCGATCATCGAACGCAAGACCGGAGCAATGAGCAGTTTCATTACTCCGGAGACAGGCGCCAGCGAAAGGACCGAACGGGATGCTTGACGACCGCGTCATCTTAGTCGTGGCTTTCGCCTACCTCGGCCTGTTGTTTGCGATCGCCTACTATGGCGACAAGCGTGCGGATGCGCAACGCAGCATTATCGCTAACCCCTATATCTACACGCTATCGATTGCGGTCTACTGCACGGCCTGGACGTTTTATGGAAGCGTCGGTCGTGCCGCCAATAGCGGTGTCGGCTTCTTGCCCATCTATCTCGGGCCCACCTTGATGGCGGTGCTGTGGTGGTTTGTGCTGCGCAAGATCATTCGCATCGCCAAGGCGCATCGCATCACGTCTATTGCGGACTTCATCGGCTCGCGCTATGGCAAGAGCACGTTGCTCGGCGGATTGGTCACGGTTATCGCCGTCGTGGGCATCATGCCCTACATCTCCTTGCAGCTGAAGGCGGTGTCCACGAGCTATGTCGTACTGCAACACTACCCCGAGCTGACTATGCCCTATCAGTCCGGGCAAACGGCGCTATGGGAAGACACCGCCCTTTACGTCGCCCTGTTGATGGCAGCCTTCACCATCCTCTTCGGGACACGACACATCGATGCGACCGAACGCCACGAGGGTATGGTCGCAGCGATCGCCTTCGAATCGCTGGTCAAGCTGCTCGCTTTTCTCGCTGTCGGCCTTTTCGTGACATTCGGTTTGTTTAGCGGGCCCGCCGACATTTTCGGACGCGCAGCTGCGGTGCCGCAGCTTGAACGGCTGATGAGCTTCGAGGGAATGACGGGTGGTTATGCGAGCTGGCTTTCGCTCACGTTCTTGTCGATGATGGCCATTATGTTTCTACCCCGCCAGTTTCAAGTGGCGGTGGTGGAAAACGTGAATGAGGATCACATTAGGAAGGCGGTCTGGCTCTTTCCTTTGTACCTGCTGGTTATCAACCTGTTCGTGCTACCGATCGCGTTGAGCGGCCTGTTGCTGTTCCCACCTCACGCCGCCAGCGTCGATCCCGACACGTACGTGCTGACCATACCCATGGCCGAGCGGCGTGAGGCGCTGGCATTGTTCGCATTTGTCGGGGGTCTGTCGGCGGCAACCGGCATGGTCATCGTAGCCACCATCGCCTTATCGACCATGGTCTGCAATGACTTGGTCATGCCGGTGCTGCTGCGAATCCGGGCGTTGGGGCTGGCGGCACGCCGGGACCTGACCGGTCTCTTGCTTGGGATACGCCGCGGCACGATTGTCGTGGTTCTGCTGTTGGGCTATCTCTACTTTCGCCTGATCGGCGAGTCGTTCGCGCTGGTTACCATTGGCCTGGTGTCATTCGCCGCAGCCGCCCAATTCGCGCCAGCCATCCTGCTCGGCATCTACTGGAAAGGAGCCAGCCGGCACGGTGCCATTGCCGGCCTCGCTGCGGGCTTTGCCGTGTGGGCCTATACGCTGCTCCTGCCCTCTTTCGCCAAGTCGGGATGGCTGCCGGCGGCCTTTCTCGATCACGGGTTGTTTGGCATCGAGTTGCTGCGCCCGTATGAGCTGTTCGGTCTGACGGGTCTCGATCCGATCACGCACGCGGTTTTCTGGAGCATGCTGTTCAACATCGGCTTGCTGGTGGGCGTATCGCTGTACAGCCGGCAGACGCCCATCGAGCAGATACAAGCGACGCTCTTTGTCGACACATTTCGCGACCTGCGGCCGGGGCGCGAGGCACACATCTGGCACGGGACCGCCACCATCGCCGAGTTGCGGGGACTCGTGGCACGTTTCATGGGCGAACACCAGGCCAATGACATGTTCACGCGCTACGCCCGCCGGCACGGCATCGACCTCGAAAACCAGCTTGGCGCCGATGCCGATCTCGTGAGCTTCACCGAACGTATTTTGGCCGGGGCAATCGGCTCGGCCTCCGCACGAGTGATGGTGTCCTCGGTGGTCAAGGGCGAGGCACTCAGTATCGAGGGCGTTATGCAAATTCTCGACGAGACCTCCCAGGTTATGGAATACAGCCGCAGGCTCGAGCAAAAATCCCGCGAGCTGGAAGCCGCTACCGCGGAGCTGCGGGCCGCCAACACGCGCTTGCAAGAGCTCGATCGCCTCAAGGACGATTTCGTTTCCACCGTGAGTCACGAGCTGCGCACGCCGCTGACGTCCATTCGCGCATTCTCCGAGATTTTGCTGAACGACCCAGATCTGCCTGTGCGAGAACGGCAGAATTTTCTGGACATCGTCGTCAAGGAAAGCGAAAGACTGACCCGGCTCATCAACGAAGTGCTCGACCTCGCTAAGATCGAGGCACAACGCATGGAGTGGAACGAGGAGCCGCTTGACATGCGCGAGATCATTCGCGATGCAATCGCTACCGTTAGTCAGATCTTCAATGAGAATAAGGTTGCTCTTGAGACTAAACTCCCCAAGACACCGGCGATGGTTAAGGCGGACCGCGATCGTATGATGCAAGTGGTAATCAATCTATTATCGAATGCGGCCAAATTCTGCGCGCGCGATGTCGGCCGTATCGCGGTGAGCTTGCATCTCGACGCAGACTCGTTGCGCGTCGCGGTTGCCGACAACGGCCCCGGCATCCCGCCGGATCATGCGTCACGTGTGTTCGATAAGTTCCACCAGGTCAGCGACGAGCAGCGGGGCAAGCCGACGGGTACGGGCCTGGGTCTTGCCATCAGCCGCCTGATCGTTGAACACCATGGCGGCCGCATTTGGGTCGAAAGCACATCTGCGGCCGGCACGTGCTTCATGTTCTCCCTGCCGCNNAGGCGCCACGGGCACAAGACGCCCGCGCCGCTGACTGACTCCACTCGATTATTCCCAGCTTCTGCGAGGCCGCTACAACCCAACGCAGAAACGCCAAGACGCAAAGATTCTTGATCCGAAACCGCTATCTTTGCCGCGCGCTTCAACGACTTAGCAGATACCGGAAACAGCAAGGCTCAAGGTGCAGTCTGGCAGAACCAAACACCTTTGCGCCTCTGCGTCTCTGCGTTGAGTAGTTAGAAAATTTCGGCGGTGAATTCGCTTTTTACGCGTTGGCGCAGCGCGTCGATTGCCCGCAAGGCGGCCCTGAGCATATCCTTCTCTCGCAGCGACAATACCCTGGGTGACACATAAGCGCTGACATCGCGCCGCGCCTTGAAGTCGCTGATCTGCTGACGCAGCACGAGCCGAGTCAGATGATGGAAACCGCCCGCGAGGTAGTCTTGCTCGTTGCTGTCGAGCACCCCTTTCTCATGCAGGGCGACGATGCGTGCCAGCGTGCTCGTGTACGGGACGCCCTCGCGCAGAGCCAACAAGCGAACGGCTTCGACCAAGGGCAACAGGCCATGGTATTTCAGATTGAGCTTGCCTTGATGCGGTCCTGGATTGCGGTCCGGCGTCAACCTGCCGAAAAGCCCTAACGCGACGCCATGGTCAGTCTGCACGCGTTGCATCTCGCGCAGAAAGGCATATTGTCCCTTGACGTTTTGCGTGAGCTCAGCGCGCAGAGCATCGGAGAAACCGTGTTCACCGAATACCGACTGGAAATCGAAAAAGATGTCGGCCAGACGAAGGGTAAGCAGGTTGGGGCGACGTAACCAGCCACTCAACTGCCCACCCCACTGTGACAAAGACTTGCGCCAGAGCGGGTTCGTGGCCATCACGTTGCCCCGGCACAGTCGGATCCCCACCCGAGCGAGCGCCTTGCTCATTCGCTCCGCCAGCTCGATGAAAAATGCGTCGACCGCGCCGTGCTGCGTGTCAGGATAGTCCTCGAGGATGTAGCCGTTGTCCTGATCCGGAAACAGGAAGCTCTCGCCGCGCCCGCCGGAGCCCATGACGATCGCGCAAAAGCGCACCGGCGGTCTGCCCCAGCCCTCATCTTCCATCTCCCGCAGCACCAGCTCGAGTATGCGGCGATAGATGTCGTTATTGATTTGCGTAAGCAGTCCCTGAATCTCGGGCGCCGGCACATTCTCCGCAAACAGCGTCTCGGCCACGTCTACCTGCTCGCTTTTGACCTGATACAATCCCTGCAGCGTCTCCTCGTGCGTGAGGCGATCGATCTGCTCCATCAACGTAGAGGAGGCAGCGGCCATGGCGACATGCAAATGCAATATGCCGACCACACGTCCGTTGCGATCGACGGCAGGCATATGGCGCAAGTCGCGTCGGCGCATAGTCGCGACGGCATGAAACAGATAATCGTCTTCGTGTATGTAGAGCACCGGCGTACTCATGATGTCCTCGACGCGGGTGACGCCCGGTATGCGGTAGGCCAGCTTGCGCGCCACGTCCTGCTCGGTGACGATTCCCTGGACTCGACCGTTACCGGCGCCGATGAGAACGCTCGAGGTCGGCTGCTCGCGCATCAGACGAACCAGTTCGTCACACGTCGTCGCCGGCGCGACGATCGGCGGCGCGAGGTCCATATGATCGCGTACGATCTCGCTGAACGCCGAAGTGCGTGATACCCGCCGCAGCCCGCGCCTGGGCGGTGCCTTCGTGCCGACCGTGATCTCGTTGGCCATTGCGCCTTCCCTCAAACAACAGCGCCGATGGTGCGACTACTCATGACTTGTTCGCGCCTTGTCCCGGAATCCTACCGGCGATGGCGAAGTAGCCGAAGAGCAACCCCAAGGAAAGTGGAAACAGGATGCTGAAGGCAAGGCTCAGCTCACCGGTGCCGGCTGGCGGCCCCTGCACCGCCAGCACATATATACGTAGCGCGCTCAGAGCGAGTGCCAGCAGCGACAGCACACCTGCAGCGACACGCCAAATCAGTCTGACATGACTACGGTCTAAGGCATTCATAGTGCCTCCTCACCACATAACGATCAGGCCCAGCACAAAGAGCGCGATGGCTACGAGCTGCACCTGCTTGGCGTACTGCTCCTGAGTGACCTCGTAGCCGAAGCGGCTGTAGATCTCTTTGCCCTTTCTGGCGATCCAGTTTTTGAGCACGAACAGGCAAGCGCCTGCGAACATCAGTAATGCGCCGATCTCTGCGTCTGTCATGGTCGGCCTCGAAGGTCCTCCTCCCAGCGAGTCAAGCAAAAGTAGCGGGTCGATGCCTCATAGGNNGCGTCTGTCATGGTCGGCCTGGAAGGTTTTCGTCCCAGCGAGCCAGCAAAAGTAGCTGGTCGATGGCCCTTGCGCAAGCATGTGAGAGCCGCCGAAAAAGCAGAGGCCACCCATGTGGGTGGCCTCTCAACGAACGAATGGCCGACTGTACGACCTAGCCAGGCAGCGGCATCATGCCGCGGTGGAAGATCCAGGCGACCAAATAGGCAATGGGCGCGATGATGGCGAACAGCGCAATGCCGTAGAGCAGCGCCAGCTTGCCCATGCCCTTGAGCTTACTGAAGTCGGTGATGATGCCGATGGCGGTGAAGGTCAACATGAACATCATGCCGCGCATGGAAGTCCCGCTCTGCACAATGTTGGCACCGACGCTCGCGGCCTTGGTTACACCCGGTGCTAGGAACGCAAGCCCCAGATAAAAGAACCAGGCGATGAAGTAACCGATGACGAACTTGGGGAAGCGGAACCAGATCTCCATCGCACCCACGGCCGCCCCACCGGGTCTTTTTTCCACCTTGTAGACCCAGATTATGGCAAGCAAGAAAGCCCACACACCGATGAAGACGTCGATCCAGATCTTGGTGACAATCGCAGCCACCAGGATGCCCTCGCCCCATTTTTCGCCGGTCTTCGACTCGTGCGCCGCCCGCATCAGCTCCTCCAGGATGGCGCCGGCCGCGGCGTCTGCGCCGTCCGTCTTCACCGTCATGCCCATGGCCGCGCCGTTGACGATCGGCTGGTTCGGGAACACGTTGGCGTAGAAGAACGGCAGAATGATGAGCTCGATCATGGCGAAGATCACGATCAGCATGGACACTGCTACCGGAATGAACGGCTTCGCGCGTATGGCGCCCGCGGTGGCCATCGACGCTGACACTCCGCAGATCGAGATGCCCGAGCCCAGTATTGCGCTGACGTCGCGCCGCAGTCTGAAGGCCTTGCGAGCGAGGGCATAGACGATCGGCCAGAAGAACATGTAGGCGACAAACGTTGCTGCCATGCCGGCGATAAGCAGATCAATCGCATAACCAGCGGACTTCATCGAGATCAGGCCGAGCTTGATGCCGAGGTAGACGATGGCGGTCTTGATGTACCACTCGGGCTTGGCGGCATCCCTGAGAAAGGCGGCAAATCCTTTGAAGATGTTGCCGATGATCAGGCCGACGGCCAGCGCCATGATGAACGAAGCGCCACCGCCTAGCGACAGGCCCCACGTGATTCCCATCTTTTCCCACTTATTGGTCGTTGCAGCCAGATGGGCCTCACGGCCGAGGATCCACACGGCCCAGGTGATGACAAAGATGATGGTCCAGCCGATGAAGAACTTCTTAAGATCCAGCTTCATAAAGTAGGCGCCGATACACATCACAATCGTCCACACCACGTAGGTGGTGATGAGCGATCCGATCGGACCAAGGCCTTTCCAGGCCTTGCCAGCTGGCCTCAATGCCTTATCCCAGGAAAAATCACCCCATACCCAGGTACCCGGCTTCACCTGCCAGCCGACGATATCAATCCCCCAGATAGTGAGCGTACCGGCTGCGAACATCAGCAGCCCTACCCAACAGGCCCACCAGTCTTCGGTGGTGAGCATGCCGTCAGTCCACTTTCGATTTACTTGGGCCATTGTTGTTTTCCCCCTTCGATTGGTGTCTACAGGAACAGACTACAGGGTTAGCGTGACGTAGCGGTTGAAATAGTGCGCCGCATACTGACGTATCCAGGTGGGAATGGTGTCGTAGTCAAAGCCCATGAACACCCTTACTTTCGATCCCAGCGCGAAATCACCATGCCGGCGCAGGGCACAAGCGAGGTTCGTGTCGAGCTCCTCGAATGTGGTCCCCGCCGCGCGAACGGTATCGTTCTCGGCAATCCAGCACGTGCCGTCGTGGATCAACCTGACGTCGACATCGGGTCGCATGACCTGCGGTCTCACCGCCCGTTTAGCTGCGTCCCGCGCGACTTAGGGCAGAATGAACGCGTTGACCAACGCGCCCAGGACGACGAGCCCCACAGCACCGATAACCAGACTCCATACTACGAGCTTGGTTTCCCAGGACTCCCACGGCTCGGGCTCGCCGAGTAATGCCTCCTGGTGGACCTCTTGTTCGGCATTTGGCATGTTTATAGTCCTCCACAGCTTGCTTTGCTTATTTGCCTGCACCGCCTGTTTTGCGTCAGGAACCGCGGCAACAGGATCGAGAGAAATATCCCTTCTTTGAACAAGGAGATAAGCTATTTATCCTCCGCTTGTACTCTCCCTCTGTCAATTCCCTCGAATGGCTATCACCGGCAGACCGGTAAGAGAATTAGAAAATACTGAATTACTGAACTCGCGCTAACATCATTCGCAATAAGAGATAGATCCAGCGAACCGTAGCTATAACGATCGCGGTGAGCCTTGGTCACCCCGTTGCCCTATGCTAGCTTGGTGTAGTTGCAACCCGCAGGAATACGAATGGTCCGGTTCAGTCGCTCGGTCCTAGTCCGCACTGACCCCGGCAGGGTGTTCGCCCTAGTGACGGATGCGGCCCGCAAGGCGCGCCTCAACCCGGGTGCCGAGGTCATTCAAGTGGAACAGGAAACACCCGGGTCCATAGGCACGGGCACGGTGATTCGATTTGTCTTACGATTCGGCGGCCGAGTGATCGACTACCGTAGTCGCTGTGTGAGCTTCGAACCTGGCCGGTTGATCGAAACCATCTCCGATACCGATCCTTCATTCAGCGTGCGCGTGACCGTCGAGGCTGAGGGCGATCAGACACGCCTGACACAGGAAGAATGGTTTGAGTTCTCACGTGCTTCGCGCCCGCCGGTCGAACGCAAGGGACGTGTGGGGCTGCTGACTAAAATCGCTGCCGCGATCCACGGCCATGCGAGCGCGCAGCCGCAGGCGCTCACACGCGAGCAGGAGGCCGAGGTGGAGACCAAGCTGGGGTCGCAACTCGTATGCTGGCTTGAGGCTATCAGGACCCATCTGGAAGCTGCCGAGCGCCCGTCGAACGTGTGATTCGCCGGGTCGGCAACGGGGAACCCGCGCTCAGTGGTTTCTGCCTTGGGGGTGCTGCACCGATCGGCGGGACTTGCGGGGTATGCCCAGGCGACTGCGCTTTTCCCACAAGGTCTTGCGGCTGATGCCCAGGCGCTGCGCGAGCTCGGTTTCGGTGAGCGCGTGTTCGTGCTCAAGCACGAAGTTGCGAATGTATTCCTCGACCGAAGCGGTCGCCGATGGCGTGCTGCCAGCCGTTGCAGGCTCGTTCACGCGGCTGTCAATAGCGAGCATTTCCGGCGCGATGGCCTGACTTTCGCAGAGGATCACGGCCCGTTCGATCGCGTTTTCGAGCTCGCGTACGTTGCCCGGCCAGGCATAGGCAGTGATTACCGACATTGCCTGCGGCATGAAGCGCAATACCGGCCGATGCAAGCGCTTGCAGGTTTTTTCAAGCAGATAATGAGCGAGCTCGCCGATATCGCCACCGCGATCACGCAATGGCGGCAGCCAGATTTCCATCACCCGCAAACGAAAGTAGAGGTCATCGCGAAACTGGTTTTGCTCTACCAGCTGCGTCAGCTCGCGATGGGTGGCAGCGATCAAGCGCACGTTCACGCGGCGCGGCTGCGATGAGCCCACCCGCCGGATTTCGCCATCCTGCAATACCCGTAACAAGCGCGCCTGCGCCGGCAGCGGTAACTCGCCGACTTCGTCCAGGAACAGCGTACCGCCGTCGGCGGCCTCCACCATGCCTTGGCGCGTGACGATGGCGCCGGTGAAGGAACCTTTCTCGTGACCGAACAGCTCCGACTCGATCAGCGTCTCGGGAATGGCGGCGCAGTTGACAGTGATCATCGGCGCGTCGCGTCGCTCGCTTTGCTCGTGCACGGCGCGCGCCACCAGCTCCTTACCGGTACCGGACTCGCCCATGATGAGCACCGTCGCATCCGTGGGCGCCACCTTTTCGACGCGTCGGAACACCTCCTCCATGGCTGGGCAGCGCCCGACTATCCCCGCGACTGGGTAAGTGCGCTGCACATCGCGCTTGAGCGCGGCATTCTGCCGCGCCAGGCGCCGGCCCGATAGAATTCGCTCGATCACGACGAGCAGCTCATCGTGATCAAACGGCTTGGCGATGTAGTCCACGGCGCCGAGCTTCATCGCCTCGACCGCCGAGCGCACGCTCGCGTAAGAGGTCATGATCAGCACCGGCACGCCGGCAGCGCGCGCGATGATTTCGGTCCCGGGTAGGCCGGGCAGGCGCAGATCGGCGATGATCAGATCGAAGTTGCCGAGCATGTGGCTCACTTCCGCTTCTTCGACCGATTCCGCCTCCGACACCTGATAGCCATTGCGCTCGAGCAACCGCCGCACGGCCTGGCGAATAACCGATTCGTCTTCCAATACAAGAATGTGGCTCATGACACCATGCTCTGTGCCTGTACAGACACCGCCGGTGAGGGCAAACGCACAATCACACACGTGCCTGCACCGGTCTTGCTGTCAAGCTCGATGCTGCCGCCGTAGTCCTCTATGATCTTGTAGACCATCGGCAGCCCAAGACCCGTACCCTCGCCCGGGCGCTTGGTGGTAAAGAACGGCTCGAAAACCCGGTCACGCAGATCCTCGGGAATCCCTTCGCCACGATCTCGTACCTCGATGTGAACACGGCCGTCTTCGCGCACGGCAGATACCACCACTTCGTCACCGGGGCGCGAAGCGTCGCACGCATTGGTCAACAGATTGATGAAAACCTGCAAAAACCGCTGGCGATCGCCCTGTAGCTCAAGCTCAGGCGGACACGTGTTGCGGCACTCCACCGCGCGGCCGCTGCGCGAAAGTCGGACCAGCCGGATCGCCTCGACGACCGTCTCATGCAGGTTGACGCGCTCGTTGTTGGCCTGCGGGTTGTCACTGCGACTAAAGGTCATCAACGACTGCACGATACTGCTGATGCGCCGCGTTTGCTCCAGGATTTGTCCAACCGTATCGCCGACCAGTGGCGAGCGGTCCTCGGCGCGCAGGTTTTGGGCCAGACAGGCGATACCGGTAACCGGGTTGCCGACCTCGTGGGCAACACCGGCAGCTAATCGTCCGATGGAGGCCAGGCGTTCGCTATGCGCAAGCTCCGCCTCGAGCGTTTGCAGATCGGTCAGGTCTTCGAGCAACATGACCAGACCCGGGCGGTGGGCCTGTTCGGCGCGCACCATGATCAGCGGGCTTTCGACCGTGGCCTTGTGCAGGTTGAACCAGCGCGGATAGCCATCAATCTGAAGTTGCTGTCGGTGGATGTGGTTATCATCGGCAGCGGCAAACATGCAAAGCAAGCGCCCCCAAGGTTCCGGCAACTCGTCTAGCTCCCGGCCCAGCGCCTCGCGCGCCGTGATGCCCGAGACGACCTCCATCGCCAGGTTCCAAGTCACGACGGCGCCTTCGGGGCTGAGGGCACACACGGCAAGCGGGAGATCCTGCAGCACTTGGCGGTGATAGCGGCGCAAGGCGTCGAGCTCGGCCGCCAGACCCCGCAGCTCGCTGCGCGAGGCCTCGAGGCGTTCCTCCATGAAGCGCACCGTGTCAGACAGTGCCGTCTGCGAACCGGCATCGAGCTGCAGCCGGCGATTGACGATCATGCGTGCGAGCGGGGGGCCGATCAGGCCCGAGAGGTTGCGCTCGATCTGCTCGCGCAGCCGTCGTAGCTCGACAGGACGATGCTCATCCGCTGGCAGTTGCAGGTCGTCGAGCGCGCGCTGCACCTCGCGTTTGGCCGCCTCCTCCCCGAGCACGCGAGCGAGCTGCTGTTGGAACTGCAATGGCGAGCCGGCCGCGACGACACCGCGCGGCGGCGTAAAGCTGGTACTGGAACAAGCCTGCGCTGCCTCGAGCTCCTCGGCGTTTTGGCGTGTCAGCAATGAGACCACGACGAACAACACGCTGTTGAGCGCCAGCGAGTAAAAGGCGGCGAAGCCCCACTTCTCGAATCCCGAAGCCTGTTGCAAGCTCGGCAGGGGCCCGAGATCCCACTGCACCACGCCCGAGCTCTGCAGCAGCGGTATTAATAGGGTCGCGGTCCAGACGGCAATGCCGCCGGTGAGACCGGCGATGAAACCCATGCGCGTCGCCCGCCGCCAATAAAGCACGCCGGCAATTCCTGGCAGGAACTGTGCGACGGCCACGAACGACACCAGCCCGAGCTGCACCAGCCCTTCGTTGTGCTCCAGTAACTGGTAAAAGCCGTAGCCGGCCATGATGATCAAGGCGATCAGCATGCGCCGACCCCACAGCAGCCAACGATAGAGATCGACATAGGGGTCGGGGTAGCTGGCTGGCAACAGCAGATGGTTGAGGCACATGGCGGCAAGCGCCAGGCTGGTGACAATCATCATGGCGCTGGCAGCCGACACGCCGCCGATAAACGCCACCACCGGCAACAACTGCGAGCCCCCGGCGAAGGTGATACCAAGCACGTAGTAATCGGGGTCGGTACCGGCCGCCACCGCCGTGCCTGCCCACAGCACGACTGGAATCGGCAGGTTTAGCAAGAGCAGAAATAACGGAAACGCCCAGCTCGCAGTGCGCAACGCCTGCGGCCGTTCGTTTTCGGTGAAGGCCATGTGGAACTGACGAGGCAGCAGAAAGGCCGCGGCAAATGCCAGCAGTAACAATGTGATCCAGGGCCCTTCGCGCACCGGCTGGTAGAGCGCCTGGATCGCCTCGGGATGTTCCGCGAGCCATTGCTGCATTGGGCCGATTCCGCCGAAGACACCGAATACAGCAAACAATCCGACGCTCAGCAACGCCATCAACTTGACCAACGACTCGAAAGCGATCGCGACCACGAGACCTTGGTGCTTTTCCCGGGGCGAGATATGGCGCGCGCCGAACAGGATGGCGAACAGCGTCAACGTTACACAGTACACCAGTGCCACCGCCTGCGGCGCGGCCTCCTGCGTGAGAATGCGCAGCGACTCCGTCACCGCGCGTATCTGTAGCGCGATGTACGGCAAGGTGCCGGCAAGCATGAACAGCGTGACCAACACGCCCGCAAGCTGGCTGCGGAAACGAAAGGCGAAGAGATCAGCCAGCGAGGTCAGTTGGTGGTCACGCACGAGGCGCAGGATCGGCACCAGCAGCACCGGCGCGAGCACGAAGGCGAGCGTGACGCCCAAGTAGATCGCCAGGAAGTTGTACCCTTGCGCCTGGGCGAAACCGACGCTTCCATAATAGGTCCACGAGGTCGCGTAAACGCCGAGCGAGAGGACGTAGGTCAGCGGATGCCGCGCTACGCGCGCCGGGATCCAGCCGCGATCGGCTGCATAGGCGATCAGGAACAGCAGCAGCAGGTAGGCGACGGTAACGAAGAAAAGCGTGGATAGATCAAACGTCATCGCGGGTGCCTCCACGCTGCACCCAGGCCGCAAGCACGATCAGCAGCGACCACAGCAGATAGGGCAGATACCAAGGGCTGTCGTCCGCCGCCCACCACCCCACGAGCGGCGAGACCAATAAGAACAGCGCAAACAGGAACAGCAGGATGACCCGGTCGAGTTCGCGCCCGGTCTCGCGAATCTGGCGCATCACGGCCCCGCAACAGGCGAAAATATGTTACCAAAAGTAACAGAAGCCGCCTTCGTGGCCAAGTGGCAGGACACGGACCCTCACTCGGATCCGGCTTTACAGGCACCGTTAGATTTGATCGGAATTGACTGGTGGACCCCAGCCTGTGAGCTGACTGTCGGGCGATAGAATTCCGTCAGGAGGAAGACGACCCTTGGCTGTCATTCAAGAGCGCCCCTTCGGCGACATCGTTCAAAGAAATTGATTACACCTCCCCATCGCTTGCTCCTGCGTTAGAGCTCTACACGTCCCGTAGTTTGCTGCGCTGCGTTACGGCGAACGATGAATTTGGCGTTTTGCTGATTCAGATCATAGTAACGCCGCGTTGCCTGGCGTAAAGGTTCCCATTGTGCTGCACGGGTGCGAACAGGGGTGGCGCATAGCTATTGGTAAAACTTATCATCGCCGGGCTGGTCGGGTTGTTTGGGGTTTGGCACGCGACGCGAACGCCAGGGGGGCACGCGGTCCGGCAGGCGATCCAACACAGGAGAGGCTGTCATGAGGTTTCCCCTACACATTGTCGCAGCCCTGGGCGCGCTGGCGCTCGCGCCCCAGGCCGCTCTCGCCCAGAACCAACCGATGCCGAGGCTCGAGTGGTCGCTTTACGCCTTGCTCATCTTTGCCGTGTGCGTCGCCGTCGGCGTGTATTTCATGAAGATGCTGGACAGGAAGCGGGCGACCCTGGCCACCGTGCGAGAAGACAAGGCCTCCCCGGTCGTGTCAGTCGGGCTCGACACCTCCGTGGCCGACTGCGTGCGCGATATGAACTCCAAGAGGATCGGCGCGATGATTGTGATGGACGGCGAGCAGCTCGTAGGCATCTTCACGGAGCGCGACGCACTCAGCAAGGTACTCGGCGAGGGGCGCGACTCGACCAAGACGAAGGTGTCTGAGGTGATGACGCCCGATCCTCTGTGCGTGTCGCCGAACACGACGGTTGAGGAGGCGATGGGGATCATCACCAATCGCCGCTTCAGGCACCTGCCCGTGGTCGAAAACGGCCGTGTCGTAGCCATGATCTCCAGCGGCGACTTGACGCGGTGGCTGGTGGAGGGCCAGGCGAAGGCCGTGCGCGAGATCGTGGACCTCGCGGCCCACCACAAAAACAGGGCATGAGCGCACGGCCCGGTGCAGCCCGGCCCCCCCCGTATTGAAGGGTCCGCTAATGGCCCGTTTGCTGCCGGTCGAGTGATAGAACTTCTGGCAGACAGAAAACGACCCTTCGCGGTCATTTGAACTGGCGGCAACTGGCTTATTGACGTGCGGCAGGTGCTTCGTGTGCGGAGATCCGCCTGCCTGTGTACACTGACCAGTAATCTAACGTTACGCCATTGATTTAATGGGAAGTTCTCAAGTCGTGTGACTACGAAGGGGACACCCTACTCTGTCCATCATACAAGTCTAAAACTAGAGCATCCCCTTCGTTCGTTAGCTCGTAATCAATACTTGACTTTGATTTGATTGAGCTGTTCTTTGGTGATGCCTGGCACATCGCCTCTTGCCTTCCAGCGGTTCAACCGCCATCCGTCATCACCCACCCACGACTTGAAAAGCGCAAAGTTCTTCTTTCGCTCTGCGTCGGTTGAGCCGAGAAATTGATACATGTTCCCGGGTTTCCCGTCTTTGGTGTTCGTACCATCGTCGAGCCGGCGCATGATGGCACCCGTGTCCGGCCAACCGATGAAATAGATCAGATCGGCATAGGTGTCCATCCTCGGTCCTTTCATCATCCCCTTGTATTTGTCTTTGTCCTTCTTGAAATCACCGTAGTAAGGTGAGTTCGCCCCATGACAAGCGGCACACTTTTGATCGAACAGCGGTTTTATGTGCTGTCGATACGTAGTTTCGCCGGCCAGGCTTGGTGAGGTCAGCAGCATGATCGTTAAGATAGGCAGTACTTTTTTCATGACTCTCCTCTTTTAGCAACGAATGAAAGGTTCAAGATTTATCGGAGCTCGGTTTCTCGCATATTCCTCTATTTGAACGGCAGTTACCGGCTCAAAGTAGTCCATCGTGAGGACACGCTACCTTTGTGCTGCACTGCCAAAAACACGGACGCTGCGAGGCTGTGTTGATGATCATCTGCCATTGCGTGAGGGCCGTCAAGGTGGATCGCCGCCAGTAGGCGGCCAGGGGGAGGGACTCACTGGCGAGACACCGGGACGAAAGCCGCCGTGAGCCCTGGCCCCGGCCGGTACCCTGACGAGCGGGCGCCGCGATCCCCTGCTTCATCGTCCGCCTGGCCGCCCCCGGTACCGAAACCGAGGGTCAACCTCGCCCGCTGAGTCCCTCGCAGGCGCACCGTTCTGTTCGCTTGAACGGCCGCTATCGGCAGAGAAGCAGCGGGTCGCGACTCGACCTGATCGGACGGCGTGTGTACGGTCAGATCTGAGTTTTCACACGCGACTTGCCAAGACGATTCCTCTGCGCTCTTGGCGCCTCTGCGTACTCCGCGTTTCGTGGAGAGGGGTTCCTGGTTAGATAATTTCAAAATAGCGCTCCAGCTCCCAGTCGGTGATGTGCTTGCGGAACTCGCGCTCCTCCCACTCGCGGGTGGCGGCGAAATGCTCTACGAAGGCATCGCCGAACCAAGCGCGCGCCATCTTCGAGGCCTTGAGGCGTTGTGCCGCCTCCCACAGTGTCGCCGGCAACTGCAAGCGCCTGGGATATTTCCTTTCGTAGGCGTTACCCTCCACCGCCGCTTCCGGTTCGAGCTTCTGCTCGATGCCTTCGAGTCCCNNGGCCGCCGCAATGCGGTACTCGACGCGCTGTGCTTTGGCCGTGCCGGGAATCACACGCACCGCACAGGTGCGATTGTCGATACCCCAGCTCGCTTGCGTGGGTGCCCAGTAACCCGGAATCAGCCGCGTGTAGGCGTTGATCGTGGGGGCCACCATCGCCATAAGCTCCGGCATGTAGCGTTGCTGGCCGGCAATGAAGTGGCGCA
>JABAOD010002265.1_pt7 | contig 20137 bp, 16 predicted proteins | sample 7062151 | NCBI WGS metagenome assembly JABAOD01 (sample SAMN14538626, study PRJNA623070) | marine sediment metagenome | biome: marine biome [ENVO:00000428]; feature: marine pelagic biome [ENVO:01000023]; material: deep marine sediment [ENVO:00002113] | place: India: Gulf of Khambhat ... | reverse complement strand
GATGTAGTCGCCGTTGAGGTTCATCGTCGCGATGACGTCGTACTCGGCGGGCCGCGTCAGGATCTGCTGCAGGAAGGCGTCGGCGATCACGTCCTTGACCAGGATCTTGTCACCGGGATCGCCGTTCGAGNNCCCTCGGTGAACTTCATGATGTTGCCCTTGTGCACCAGGGTCACCGAATCGGCACCTTCGGCAACGGCGTACTCGAGAGCCGCCCGGATGAGCCGTCTCGAACCCTCCCGTGAAACGGGTTTGATGCCGAGTCCCGAGTCGGCCTTGATCTCCCAGCCGAACTCGCTCTCGAGGAATCCGAGCAACGCCCTGGCGCCGTCCGAGTCGGCCTCCAGCTCCTTGCCGGCGTACACGTCCTCGGTGTTCTCCCGGAAGATGACCATGTCGACGAGCTCGGGCTGCTTCACCGGTGAAGGTGCGCCGTACCAGCGGATCGGACGGAACGTGGTGTAGAGATCGAGCGTCTGGCGCAGCGCGACGTTCAGGCTCCGGATTCCGCCGCCAACCGGCGTCGTGAGCGGCCCCTTGATGCCCACCAGCTGGTCACGGAACGTCTGGATGGTGACGTCCGGCAGCCACTCCCCCGTCCTGTCGAACGACTTCTGCCCGGCCAGCACCTCGTTCCAGGTGATGGCTCTCGATCCCCCGTATGCCTTCTCGACCGCAGCGTCGAACACACGCTGGGATGCCGCCCAGATGTCCGGACCGATGCCGTCGCCCTCGATGAAGGGAATGATCGGATCGTCCGGTACCTGGAGACCATGGGGTCCCATGCTGATCGACGTGGCCATGTGTGCTCCCTCGCGGTCGAGAATCCCGGCAAGGGTAGCGGGCACTGCCCCCGGCTCAGCGGGTCGACGGGCCTGCCACGCGCCGCTCGGCGGCGTCGACGGTGTTGGCGAGCAACGATGCGATCGTCATCGGGCCGACCCCTCCGGGAACGGGGGTGATGGCCCCGGCGACCTCGGCGACCTCGTCGAAGACGACATCACCCACGAGCCCGTCGTCCATGCGGTTCACGCCCACGTCGATCACGACGGCTCCGGGCTTGACGTGATCCGCCGTGATCAGCCCCGGAACCCCCACGGCAGCGATCAGGATGTCCGCCGCCCGGGTGATCGCAGCCAGGTCACGGGTGCGCGAGTGGGCTTGCACGACGGTGGCGTCGATTCCTCGCCCGCCGAGCAGAAGCGCCATCGGCCGCCCCACGAGGAACGACCTGCCGACGACCACGGCGTGGGCGCCTCTGGTCTCGATCCCGTAATGGCTCAGGATCCGCATCACTCCTGCGGGCGTCGCAGGCCGCGGCCCGGGGCGTTCCAGGACCAGCTTGCCGAGATTGGTGGGATGGAGACCGTCGGCGTCCTTCGCCGGGTCGATCGTCTCCACGGCCCGGTTGCCGTCGAGCCCGTCCGGCAGCGGGAGCTGCACGATCATCCCGTCGATCTGGGGATCGGCGTTGCAGCGCTGCACCAGCGCCTCGACCTCCTCCTGGTTCGCAGTCGCCGGAAGCTCGTGATCGAAGGACAGCATCCCCGCCGCCTCGGCGGCCCGGTGCTTGCCGCGGACATACACGTGCGAAGCGGGATCGTCCCCCACCAGGATCGTCGCCAAACCCACGCTCTTGCCGCGGTCGGCGAGGCCGGCGACACGCTCGGCGAGCTCGGCTCGCAGCGCAGCGGCCACGTCCCGCCCGGAGAGGAGCCGGGCCGTCAATGCCGAAAATGCCTGGCGTGCGTGAAGACGAGCGCCACCCCCGCCTCGTTCGCCGCCGCGACGACCTCGTCGTCACGACGTGATCCGCCTGGTTCGACGATGGCCGTGACCCCGGCCGACGTGAGGAGGTCGAGACCGTCGCGGAACGGGAAGAACGCATCGCTGGCGGCCACGGCGCCATCGGCACGGTCGCCGGCTCTGGCGAGGGCTCGCTCGGCGGCGCCCACCCGTGACTGATCACCCGCGCCGACGCCGACAGCTGCCCCATCCCTGGCGACGACGATCGCGTTGGACTTGGTGTGGGCGGCGACCACCCAGGCGAAGCACAGGTCGGCGATCTCGGCGGCAGACGGAGCCCGGTCCGAGACGACCCTCCAGGTGTCGGGCATACCGTCGCGACCCTCCGGGAGGTCGCGCGACTGGACGAGGGCGCCCCCTTCGAGCGGGCGAATCTCGACGCCGGCTCTGCCCGGGGGTGGCGCCACGAGGAGCCTGAGGTTCTTCTTCGCACCGAGGATGGCTGCAGCCTCTGCGGTGCAGCCCGGTGCGATCACGACCTCGGTGAAGTACTCGACGAGTATCTCCGCCGTCGCCGCATCGAGCTCGGCGTTGCACGCCACGATGCCCCCGAAGGCGGACACGGGATCGCAGTCCCATGCTGCACGAAAGGCCCCGGCCAGCGTTTCTCCCACTGCGGCACCCGAAGGGTTGGCGTGCTTCACGACGACGACACCCGGTACGCCGAGATCGTTGGCGAGACGCCATGCCGCCTCGGTGTCGTTGTAGTTGTTGAACGACATGGCCTTGCCTTGGAGCTGCTCGGCCGCCACCCACCAGGAATCGCTGCCGGGCCGCCGGTAGATCGCTGCGGGCTGGTGCGGGTTCTCCCCGTAACGAAGCTCCCCCGCCTTCTCGTAGGAGACGGCAAGCGTGTCAGGCAGGATCTGGTCACCCTGGAGCCAGGCGACGATCGCGGCGTCGTAGGCCGCCGTGTGGGCGAAGGCTTCGGTGGCGAGGGCGCGTCGCATCTCGAGCGTCGTGCCACCCTCCTCGATCGCCACGGCCATCTCGTCGTAGCGATCCGGTGAGGTCACGACCGCCACATCGGCATGGTTCTTGGCTGCCGCACGCACCATCGTCGGGCCGCCGATGTCGATGTTCTCGACGATCTCCGCATCGTCGACGTCGGGACGCGCCACCGTTGCGGAAAACGGATACAGGTTCACCACGACGAGCTCGAACGGGGCGATGTCGTGTTCCTCGAGCTCTGCGACATGTTCGGGGTCGTCGGATCTGGCGAGGATGCCGCCGTGAATCACCGGGTGGAGCGTTTTCACCCGGCCCCCGAGGATCTCGGGTGAGCCGGTCAGCGCACTGACGAGGACCACGGGGAGCCCGGCCTCGGCGAGAGTGCGTGCGGTGCCGCCCGTCGAGACGAGCTCGACACCGGCGGCGGCGAGGCGCTTGCCGAAGTCGACCAACCCTCGCTTGTCCGAGACGGAGAGGAGGGCACGTCGTACCGGCCTGAGCGTCATGTCGTCGCCCCCGGCTCGATCCACACGACGCGCCTGCCTTCGACACGCAGGCGTCCCGTCGTGTGCATCTCGATCACGTCTGGATAGACGCGGTGCTCCACCTTCTGGATGCGCGCATGCAGCGCTTCGGCGGTGTCGTCGGCGAGGACGGGTACGGCTTCCTGGTAGATGATCGGCCCCGTGTCGACCCCGCGATCGACGTAGTGGACGGTGATCCCGGACAGCTTGACGCCATGCGCGACGGCATCGGGAGCGGCGTGGACGGTGCCCGGAAAGGCCGGCAGCAAGGAGGGATGGATGTTGAGGATGCCGTTCGGATAGCGCTCTATCGCCTCCTCGGTGAGGATCCGCAGGAAGCCGGCGAGGACGATGGTCTCGGCGGCATGCGCCTCGACGGCGGCCACGATCCCCTTGGTGAAGGCCCTCCGGTGCTCGCGGCCCGGCCAGGGCACGACCTCCGTGGGGATACCGGCGCGTCGGGCTCGCTCCAGAGCGAACGCCTCGGGGCGATCGCTCACGACCACCGCGACGCGTGCGCCATAGGCCGGGTCTGCCGCCGCATCGATGATCGCCTGGAGGTTTGTGCCCGAGCCGGAGCACAGGACGGCTATGGGATGGCGTGAGTCGGTCATGCGGGCGAGAGCATAGGCCCGCCCCCTGCAGACCACGCCGTCGCAGGGAAGGCCACCCATTTCGGTGGCGCACCGTCAACAGTGTTGCCTAGAGTCGCCGCGGTCATGAGGAGTGGACGGGTGTGACCACGACCGCCGATCGGGCAGTCCAAACGAGACCCAAGCGCAAGTACAAGCGCGGGTCGAGCAAGGCCTACCTCTTCCTCCTGCCCACGTTCGTGATCCTCTTCACCTTCGTCTACTTCCCCATCATCGAGTCCTTCCGGCTGAGCCAGAACCGCGTGGCCCCGTTCGGGAGCCAGGAGATCTTCGTCGGGTTCGAGAACTACACGAGACTGCTGCAGAGTGCCGACTTCTGGGACACGGTCATNNCGGCGCGGTTGGAGACCCTCGGCGAAAGCCTGGCTCTTCCTTCTCCCGACTTTCCTCGTACTCTTCGTCTTCGTCTACTACCCGATCATCGAATCAGCCCGGCTCAGCCTCAACCGGGTGGCGCCTTTCGGTAGCCAGGAGATCTGGGTCGGTTTCGACAACTACGGGCGCCTGCTGACGAGTTCCGACTTCTGGGACACGGTCATTGTCTCGCTGTGGTTCATGGTGGGCACCGTTCCCGTGGGCATCGGGCTCGCCGTGATCATCGCGTTGCTGCTCTCGTATCCGCTGCGGCGTCTCAACTGGTTCTACCGCACGTTGATCTTCGTACCCGTGGTCATCTCGGGAGCTGTCGCCGGCGTGTTGTTCCGGATGCTCTACAACCCGGTGGTCGGTTTCTTCAACCACTGGCTCAGCCTGATCGGCATCGAAGGACCGAACTGGCTCAACGACCAATCGTGGGCGCTCGTCGGGGTGACGGTGGCCGTCGTGTGGCGGCAGTTGGGGTTCAACGTCATCATCGCGCTCGCCGGCATCCAGCAGATCGACGAGCAGCTCTACGAGGCGGCCAAGATCGACGGGGCCGGGGTCTGGGACCGGATCCGCTACATCACGATCCCCCAGCTGACGCCCACGCTGTTCTTCCTCAGCGTGGTCAACGTGATCATCAGCCTGCAGGCGTTTGCGGAGATCAACATCCTCACGGACGGCGGTCCCGGGCGGGCGACGACCAACCTCGTGTATCAGGTCTTCATCGACGGGTTCGTCGGAACCCGCTTCCTGGGTCGGGCCTCGGCCCAGGCGTTCCTGCTCGCGGTGCTCATCATCGGCGTGTCCGTGGCCCAGTTCCGCGGCTTTGCGAAGAAGGTGCATTACCAGTGACGGCGGAAGCAATCCCGAGAGCCGAAACGGCCGCCGCCCCCGAGCCGGCGCCACCGCTGCGGCGACGACTGGGCGACACCCCGGTCCATGTCGTGCTGTTCATCATCGGAATCGTGATCGCCATGCCGATCATCATCGCCTTCTTCATGAGCTTCACGCCGCTGCGGGAGATCCTGAGCAGGGCGAACCCCGAGATCCTGCCCGCCTCGTGGACCATCGGTAACTACGACACGGCGTGGAACGCCTCTCCGTTCCCCCGGTACATGCTCAACAGCTTCATCCAGACGGGTGTCATCACCGTTGCCCAGGTGGTGCTCAGCATCCTCGCCGGCTTCGCCTTCGCCATGTACGAGTTCCGGTTCAAGACGGCCCTCTTCGCCCTCGTGATCGGCAGCCTCATCGTCCCGTTCGAGCTGACGTTCATCCCGAACTTCGTCCTCATCAGCGATCTGGGCTGGGCCAACACCTACCAGGGCCTGACCGTCCCGTTCCTGGCCAGCGCATTCGGCGTGTTCATGATGCGCCAGTTCTTCTTGAGCATCCCTCGCGACCTCTACGACGCCGCCAAGATCGACGGGTCGAGCGACATGTACTACCTCTGGCGAGTGATGGTGCCTCTCAGCAAGGGGGCCATCTCCGCCTTCACGATCTTTGCGTTCCTCAGCGCGTGGAACCAGTATCTGTGGCCACTCGTCATCACGAATGACGAGTCCATGCGGACCGCTCAGATCGGCATCCGATTCTTCCTGGTGAACCAGGAACGCGCCACCGATTGGGGGGCGATCATGGCCGGGACCGTCATCGTGATGATCCCGACACTGGTCATCTTCCTCGTTGCTCAGAAACAGTTGGTCAAGGGAATCGCTGCCAGCGGACTCAAGGGCTGACGAGACAGAAGGGAAAGGCATGAAACGACTGACGAAGCTGCTTGCACTGCTCGCAGTATTCGCCCTGGTGGCCGCTGCGTGCGGTGACGGGGATGAAGCTGCGACCACGACGGCTGCGCCGCAGACGACGACGGAGGCTCCGATGCCGGCCGAGCCGGTGACGATCGAGTTCTGGCACGCCATGGCCGACGATCTCGGCGCGGTGGTGGACGAGCTCGTCGACCGCTACAACGCAAGCCAGGACCTGGTGACGGTGAACGCCACCTTCCAGGGGAGCTACGACGACACGTACAACGCGTTGCTGGCATCGTTCGAGGCAGGCACCGCACCCAACATCACGCAGAACTTCGACCTCGCCGCGCAGACGATGTTCGACACCGGTCGACTCGTTCCGGCGCATCAGCTGATGGCTGCAGGCGAGTCCGACAGCTTCCTCCCGGCCGTCCGTGACTACTACTCGGACGAGACCGGCATGGTGGCGATGGCGTTCAACTCGAGCACGCCGATCGTGTATTACAACCAGGCGATGTTCGATGCGGCCGGGCTCGACGCACCGGACGGGAACTGGACCTTCGATCAGTTCATCGCGACCTGCGATGCCATCCAGGCATCCGGTGTCGACTTCTGTGTGACCTTCGGAACGGTCGGGTGGTACTTCGAGCAGATCCTCGCCAACAGCGGCGGGCTCTACTTCGACAACAACAACGGCCGTACCGGCCGTGCCACCGAGGTCCGCTTCAACGAGGGTCAGGGTGTCGAGGTGTTCGAGTTCCTCACGGGTCTCATCGCCGACGGCTACGCCCCGAACCTCGGTTCGACGTGGACGGACACGGATGCCGTGTTCTTCGCCGAGGAAGCGGCGATGATCTTCGACTCCACCGCAGGCGCGCGTGGCTTCCAGGACAACGCCAACTTCGAGGTGAAGACGGCGTTCATCCCGCACAGCAACTCGAGTGAGCGCAACGGTGTCGTCATCGGTGGCGCCGCACTGTGGCTCATCGACTCCGGCGACCCGGCCGTCAACGCCGCCGCATGGGACTTCATGAGCTTCATGGCGGCCGCCGACCAGCAGGTCACGTGGCACACCGGCACCGGGTACTTCCCGGTGCGCGCCGATCTGCAGGGCAACCCGCCCGCCGATCTGGCCACGTTCTGGGACGAGAACCCGAACTTCGTGACGGCCATCGACCAGCTCGCCACGACCCGGACCACGAATGACGACGGGTCACCGAACTACGCGGTGCTCGGCGGACGTGCCGGGCCCTTCCCCGAGATCCGCCGGATCATCGTGGAGGCATACAGCGCGGTCCTCAACGAGGGCAAGACGCCACAAGAGGCACTCAACGAGGCGGCAGAGCGTGCCAACCAGGCCCTCGCCGACTACAACGAGTTCTTCAGCGGATAGTCGACAGCCCACACTCGATGAGAGCGGCCGGCGGGGGAACCCCGCCGGCCGCTCGGTCGCGTCTCGTCGGGCTCGCGATCATCGGGCTCGCGATGATCGGAGTGTTGGGGGCATGCGGGGGCACGGGGTCGACGCCGGTCGAGACCGAGCCGCCTGAGCCTGCGCCGGCCGACCTCGATGTGCAGGGTCACCGAGGCGCCCGCGGTCTCCAGCCCGAGAACACGCTGCCCTCCTTCGAAGTCGCCCTCGATGCGGGCGTCGACACCCTCGAACTCGACCTGCATCTCACGGCCGACGGCATGGTCGTGGTGTGGCACGACCCGATCATCGACGCCGCGAAGTGCAGCCTCGATCCTGCGGCCGGCGTCGCCGCCCCGGACCCGGAGATCGCCGACGGCGTCGATCTCGCCATCGCCGGGCTGGACCGGGCCCAACTCGAGGCCTACCGATGCGACCGCAACCCCGACCCCGGCCGCTTCCCCGAGCAGTCTGCCGGGGGCACCGCCCTCGCCGGTGACGACTACCGGATCGTGACCCTGTCCGAGCTGTTCGAGTTCGTGGCCACGTATGCCGCTTCGGAGCTCAAGACCCCCGAGCAGCGATCGACGGCGAGCGAGGTCGGATTCAACGTGGAGACCAAGCGCGTGCCCGACGTCCCTGCGACGATCGGTGACGGCTTCGACGGGGTGACCCCGGGTCCCTTCGAGCTGGCGATCCTCGAGGCCGTCGAGGCGGCGGGGCTGGCCGATCGGGTGACGGTGCAGTCCTTCGATCACCGTTCCCTGGAGGCGATCCGATCGGTGGACGCCTCGATTCGTCTCGCTGCGCTGACCCGGCGCAACGAACCGTTCTCCAGCGATCTCGNNGATCTCGCCGAATTCGCCCAGATCTGGTCGCCAGATCACCGGGCGCTGACCGCGGGTAGCCTGCGCGACGCACACAGCGCCGGATTACTCGTGATCCCCTGGACCGTGAACGAACCACGCGACATGAATCGACTGATCGACCTCGGTGTCGACGGCCTCATCACGGACCGACCGGACCTGCTGGTCGCCATCGTCGAGGAACGCTCATGACCAACGGGTCGGGGCGTCTCGTCGTCGTGTTGACCGCAGTTGCGCTGCTTGCCGGAGCGTGCTCGGGCGACTCCGCAGCTGCCGAGGATCCGCCCACTGTCGCCGTCGTCGCCGAGGGTCTCATCAACCCGCTCGGCCTCGCCATGCTCCCCGATGGAGGGCTCCTCATCGCCGAGGAGGGAACCGGCGATGACGACGCATCTGCGGGTCTCAGCGTCCTGACGGCGGACGGTCGTGTCGGGCGCGTGGTCGACGAGCTCGCCAGCGGACGAGACGCTGGAGATCTGTCCGGTGCCCCACTCGCCGGGGTGTCTCCCGACGGGAGCACGGCCTACGTGGCTCACTTCGGCTCGGAGGCGCTGTTCGGCCTCCCCATACCCGAGACCGGGCTGGAACCTGCCACGAAGGCTGCGGAGGCGCTGCGCGCCGAACAGCTCGCACGGACGCTCACTCGCCTCAACGACGTGTTCCTCGCCAATCCCTTCGACATCGCCTTCGACGAACAGGGCACCCCGGTCGTGACGGATGCGAGCGGTAACGGCGTCGCCACCGCCGGTCCCGACGGCTCGGTCGTGTTCATCCACCGGTTCGGCGAGCTCGAGGCCCCCGATCTGCCCTCGCTCCGCGTCGAGGCGGTGCCCACCGGGATCACCCGCGTCGGTGACGAGTACTTCGTGACCCTCACGGGCGGCTGCCCGTACCCGACGGGCGTCGGTCGAGTCGTGGCCATCGGCGACGAGCGGGAGGAGCGGACCGTCGTGACCGGTCTCGACATGCCCATCGACGTGGAACTGGGTCCGAGCGGCACGATCTGGCTCCTCGAGTTCGCCGAGTTCGACCAAGGCGCCTCGTGCTTCGACGGCAGCGGCTACCGGGCCGGTACGGGGCGGCTCAGCCGACTCGACCCCGACGGATCGACGACCACGATCCTGGAGGGACTCGACTTCCCCGGAGCCGTCGTCGAGGCGCCGAACGGCGACGTGTACGTCACCGAGATCTTCTCCGGCCGCGTGCTCCGGCTCTCGTGGGACGACCGTCCTGCCACCGAGCCGGCACGGCCGGCCGCTGCCTGGGGCTTTGGCGACGTCGCCGCCGATCGCGGGCTCCACTTCGCTCACGGCGCCTTCGCCACGGGCCTGTCCGAGGATCCCAGCGCCATGATGGGAGCCGGGCTCTGCTGGATCGACTACGACGCCGACGGCTGGCTCGATCTCTATCTCGTCAACTCACATGCTCTCGCCGAAAGGGCCTTCTGGGAGGAGCAGGGCGGCCTTCCTCGCAACGAGCTCTACCGCAACGAGGAGGGCACGTTCCGCCGCGTCGGCGAGGCGGCCGGTGTCGCCATCGCCCATCGCGGCAACGGCTGCGTGGCAGCCGACTTCGATGGCGACGGAGCCACGGACCTCTTCGTGACCGCAGACGGCCCGAACGTGATGCTGCGCAACCGAGGCGATGGGACCTTCGAGGATGTTTCGATCGCTTCCGGCACCGACACGCCGGAGTGGAACTCGGCCGCGGTCGTCGGTGATCTCGACGGCGACGGACGACCGGAGCTCTTCGTGGGCTCCTACATCGATCTGGAGATGAAGATCGAGAACCCGTCGGGCGCGTTTCCGCAGGACTACGTCGGGCTCCCCGATCGGCTCTTCGTCAACCGCAGCGAGCCGGGCACCATCCGCTTCACCGACGAGGCGGTGGCCGCGGGTCTCGATCGCAGCGAGCGGGCGCTCGGGGCGCTGATGAGCGACTTCGATCTCGACGGCGATCTCGATCTGTACATCGCCAACGACGGGCAGCCCAACCGGCTCTATCGCAACGACTCGTCAGACGGCGGTGGGCTCGCTCTCGTCGACGTGACGGCGACCGCAGGCGTCGGCGACTCCGGCAGCGGCATGGGGGTGGCCGGCGGCGACTACGACGGCGACGGCGCCATCGACATCCTGGTGACGAACTGGGAGGCCGAGCTCAACGCCCTGTACGCCAACAGGTCCGAGGGCACCGATCTGTCGTTCGGCTACATGACACAGCGCATCGGTCTCGCTGGCCTGGGCAACAACAAGACGGGATGGGGCGTCGCCTGGGCCGACGTGGACCATGACACGGATCTCGACATGCTCATCGTCCACGGCCGGGTCCCGGTGACCGATCTGGAGACGGACCCCGAATTGGTGCGGCTCTACGCCAATCTGTCGGCCAACGGCAAGCCTGGTGAATTCAGAGACTGGACCCAACAGACCGGGCTCGAGGACGTGGGGACGCTGCTGGCGAGAGGCAGCGCGGTCGCCGACTTCGACAACGATGGCGATCTCGACGTCGCCATCGGTGTGATCGGAGGCCGCGTCGCCCTCCTCGAGAACGTCGCTCCCCCGGGCCGCTGGTTGCAGATCGGCTTCACCGACTTCCTCCCCGGTACGAGGGTCGAACTCGAGCTCGACGACGGTCGTGTCCTCATCCGCGAGTGGAACGTCGGATCGAGCTACCTGGCGTCTGAGGACCCCCGGCTGCACTTCGGGCTGGGGACCACGCTCGGCCCGGTGACCGCAACGGTGACGTGGCCCGACGGCACGCAGACCACGCTGGAGGACCTCGAGATCGACCGCCTCCACGTCATCTCCAAGGCAACCGGCTGACCCGGGACGGGCCGGCGAGAACTGGCGGCGGTCACTCCGTCGTCGCGACGAAGAACTCCCACATCAGGTCGGTCGCCGAGATCGTCGTGGTGCTGTTGAAGAGACGCGACTGGGAGCTCGTCCCAGGCCAGCCATGGCGCCCGTCGGTGACGACGTACAGCTCCACGGCCCCGGCATCACACCCTGCCCAGACACGCCGCTCGACGTCTGCCGTGACCGCCTCGACGTCGCTGGATGTGCACCCCGCCCGATCCGCCCACGACGCGACCCACTCCGTGATGTCGGGTAGGAGGAAGCCGGCACCCTCGAAGGGCGCCACGCGGTCCAGCACGCCGTGAAAGGCGATCACGGGGACAGGCCCCTCACACGGCCCGGTGTCCGGATACGCGCCGGCAACGGTCCCGATCGCAGCGATCTCACCGGGCGCATCGCAGGCGAGCCGATGGGCCATGCCTGCACCGTTGGAGAACCCCGAGACGAAGACCGGGCCGACGTCGACGTGGAACGCCACGTCGGCGATCACGCCCCGGATGAACGTCAGATCGGGTGACGGCACGAAGCCCGCCTGCCACGTCGGCAGCACGCCACCGGCCAGTGGCTGGACGACGACGAATCCCTCCTCCTCCGCCTTGTCCCGGAATCCACTCAGCTCCTCCTGTGAGGCCGGCGACGAGGCGAGGCCGTGGAGATCGACCACGAGCGGGACCCCGGTACGCCCCCACGCGTCNNCGCCGTGAAGGGTGAAGCAAAGGGGTCGGTGGTCGACGTCGGGGGCAGCGTCGGCTCCGGCGCGACCGTGGTGGCCATCGTCGTGGGCGGGATCGTCGACGTGGGGGTGGAGGTGATGACCGTCGTCGTGGTCGACGACACGGTCGGCTCCGGGCCCGTCGTGGCCCCCGAGCACGCGGTCACGACCATGCAGAAGGCGATCAGCAGGAGACGCGGCATGAGCGCATTGTGGCGGGGCGCGGCGATTACGCCGGCTCAGCCGCCCAGCGCCTCCATCATCGCCGTGCCCATGTCCGTCGGGGTCGGGGCGACCACGACGCCGGCCTCTCGCATGGCTGCGATCTTGGCCTCGGCCGTGCCCTTGCCGCCCGAGATGATGGCGCCGGCGTGGCCCATCCGCTTGCCGGGCGGCGCCGTCGTCCCGGCGATGAAGCCGGCGACCGGCTTGGTCATGTGCTCGGCGATCCAGGCGGCGGCCTCCTCCTCGGCGGTGCCGCCGATCTCGCCGATCATGATCACGCCCTCGGTCTCCGGGTCGTCGTTGAAGAGCCGCAGCGCATCGACGAAGTTGGTGCCGTTGACCGGATCGCCGCCGATGCCGATGGCGGTGGTCTGCCCGAGCCCTATCTGGGTGAGCTGATGCACGGCCTCGTAGGTGAGCGTGCCGGAGCGGCTCACCACGCCGATCCGCCCGGGGGTGTGGATGTAGCCCGGCATGATGCCGATCTTGCACTGTGCCGGCGTGATGACACCCGGGCAGTTCGGACCGACGAGACGCGTGGGCCGGTCCTGCAGATAGCGCTTGACGACGACCATGTCGGCGACCGGGATGCCCTCGGTGATGCAGACCACCAGCTCGATGCCGGCGGCCGCCGCCTCCATGATGGCGTCGGCCGCGAACGGCGGCGGCACATACACGACGCTGGCGTCGGCCCCGGTCGCAGCGACCGCATCCGCCACCGAACCGAAGATCGGCAGCTCGACCTCGTAGGTGTCGTCTCGGCCGGGCACACCCGAGTGGTCGGTCTCACCGGTGAAGACCTCGGTCGTGTCCTTCTTCGTCGGGTGGACCGCCGCCACCATCTGCGTCCCGTAGGCGATGGCCTTGTCGGTGTGAAAGGTGCCGGTTCTGCCGAGCCCCTGCACGAGGACCCTGGTGTCCTTGTCGATGAGCACGCTCACGCCACTGCCTCCACGATCTTCTGCGCCCCGTCCTTCATGTCGGAGGCACTGACGACGTTGAGCCCCGACTCGTCGATGATCTGCTTGCCCAGCTCGACGTTGGTCCCTTCGAGACGCACCACGAGCGGCACCTCGAGACCCACCTCTTTCACGGCCTCGACGACCCCTTCGGCGATCGTGTCGCACTTCATGATGCCGCCGAAGATGTTGACGAAGATGCCCTTCACGTTGGGGTCGGCGGTGATGATCTTGAACGCCTCGGTGATCTTGTCGGCGGTGGCGCCGCCGCCGACGTCGAGGAAGTTGGCGGGCTCCGCCCCGAAGTACTTGATGATGTCCATGGTGGCCATGGCCAGGCCGGCGCCGTTGACCATGCAGCCGATGGTGCCGTCGAGCTTGATGAAGCTGAGGCCGTGCTCGCTGGCCGCCATCTCGGCATCTTCCTCTTCGGAGTGATCACGCAGCTCGGCGACGTCGGGATGGCGGAACAGTGCGTTCGGCTCGAAGCTGATCTTGCCGTCGAGTGCCATGACCTGGCCGTCCGTCGTGACGACGAGCGGGTTGATCTCGATGAGGTCGGTGTCGAGCTCGACGGCCGCTTCTGCCAGTGCTGCGAAGAACTTCTTCCCGTTCCGCTCGGCCTGCCCTTCGAGGCCGAGTCCATCGGCGAGTTCCGCCGCCTGGAAGTCGAGCAGACCGAAGGCAGGGTCGATCTCGACGCGAAGGATCTTCTCCGGGGTCTCCTCGGCGACGATCTCGATCTCGGTGCCCCCTTCGGTCGAGGCCATGACGATGTTGCGCCCGACCGCCCGGTCGAGCAGCACGGACAGGTACAGCTCCCGGGCGATGTCGATGCCCTGCTCGATGTAGAGGCGATTGACCTGCTTGCCCTCGGGCCCGGTCTGCACGGTGACGAGCGTCGAATGGAGCATCTGATGGGCCAGATGCCGCACCGCCTCCTCGGCGGCCTCGATGCCACCCTCGATCCCGGCCGTCACGACGTTGACGCCGCCCACGTCGGGATGCTCCTTGAACCGGCCCTTGCCCCGGCCACCGGCATGGATCTGAGACTTCACGACCACCACCGGGTTGCCGGACTCCTCGATGAGCGGGCGTACCGCGGCCACTGCCTCGTCGACGGTCGTGGCGACACGACCCAGGGGTACCGGGATGCCTCGGGCGGCCATCAGTTCTTTGGCCTGGTACTCGTGGATCTTCACGCTTCCTCCGCAGATCGACGCCGTCGACATTCCACCAGAATCGGGCGACGACGACGAACCGGCCCTCCGGCGGTGTTCACTCCCCCTCGAAGACCCCGTCCACCCAAGCGGTGATCTCGTGCAGCGGCGTCCCGGGCGTGAAGATGGCCGCGATCCCCGCCTCCATGAGGGCCTCCTCGTCGTGCTCCGGGATGATGCCGCCGCCGAACACCACCACGTCACGGCCCTGCGCACGCACCAGCTCGGCGACCCGGGGAAAGAGCGTCATGTGAGCCCCAGAGAGCGAGGACAGGCCGACGGCGGCAACGTCCTCGGCGGCGGCGAGATCGGCGATCTGCTCCGGGGTCCGATGGAGGCCGGAGTAGATGACCTCGTACCCGGCGTCGTGCAACGCCCGCGCCACCACCTTGGCCCCACGATCGTGTCCGTCGAGCCCTGGCTTGGCGATGAGAATCCGGGTCGGCATCGTCCGCGAGGTTACGGGATGACTCCGTGGTCCGCCGCATCGCCGACGACGTCACCCGAACGGTCGAACACCCACCGGCTGCGTCACGCCGCAGCCGGAGTTCAGACCTTTTCGAGGGGCGCCCAGGCCAACAGCAGCCGCTTCACCCCGGGGCCGTCGAAGGCGACGTATGCCTCGGCGTGGTCGCCTGCGCCCTCGACCCGCTGGATCACGCCATCACCCCAGTGGGCGTGCCTGACCCGGTCCCCGGGCCCCAGCCCGTCGGCATCGAGCGCCTCCTTGGCCAGCGACGTCGACTCGAGCACCCGTTTCCTCCCCCGGCTGCGCTTCACCTGCTTCGTGAGCGGCTCGGGAAGCTCGGCGAGGAACCGGCTCGGCGGGTTGTAGTTGGTCCCGCCCCACAGGTTGCGGCTCCACGCCCGGGTCATGTAGAGCCGTTCCATCGCGCGAGTGATCCCGACGTAACAGAGCCGTCGTTCCTCCTCGAGCTCTTTGGGATCCCCGAGCGAGCGCATGTGTGGGAACACCCCGTCCTCGCAGCCGGTCATGAACACGACGGGGAACTCGAGTCCCTTGGCGTTGTGCAGCGTCATGAGGGTCACTGAATGCTGTTCGTCCTCGAGCCCGTCGATGTCGGCGACCAGCGAGACGGCGCCGAGGAATTCCTCGATGCGGGCGAGCCCGCCGAGCTCGGCCCAATCCGCCTCGCCGTAGCTGACGGGACCCGTCTCCTCGAACTCGGAAGCGGCGGTCACGAGCTCCTTGAGGTTCTCCTCGCGGCCCATCGCCTCGATGGTGCGCTCGCTGCGGACCATGTCCATGTATCCGGTCACGTCGAGGATCGCCTCGAGGACCGCCCGTGGCCCGTCGACGCCCTTCTCCTGGAGGAAATCGATGAGGGTGACGAACTCGGCGATCGCCTTCTGCGCCCGGCTGGTGAGACGGCTGTTGTCATCGGCCATACGGAGCGCCTCTAGAAAGCCGATCCCATGCGATTCGGCGTACCGGTCGACGTGACCGACGCTCGTGTCGCCGATGGCCCGCTTCGGCGTGTTGATGATGCGACGCATCGATACGGTGTCATCGGGGTTCACGACGACTTTGAGGTAGGCGAGAATGTCCTTGACCTCGCGCCGGTCGTAGAACTTCATTCCGCCGATCACCTGGTACGGGATCCCGAACTTGACGAACAGCTCCTCGATCACGCGGCTCTGTGCGTTCGTGCGATAGAAGACGGCGATGTCGCTGAGCTGCAGGCCGCCCTTCTCGAGCGACGTGATCTCCTCGGCGACGAAGGCGGCCTCGTCCTGCTCGTCCTGGGCCTCGAAGAGCTGCACGAGCTCACCCTCGCCTGCGTCGGTCCACAGCCGCTTCGGCTTGCGAGCCGAGTTGTTGGCGATGACGGCGTTGGCGGCATCGAGGATCGTCTGCGTCGAGCGGTAGTTCTGCTCCAGCAGCACGATCTTGGCTTCGGGGTAATCCCTCTCGAACTCGTTGATGTTGCGGACATCGGCCCCACGAAACGCGTAGATGGACTGGTCGGCGTCGCCGACGACACACAGATTGCGGTGGTCGGCGGTGAGCAGCTTCAGCAGCATGTACTGCGCGTGGTTCGTGTCCTGGTACTCGTCGACGAGGACGTAGCGGAACCGCTGTTGATAGTGCTCCAGGACCGCCGGAAAGGCCTGGAAGAGCTCGACGGTCAACATGATGATGTCGTCGAAGTCGACGGCGGAGGCCTCGACGAGACGCTGCTGGTAGAGGCGATAGACGTCCGACACCTTCTCGTGATAGAACCCCGACCCGTTCTGCTGGAACGTCTCGAAGTCGATGAGCTCGTTCTTGGCGTTCGAGATGGCAGCCTTGATCTGGCGCGGCGGGAACCGCTTGGGGTCCATGTCGAGATCGCGCACACAGAGGGTGATGAGCCGCAGTGAGTCCGCCTCGTCGTAGATCGAGAAGGCCGATCGGTAGCCCAGCCGGTGCGCTTCGCGACGCAGGATCCGGGAGCAGGCGCTGTGGAAGGTGGCCACCCACATGTCGTAGGCGACCCGTCCGACGAGTTCGGCGACTCGCTCCTTCATCTCCGCTGCGGCCTTGTTGGTGAAGGTGATGGCGAGGATCTCGAACGGCGAAACGCCGCGATCGCGAATCAGGTGGGCGACCCTGCGGGTCAGCACGCGTGTCTTGCCGGAGCCCGCTCCGGCGACGACCAGGAGCGGCCCTTCGATCGACGCCACAGCCTCGCGCTGGGCAGGGTTCAGCTCCTCGAGGAGACCGGATTCGGGCATCCCACGATGATACCCATGGCTCGAGAAGCGGAACTACAGGCGTGTGGTTTCGACAGGAGTGGCCGCCGGGCGTGGCCTCAGGCAGGCGTCGCCCGGCGACGGGCCGCCTTGGCGACGAGGTGTTGGAGTGTGGCGGCGAGGGCGCCCTCGCGCAGATCCGACTTGTCGAGGTAGGCGTTGGCACCTGCGGCGAGCGCCCGTTTCTGGTCCTCGACTCCGGCTGCACCGGAGAGCATGACGATCGGCAGGATCGCGTCCTTCTCCCGGATCCGACCCACGAGCGAGATGCCGTCTTCACCTGGCATCGAGAAGTCGACGACGATGGCATCCACGTGGTTGGCGGCGAGATGCTCCGTCGCTTCGGCCGCGGTGGTGACCGTGCTGGTCACGAATCCGTTCGAGGACAACGCGGCAGAAACGACCGCCCGCACACCTGCGGAGTCATCGACGATCAGGACCCGCGGACCGTTGAGCGTTGCTGCGGTGCGTCCCAGCCTGGCACGCTCCGAGAGCTCGTAGGGATCGAGCACGAGCACCACGTCGCCTGCGCCCAGGAGCGCCGCACCGGTGATGTGGTCCGGTCCCTGCAACAGCGGACCGAGTTCCTTGGTGGCGACCTCGCGAACCATCTCGACCTTGCCGACGGCGAACGCCACGGTGCCCGAGCGGTGGGAGACGACGAGGATCTCGCCGAGATTGGCTCGCCCGCCACCGACGACCTGCGAGATCGCGTACAGCGGCACAGATCCATTGCGGAGTCGCAGCTGCGGTTGCTCCGCCTCCCAATCGACGTCCGCCGTGGCCAGCGGGATGACCTGGTCGACGGCCGTGTCGGGCAGACCCCAGCGCAGACCACCGTCCTCGACGATGACGACACGCTGCAGCGCCCGGGACGTGGGAACCGTGAAGCGAGCCACGGTGCCGAGTCCACCATCCGAATGGATGGAGAGCCGACCGAAGAGCGACTCGATGGCGGCGGCGACCGACGGCAGACCGTTGCCTGCGCCGCCGAGCTCGGTCTGCTGCGTCGTCGAGAAGCCGGAGGTGAAGAGGATGGGGAGCAACACCGACGGGTCGTTGGTCGGTGCGCCGAGGAGACCTTCGGTCAAGGCGATTCGGTTGACCGCCGCCCAATCCACGCCTGCCCCGTCGTCACTCACCGTGACTTGGACGTGACCGTCGGTGATGGTGACGTCGACGGCGACCAGACCCGTGGTGGGCTTGCCGACGGCGCGGCGACGCTCCGGGATCTCGATGCCGTGGCGGATCGCATTGACGACGAGTTGGCGCACCGGGTCGCCGATGACATCGATGATCGCACGATCGATGAGGATGTCGCCTCCAGTGACCTCGAAGCGGACCTCCTTGCCGAGCTTGCGCGACATGAAGCCGACCAGCTGAGGGAGGGTGGCGAGTACGTTGTCGAGGGGCACCGCCGTCAATTCGAGCGACTGCCGCTCGAGGTCGACGAGCCTGGTGGTCAGCGAGCTGACGGCAGACACCACGTCACCGGCATCGATACCCGTCGCGAGACGATGGCTCCGCGCCTTGTGGAGCACCGCCTCGGAGTCGATGCGCAGTGCGGCGACACCGTTGATGAGCTCGTAGAGACGCCCGGCGTTGACGGTCACGGTCTGGCCTGCCGCCCAATTCTGCACCGCACCGAGCAGCCCGCCCACATCGGAGCCATCGACGGCCGCGAGGCTCGGCAGCGCGTCGAGGTCGACCGAGCGCGACCCGCTGGAACCGGCCGCAGGAGCCATCGGGACGTCAGGGGAGATCGGGACGTCAGGGCTCAGCGTGGGCGGGGTGTACACCGCAGCCGGGGTCGGGTCGGCGACGTCGACGGATGAATTGGGGACGGCGGGTTCATCGGCGTCTTCCGTTGCGACGGCCGACGTTGGGGTCTTCCCGATCGACTTCGCCCGCAAGATGTCGAGGGTCGAGGGTTGGTCCTCCTCGTCGAAACCGATCTCATACGAGCCCGAGAGCTCTGCGGGGGTCTCGTGACCGACCATGGCATCCTCGACGTCGGCGACATCGAAAGGAACGGGATCGGCGAGGGCGGTGCGCCGCTCCGATGGCTCGGGCGGCGCGAGGTCAGGGGACGGTGGCTTTCCGACTGCATCGAGCGCGACCCGGAGATCCTCGATGGCGACCGACATCTCGTCGGTTCCCGTGACGGGGTCGGCATCGATCGCATCGGGCAGGGTCTCGGCGAGACCGAGCAGCGCATCGGCGACCTCGTGGTCCCATTCGAGCTCGCCCTGATCGATCGCTCTCCAGGTGCTCTCGAGGAGCTTGCCGGCCACCGAGATCGCCTCGAATCCCATCACCCGCGAGGTGCCCTTGATGCTGTGGCCCTCGCGGTACAGGTCGGTGGTCAGCGCATCGTCGTGCTCGCGCGCGGCGTAGCGCACGGCACCCTCGACGAGCGCAGCGGATCGCGTCGTCAGTTCCTCGCGGAAGAGCCGCTCGAGCTCGGGATCGTTGGTCCAGCCCAAGGCTGCACATACCTCCTGGTGCTACGCACCTGCGTCCACTTGTCCCCTCGCCAACGGTATCGACCCGCGAGAGGGCGATCTTGAGTAATCGCAACGGCATGGGGCGGACCGGTTCAGGTCCTGTGGATCACTCCCACTCGATGGTGGCGGGCGGCTTCGAGGAGATGTCGTAGGCGACGCGGTTGATGCCGTCGACCTCGTTGATGACCCGCGACGAGATCCGCTCCAGCACCTCGTACGGAAGCCGCGCCCAGTCGGCGGTCATGGCGTCGTCGCTGGTGACGGCGCGCAGGATCAGCGGATAGGCGTAGGTGCGGCCGTCGCCCTGGACGCCGACGCTGCGAATGGCCGGCAGCACGCCGAAGGTCTGCCACAGCTCGCCATACAGTCCGGCGCGCCGGATCTCTTCGAGGACGATGGCGTCGGCGGCGCGCAACAGGTCGAGCCGCTCCTTGGTCACCTCACCGATGATGCGGACCGCCAGGCCCGGTCCCGGGAAGGGCTGCCGCCACACGATCTCCTCGGGGAGACCGAGCTCCTCGCCCACGGCGCGCACCTCGTCCTTGAACAGGTCGCGCAGCGGCTCGACGAGCTCGAA
>JABAOD010005113.1_pt1 | contig 20170 bp, 26 predicted proteins | sample 7062151 | NCBI WGS metagenome assembly JABAOD01 (sample SAMN14538626, study PRJNA623070) | marine sediment metagenome | biome: marine biome [ENVO:00000428]; feature: marine pelagic biome [ENVO:01000023]; material: deep marine sediment [ENVO:00002113] | place: India: Gulf of Khambhat ... | reverse complement strand
AGGTTTCCTCAGGGTGAGTTCCTCCTGATCGCATCCGACGGAATGTCCGAGGGCCAAGAGGTCACTGTCGGACTTGGCCCCGTGGACCGGGGCAACGTGATGGAGGTAGGTAGGTTGCCCGAGGGGACCCTTATTTACAACATCGAGGTGAAGCCGGGAAGCGGTGGTAGCCTTTGCAGGGCCGCAGGCTCCTCTGCTGTGGTCGTGAGCCGTGGAGAGCAGACGGTTATCCAGATGCCCTCCGGAAAGTTCAAATCCCTCGACCCGAGGTGTAGGGCCCAGATAGGTGTCGTGGCCGGCTCAGGTCACAGGGACAAACCCTTTGCCAGAGCTGGGAAGAAAATAGGGGCCCTCTCCAGTAAGGCTAAGGAACCCTTTAAGGTCCGGGGCGTGGCCATGAACGCAGTGAGCCATCCCCACGGCGGCGGTGCCCACCAGCACGTGGGGGTCGCCAGCACCGTTTCCCGCCACGCTCCCCCAGGCAGGAAGGTGGGGAGGCTGTCGCCAAAGAAGAAGAAGAGGAAAGGATAAACATGCCAAAGCGAGGAGGATCGGCCAAGGCCGCCAGGAGGCGGGCCAGGAAGAAGGCTGGAGCCGCCGAGGCTCGTAGAAAGCGGGAGTTCACCTACCGAGGGCACTCCCTGGAGGAGCTGAGGGACATGGCCCTGGAGGAGGTCCTGTCCATCATGCCCTCTCGAGTGAGGAGGACCTACTCCCGGGGCCTTTCGCCTGAACACAGGAACGTCGTGGACAAGCTGCGCTCCGACGAGGACAGGGTCGTGAGAACCCACCGACGAGACATACCTATCCTACCCTACTTCGTGGGAAGGGAAGTTGCGGTTCACAACGGCAGAGAGTTCGTCAGGTTTGAGATCAGGCCGGAGATGATAGGCCACTACCTGGGGGAGTTCGCCCTCACCCGGAAACCGGTGAAGCATTCCGGCCCGGGCGTTGGTGCCACGCGATCCTCCAAGTTCCTACCGCTGAAATAGGGGTGAAGAATGGGTTACTCGTTGGACGTGGATGAGGAGACGACGGCGAAGGCTTACGGCAACGAGCTCCCCATTTCCCCGAAGAAGGCTAGAGAGGTTTGCCGCGCCCTTCGGAGGAAGCCCGTTGAGGTGGCAAAGGAGATCCTAGAGGACGTCATCGACACACGGAGGCCCATCCCCTACAGGAGGTTCAAGAAGGCAGTTGCTCACAGGCCTCTGATAGGTACGGGCGGCTACCCGGCAAAGGTGGCCAGGCATTTCCTTAGGCTCCTGCAGAGCGCCCAGGAGAACGCTGAATACAAGGGGTTGGACTCTGAGAACATGGTCGTCTACCACATCTCCGCCTACAAGGGTACCCCCACGAAGTCCTACCGGCCGCGCGCCTACGGTAGGAGCGCCCCGTGGTTTAGGGAAACCACCAACGTGGAAATCGTCCTGAAGGAGGTGGAGTAGTGGTCGGCGAAAGGAAGATTGTGGCTGACAATCTGAAGAGGGTCCTCCTGAAGGAGTACGTCATGAGGGAGACGGCGAGGGCGGGGTTCGGGGGCCTGGACATTCAGAGGACCCCCATGGGAACCCGTATCACCCTCTTCGCTGAGAGGCCCGGCATCGTGATCGGCAGGCGGGGAGCCTCCATCAAGAGCCTTACGAGCTCCATCGATGAAAGCTTCCCGCTGGACAATCCCCAGATTGAGGTAGAGGAAGTAGGAAACCCGGCCCTGAACGCCCAGATCATGGCTGAGAAGCTGTCCAGTGCCCTGGAGAGGGGGTGGCACTTCCGACGGGCGGGCCACTCGACCTTGAGGAGGATCATGGAGGCGGGCGCCAAGGGCGCTCTCATCAAGATCTCGGGAAAGCTGACGAGTCAAAGACATCGGACCCAGAAGTTCAAGGCGGGCCACATCAAGTACTGTGGCGAGCCCAAGAATCAGTTCGTCGACGAGGGCTTTTCAACGGCGAAGCTTAAGAAGGGAGTGATAGGAGTCACCGTGTGGATAACGGACCCAATGGCCAAGCTTCCGGACGAGATCGAGGTCCTGCCTCCCGTTAAGGTGGAGGAGGTTCCCGTCGAGGAGGTCGAGGCGGAGGAGGTTGCTGCCGAGGAGACAGCCAAGATTCTCAAGAAGGACAAGGATCTCGTTGTGGAGAAGAAGCCTCTAGGCCCTGCGGAGAAAAAGCTGGAGAGGCTAAAGAGGGTGGTGGAGAACCTAGGTGAGGACATGGGCCTGGAGGATGTGGAGATCGAAGAGATGCCGGAAGAATTGGAAGAGACTGATGAAAGGGAGGCCGAGCCGGGGGAAGAGGCCAAGGCTGCCAAGACGCAACCTGATGAGTCGGAGGAGGGATAGATGGCCCTGCTGAAGATGACGGAGATTAAGGAGATGACTCCTGAGGAGAGGAAGACGAGGCTGAAGGAGCTTCAAGATGAGCTGATGTACGAGAGAGGAGTGGCAGCCATGGGAGGAGCGCCCCCCAGCCCTGGGAAGATTAGGGCTCTCAGGAAGAACATCTCGCGAATGCTTACGGTCCTCGCTGAAGAGAGTGAGGTAGAGGGAGTGAGGGAAACCGTGAAAGAAGAAGTCCAGGAGGAAAGGGCCTAGATGGCGATCTGCTCAACTTGTGGGCTTCCTGAGGAGCTCTGCATATGTGAGGAAATCGCCAAGGAGACACAACGAATAAGAATAACCAGCGACAGGCGACGGTACGGGAAGGTGGTAACCATCGTGGAGGGTCTGGACGCCGGCGATGTTGACCTGGAGGACCTTGCTAGGACCCTCAAGACGAAGGTGGCCGCGGGCGGCACCGTCAAGAACGGCAAGATCGAATTACAGGGAGAACACAGGAAGAAGGTGGAAAACACGCTCAGGGAGTTGGGCTACAACGTCGAGGTCAGGTGATGTAGCAAGGAGTCGAAGGAAACACCTTGTCAAGCACGAGCTCATCGGTATAGAGGTTCAGGTGATAGAGGCCACTGATCCGAGCCATCTAGGACTAGAGGGTCGGGTGGTTGACGAGACCAGGAACACCTTACTCCTGGAGGTCTCAGGTCGGGAGCTCGTAATCCCCAAGAGAGGGTCGGTGTTCGTCTTCCGGATGGAGGAGGATGTGCGCATCGCGGGGGACCGACTGCGGCACAGGCCCGAGGACAGGGTCAAGAGAGCTTGGTGATTGAACGGGAACGGAAACACGAGACATCGGATTGGGACTATCTCCGCCGACGAAGGCGTGCGACGATCCAAAGTGCCCCTTCCACGGGCACCTGAAGGTCAGAGGACAGCTTCTGAGGGGCACGGTGGTGTCGCAGAAAATGCAGGGAACCGTGACGGTGAAGAGGGACTATCAATGGCTCATTCAGAAGTACGAGAGATACGAGAAGAGAAGCTCCAAGTACAAGGCCCACGCCCCTCCATGCCTGGAGGTGAAGGGAGGAGACGTCGTACTCATCGCTGAGTGCCGTCCCCTGGGCAAGACCGTGTCGTACGTGGTTGTGGGAAGGCAGGAATGACTCTATGAAAGGGCTCTCTGGCAGACAGACCCGTGGCCTTCCACGAGGGGCCAGATTGGATTGCATAGACAATACGGGCGCCAAACAGGTGGAGGTTATCGCGGTTCTTGGCTACAAGGGAGTGCGGAGAAGGTATCCCTCAGCGGCCCTGGGAGATATCATCGTCGGTAGCGTGAAAAGGGGAACACCCGACATGAGGAAGCAGATTGTCAACGCCGTTGTCGTAAGGCAGAAGAGGCCCTTCAGGAGGCCCGACGGCCTCATGGTCCAGTTCGAGGATAACGCGTGCGTCATAACCACGGAAAGTGGGGAGGCCAGAGGGTCTGACATTAAAGGGCCCGTGGCCCGTGAGGCTGCAGAGAGGTGGCCCCGAATAGCCGCCACTGCATCCATGATCGTGTAGGTGAATATAGTGGAGAAGAGCAAGAGCCCTAGGAAACAAAGGAGGCGAATCCACCACAGCAAGCAAAACAGGCGTGGCAAGCTAGTATCGGCCCACCTCAGTCCCAAATACCTCGAGGACACCAAGGTTCGCTATCCCAAGTCCCTTCCCCTCCGAGCGGGCGACACGGTCAAGGTTATGAGAGGCTCGGACAGGGGAAAGGAGGGGAGGGTCACCGACGTGGACCGGAGGGGTATCCGCGTCTTCGTAGAGGGCGTCACCGTTGCGAAGGCCGATGGCACGGAGGTTGGCAAGCCCATACATCCATCCAACCTAATGATCACGAAGCTGGATATGACCGACCCGTGGCGGAGGAGGCTCATAGATCGGGCAGGGGAAGAATCATGACAAGGCGCAAGAGGCTGACGGCACCCATGGCCTGGGGAATTCCCAGGAAGGGGTTCAAATGGGTCGTGAGCCCATCTCCTGGACCCCATGCCTTCAATCGCTGCATTCCCCTCCTCATAGTGCTCAGAGACATCCTGCACTACTGCGACAACGCTCGGGAAGGAAAGGCGATCGTTCGCTCCGGGAAGGTCCTCGTGGACAACAGGTTGGTCAAGGACCCGGGCTTTCCCGTCGGCCTGATGGATACGATATCGATGCCCATCATAGGAGAGCACTATAGGGTCCTCCTAGACTCGAGGGGCAGGTTTCAGCTGACCGCCATCAAAGCAGAGGAGGCCACTTGGAAGCTCGTCCGAATAGAGGACAAGAGGGTGGTGAAGGGAGGCCGCCTCCAGCTGAACCTCTCCGACGGGAGGAACCTCCTCACGGACGACAGCCACGCTACAAGGGACACCCTAAAGATATCCATTCCTGACCAGAACGTGCTGGATTCCTATCCCTTCAAGAGTGGAAGCGTCGCTCTCCTAATCGGTGGGAAGCACGTCGGCCAGCTCGGTCACGTGGACGAGCTGGTAGTCGAAAGGGCCACCCGGCCGAATGTTGTGAGTTTTAAGGAAGGATTCTCCACAGTCCTTCACTACGTCTTCGTCGTGGGCAAGCAAAAGCCAGTAATAGCTCTGCCTGAGGGAGCCTAAGTGATCACATGAACCCCATGAGAGGTCTGGAAATCGAGAAGGTGGTCGTCAACATAGGCGTTGGCGAAGCTGGGGATAGGCTCCTCAAGGCCCAGAAGGTGATGGAGAAGCTCACTGGACAGCGTGCCATCCAGACGATTTCCAGGAAGACCATCAGGGATTGGGGTATCCGACGAGGGATGCCCATCGGAGCTAAGGTGACCCTTCGCGGGGAGAGGGCCAAAGGCTTTCTCAAGGAAGCCCTTTGGGCGAAGAACAACATCCTGGCGCACTACAACTTCGACGCAGAGGGCAACTTCTCGTTTGGCATCGTCGACTATACCGACTTCAAGGATATGAAGTACGATCCAGAGATCGGTCTTTTCGGAATGGACATCAGCGTTTCATTGCAGAGGCCTGGCTACAGGGTAGCGAACAGGAGGATTTCCCGAACCAGGTTGCCCCATCGTCACCGAGTGACCAGACAAGAAGCCATCCAATTCATCAAGGAGAGGTTCGAGACCGAGGTGAAGTGATGGCTATGGTTCGGACTCGAAAGGACTTCGGCAGGAAGAAGGGGTGCGTCCGTTGCGGCAGGAGGCGGGGGATCGTTCGGCGGTACGGCCTTCATCTCTGCCGTCAGTGCTTTCGGGAGATGGCCTTCGAGCTTGGCTTCAGAAAGTATTCCTAGGAGGTCCCATGAGGCACGACACTTTGAACGACGCCCTCGTCACCATCAAGAACGCAGAAGCCAGCGGCAAGACCTCTTGCGAGATTAGGCCGGCCTCCAGGCTCATTGGCAGGGTCCTAAACGTCATGCAGGATTCCGGCTACGTACGTAGGTTCGAGTTCAAGGAGGATGGTAGGGGCGGATACTTCGAGGTCGGGCTTCAGGGGAACGTGAATGACTGCGGGGTAATAAGGCCGCGTTTCTCCGTCAAGAGGACGGACTTGGAGAGGTTTGAGTCCCGTTACCTGCCCGCTCAGGACTTTGGGGTTCTGATTCTGACTACTACGATGGGCGTCCTATCCCACTCGAAGGCCAAGGACGAGGGAATAGGTGGACGGCTGCTCGCATACGTCTACTGAGGTGGGAGATGGTAGTAACGGGAGTGGCGGAGATAACTGTGGAAATCCCCGACGGGGTGCAGGTCGAGGTCTCCGACGGGAAGGTCATCGCTACGAGCGGTGAGAGGGCCCTTTCCAAGGCGTTACTACATCCACGGATTGACATCAGGCTCGAGGAATCAGCCGTGAAGGTAAGCTGTGCCCTCCCGACAAAGAAGGAGAAGGCCTTAGTCGGTACCTTCGCCTCCCACATCCGGAATCTTATCAGGGGAGTCTCTGAGGGCTTCACTTACACTATGAAGCTCGTCTACGCTCACTTCCCCGTGAAGGTCTCCGTTCGAGGGAACCAAGTGCTGATAGAGAACTTCCTGGGGGAGAGACACCCCCGAAGGGCCCGCGTGAGAGGCAATGTGAGGGTGGAGGTAAAGGGCGACACTCTATACGTCACAGGTGCGAACCTAGAGGATGTAAGTCAGACCGCTGCCAACATCGAGCAAGCCACTCGTATCAAGAACAAGGATCCGAGGGTCTTCCAGGATGGGATCTACATCGTTAGCAAAGGTGAGGAATAGATGCCTGCCGAGGACGAGGAGCTGCCCACCAGGACGGAGATTAGGAGGGCCAGAAAAGCAGAGCTTCAAGAGTGGTGTCGTCAGTTCGACCTGGACGACTCGGGGATAGTGGCGGAACTCAGAGAGAGGCTCCTGAATCACCTTGAGTCTCTTGAGGAGGAAGCATTTGAGGAGGAGGTCTTGCTAGAGCCCGAGGAGATCGAGGAGGAGGTCTACGAGGTCAAACAGAAGCCGACCTTGGAAAGCAGCGCCGCTATGATGCTCTCAATCAGAGACCAGCTAGGGGGAAGGCGACCAAGCTTCCGACGGCAAGAGTGGTTCAGATACAAGAGGCTTGGGGGGAAGTGGAGGAGGCCCCGGGGGCACCACTCCAAGCTCCGGCGTCGTCTAAGATATCGAGGCGCCAGCCCATCCGCGGGATACAGGGGGCCCAAGGTGGTGCGAGGACTGCATTCCTCCGGCTTTGAGGAGATTCTCGTCCACAGGCCAGAGGACCTGGAGGGCATGGACCCGCAGACCCAGGCTGCTCGGATAGGTCACAGTGTGGGCACGAGAAAGAGGATCGCAATCCAGGATAGGGCTGACGAGCTCGAGATACGCATCTTGAACAGGGTGGTTGAATGAACCTCAGTAACCAGAGACGGATGGCCGCTGAGGTTCTCAAGTGTGGTGAGCAGCGGATCTGGATAGACCCCAATAGGATGGAGGACGTAGCGGATGCCATCACACGGGAGGATGTGAAGGCCGTAATTAGGGCGGGACTCATCAGGAAGTTGCCGGTGAAGGGGCAATCTAGGGGACGGGTCCGGTATCGTGCCCAGCAGAAGAAGAAGGGGAGGCGCCGTGGTCAGGGAAGCCGAAAGGGTGCCAGTGGGGCTAGAAGCCCGAGGAAGAGGCGCTGGATCAGGACGATCAGGCCACTCCGGGCTGTTCTCCGAGAACTCCGGGACGAGGGCCGATTGGACCCCGCATTATACCGGAAGCTCTACCTCAGGACGAAAGGCGGGATGTACAGGAGTAAGGCCCACCTGATGCAGCATCTCAGGACGGAAGGCTACCTGAAGGAGGAAGGATGATGGTACGTGGCCCGCGCTATAGGGTTCCATTCAAAAGGCGTGCTGTGGGTAGGACCGACTACAGGAGGCGGCTGGCCCTGCTGAAGGGGAACAGGCCACGAGCCGTCGTGAGAAAGACAGTGAACAACACGATAGTGCAGTTCGTCATATACGGAGAGCACGGAGACAAGGTCGTCGCTGCTGCTGTCTCTAAGGAGCTGGAAGGCTTCTCGTGGAAGGGCTCCACAGGAAATGTCCCTGCCGCATACTTGACGGGTTTCCTCGCAGCGAAGCGAGCTCGGGCGGCTGGCCTCGAGGAGGCCGTGCTGGACGCTGGGCTCCATCCGCCCTCGCGGGGAGGCCGGGTGTTTGGGGCGTTGAAGGGGATGCTGGATGCGGGAGTTGTGATCCCCCACGATGACGCCGTTCTCTCCGACGAGTCGAGAATCCGCGGGGAGCATATCTCTGAGGAGAAAGCGAAGCTCTTCGACAAAGTAAGGAAGGAACTGGAGAGCCTAGGATGAAGCAGATGGAGGAGTGGATACCCAGGACCCAGCTGGGGAAGATGGTCGTTCGAGGCGAAGTTAAGTCCATGTCGCAGGCCCTGAGGACGGGGCTGCCCCTCCGAGAGTCGGAGATTGTGAATATCCTTCTGCCGGACATGGGCGATGAAGTCCTGGACGTCAACATGGTGCAGAGAATGACAGACTCAGGCAGAAGGATCAACTTCGGCATCACTGTCGTCGTGGGGAATGGCGATGGGTACGTGGGTCTCGGCAGGTCCCGGGGAAGGGAGGTGGGCCCCGCTATTAGGAAGGCCATTGAGAACGCCAAGCTCAACATAATTGAGGTGAAGAGGGGGTGCGGCTCCTGGGAGTGTGGATGCGACACCCCTCACACCCTCCCGTTTAGGGTCGTAGGGAAGAGTGGGTCCGTGGAGATTACACTGAAGCCAGCTCCTAGGGGCGTGGGCCTGGCAGTGGCTGACGTAGCGAAGAGCGTCGTCAGACTTGCCGGGATAGAGGACGCGTGGGGCTTCGCCAGAGGCCATACCAAGACCACCATCAACTACGCCCGCGCGACGTACGATGCCCTGAAGAAGTCCATGGAGTACAAGGTTACGGAGGCGCAGATGAGGAGCCTCCATATCATCTCCGGCCCTATGAACATATATGAAGTGGATCTGGCGGCCGTAGAGACTGGAGCTGAGCATCCTGAGGGGGAGGTGCCTGAGGCGGAAGAGGCCGTAGCTGAGGAGGAAGCGGAGGAGCTGCCCCAGATCCAGCCGAAGGACGTCCGGAGGGCCAGGAAGGCCCAGCTTCAGGAGTGGTGTGAGGCCCTCGGCCTCGACACTTCGGGGAAGGTGGACGACCTTAGGAAGCGTCTCGTCGCCTTCCTGAAGTCCGACAAATACAAGGCCCTTCTGGAGGGCGAGAAGCAGGAGGGTGTCCCTGAGGCTCGGGGAGGAGAGAAATGAGCCTGGGAGTGATTCGGGTTCGTGGAACCGTCGGGATCCGGAGGGATATCAAGGAGACCCTGCATACCCTTCACCTCCGTCGGCCCAATCACTGCGTCGTCGTACCACCCAGGGAGGCGTACCTCGGCATGCTTCAGAAGGCTAAGGACTACATAACCTGGGGAGAGCTGAGGTCAGATGTTCTTTCGAAGCTCCTGGCTGAGAGAGGACGCCTGACGGGGAGAAGGCCCCTGGACAAGGAGTACTTGGAAAAGGTCCTGGGCTTCAAGTCCTTCGACGCCCTAACCGAGAGCATCATGAAGGGGGACCTTGAACTGAGCAACCTGGGAGACGTGAAGCCCGTCTTCCGCTTGAACCCTCCAAAGAAGGGTTATGAGGGAACTAAGAGGGCATACTCCAATGGCGGCGCATTGGGCTATCGGGGTGAAGCCATCAACGACCTTATCACGAGGATGATGGAGTAGGGGAATGGGAAGGACCAAGAAGCTTCGCGGCTACAGGACCCATGGAAGGGGCAAGAAGGCCGGTCGGGGAAAGGGAAAGCGGGGAGGCCGTGGCCAGGCTGGCCTTCAGAAGCATCGATATACTTGGGTCGTCAAGTACGACCCCGATCACTTTGGCAGGCGTGGTTTCAAGAGACACAAGTACCTCTCCAAGCCCGCCAGTACTATCAACCTAGATGAGCTCCAGGTAGCCATTGATAGCCTGGAGGAGGCCGGCTTCGCCAAGTCTAGTGAAGGGGGGTACGAAATTGACCTCACTCGGGCGGGCATCGTGAAACTCCTGGGCAGGGGAAACGTTAAAATGCCGTTGAGGGTAATCGTTCCCTCAGCCACCCCCAAGGCCGTAGAGAAGCTGGAACGGGCTGGAGGCGGCCTGGTCGAGCTGACGGAAGAGGGATAGCACTTGATTCCCAGAGGCGAGGGCAAGAGCCTCCTCTATAAGCTGAAGCCCATAACCGACAGGCTCCCTGCGGTGACGAGGCCCGAGGGCCACGTGCACTTCAGGACCAAGATGATGTGGGTCCTCCTCATTCTCATCCTCTATTTCGCCCTTACGAATGTCTACATCTACGGATTGGACCGAGCCCAGGTCGTGGACTTCTTCGCCAGCCTGCGAGCAATCCTGGCGGGGGCCCAGGGCTCCATCCTGCACCTGGGAATCGGCCCCATTGTCACCGCCTCCATCATACTGCAGCTCTTCGCAGGGGCAAAGATCATTCGCCTCGACCTTACCCGGGACGACGACAAAGCCGTCTATCAGGGGACACAGAAGCTCTTGGTTATCATCATGATCTTCGTGGAGGCCATCCCCCAGGTCTTCGGCTTCCTCAGACCGTCTCAGGGTCTCGTTGATGTGCTTGATGCCTCCGTTGCGGGATACGGTCACTTCTTCGCTAATGCCATTATCATCCTCCAGTTGGCCGTTGGCAGCTACGTCATATTCCTTATGGACGAGGTCGTCTCCAAATGGGGCATCGGCAGCGGTATCTCCCTGTTCATTGCCGCTGGAGTGTCCCAGGCGATATTCACGGGGACCTTCAACTGGATGCCTGCGTCGGCGACCGATGTCACACCCGCGGGGGCCATACCTAAGACCCTGTACTATCTCCAGACCATGAGCGCGCAGGAGATTTTCGGCGGGGGCTACGAGGTAATCATCCTAGGTGAACCCAATCCTCTAATTGCTCTCGTGAGCACCATCGTGATCTTCTTACTGGTGGCCTACGCCGAATCGACTAGGGTCGAGCTGCCCCTGGCCCACGGCATGGCCAGAGGTGCTAGAGGGCGGTATCCGGTCAAACTCATCTACGCATCTGTCCTCCCCATAATTCTCGTTTCAGCGGTCCTCGCGAACATAAGCATGTTCACGCTGTTGTTTTGGCAGAATCCAGATTGGCCACTGGTGGGAGGTCAGTACTGGCTGGGTGCCTATCCGGACCCCTCCAGCGACCTCGTCAGAAGCAATATCCTCCAGCCGACAACGCCCGTCGGCGGCCTCGCCTACTACGTATCGACCATTCAGGGCCTGAGGGACTGGCTACTCCCGCTCGCGGCCCCGGAGCGTTATGGTGCCGTGTTCGAGATAATCGACAAAACGCATATCCAGCTCCTCATCCACGTGGTTGTCTATGTTGTGGTCTTCATAGTTGGATCCATCATCTTCGCCAGGTTCTGGATCGAGACCACGGGGATGGGTCCAGAGGGTGTGGCCAGGCAGATTGAGTCCAGCGGTATGCAGATACCGGGCTTCCGAAGGGATCCCCGAGTGCTGAAGCGAATTCTGGAGAGGTACATTCCCGTGGTAACGGTCATCAGTGGTGCAGCTGTCGGGGCCCTGGCGGTGGGGGCGGATCTGTTCGGGACCATAGGCAACGCCAGCGGCACTGGAGTCCTCCTGGCAGTTGGCATACTCATCCAGTTCTACGAGGCCCTGGGCAGGGAGCAGATGATGGAGATGCACCCGCTTCTCAGGCAGTTCTTCGGCACTTAGAGTCCCAGGTTGATGTCGGAAGGAGCCGGAATCATCTAACCCCGCCAGCCAGGGCAGTAGCCCGGGAAGCGATCTCGACGGGATGTCCCCTGAACCAGTGATACCACAGGGCGGCGTGGCCAAGGTACAGGGCACCACCCATGAGAAACGCAAGCCAGAAGCCGCCCAGCTCTAAGAGCAGACCAGCGGCAAAGATGGAGCCGCCATAGAGCAAGTCGAAGGCGGCATGGGTGAAGCCAGCGGTGGTGGCCCGTTCATGTTGCCCGACGACCTCCATGCTGAAGGCTCCGCTGACGGGGTAGGCCATGCTGGCTAAGGCTCCCCTCATCACGAAGAAGAGGGCCGCCAGGAAGAGGCTCGGGGCGATGGCCAGGGACGCCAGAAAGGGTATGGCGAGGAGGCGCGTATAGACGATGGTTCGTATCTTCCCCCACCGGTGCACCAGGAAGGGGACGGCCACGATGGCCGCGGCGATGGCTAGGTTGTTGACCGCCACTATGGGGCCGAACTCAGCGGCGTGGATGTGGTAGGTGTGTTCGAAGTGCAGGTTTAGCAGGGGGAAGTAGAGGCCCAGGCCCGCGGCGTACCCGAGGCTTATGGCTGAGAGCTTGCCCACTGTTCTCTTGCTGTCCACGTGGCGAAGGAGGAAGACGTCCCGCAGAGGTACGGTGACCCGCCCGAACGATTCCTTCATGAAGGCCAGGGGCACAAGTTCCACGAGCCCAAAGGGGACGGCCATGAAGAGGGTGAGCCGTAGGGCGATTGCCCTCTCGGTTCCGAGAGCGAAGGGGCCGAGGGCCGTTGTCTCCATGCCCGAAATCCAGCCCTGGAACACCACGGGCAGCAATCCGCCAAGGAAGGCCCCGATGACAGTGGACACGGTGGTGAGGATCCCGCTAAGGGAGAACAGGTGCATCCGCTCCTCTTGCCGGCTGTTTTCCATCATGAAGGGAGCGCCAACGACGCCATGGAAGGCCTCTCCGACGCCGACTATGATGGCCAGGGCCAGCAGGAATAGGGGGTTGGCGGTGATGAGGATGGCCACGCCAGCAAGAACGGCGACCAGGCTCGCGGCGATGAAGCTCCTTTTACGACCGTATTTGTCGCCGATGAAGCCTGAGGGAAGGGAATTGGCCCCGTGGGCTAGGGCCTGGACGGAGAGGGCCAGGCCGATGAATGCGAACACACCAAGATTGAGGCCCAGGATGTAGACTCGGGGGCTGAAGATCTCCTCCAGGTAGAAAGCGAAGGCGACGATGAAGATGCTGGAGTTGATCCCAGACATCGTCGCGTACACGAGGTAGAGCTTCGCATTCCTCCCGAAGAGGCGAATGGCCTCAAGATAGGTTAAGCGCCCTCCAGGGGTTGCTGAGGTGTTCTGGGATCGGGCTCCGGTGGACAAACGAGTTCAGCCTGGGTTTGGAGTTTTGATTGGATAAAGGTTTGGCGTTGGAGGCTTGGTGTCTGGTGAGACCGTCGGCTCGTCGAGGCCTCTGCCCCTGGGAGGCCTTCTCAGAATGTACCTCCGCCCATCAGCAGCATCATGAGGGCCTTCTGGACATGAAGCCTGTTCTCAGCCTGATCCCAAACGATGGAGTGGTCGCCGTCAATTACGTTATCCGTAATCTCGAGACCGCGGTGGGCCGGAAGGCAGTGCATGACCACAACACCTTCTCGAGCGGCCTTCAGCAGCTCCGTGTTAACCTGATAAGGTCGGAAGGCCCTCCCCCGCTTCTCTCTCTCCGTCTCCATCCCCATGGAAACCCAGACATCTGTGTAGACAACGTCCGCCGCCTGCACTGCCAACCCGGCGTCTGTGGTCGTATCGATGTGACAATCGTTCTGGGCGGCGAGCTGCTTGGCTTGACTAAGAATCGCCGCGTCAGGTTCGTAGCCTGTCGGACATGCGGCCATCATGTTCATGCCCACGAGTGAACAACCAAGGAGCAGTGAGTTGCACACGTTGTTGCCGTCTCCCACGTAGGCCAGTTTGAGCCCTCGCAACCCTTTCTTGACCTCGCGAATCGTGAAGAGATCAGATATGATTTGACACGGATGCTCTAAGTCATCAAGACCGTTTATCACGGGCACGCTGGCTGCCCTTCCCAGCCGAACCATATTTTCGTGGCTGTAGGAGCGGTACAGTATGGCGTCCGCGTACCCGCTCAGGACTCGCGCGGTGTCCTCCAGCGTCTCCCCGCGTCCGAGCTGTAGCTCTTGTGGGTTCAGGTAGATGGCCGTTCCGCCGAGCTGAGCCAGACCCACTTCGAAGGAAATCCTAGTCCTAGTACTTGGTTTCTCAAAAATCATGGCCAGCGTCTTGGCCTTCAAGGGCTCGTGGACCTGCCCCGAGCGCAACCGGTTCTTCAGGCTCCGAGCCTCGTCAAGAATCGCCTTCAGGTCTTCTGCCACGTCCAGGACCGATATGATGTCCCTCTTTGCCACATCGCAATCAACCTCTGTGGCCACTTAAAGGTTGTCGAGGGCCACCATGTGAGATGTTCCCATCAGATAGGGAGACGACCAAGGGTTAAGTACGTACAGCCCATCGGTCCTCGATGGCTTTCACCCAAGTGGAGGAGCCCTCGGGGGAGGGCAGGAAACGCCGAGGGAAGCTCCTCGGAGTTCTGGGGCTTATAATGCTCTTCGCCCCCGCAATCGCAATCAGCTTCGTGCCCCCGGAATGGATTCTGTATATGATCGTGCTGATTGTCCTCGCTGTCATCGTCTTGATTCTCAGCTATCTTCTGGTTCGATAGGTGGGTGCCAAAAGGCCTTTATCAGCGGTGTCCTTCTGTCAAGTGCGGCCGGGATAGGGTAGTGGCTATCCTGGGGGACTGTGGATCCCCTGACCCGAGTTCGAGAGGTCCAGACCTGCTGTCTGGCCTGAAAATCTCGGTCCCGGCCCTTTTTTCCACCAGTGAGACACAGTCAAGTTGGGAGGACTCCTTCGATGACACGTATTGAGTCGTAGATCGCGACACCGATTGCGAAAGATCCACCGATGGTGAACACCAAGGAAATGATTAAATCCTGGAGAATCAGGGCAATTGTCAACAGGGCCAATCCGACGGCAGAGCTGAAGCCGATCAACTTCGCTATGTTCATGAACCCACAGATGTGGATGCCTCATAACTAGTTCATGGTCGATGACAACCGGATGGCAAGGCTTTAATACGGCTCGTGGTCTCTATCCCTCGGCCCTGGAGAAGATAAATCCTGGCCGATGTGAGGTAATGCGATGATAAAGCAGGCCGAGGAGACTTATGCGGCGCCCCAACTCGAGGAGAGAGTACAGTCGCTCTGGGACCGAGAAAACCTCTACCAGAGGACGAAAGAACATCGCAAGGAGGGGGAACGGTTTGCCTTTGTGGACGGCCCACCCTACACCACGGGCAGTGTCCATGTCGGGACAGCGCGCAACAAGATCATCAAGGACACCGTACTCCGCTGGCTCCGGATGCACGGGCATAACGTCAGGGATCAACCGGGGTACGACATGCACGGTCTTCCCATCGAGGTCCTTGTCGAGCGGTCGCTGGGAATCACGAACAAGCGGCAGATTGAGGAAGAGGTTGGACTCTCGACCTTCATTCAGACCTGCAGAGAGTACTCCATGGAACGTCTGCAAAAGATGACCCTGGAGTTTCGAGATTTGGGCGTGTGGATGGATTGGGAAAACCCATACATGACGATTACCAACGACTACATCGAATCGGCCTGGTGGACTCTTAAGAGGGCGCATGAGAGGGGGCTCCTGATGAGGGCGAAGCGGTCCCTTGAGTGGTGCCCCCGCTGCGAGACGCCCGTCGCGGGGTACGAGATTGAGTTCTGGGATGAGACGGACCCGTCCATCTACGTGAAGTTCCCCCTAGCAGACGGCAGCGGCAGCCTCCTTATCTGGACCACGACGCCGTGGACTCTGCCGGCAAACCTGGCGGTGGCCGTCAATCCCCGCTTCACCTACACGTGGGTTCGCTTCAAGGCAGCCGGTAAGGAGGAGCTGGCGTTGATTGTCGAGCAGAACGTCGAGGCCGTGATGGATTCGGCAGGAATCCAGAAGTACGAGGTTCTGAAGAAGGCGAAGGGGCGCGACCTCGTTGGTCTTCGGTATAGACATCCTCTCCTCGACGAGGTCCCAATACAGGGTACCTTGCAGGGTGAATGGCTCCACAGGGTGCTAGCATCAGAGACCGTCACCGCAGAGTTCACGGGCCTGGTTCACACAGCCCCAGGCCACGGTCCCGAGGACTTCGAGATTGGCATGGAACACGACTTCGAGCCCTTCAGTCCGATAGACGACCAAGGGCGATTCACTTCCGATGGCGGGAAATATAAGGGCATCCCCACGAAAGAAGCCAACGAGGTCATCATTGCGGATCTAAAAAGGTCGGGTCTACTGTTTCACCAAGAAGAGCTCACCCACAGGTATGGCCACTGCTGGCGATGTTCCACCCCCATCGTCTATCGAGCTACAGACCAGTGGTTCATACGCGTGACAGAATTGAAAGACCGCATGCTGGCTGAGGTGCAGCGCGTTAGGTGGACCCCGGACTGGGCGGGTAGCGCCCGCCAGTATGACTGGGTGCAGAACGCCAAGGACTGGACTATCTCACGTCAGCGCTACTGGGGCACGCCTATGCCCATATGGGAGTGCCCTGAAGGCCATTCGAAGGTGGTGGGCTCCTCAGAGGAGTTGAGAGGGGGCAAAGGCTACCGCCAAGACATGGATCTCCACAGGCCTTGGATCGACGAAGTCCTGCTGAGCTGCGAAGAGTGCGGTGAGCTGATGACCCGCGTCCCGGATGTCTTGGATGTGTGGTTTGACTCGGCGGTCTCATCTTGGGCTAGTCTTGGCTATCCGAAGCGAGAGGAGGCGTTCGAGCGTTGGTGGCCCGCCCTGTGGATAACGGAGGCTCTCGACCAGACTAGAGGATGGTTCTACTCCCAGCTCGGGGCCGGCGTGGCCGCGTTTGATCGCTGCCCATATGACAGCGTCCTGATGCACGGGTGGGTGTGGCCCCATGAAGGAGAGGAGGCCTTCTCTAAGAGCCGGGGCGATGCCCTCACCCCGCAGGATGTGTCACGAGAGTATGGGAGGGATGCCCTGCGGCTCTACGAGCTTCGGGCCGCCCCACCCTGGGACGACTTCGCCTTCCTGTGGGAGGAGGTCAGAAACGCGCAGAGGACCCTGAACATCCTGTGGAACGTGCACCGCTTCTCAACCCTCTACATGTCCATGGATGCCTTCGACCCCTCCAGGCACACGTTGAAGGAACTCAGGGGCGACATGCCACCGGAGGATCGGTGGATGCTGAGCAGGCTCCAGACGGTCATCTCAGAGGTCGAAAGTGGGTTCTCCTCCTACGAGCTTCACAGGGCAGCTCGGGGCCTAGAGGAGTTCATCGTCAGGGACCTGTCTCGATGGTACGTAAGGACTGTCAGAGACCGTACATGGGTGGAGGGCGAGAGCGTCCTCAAGCTATGTGCATACGGCGTCCTCTACGAGGTCCTTCTGGAAGTTGCGAAACTTCTAGCGCCCATATCCCCCTTCATCGCAGAAGCCATATACCAGGACCTGGGTGGGCCGCTCCCCACGGTGCACATGGAAGACTGGCCATCGCCAGACACCGCTCTCAGGGACCGACGATTGGAGGATATGATGTCCACGGTGCGGGCCTTTGTAGAGGAGGTCAGCAGGCTCAGACAGTCCAAGAGCTACAAGCTCCGTTGGCCCGTTGCCCAGATCGTTCTGGCACCTAAGGATGCGGAGGTGCAAAAGGCCCTGGAGGGAATGAAGGAATTGCTGCTGTCTCAAGCCAACTCCAAGGCCGTGGAGATCCTGGAACCCGGGACAATATGGTCGGAGCTGGAGCTGGGCATGACCCCTGTTCAAGCGACGATCGGTGAGAGGTACAAATCCCTGCTTCCAGCTATCACGGACATCCTGTCCAAGGCGAACCCGGAGGAGGTCAGAAGGGCAGTCGAGCGGGGCTCCTACGAGGTTCAGATAAAGGGCAAGCCCATTCAGATCACCAACGATATGGTGGGTTTTCAGCACCAACTACCAGCTGGCTTCGTAGAGGGGAGCACGGCAATGGGAGCGGTGTACGCGGATTTCCGGCGGACTCCCCAGATAGAAGCGGAGGGCTTCACCCGCGAGCTCGTTCGACGGGTTCAGCAGATGAGGAAGGATTTGGACCTCTCCGTGGAGGACTACGTGAAGACGGAGGTTCAGAGCAGCTCGCGCTTGAACTCCTTCTTTGAGCAGTGGAGAGATTACATATGCACTGAGACAAGGACTAAGAATCTCTCCATGGTGAACCGCACCCCCAAGGGGGGCTTGGTGAGGAGCTGGAACGTGGAGGACGAGAGGGTCGTCATCGGCCTGCAGAAGGCCTCCTGACGCTACGGAGGGCGCTTTCCAGGGTTTCGGCGAGCTTAGGGACCGTGAGGTAGTCCCCCAACTCCTCAGGCTTGATCCATTGGTACTCGACGTGCTCCCAATCTAGGGTGATATCGCGACTGTCGACTTGAAAGAGAAACGGATGGACTACCCAAATCGTGTTCCCTTCCCGGCCCCTGGCCAGAATCAAATCCCCGCTTGTCCCTTCCTCTGGCACCTCCAAGCCCGTCTCCTCCCGAACCTCAATCCTGGCCCTCTCCACCGCCTCCTCTCCCTCCTCCAGATATCCTGAGACCCCCGCCCAGAGACCCGGAAAGCTCTTGACATCCTCGCTTCTCCTGAGTATTAGTACGTCGCCACCGTGGGACAGAAAGGCCGTGACAACCTGGCTCACTTCCATCCCCTCGATCTCCACAAACCCTTCGTCAGCGTCAACTGTGACCACATCCCCAGTTCTGAAGAGATCTGTCTGAACTTGGTCCACCATGGGAATTTCGCCGATGATGGCACCGGTGGCGACCACCGTCTCGGCCCGCTGACACACTAGGGCCGCTGGTGCCTGTCCTCTAGCCTTCAGCGTGTAAAGGACGTAGGAACCAGCCGTACTTCCCTTCCCCCTCGGAAAGACCAGAACCTTGGCGGTGACGGGAACGCCCCTCAGACCTGTCGTTTCATCCGTAATCTCCCCGCTCTCCCTGTCAACACCGCCTAAGAGGGACAGGGGCTGGTGGACGGCAAGGACCTCCCCTCTCGCCTTGCCCTTGTATATCTTTCGTGCTTGCAGCCTCATCCCTTTTTCCTCATCAGCTCTTCGTGGCTATCGATGACGACCTTCTGGCCTGACAAGCTCGGCAGGTATACGGCGGCCTTGGCAGATGCGGTGCCCACGCGGGGAGCCACAAGATCGAGGGGCATCACCTCTGGACAGGTATCCAATACGACCCGGCCACCCAGCTCTGTTATCCGGAGGATCGTTGTAGCAGCCCTGTCAGCAACAAGACGGGACGTGAAGGCCCAGACAGGGACCTTTGGCCGGTGAGCCTCCATCAGGCGAGCCACCTCTTCCAGCTCCGCCTCGGAGAGCTGGGGGCAGCCAAAGGCGATGAGCTCGTAGTCCTCTCCCGACATGAGTTCTTCCTTCACTCTCTCAAGGTCCTGTCTTTCGACCTCGTGGACCTCAGGCGTGTTGCGGATTGCTGTCTCCCACTCAGGGGTGAGGCCCTTGATGTGAAACATGGTGATGTCACTGCTCGTCGCAATGGCGGCGCCTAGGGCTTTCAGCTCATCCTCGGTCCCTGCGATGCCCTCAATGATGGGAACTCCGCTTCCGAGAAGCTTGCCTAGGTGATGGCCCATCAGGGAGTACTCGTAACCCTTCAGCGATGCCCTAACAATGACCCTGACCGTCGCTTCTCTGTTCTCTTCGAGATGGAGGCCATAATTGGGCGTGTATCCGGTGATGGCAGCGGCTAGGGCTGAAGGACCGCCCTCCCTGTTGGTTCTAGCGCCCAGAACCGAATTCGCAAAGATAGCGGCAGAGGATTCCGCCCAGGCTATGTGGTCTCCAGCCCGAGGTCGATTGCCCACCTGATATGGAACGCAGCTCCAGGTCTCCTTCACCCCCATTCTTCGATAGGCCTCCGCAATTCTCGCCTGCTTCAGCGCGAAAGCCTCAGGAATGTGGGTCTCCCTCCACGCCCGCAGATCCATGCCCAGGGGATTCACGGTGGTTGGTACCTTCGCCCGTGCCGACTTTGAGAACTCCTCCACGAACTCCAATCCAGCGTCGCCAATAATCTTGTAGCTGGCGCCGGAAACGTGAACAGACGTCACTTCAATGAGGCGGTCCGCCCCATATATATCTCCCAAGGCCACCAGGAGCTCCATGGCCTTCCTCTCGGCGGGTGTCCCTCCCGCCAAGGTGTCCTCTTGCTCCTTATCGAGATACGTCTAGTCACTCTCCGTGGAGGTAAGACCTAGCAACTTCCACCGCCCTCTCCCTCCGAGCTGGATATGCGGCGACCTTAGCCTTGACGACTATAACGTCGTCGTGATTGACAACCTTCATCCTTCCCTGGTAAGCCTCTTGCTTATCGAATCTCACGTGAAGATAGCACTCCTCGTCAATCCTTCGGTC
>JABAOD010011662.1_pt1 | contig 20203 bp, 13 predicted proteins | sample 7062151 | NCBI WGS metagenome assembly JABAOD01 (sample SAMN14538626, study PRJNA623070) | marine sediment metagenome | biome: marine biome [ENVO:00000428]; feature: marine pelagic biome [ENVO:01000023]; material: deep marine sediment [ENVO:00002113] | place: India: Gulf of Khambhat ... | reverse complement strand
ACGGCTGGTGAATTTCCAAAACAGAGATGAAAGTCGCAGTCGATACTCGAACAAATGTGAGCGACTACGCCTTCAGGGAGCGTTTATGGGAACAAAGCGCCTTGATAAGAAAAAACCAATAAAACCAGAGGTCGATGGCGGAGACGGAGGTGGCAAGTAGGCGGATGCAACCAGTTGTGGTTTAACGGAAATACGAGGCGTTTCGAGGACTATTTACCACAATTGTTCCCCGACCTCGCTAAACCGCGATTTGAGCCACTGACTTTGAGTACTCTAGGCTCAGTGTCACGAATTTTGGAAACGTATAATATGTCCCGTGCGGGAAAGCGCGTCTTTCAAAGTCGCCTTTTGAATGGCGAATGTCCCTTTCGGGAAAAATATCTTGAATTTGATCGACTATCTGCATAGATTTCCCGAACGGGAAAGGAGGTGCTCATGCTCGATGTTGCCGCTATCGGCCAAATCATTCGCGAAGAACGCAAGGAGCTGGGTCTGCGACAGGACGAGTTGGCTGCTGCAAGCGGCGTCGGCTTGCGCTTCCTNNAGATGGGCAAAGTGCTCGATGTTCTCGCCGCTCTCGGTTGTGAACTGCAGATCAAGCTGCCTGACGGGATCGTGATTGCAGGTCGAGCAGACGCGTCCGAAAAGGATGAGTCGAAGTGACGCTGCCAATTCTGGATACGCTGGTGGTGTGGTGGGACGAACGCCAGGCAGGCGAACTCTCGATCGACAAGGGTGGCGCGATGCATTTCGCATATGCGCCTGATTGGCTGGCTGACGAAACAACCCCGGCACTTTCCCATGCGATGCCCAAGCAGCAAGAGCCATTTAAAGACCATGCTTGCAAAGCAGTCTTTGGCGGACTCCTACCCGAGGAAACCCAGCGTACCGCTATCGGTCGGGCACTTGGAGTTTCGCCCGACAATCCGTTTCGGCTGCTTGAGACCTTGGGCGGAGATGTTGCCGGTGCTCTAGCCTTCCTGCCCAAAGACGAAGAGCCGCTTCGAGATTACTCCAAGACCGCTCCAGAACCACTCCAAGAGGGCGAGCTAGCGAAACTGCTCGATCGGTTGCCAGCTGTTCCCATGCTGGCAGGCGAGGGCGGAGCGAGGCTCAGCCTTGCAGGCGCACAAAGCAAACTGCCGGTGCTGCTCACTGCGGACGGTGGCATTGCGATCCCTCGCCCTGGAGAACCATCCACGCATCTGATCAAGCCTGAACCGGATCGCTTTGCTGGATTGGCTGCGAATGAGGCCTTCTGCCTCGCACTGGCGCGCGCCGTGGGCATTGATGCTGCCACTGCAGAGTGGCGCGAGGTGGCGGGCAAGCCGTTGCTGCTGGTCGAACGCTATGACAGGATGTCAGTCGAGGGAAAAACGAAACGCCTGCATCAGGAAGACTTTGCTCAGGCACTTAGCGTCCCCTCAAACCGCAAATACGCGGCGGAGGGCGGGCCGACTTTTCGCGATAGCTTCGCTCTGTTGCGCAATGCCGCGACGCGGCCAGCGCGCGAGGTGTTGAAGCTCGCCGACGCCGCGATCTTCAATCTCATCATCGGCAACGCCGATGCCCACGCAAAGAACTACAGTCTGCTGCGCCGGGAAAACGGCGAGGTGGTGCTTGCCCCGCTTTACGACCTTGTCGCCACGCACATGTGGAAGGAGCTCTCCCCCAAGCTCGCAATGCGATTTGGCCGCGCGGCGACCCTCGAAGAATTTGACAGGGAAAGCGTGGCGAGGTTCGCGGACGAGGCAGGGCTAGGTGCCCCATACATTCGACGCCGAGTAAGTGACCTTGCTGAAGCGGTGACGGAAGAGATTGAGAAGGGCATCGAGGTGCCCGGCAATCCGCCTGAGGATGCTGTCGCGCCAATTGCCGAAGCATTATCGGCCCGCGCCAGCATTGCTGCGCTAAAGCTTTTGGAAGCCTGAGTGTTAGAATTGATTGCACCAAACCAACCGTTGATCATCACAATGGGCAAGATCGATGGCAGATTTGGTCAATTGCATTCTTGCTAGATACTTCTTTATCAAGTCAAACGAGCGCAAAATCAGATCGCAGGGGCAATCATGACAACCTCATTTCAGACTAATCCTTACAAGCTCAGCGATCTCATGCGTGAATGCGATGAGGGCAAACTCCAGCTGCCAGATTTTCAGAGGGGCTGGGTCTGGGATCAGGATCGCATCACAGATCTCTTGGCGTCAATTTCTGAGGGCTTCCCTGTGGGGGCGCTCATGACTTTGGATGCATCGGGAGAGGTTTCGTTTGCGGTACGTCCGGTAGAAGGAGCGCCGTCACCGGCCAAAGAGATCGAGGCCTACTTACTCGACGGTCAGCAGCGTATGACCTCACTTTACCAGTCGACCTATACAACTGTTCCCGTCTCCACACAGACGGTCAAAAAACGACCAATCAAATTGCACTTCTACTTCGATATTCGCGCGGCGCTGGACCCGGATGTCCCGCGTAGTGAAGCCATCGTGCCCGTTCCCGAAGATCGGATCATTCGGAAAAACTTTGGCCGGGATGTCAAGCTCGACCTCTCCACCGAGGAGAACGAGTTCGAACATCTGCATTTTCCAATCGACCGGATGTTTAGCGCTCAGGATTGGCAGACAAATGCGATCGACTGGATTTACAAAGAGCTAGACCAGCGGAGCGACCACCTGAAGCTGATCAATGCCTTCATGCAAGGCGTGGTTAGAAACTTCGACCAGTATCAGGTGCCGGTGATCAAGTTGGGCAAGGACACAAGTAGGGCAGCGGTCTGTCTCGTCTTCGAGAAGGTGAATACGGGAGGCAAGCCGCTTGATGCATTCGAGCTCGTGACCGCTATGTATGCAGCAGAAGAATTCCATCTCCGCGACGACTGGAAAGAACGCCGCAAGCGATTGGTTTCGACCCAACCGGTGCTAGACAAAATTGAGCCCGTTGAATTTCTCCAGGCGATCTCATTGCTCCATACTAAAGAGGTAAGAGAGGCAGCCATCGCAGACGGCAAAGAGCCACCTGCCATTAGCGCCACGCGCAACAGCCTGCTTCAAGTTCCTTTGTCAGCATACCAGAAGTTCGCGCCGAAGGTTGAGGCGGGCTACATCGCAGCTGCCAAGTTTCTGCATTCGCTGAAGATCTTCAAGGCACGCGACCTTCCCTATCAGACCCAGCTTGTCCCGCTTGCTGCGATCCTGGCGGAGCTTGGGAATACATGGGAAAACGATGCGGTGCGTCAGAAGCTGGCGCAATGGTATTGGTGCGGCGTGCTGGGAGAGCTCTACGGCTCGGCAGTTGAGAGCCGCTTCGCGCTTGATATCCGCGACTTCAAAACATGGGTGACTGGCGGCGCTGAACCTCAGACAGTGCAGCGGGCTAGCTTTGAAGAGCGCCGTTTAAGGACCCTTCGTTCAAGGCTTTCGGCAGCATACAAGGGCGTCCATGCATTGCTGATGAAATGCGGGGCGGAGGACTTCAAGTCAGGCCAGCCCTATGACCAAGCCGTGTTCTTTGACGAGAATGTCGATATCCATCACATATTCCCGCAGGCTTGGTGCAAGAGTGTCGGGATTGGGCCAGAGATCTACAACAGCATCGTCAACAAGACGCCGATTGCGTCAGGCACCAATCGAATGCTCGGCGGCGTTGTACCGTCTTCCTATTTGGGCCGACTGACCAAGGGTAATGATAGCAATCCTGCCATTGCCCCTGATCGTTTGACATCAATCCTAGAAAGCCACGAGATCGAGGAAAGCTACCTCCACGCAGACGACTTCGAGGGCTTTATGGATGATCGAAGGCGGCGCTTATTGGCAATCATCGAAAGCGCGATGGGCAAAGAGGCTTTGAGGGAGGCTGAGGTTCCGTCCGATCATGAGGAAGAAGACTACTACGCGGAAGAAGAGCGGGAGGCTGCGGAGTAACCGCCACCCATGACCCCCGCTGAATTCATATCCAAATGGTGCGCTGTTGACCTGAAAGAGCGGACTGCCTCCCAGTCGCACTTCAACGATATTTGCCGCCTGCTCGACATTGAAGACCCAATCACCGCGGACCCCAAAGGCGACTGGTTTACTTTCGAGAAGGGTGCATCGAAGACCGGCGGCGGCGAGGGCTGGGCCGATGTCTGGCGCAAGGAGTGCTTCGCCTGGGAGTATAAGGGCAAGAAGAAGGACCTTGATCGCGCTTTCGCCCAGCTCCAGCAGTACGCCATCGCGTTGGACAATCCGCCGCTGCTGATCGTCAGCGACATGGACCGGTTCCGCATCCACACCAACTGGACAAACACGGTGCAGGAGGTCCACGAATTCGCGCTGGATGACCTTCTGGATGGCGCCACGCGCGATCTTCTGCGCAATTGCTTCCTTGATCCCGAACGTTTGAAGCCTGCCAAGACGCGGCAGATGCTCACCGAAGAGGCGGCAGAGGAATTCTCCCAGCTTGCCCAACGTCTGCGCGCGCGCGGGCATGAGGCCCATACCGTCGCCCACTTCGTCAATCGGCTGGTTTTCTGCATGTTTGCTGAGGATGTCCGGCTCCTTCCGGATCACATGTTCACAAAGATGCTGAAAGCCAGCATCAAGGCACCGGCGCGCTTCGAGCAGAACGCAAGCAAACTCTTCGCTGCCATGCACAAGGGCGGCGACCTGGACTTCACGCCTATCGAATGGTTCAACGGCGGGCTCTTCGATGATGACAGCGCTTTTCCCCTGGAGCGCGAGGATATCGACAATCTCATCGTCGCGGCTGAGCTCGACTGGTCGGAGATCGATCCTTCAATCCTCGGAACGCTCTTTGAGCGTGGGCTCGACCCTGACAAGCGCAGCCAGCTTGGCGCGCATTATACCGACCGCGACAAGATCATGCAGATTGTGGAACCGGTCATCATCCGCCCCCTGATGGCGGAATGGGAGACGGTAAGGGCAAAGATCGAGGAAGCGCTCGCCAAGGCCGAGAAGGCCACCGGCGGTGCAAAAACGCGGGCTGAGACTGAAGCCAAACGGTTGCAAGCGGAGTGGCACGAGCGTCTACGCAATTTCCGCGTGCTCGATCCGGCCTGCGGATCGGGAAATTTTCTCTACCTCTCGCTGCTGGCGCTCAAGGATATCGAGCATCGCACGAACCTTGAGGCCGAGGCGCTGTCACCGACGCTTGCTGCGCGCTTCCCGTCGAGTGGACCAGAGAACGTTTTGGGGATTGAACTGAACCCCTATGCGGCAGAACTGGCGCGTGTCTCGGTCTGGATCGGCGAGATTCAGTGGATGCGTCGCAATGGCTTTGAGGCAGCGAAGAACCCGATCCTGAAGCCGCTCTCCAATATCGAGAACCGCGATGCGATTGTTGTATTCGATGAAAGCGAGAGCGTGTGGAAAGAGGCCAATTGGCCCCTCGCAAACGTCATCGTGGGAAACCCACCATTTCTCGGCGGCAAGAGCATGCGGCGCACTCTGGGAGAAGAATCAACATCTGTTATTCGGCGTGTTTACGATGGGCGCTTGGCAGCCTTTTCAGACCTAGTCTGCTACTGGTTTGAGAAGGCACGCCTTCTCATAGAGGATGGAGAGGTGGAGCGTTGCGGTTTTGTCGCGACAAAGGCAATCGCTAAGAATGCGAACCTTCCTGTCCTAGTGAGGTTGAGCGAAGTAGCTGCTATTTATGACGCTTGGCAGAATGAACCTTGGGTAGTTGATGGTGCGGCTGTCCGAGTGTCCCTCGTCTGCTTTGCGAGCAAAGACAGCGAGATACCAACGCTTCGTCTCAATGGCGCGACTGCCAAGAACATAAACCCAAACCTTACCAGCGGTCTCGATACGACAAAGGTCGCGCGATTGAATGAGAATGCGAGCTCTGTCTTCATCGGTGTTCAGCAGAGCGGGCCGCTAACAGTTGACAGAGACAGGGCGGTAGAATGGCTACGTGCACCGACCAATCCGAATGGAGTGCCCAACTCGGCCATTCTTTCGGCTTATGTCGCAACAGATGATATTGTTGGCCGCCCGTCTGAGAACTTTCTTATCGATTTTCCCAGCGGACTTGGTGAAGCCGAAGCGAGCGCTTTCGAGCTTCCGTTCGAACACCTTCGCGCTGCGAAATATGATCCACATCGCGACGGTGAGCTTGTTAACTATGTTGACTATCGGACAGATACTGACAGCCAAAACTCTTCGTGGTGGGAGCCGCATCGGGCTAGGCCTGCACTCCGCAATCGACTTGTGAATGCTGGTGATTATCTTGCCACAGCCGAAACAACCGAGCATCGTGTCTTTAGATTTCTTCCAGCAGGGACGGTGCCTGACAAAAGCCTCTACGCTTTTCCTGGCGTTGGATTGGAAGGTTTTGGAGTGTTGCAAAGTCGGTTTCACGAGAATTGGTGTACGTACTTTGGCAATCGAATTGGGGCAGGCAATCAGAGGCGCTACAACGCATCTTATGTGTACCTGACCTTCCCCTTTCCCGAAGGTCTGACCCCCGACATCCCCACTGCCGACTACGCCGATGATCCACGCGCGCAGGCTATTGCGGCAGCGGCGGCGCGGCTCAACGAGTTGCGCGAGAACTGGCTCAACCCGCCTGAGCTTATCGAGCGAGTGCCCGAAGTGGTCGAAGGCTATCCCGACCGCATCCTGCCCAAGGACGAGGCTGCCGCGAAGGAACTGAAAAAACGCACTCTCACCAATCTCTACAACACCCGCCCCGCTTGGCTCGACCATGCCCATCGCGCGCTCGATGAAGCCGTTGCCGAAGCCTACGGCTGGGGCGACGACTATCGCGCTGGAACCCTAACTGACGACGAAATCCTCGCGCGCCTTTTCCGCCTTAATCAGGAAAGGGTATCGGCGTGAGCCGGATAGACCTGCTGACAGCAATGAAAGCTTTGGGCCTATCGGGCGCGATGGCCCTTGAGGACAATCTTCAAGCGATCGAAGACCTTGTTGAGTTTCACTACGACGACGCAGAGAGACTTAATTCGGTTCGAAGTGAGTTTGAAAAGTTTCATCATCCATGGGCGCGATCGATAGTCGAAAGAATCGACGGGCATTTAAACAATATTCGTGATTTTCCGATAGATGAGGAGGATGATCCGAATTTCGACATGGACCCCTTGCTGCCAAGTACTGAAGAGTCGCCTCGATTGACAGCAGAGCAAGAACGCCTTCTTAACCTGATCGACTACGTCGAGGCCACCGAGCGCGATAAGTTGAAAACGGTTCTGGATTATCAGGATCACAAGGCCTTCCGCAAAACCGGGGCGGAGCTTCAAGGATTTCCTGGTGTCGCACTCGATGTCGGGCGCGATGACGATCCGATATGGTTGCGTGTCGACCGGCTGCCGAGGAAGGCACCGCCAGCACCAGAGGACGTAGAGCTATCCGTCTGGCTGACCTATCGCGACGATCCCAAAAGCGAGCCGCGACTTAAGTCCGAAATCTCAGGGGCTGTCCTTGTAGAGGCTGGCCTGATCCCCGCCGAAGATGCACCCGAGCATGTTTCCTTGGAACATTTTGCCGAGCGTGAGATGGTCGAGCTTTTGTTCGAGTACTGGCTTAAGAATGCCTGGTCGAATTGGGTCGAGACCGAAACCCCGCGCCGTGAGACAATTGCGCTCTACAATGCGTTGTTCATGCTGCGCCAACAGCTCGAAGGTGTCAGCGATATCCCGCTTGAGCTGACCTGCGGCATCGGTTTTGCCACGCTGTTTCGAGACGGGAAGCGGTTGCGGTATCCGCTGCTTACGGTCTCGCAGGAAATCAGTCTGAACGAGTTGACCCACGCGATTGAGGTGCGACCGCGTATGGAAGCGGACCCCGGTCTCGAATTGGACGCGCTGGATAAGATGGGGCTGGGCGTGCTGGACCAATGGCGCTCCGCGACTGAGAAATTCCTTGGTGAACTTGAGGAAGAAAGCCTGTCTCCATTTGCCCCGGAGACGTTCGCGCCACCGCTACGCCAGGCCGCCGCTTTGCTTGATCCTGATGCTGTGTACTTACCCGACCAAGATCCAGCGCAGCCCGGGATTATCCCTTCGATTGAAACGCAGTTCAGGATCGGCGATGCGTTTGCATTCTTTCAGCGAGAGCGTCGTGCCACTCAATTGATGGAAGATTTGCGTCAGTTCCGCGCGCTTCTCGAAGATGGAGAAGAGACAACAGAACTGCCGAAGGCAGTGGCCTCCTTGCTTGTTGAGCCTGCTAATGCGGTGAGCGAAGAAGAGTATCCCGAGTTCCGCGGCATCTCCAGCATTCCGGGCGTCACCACTTCTAGCGGGGAGGGGAAGGATCTGTTCTTTCCATTGCCGTTCAACCGTGAGCAGGTCGAAGTGGTGCAGCGACTGGAAGTGCGCCCGGGAGTAGTTGTTCAGGGGCCGCCGGGTACCGGCAAGACGCACACGATCGCAAATATAATCAGTCACTACCTCGCCCTTGGCAAGCGGGTGCTCGTGACATCTCAGAAAGCGCCCGCACTGAGGGTTCTTCGCGACAAGCTACCAGAAGCGGTGCGTCCTCTTGCAGTGAGCCTCCTTGAAAGCGATCGCGACGGCCTTAAGCAGTTTCAGGAATCCGTCGATATCATCGGCGAAAAACTGCAACGGCTGCGGCGGCATGAGTTGCAGGACGAGATTGATGATCTGGACGAGCAGATTGACAGGCTGCACCGGCAATTGGCGCTAATCGATACAGAAGTCGACAAGATCGGACGCGCGGCAATTTCGCCAATCACGCTGGATGGCGACACTTACGAGCCAATGCGCGCCGCTAGAATGGTCGCAGCCTCGCCGGAACTAACAGCTTGGATGCCTGATGATCTGGAGGTTTCATCAACCTGCGATCCAGCATTTTCCGATGCTGACATTGCCGAACTCAGGACGGCTCGGAAGGCAGTTGGTGACGACCTCGCCTATCTGAATGCGTGCCTTCCGGACCTTGAGCGCCTTCCCACAGTCGAAACGCTCCTCAATGCCCACAAGGATCTGTCTAAAGCCGAGCAGATAAGGGAGAGGATAAGCAAGGGCGAACTTCCGGCTTTGCGAGAGGACCGGGATGACACTGTTTCGCGCCTGCGAGACCTGACGGCAAAACTGAAGTCACTATCTGCAGAGGAGCAACGGGTATCAGGGGCACCCTTTGCATGGACTGATGAGCTGCTTCTTTGTCTTGGGCAAACCGGACCGGACGACCGTCTAACCGCGTTGGAGAGCTTGCGCGAAGAGGCTTTAAGGCTTGGAGCCGAGTATCAATACTTCCTGACCAGACCGGTTTTCGTGCCGGAAGAAGCGCTTAGCGATCCGAAGTTTCTTGTTGCGATTGAGAAAGAGGCCGAAGGTAAACCGGCAGTCGGGCTCGTTGGCGGGTTATTCGCTTCCAAACTCAAGGCTCAGCTGGGTGAGGTCACTGTATTGGGCGAACCAGCTTCAACTGCCGACGAATGGAGCGACGTTCAACGATTTGTTACAGCACGGGCTTCAATTCGGCGATTTCAGACAGCGTGGAACAACGTGGTGGCTGGCGGGATCGGTGATCGTCTGGAAGGACAAGAGTTGGGCGTGGCGCAACTCGCAAGACGCCAGTTCGATCATATTGACGCTGCTAATACATTGATCGCAAGTCGTCGAGAGATCCATGCTGCGGTCGATGCTACTTTTGTTTCGTCCCCTGCGTTGCGGGATGGTGATCAGCAGGCAATTCGCGGTCTGCTTGAAGCCGTCGATGCTCATCTTCTGCGATATCGATTGGCTGATGCTGAAGGTTTGCGGACCTCTCTCCTCTCCGAGCTAGAGCCCTGTGAATACGAAATCAGCGCGGAGCTTCGTGCCCTGGCGGCTACGCGTTTGGGCAGCCCGGAAGTATCAATTGATGCACTGGCAGAAGCGTGGAATTCGTTCATTACGCGTCTGAGAGAAGTAAAAGGGAAACACGACGCTTTCGCGAAGATTGCGGAGGTGACAGACCTCATTGAGATGTCAGGTGCGCCAAAATGGGCTCGGCGCTTGAGGTCCAATCCGGTCAATGGTGTTGAGGACGAACTTCTACCCGGTGATTGGGAAAACCGTTGGCGTCTTCGTCGCCTAGAGGGGTGGCTGGATACGAACGACAAGCATCACCGCCTTAGGGAACTCGGCACTGATCGCAGCGAGAAGGAGGTTCTCCTCAAACGAGCATACGAACGCTCGATTGAACTGCGAACCTGGTTGGAGCTCAGCAAGAAGGCTAGTGATGGGGTCAAGGCGGCACTTGCCGCCTATGCAGATGCAGTTCGAAGAATTGGACGAGGTACTGGGAAACGTGCTGGCCGATACAGGCGCCAGGCGCGTGAGGCATCCGATCGCGCCAAGGGCGCTTTGCCATGCTGGATTATGCCGCATTACCGGGTCTCAGAGTCCCTTCCAGCAGATTTGGGACTCTTCGATCTCGTGATCGTTGACGAAGCATCGCAATCGACGGTAGCGGCATTACCCGCCCTACTACGGGCCAAGACAATCCTCATCGTTGGCGATGATAAGCAGGTCAGTCCGGACCTTGTCGGACGCGACCAGACGCGTGCAGATGAACTCGCGGTACGACACCTTTCTGGGCAAGTCCCCGATTATCGGGCTTCGCTACGCGAGGAACAATCGCTGTACGATCTTGGCAAGGTGGTCTTCGCCGGTGGGGCGATCATGCTTACCGAACATTTCCGTTGTGTCGCGCCCATCATCGAATTTTCCAAGGCGCAGTTCTACAATCACAGGCTGAATCCTCTGCGGCTACCGACTGCTTCGGAACGGCTTGATCCTCCCTTGATCGACGTTCGAATTGAAGACGGATATCGACAGGGAGACATTAATCCTCCGGAAGCGGCATATATCGTCGAAGAGATTGAGAGAATCGCATCCGACCCAAAGATGGCAACGCGGACAATCGGCGTAACAACCCTATTGGGTCAAAAGCAGGCAGCTCACATTTATGGCCTGATCGAGCAAAAACTCGGACCAGAGGTGATCGAACAGCACCACCTGCGCGTGGGCGATCCCACAGCTTTTCAGGGTGACGAGCGAGACATCATGTTCATATCGTTGGTTGCTCAAGCGGGTGGTAGCGCTCTGTCGGGAGTCCGATTTGAGCAACGCTTCAACGTCGCCCTTTCGCGAGCATGTGATCGAACGTATTTGGTTCGCTCAGTAGACGTTGAAGCCCTTGGACATGCCGATCAGCTTCGCCGCGCGCTGCTGGACCATTTCCGGATGCCCTTCCCGTCTGATGGTCAAGAGGCCAAGGACCGGCGGGAAAAGTGCGAGTCCGATTTTGAGCGCGAGATGTACGATCTGTTGGTTGAGCGAGGCTATAGAGTCGACACCCAAGTCAAAGTAGGCGATTTTAGGATCGACCTCGTGGTCGAAGGTGAGAATGACCGCCGCGTCGCAATCGAATGCGATGGCGACCGATATCACGGACCTGATCGTTGGGCCTCCGACATGAACCGGCAGCGCATCTTGGAAAGGGCTGGTTGGACAGTTTGGAGGTGCTTCGCATCTCGTTTCGTCAGGGATCAAAGACAGGTGATGGAGGAACTGGTCGGGTTCCTATCCGAGCGTGGTATCCAGCCAGTTGGCGGTTCAGATGAGTGGACCAGTCGACATGTAGAACTAAGAGCTTGGCGTTCCTCTGACTCGACTGAGGATGACGCGCAAGACGAAGTCGATCTACCTACTGAACCCGTTGAGAATTGTGAGGGCCAAGCAGACCATTCGAGCGAAGAACTTGCTACCGTTGTGCCTTCTGACGATGAGGAGCAGGACTCCGCTCGGGTTACTGAAGCTCAGGTTCAAGAGCAGATCTTGCAGCTGATGTCAGATGGACAAGTCTGGAGTAATTCCCAGTTGAAGAAAGCGTTGCCTGACCACCTCCCGCTGTCGTCAGCAGACCGCGCACCTGCGGCTTTCAGGCCGCATGAGGAGAGGTGGGAGGAGCTTGTAAACAACGCGCTCTCCCCATCCCGGAGCAACTCTTTGCATTCGCGCGGTTTGGTCGAAAGTCGAGGCAGGGGGCTGCACCAGCTTACATCCTCATGCGGTAAAGATGAGACGCACATTTCGAGTGATCAATCACGGCAACCGCATGAAACGGTTTATCGTTTGCCTCCTCACGAGGTGGGCCAAGAGTACCAATTTTCCGAACTTTCAGTGCCTGAAGGTGATGGCGATCTGCTTTATGAAGATGCATATCAGCGACGTCTCGAAACAATCGTCGAGGAGGTCATCGAACGTGAGGGGCCCGTCTATCTCGACCTTGTCGTCGAACGGGTCGCCCGTGCGCATGGGAAGCAAAAGGCGGGACGGATTATTCAGGAGAGAGTTGTTTCGGCGATCCCAGCTGAGTGCCGTCGGGCGTATGACGGAAATCGCCTTGTCCTTTTTCCCAAGCATTCGAGCCCACATATGATCGTACCCTTGAGGCCCTCACGATCCGACTGGAGATCGCATCGGGATATCCCATTGATCGAGTTGGCCAGCTTGGCGCTGCCCGGAATCCGATCAAAGAAATCAACCGAAGACATACTCGCGCACTACTCCAAAGCATTCAAACTGGCGCGGCTTCGCCAGCCGACAAGAGTAAGATTTGAAGAGGCCATTGCGATTGCACGATCGTCAGTCGAGGCTGAGACTTAGTGCTACCCAGAATGAGGGATCCTTCGCCGCGAGGGCGCGGAGATCCGTTGGAAAGACGTTGGAAAAGCCCTTCAGAACGAACCGGCGAAATAACTGGTCACGTGGGGGAATATGGGAAATGGGAGGGCACACCGTACCCGGAGATCCGGTGTTTGGGAGGCGAGGATTTCTGCGGGTTTCGCCGATATTTCGGCATCTGTCGCCAAGTAATGTCATCTGATGTCACTCCGCGATCCGCAACTCACATGTGAGTTGCTCGCCGCTAAGTTATTAATTTGAAATCTTAAAATAGCGTTTTCCTACAGGGTGGGCGCTGCCGTAGACTGATGTCAGTCGAGAGGGGTCATTGGGCCGAGGAGGGGCGGCCAAACGTCAGGTGACGCCGTGCGATTTGCCCTTCAATGCTATGTCGACGAAGAACTTCATGCCCTTGTCAAAGCCGCTGCGGATGCAGCGAATATGAGCGTCAGCCAGTGGCTGAAACTCACAGTCATCGAGGCTCTCGAGCAGCCCCAGGACGATGCGTTCCGAGATCAGGTTCTGGCCGATCTGCTCTTCACCAAGATCGCGCTCGATGGCTGGCTCCGCACACACAAGGATAAGGAGCTGCGGGACCGGGTTGTGGTCGCTTACCAACGACGCATTCGCGAATATCGCGAACGCAAGGCAGCCACGCGTGCGGGGCGCTGAGCGATGCTTTCGGTTGCCAATGTGCGCTCCGCTGGCGGTGCGGCCAACTACTTCGCCAACGACAATTACTACACCAAGGCGGACGCTGATCGGTCCGGCATCTGGGTCGGTAGGGGTGCCGAACGGCTAGGTCTTTCAGGCACGGTCGAAGCCAAAGCGTTTGAGGCAATCCTGCGCGGCGAACTGCCCAATGGCGAGCGGATCGGGCACCAGGGCCAGTATCACCGTGCCGGGACAGATCTGACCTTTTCACTGCCCAAGAGCTGGTCACTGTTGGCGCTCGTCGGCAAGGATCAGCGGATCATTGACGCATACCGTTCAGCGGTCGTCGAAACGCTCCAATGGGCAGAGAAGAATGCGGCCCAGTATCGCACCGAGAAGGGTGGCAAAGAACGACTTCATGCAAGCGACAACCTGACCGTCGCGCTGTTCCAGCACGACACCAACCGCAACCAGGAACCGAACCTTCACTTCCACGCCGTCGTCGCCAATATGACGCAGGACAATGACGGCAAGTGGAGGGCGCTGCGCAACGACAAGCTGTGGCAGAACAATACGCTGCTCAATGCCATGACGATGGCGCGATTCCGGATCGAGGTAGAGAAGCTTGGCTACCGCCTTGGTGAATTCGGAAAGCACGGTAACTTCGAAGCCAAGGGTATAGACCGTGACGCGGTGATGGCCTTCTCGACGCGGCGTCAGGAGGTTCTCGAAGCCCGACGCGGCGGCGGGCTCGAGGCGGGTCTGGTGGCAACGCTGGCGACCCGGCAGGCCAAGCAAAGCGAAGTCGATCGCGGTGCCTTGATGGCCCAATGGGAGGGGCAGGCGTGGGATCAGAGGCTCGACCTTGAAGGCATGGTGCGCGACGCCAAGCTGCGTTCGCACGAGCTGACTGTAGCGGCTGCCAAGAGGGCAAATGATCGCCCCACCTTACTTGAACGGGGCAAGGCGATGATTGCCAGCGTCGCCGAGCGAATGGGCATCAAGGAGTGCGATCCGCTGATCCCTAAGCGGCTCCATATGAAGAGCAGCGAAGAGATTGCGACGGCTCACGCGGTTGCATCGGCGGTGCGGCATTTGTCCGAACGAGAGGCGGCTTTTACGGCAACTGATCTTGCCAAGGCTGCGCTCGATTTCGGTTTGCCGACAACGATGAAGTCGGTCGAGAAGCGCATTGGGCAACTTGCCCAGCAGGGCGCGCTGTTGCGCGGGCGAGGCGTGCAGAAAGGGTGGCTGACGACATCCGATGCATTGACGCTGGAGACCCGCATGCTGGCGGAAATCGAGAAAGGGAACGGCGCAGTCCGTCCGATCCTCCAAACGGACACCGCAGGACCATATCTGCAAGCTTCGGCAGCTATCAATTACGGCATGACACTCAACGCCGGTCAGGAAGCGGCAGGTCGGTTGATCCTCTCGTCGACCAATCGCGTGGTAGCCGTCCAGGGTGTGGCAGGGGCAGGCAAATCAAGCGTGCTGCGCCCACTTAATCAGCTTCTGGAAGAACACGGCAAGCGGGTCATCGGCCTCGGGGTCCAGAACACACTTGCCCGCATGCTGGAGAAAGATACGGGCATCCCGTCGATGACCCTGCATCGCTTTCTTGGACAGAGTCGTAAGCTTCTCGATGGCTCGGCAGGCAAAGCGGAACTGTCCGCTACGCGCGAGGAGTATCGCGACACTGTTCTCGTTCTTGATGAAGCCTCAATGGTCTCTACCCGAGACCAGGGCCGCCTGATCCGGCTTACCAATCTGCTCAAGCTTGATCGCCTCGTCCTCATGGGCGACGAAAAGCAGTTGGGGGCTGTCGAAGCGGGCAAACCCTTCGCTCTGGCGCAGTGTGCCGGGGCCGAAACGGCGCGCATGGATCACAATCTTCGTGCGCGCTCAGATACATTGAAGAAGGCGCAGCAGGCGGCCCAGTCGGGCAAAACCAGCGATGCACTCGACCACCTCAAGGATCACATCGTCGAGGTCCAGGAGGACAGCGCAATCGTTGCGGCGGAACGCTGGCTGTCCCTTCCGCCAGCAGAGCGCGAACGCACGTCGATCTTTGCGGCAGGTCGTCGTTTGCGCTCTGAGATAAATGCCGCGGTTCAAACCGGGCTTGCCGCCAATGGCGAAATCGGACCAGCAAGCACACGGCTTTCAGTTCTATCGCGTGTAAACGCGACGCGCGAGGAATTGCGCTACGCGCGCAATTACGCGCCGGGCATGGTGCTTGAAGTGGCAAGCCGCCAATCGCGCCATCGGCTCGGACGCGGAAGCCATGAGGTCGCCGCTATCGATACCGAGAGGGGTGTTGTTACGCTTCGCGATGAGCGAGGGCATTTGCGCCGCTTCGTGCCAGCGAGGTTGTCGGCGAAGGGTAGCGACCAAACATTGCAGCTGTTCGAGAAGAAGGATCTCGATCTGTACACCGGAGACGCGATTAGATGGACTGCGAGCGACCACCAGCGCGGAATGATAAATGCAGACCGCGCAACCGTGACCGCGATCGATCAGGATGGGGTGACCGTCACCAGCTCCAGCGGCATGGAGCATAAGCTGAAGCCGAATGACCCGATGTTGAAGCGGATCGACCTCGCCTACGCGCTCAACGCCCACATGGCGCAGGGCCTCACAGCAGATAAGGGCATTGCCGTGCTCGACAGCCGCGAGCGGCGACTGCTCTCGCAGCGCAATTTCCTAGTCACGATCACGCGATTGCGGGACGAGCTTACGCTGATCGTCGACAGCCGCGACAAGATCGGCCGAGGTATTGCGACCAATCTGGGCGAGAAGACATCAGCTGCTGAAATCACCGAGAGACTTGGCCTGGCGGCAGCCAAGGGACGGCGTGCGGGTCAGATCCAAGCGGCTAACAAAGAGCAGCAGGTCGAGCGAGCGCAGGCACCTGAGCTAGCCAAGGAGCGGATCAAGCCGTTCGAGATTGGGTTATGATGGTATGACTGAAACTGGGCCGTTTGCAGACAGTCAGCTCTTGGCTGGACAGGGCCGCAAGGCAGACCTTTAGCTACTGTCCCAATAGCTGACTTAGGTTGGAGCTGCAGGAAATGGGTACTTTGGAAATGAGATGTTGAAGACCATCTGACCAGTGCTCTTATTCAAGGTCATTCTCAAGTGATAGCCTTTGCCTTTGACATCTACAGCGCTCTGAATGGTGGGGCTCGGCTGATATAGCAGGACACTTGAACTGATATTTGTGTCGCCAATCTTTGATGGTTTGGGACTGTTCTGAGTGATTTTGCCGCTAGGTGAAGTCGAGAATTCGAAGTCAATACTTGGATTGCCTCGCTCATCAACACCATTAGGCGGTAGATTGCCCAAGGTGAATTGGTCACCTAGTTCGTGCAAGACATGCATATGTTCCATACATTCATCACGAAACGCAGCACCAAATTGGATGATCTCAACCTTTGTCGCCTCTTTGCAGGATTGCACCAAAGCGACAATATCTCGTAATAGATCGGGACTGTTGAGCCACCACATTCCACGCTGGACGCTCAGTTCCGGCCCGATGGGTATGAATACTCGTTCTAGTGTACCCTCTTGCCTTCCGCCAGATGGCAATTCGTTCACCACCTCAGCACCGAGGAGATTGATGTTTATTGCCTCGAATATCTCATTCGTGTGAGCGACCGATTGTTGTCTTAATTCGTTCATGGCACTGTGTACGGCTGAGCCAGAAACGACCGGTTCTAAGAAATCGATCTTTCCACCCTTCTGCAAAGACTTGAGAGCCTTTCCATTGTTGGACTGCCAAGGTTTTATGTACTCGCTCACTACGGCCTTGGTGAACGCCATCTTTGATTGCCAGCCAATATGTTCGAAGGATTTTTCAAAGGCGTTGGCAAGCTCTTCAGTGGAGTGAAAGATGCTCCACGCTTGAATTAACCCCTTGAGACGCAAAACCATTGGCGAGAGCGTTGTTCGGGCATTCTCTATGTCATCCTTGTATCGAGGGTCGTTCATCGTGATGCTCTCTTTTGAAATCTTAGGATGGTACGTATAAGTCGTCTCGCAACGCGAGTTTCCTCAAATGCCAGCTCTTACTACGGCAGCCCGAGCAAGAGACTTGGACGAATTAAATGCCGCTTCTTGGGTGCAAGAGATGAGCCGTTAAGCTCGGGCTCGCATTAAAATCGCATCGGAATATCAGACAAGGAAATTCTGATTTGCTCGGGAGTAAAACCGGACTGTAGCATCTCGAATATCAAGGCATCATTCACAACCGAAGGAAAGGCAGTTGGCCCGATTACCAACTTCTTCAAAATGCGTGGCAAGGAGATATCAAGACCAACCTCGGCTCCGAAGTTCTTCAAAGGAATCTTGTAGATACGCTGCGGAACTCCATTCACGGCACGAAACTCTCTTTGGATAAGGTTCTTAGCATTAAAGTCTTCATCGCCGATGTCTTCATTGCCCGGATCGGCGCTGAATGTAACCCGCCATTCCCGCTCCTCGCGAAACCCGGGATGCTTGCAGGCCAAGATCGCAAAATGCAGGCTGCGAGCAAGATTCTCCCAAAGCAACTCAGGATCTATCTTTCTCAATTGCTCTGCGTTGCGCTCCAGTTGTCCAAGCATATTTCCATATAAGACCGAGAATTCGACTGGATTCCCATAGAAGACTGGGCTGCTAAAAACTGGCAGAACCTCACGTTCCTCCAAGATAGCACTATGGTCAAATATGAGCGCCACGCCACCGCCAGAACCATATGCTCGCCACATCGAAAGCCGTCCAAAATAGGACTCTTCATCAACTGTGCCGGGTTGAATCGTTTCTGGGCCATGTTCTGAGATTGACAACAAATAAGTGAAATTCACTCGATGCGCCATGAAATCAATAAACCAGCGGATGGTTCGATCATACAATCCGTCTGCCAAGCCATCCAATACCGCTTTTGATCGCTCTGCCATGGTTTGATCTTCCATGAGGCAATAGCGGACGCATTGCTCGCCATGTGCGATCTCCGAGTAGTCGTTCATCACGCGACTATTTCTCAGCCAAATCTCTTTGTTGCGGATGATCGATATCGCAGCTTCGACAGACGTGTAATGAACAAATGACCGCCTTACCTGCTTCAGCTTTTCAACTTTTGCGTGCGCATATTGAGAGAAGGTCTGGTCAAGTAATTCGGTTAGCTCATCTTCGTTCATATTAAAGCCGCACCTCATTGCTAACAATAAAAAGATCGTTTGTGTAATCAACGCCTAAACAATAGCAGTGCTTGCCGCCAGCGATAGTCTGCTTTCAGGAACTAAGAACCCGATTCGATACGTCTTAGAATAGGGCGCAATGCCGCCGTGCTTTCGCGAGTGCTTATTCACCTTCCAACGCAAAAGCCCGACCACTCGCGCATAAGCTCACGCCGCTTGTCCAAATAGTTGGTACGGCGATAGGCCGCTTCCACTTTGTTGCTGACCGAGTGCGCTAGCGCCGCTTCCGCCACTTCGCCGGGGTAGCTTGTCTTCTCGGCGGCCCAATCTCGGAACGCAGATCGAAAGCCGTGCACCGTGAAGGGTAGCTTGGCGTAACGCAGGATCTTGAGCAGCGTCATGTCGGACATCGGGCGCAAGACATTGCGACCCGGGAAGACCAGATCGCTGCATTCAGCGTAGTAAGGTCTGGCACGTTCGAGCACGTCGATTGCCGCATCGGTCAGCGGAACCACATGTTCCTTGCCGACCTTCATACGCTCCGCTGGGACAGTCCAGAGTTTTGCGTCCAGATTGATCTCCGCCCATTTAGCACCCCGCACTTCGCCCGNNAAGCCCGAGCCGTGCGACACTCGTTCGCTTGTGCAGATGCTTCAAGAAAGTTGGGACATCCTTATAGGGCATCGCAGCGAAATGGCCGTCCTGCTTGGGCTGCCGTGGCAGCGCACGACTCAGCGAGCGCATCGGCGCTTCGGTCGCGCGCATTCCGTTTGCATAGGCCCAATCGAGCACAACGCCGATCCGTTGCTTTACGCGGCGAGCTGTCTCTGGCTTTTCCAGCCAGATGTCGAGGAGCACTTCTCGGATGAGTGGGCCCTCGATGTCATTTACGAGCCGGTCGCCGAGCTTGGGAAAAGCATAGGTTTCGAGTGTATTGATCCACTGATCCTGATGCTTCCCGTTTTTCCAGGCCGCCTTTTGCTCGGAGTGGACCTTCTCGGCAGCGGCCTTGAACGTGAGGATTTCGATTTTCTGGCGCTTGCGCTCTTCGATCGGATCAATGCCTCGCTGAATATCGCGGCGCATGTCGATCGCGAGTTCGCGGGCTTCAGCCAATGTAACTAAGTCTAGTGGCCCTAGGCCGATGTCCCTTCGGCGCCCGTTTATGGTCGCGCGCAGCACCCAATACCCCTTTTTTGGGGCGGTGAGCAGCAGCGATAGGCCATCGCCATCCATGTAGCGGCCCGGTTTAGTGAGAGCTCGAATCTGAGCAGCGGAAAGTTTTCTCATAGCCATCCATCCTGGTTCTCTTCCCACATCTGCTCCCACAATGGTGGGTAGAAAGTGTGGGAAGGGTTAGAACAAAATAAGAACTAGAGATTCCGATGCAAGTCCAGAAAACCGCAGAATTCTGCGGCTTTCAGGGACTTTCTGGGATCTCTTGGGATGGTATAGGTGGCGGAGACGGAGGGATTCGAACCCTCGATACCCGTAGTAGGTATGGTTCCTTAGCAGGGAACTGGTTTCAGCCACTCACCCACGTCTCCACACGTCGCATCATGGCTGCGAGTGGCGCGCTATAATGGCGGGGCGCACGGGCGGCAAGGTGTGTTCGGAAAAAACCGCAACTCTTCTTTATCGTGGCAAATTCCTGACCGCGTGACTCGACTCACCGCATTTTCGATTCGGTTCACCGCCGATCAATTGAGCTGCG
>JABAOD010030227.1_pt2 | contig 20235 bp, 17 predicted proteins | sample 7062151 | NCBI WGS metagenome assembly JABAOD01 (sample SAMN14538626, study PRJNA623070) | marine sediment metagenome | biome: marine biome [ENVO:00000428]; feature: marine pelagic biome [ENVO:01000023]; material: deep marine sediment [ENVO:00002113] | place: India: Gulf of Khambhat ... | reverse complement strand
GCGGTCGAGGAGGGCATCGTCGCCGGCGGTGGCGCGGCCTTGCTGCGGGCGATGGGCGCGCTCGACAAGCTCTCGCCGGCCAATGACGACCAGAAGGTCGGCATCGACATCGTGCGCCGGGCGCTGCAGTCGCCGGTGCGCCAGATCGCCGAGAACGCGGGCGCCGACGGCTCGGTGGTCGCCGGCAAGCTGATCGAATCGAAGGACCTGAACTTCGGTTTCGATGCCCAGGAGGGCGAATACAAGGACCTGGTGAAGGCGGGGATCATCGACCCGACGAAGGTCGTGCGCACCGCGCTGCAGGATGCGGCGTCGGTCGCCGGCCTCCTGATCACGACCGAAGCGATGGTCGCCGAGAAGCCGGAGCCGAAGCCGCCGGCGCCGGCGGCGCCGGGCGGCGCGCCCGGCATGGGCGGCATGGGCGACATGGGCTTCTGATCAACAGAGTCGACAACACATCAGTCCTGTGGCCGGGACGGGCAACCGTCCCGGCCTTTTTCTGTCGAACCGGCGACGTCGCTGCGGAGTCCCCGGCGCGGCTGCTTATTCAATCGTTAACCTGCCCCGCCCTATGTTCGCTGCAGCGCCGATGCCCGACCGGGTTGGACCGGCGCGCCATCACGCTGGAGATGCCGTCGTGACAATGGGGGTCGCACAAGAGCGCCTGCCGTGGGAGCGGATGACAGGGCTGGCCATCTGGTTTGCGGCGATTGCGACCTTTGTCCTCTATGGCGCAGCGATGATGGCCTTTTTCGAGCGGACGATCGATTTCGTCCAGTATCCGTTCGGCAACGATTACGGCGAAGGTCCGATCCTGTTCCAGGTCACAGCGCTGGCAGCCGGCAAATCCATTTACCTGCCCATCGCCGAGGCGCCCTACGCGGTGTCCAACTATCCGCCCGTGTTCCATTTCGCCACATTGCTCCTCATGCAACTCATCGCCGATCCGTTGACTGCCGGCCGTGTGGTGTCGTTTCTCGGCGCTCTGGTCAGCGGATGTCTGATCTATTCCTTGATTCAGGGGGCACTGCACCGCGACCACACCCCCCTCGCGCGCCGGACCGGCGGCGCGCTCGCCGCGTTGTTCNNTGCGGGTCGACACCCTCGCCCTCGCGTTCGGCCTTCTCGGCATGCAGATTTTCGTGCTGGCGCATCGACGGCCCGCTTTGGCTTGGGTCTACGGGCTGGTATTCGTGCTTGCAGTGTTCACCAAGCCCAACCTGATTGCAGCAGCGGTTGCGGCCTTCGGGACCGGATATTTCTTGAACCGGCGCAGCACGATGACGGCGCTGGCTGTCGCGGCGGCCGTGGGACTTGCTGGGCTGGGACTCATTTCAGTCACGACGGACGGTGAATTCTTGCGCCATGTCGTGACCTACAACATCAATGAGTACCGTTTCGATCTGCTGCTCACCCGATTGCGGCAGAGCCTGTTCTGGCGAGGCGTTGATTTCGTCCTGCTGTTCGGCCTCGTCGGTTATGCGGCGGCGCGACTCATTTCGCGCCGTCGGACCAGACAGGACGGCACCGGATCCGGCACGCCGGACACGCCGCTGTTGCTGTTCGGCGGGTTCATGGTCGCGAGCCTCGTGAACGTGGCCGCATCGGGCAAGACGGGTGCGTCGGTCAGTTATTTTCTGGAATTTGAAGCCGCGGCGTCGCTTCTTCTCGGCACGCTGGCGGTGCGCCTCGCCAGCTATCTCCGGTCGCACGAATGGAGTCCAGCTGCCTTGCGCCACCGGCTGATGGTCATTGCCGCCTTGGCGATTCTGGGTTGGCAGGCTGTGGTTGGCTGGAACGTGAAATTTCGCGAGCCGGACTGGCCGGCGGTCGCCTATTCGCGACAGGTGGCGGATATGATCTCCGCGGCGACGGGCCCGGTCGTTTCCGAGGAAATGGTGCTCCTGCATCGGGCCGGCCAGCCGCTTTATTTCCAGCCCTTCATCATGACCCGGCTGGCCGTGGACGGCCGCTGGAATCCCGGCCCGTTGATCGCGGCCGTAAGGCGCGGCGAGGTCGCCTATGTTGTCCTGTATTCGGCGATCGGCTCGGCCAGATACCAGCGTCGGTTTCCGGAAGGTTTCCGCGCCGCACTGGAAACCCGTTACCGGCTGCACGCGCAGATCGGACATCTCGGCGTGTTCGTTCCGCGCTGAGCATTATCCGCAGGAAAGCAGAATCTTGCCCCTGTGCGTGGCGCTCTCCATCAAGCGATGCGCGTCCGCCGCCTCGGCCAGCGGCAGTACGCGATCGACGACGTCCCGGATGCGACCGTCTGCGAAGAGCGGCCAGACCTTGTCCTCGAGCTCCCGCGCGACCTTGGCCTTGAAGGCGTCCGGGCGGCTCCGCAGGGTCGAGCCGGTGTAGGTCAGGCGTTTGAGCATGACCGGCATCAGGTTCACCGTGACCTCGGACCCCAGCGCAAAGGCCAGCTGCACGATGCGCCCGTCAGGTTTCGCCGCCTTGATATTGCGCGCAATATAGGGACCGCCGACGATATCGAGGATGACATCGGCGCCGCCATATTCGTCGCGCACGACCGCAACGAAATCCTCGTCATTGTAGTCGACCACCCGGTCGGCTCCGAGTTCGCTGCAGAACCGGCAGCGTTCGGCCGGGCTGTCCGTGGCCACCACGGTGGCGCCGAACGCCTTGCCGAGCTGGATCGCGCTGGCGCCGATCCCGCCGGCGGCGCCGTGGACGAGAAAAGTCTCGCCAGCCGACAGGCCCGCGGTCATGAAAATGTTGCTCCAGACGGTGAAGAATGTCTCCGGCAGTGAGGCAGCCTGGTGCAGGTCGAGGCCGTCGGGAACGGGAAGGCAGTGGTCGGCAAGAACGGCACAATACTCCGCGTAGCCGCCGCCGTTTGTCAGGGCGCAGACCCGATCGCCCAGACGCCAGCGCGTGACGCCCGCGCCGACCGCTGCAACCTCGCCGGAGATCTCCAGCCCGAGCAGGTCCGATGCGCCCTTGGGCGGCGGGTAAAGGCCGCGGCGTTGCATGAGGTCGGGGCCGTTGACGCCTGCGAAGGCCACCTTGACCAAGACTTCCCCTTCGGCCGCTGCGGGAACCGACCTTCTTGCGGGGGTTAGAACGTCGGGACCGCCGGCGCTGCCGGCCTCGACCACCTGCATTGTCTTTGGAATGTCGGCCATTCGTTGCGCCGCTCAGGGATGGCGCAGCGCTTCGCGCATGGCATGGCCGATCAGGCTGGGGCTCTCGGCGATGATCGCGCCCGCGTCGCGCAACGCCTCGATCTTTTCGCGTGCGCTGCCGCCGCCGAGCGGGTCGACTGTGCCCGCATGCCCCATGCGGCGACCCGGCGGCGCATGTACCCCCACGACGCAGGCGACCACGGGTTTTTTCGGCTTCACCCGGTGCAGCAGGGCCGCGGCCTCCTCTTCCTCGGTGCCGCCGATCTCTCCGATCAGCACGATGCCGTGCGTTGCATCGTCCGCAAGGAACAGCTCAAGGCACTCCGCGAAGCCGATACCGTGCACCGGGTCACCGCCGACGCCGACCGACGTGGACTGCCCGAGGCCGACGCGCGAGGTCTGCTCCACCGCCGCATAGGTGAGCGTTGCGGTCCTTGACGCGATGCCAATCCGTCCCGGCTTGTGCGGACGGTCCGGCATGACACCGATGCGGCACTGGCCGGGCGATATGATGCCGAACGAATTGGGGCCGATGAGCCGCGACTTCGAGCCGCGCAGCGCATCCTTCACCCGGATCATGTCGAGCACTGGGATTCGTTCGGTGACGCAGACGATGAGGGGCATTTCCGCCTCGATCGCCTCGATCATCGCCGCGGCGGCCTGCAGCGGCGGTACGAATACCGCGGTCGCGTCGGCTCCGGTCGCGCGTGCCGCTTCGGCAACGGTGTCGAACAACGGGATGTTCAGATGCTCGCTGCCGCCCTTGCCCGGACGGACACCGGCCACCACGTCGGTGCTGCCAGCGATGGCGCGTTCCGCGGAGCGCGTTGCGGTGGCTCCGGTGAGTCCCTGAAACATGACCTTGGTCTTGCTGTCGACGAGGATCGCCATCAACCGGCTCCCGAACCTGCAATGCGCACCGCCTCGTGCGCAGCCTCTTCCATGCTGTCAGCGAAGATGGCCGGGATGCCTTGGTTGCGCAATGTCAATTCACTGATTTCCTTGCCGGTTCCCGCAGCGAAATAGACGACGGGCACTTTCGCGCCGACTTGTCGGAACGCAGTCGCGATGCCTTCCGCAATCGTATCGCAATGCAGGATGCCGCCGCCGATGGCCATGACCAGCACGACGCGCACACGCTTGTCCCGCAACAGCAAACGGATTCCCTCTGCAATCTGCTCGCGCGACGCCATCGGCCGCGTGTCCATGAAATTCGCAGGCTCACCGCCCTCATCCTTGATCAGATCGATCGCGGCGAGGCCGAGGCCGGCCCCGGTCGTCATGAGGCCGATGTTTCCGTCCATGCGCGCGTAGTTGTGTTCATAACGATCGGCCTCGCGCTCCTGCGGGTCGACCTCATCCTCGTCGCGCATGTCGGCGAGCTCCGGATGGCGGGCCAGCGCATTGTCGTCGAGCGCCATCTTGACGTCGAGCGCGACGATGTCTCCCGATTTGCTGATAGCCAGCGGGTTGAACTCGATCAGGCCCGCATCGGTTTCGACGAACGCGCGCCGCGCGCGAGTCATCACGTCGGCGATGACGGTTGCCTGCTCGATGGACAGATCGAGGCCCTTGGCGAGCTCGGCGAGATCGGCCTCCGCGAGGCCGGCCTCGCCGATCGGCAGGTCGATCAGGGATTCGGGTCTGGCCAGCGCCGACTCGACACCGACGCCGCCCTCGCGCGCCGCCACGAGATCGATTCGCGCTTGGGCCCGGTTGACCAGCAGCGCGGCGTAGATTTCCCGGGCCACATCGCAGGCCCTCTCCACATAGACTTTCTTGACGAGGAGCCCCTCGCGGCCGGTCTGTCCGGTGACGATTTTGCGTCCGAGCAATTCGCCCGCCGCGCTGGCAACCTCCTGAGGCGTCTTGACCATGCGGATGCCGCCAGCCGCCTGGCGCTCGCCCGCATGGACTTGCGCCTTCAGGACCCATGGTCCTTCGCCGAGCGCGGCGGCGCGCTCGCGCGCTTCGTCCGCGGTCGCCGCGACCTCTCCGGGCGGCATGGGAATTCCATAGTCGCGCAGCAGCGCCTTTGCCTGATATTCGTGCAAGTTCAATTCACAGTCCTCCGGCGCTTCGGGACAGCGCGTGGCGGGCAAGATTACGAGGTGTGCAACGGATGTCCAGCTTTGCGGTGCCGTATCGTATAAGCCTTAAGAGTAATCCCATTGTGTGGTCTGTGGTATACCATATACCAAAATAACACATTGGACAACGGTCGACCCAAATTATGTGCGATTTCCCGTCGATATGGAACCCATAGCGAAAGTATGGTTACTCGGCATGCGCGAATACCTAAGCGTACCGTCCGGTTGACTAGTTGACTGCTACATAACGGAAAGGGCAGAATGCCCGAGGCCCGACGCTTCCGCGCGGTGGACTGGACGCTGGGAATTTTATCTGGCATACCAGGTACCACACGCATTACCGAACGCCCGGTTGGCGTAAGGAGGGAAGGGCTGACACGACAGCACCGGCCTGCCTGTGGGCCGGCGACGAGTTGGAAACAACCAGTGCCCTGCGGCCAAGACCAAGAAAGAAATTTGGCGCGCGCTGGGTAATACGGGAGGAAATTGTGAGAACTCTGACAAGCAAGTTGGTGGCATTGTGCGCGGCGGCGGTGGTCGGCGTTGCGTTTATGACCGCATCTGCGGTGAACAGTGATGCAAATGCGGCGTGGGAGCCGAAGAAGCCGGTCGAACTGATCATCATGGCTGGTACCGGCGGTGGCGCCGACCAGATTGCACGCCTGATCCAGGGGATAATCGAACAGAAGAAATGGTCCCCGCGGCCGTTCATCCCGATCAACAAGCCCGGGGGATCGGGCGCTGAGGCGTTGCGTTACCTGCAGGACAAGGCGGGCGACGACCACGTCGTCATGGTCACGCTCAACAGCTTCTATACCACGCCGCTCATCCAGCAGGATTTGGGCGTCGATGTGTCGAAGTTTACGCCACTCGGCCTGATGGCGCGCGACACGTTCCTGTTGTGGGTGAACTCGGACACCTCGATCATGAACCTGAACGACTGGGTCGGTGCGGTGAAGGCGGCGCCGAACTGGAAGGTGGGCGGAACCGGCAAGGGGCAGGAGGATTCGATCCTGTTCGCTATGCTGGGGGCCGAATACGACATCAAGAACATCACCTACATCCCGTTCCCGGGTGGTGGCACTGTGGCCAAGAACCTGATCGGCAACCACATCCAGTCGACGGTCAACAACCCGTCGGAGCAGATGCAGTTCTACCAGGCAGGCAGGAGCCGGCCGCTGGTGCAGTTCACGCCCGAGCGGATGTCGCAGTTCCCCGACGTCCCGACTGCAAAGGAATTGGGCCACGATATCGTCTACTTTATGCAGCGTTCCTTCAACGGACCTCCGGGAATGTCGAAGGAGGCTCAGGAATGGTACATCGACCTGTTCAAAAAGGTCTTTGACTCCGCCGAGTGGCAGGAATTCTGCAAGAGCGACGGCCTGGTTTGCGATCAGTGGATCGCGGGCGACGCGCTTGGGGCGTTCCACAAGGAAAATATCGAACGGCACAAGACACTGATAGCAAAGGTCGGTGCCAGAGCCATCACCGGCGAATAGACCACGATCGCGATGGGGCAGGGGCATCGAGGCGATGCCCCTGCCCCAATCCCATACGGAGTTTGCGGCCGCCAGGCCGACAGCATTTCCGTCCAGCCGATAGAGGTCTGTCGGTTGGCGCACCGAACAGGGAGGACACCGGATGACGGTCCGCACGGCGGAGCTTCTGATGGCAGTCGCGCTCGCGCTGATTTCCATTGCCCTCATGGTCAAGAGTGCTGAACTCAACATCGGTTGGGTCAAGGGCCTGGGTCCGGGTGCCGGCGCCTGGCCGTTCTGGCTGTCGACGGGTATGCTGATCACGTCGATCTGGACAATCATCAAGTGGTTCCTGAGAGCGACTCCCGAGTCGCGATCCACTGAACCTTACATGACCGCGAACACCATCAGGATTATCGGTCCGACGGTGTTGGCGCTGATTGCATTGCTGCTCGGAAGTCACGTGATCGGCATGTACCTGGCCGTCATGCTGTTCTTGCTCTATTACGTGCGGCTGGTCGGTCGGCATTCGTGGGTCACGACGATCGGCATATCGATAGGGACCCCGGTGTTATTGTTCGTCTTCTTCGACTGGGCGCTCAGGTCACCCCTTCCAAAGGGGTATTCGGAGCCGCTGTTCTACCCAATTTACGACCTGATCTATTGACATCTGGCTCGATCCGGGCGGGCCCAGAGGCGAAGACGCATGCGCCCTGGCGAGGGAGAATTCGCATGCAGACGGTTGGGAGCATGTGATCGGTTATGGAACTGATTTTCGAACATTTGATGGGCGGTCTGCTCGAAGCCTTGCAGCCGACGAATATCGCGATGATGATGATTGGTTGCATCATCGGAATCTTCGTCGGTGCCCTGCCCGGCCTGGGCTCGGTAAATGGTGTCGCGATCCTGTTGCCGGTCACGTTCCTGGTGCCGCCAAACGCAGCCATCATCTTTCTCGCCGCGATCTACTACGGCGCCATGTACGGCGGAGCGATCAGTTCGATCACGCTGGGTATACCCGGTGCTTCAACGGCCGTGGCAACGGTCTTCGACGGACGTCCCATGGCCATGGCCGGCAAGGGGGACCAGGCGTTGATCGCCGCCGCCGTGGCATCTTTCATCGGCGGCACGATATCGGTCGTCCTGTTCACGCTCGTTGCGGAGCCGCTGGCGGATTTCGCGTTGAGCTTCGGGCCGACAGAGGAATTCGCGCTCATGGTGCTGGCGTTCGCGACGTTCATCGGGCTCGGCGGAGACGACATTCCGAAGACGATCTTCTCGATCCTCATCGGATTCGTCTTGGCCTCGGTGGGGCTGGACATTATCTCGGGGCGGCCGCGCCTGATCTTCTTCGACATCACCGGCTTCTATCACGGCATCAATTTCCTGGTTCTCGCGATCGGCATTTACGGCATCGGCGAAATGCTGTGGACGCTGGAACTGACCGAGGGCGACGTGATCGTCGAAAAGGTCCGGACAACGTTCCGGACAATCGGCCGGGGTCTGCGTCGGATCAAGGAGTTCTGGAAGACGGCGGTCATGAGCTCGGTGCTCGGCTACGTCGTCGGTATTCTGCCCGCCGCCGGCGCGACTCCGGGATCTCTGATGGCATACGGCTTGACCAAGACGTTCGCGAAAAACCCCGAGACCTTCGGTAAAGGCAACATCTCCGGCATCGCCGCGCCGGAGGCGGCCAACAACGCGGCATCCACGGGTTCGATGCTGCCGATGATCACGCTCGGCATCCCGGGCTCGCCGACGACCGCGATCCTGCTCGGCGGCATGATCATCTGGGGACTGCGCCCCGGACCGCTGCTGTTCATCGAGCATCCGGATTTCGTCTGGGGTTTGACCGGCAGCATGTACATGGCGAACATGTTCACGGTCATCATCAACATCGCGTTCATTCCGCTCTTCGCGAAGGTTTTGTCGCTCAAATTCACGATTCTGGCGCCTGTTATCTTCGTGCTTTGCCTCGTCGGCGGTTATGCGCCGAGCAGCGACATGCATGATGTCTGGTTGATGCTGCTATTCGGGATCTGCGGCTTTCTGCTGCGCAAACTGAACTACCCGGTTGCGCCGGCCGTGCTGGCGATCGTCCTGGGCCCGCTGGCCGAGAGTTCACTGCGGCAGTCCCTGCTTGCGTCGCAGGGCGATCCCCTGGCGTTATTCGAACGCCCGATCTCGGCCATTATCTTCATTGTGGCGGGCCTGCTCATGCTCGTTCCGGTGATACGAATGATCAGACGGAGACTCCGTTCGGCTTGATCGTCGCGGATTGAGCGGATCCACGGGCGTGCGGGATGATCGGAACGCGGGGCAATGCGCAGCTGATCTTGACGGCGAAGAGTAGAGAATTTCAGCGGATGGTTTCCCGCGGCCGGCAGACCGGGTGGGGCTTGCCGCGACAGCGATGGCGAATGCCGGCCAAAGTGCCGGCGGAAACGGACCGCGGGAAGCCGCGTGCCGTGGCTTGTCCGGTTGCGTGGAGGGTCGCGTTGGTGTACTGTATACCAGATACCAAGGAGAAGGCCGGTCCGCGGCGCCGTAGGCGGCCGTTGTGGTGCTGCGAGGGTCGTCTCCGGACATATGTCTTTCGTTTGAACATATTCTCGCGAGCCGTGTCCAAGGAGGTTGGCGAGTCCATAGCCTTGCATCTCCGCAGAGGGCATGTTTGCCTGCCGTGCAGGGACGTGGAGATTTCGAACTGCGACGGATCGGCAAGGTGCGATCCGGATCGACTTGGTGAAGGAGGAATGAGATGTCCGATACGGCAACCGATACCTTGGTCAAGAAGGACCGCTCCGGCGACGTGGTGTCGGGCGGACACCTTGCGGCCAAAGCGCTGAAGAATGAAGGCGTGGACACGATCTTCACGCTGTGCGGCGGACACATCATCGATATTTATGACGGCTGCCTCGATGAGGGGATCCGCATCATCGATGTGCGGCATGAGCAGACGGCGGCGCATGCGGCGGACGGCTATGCGCGGCAGACCGGCAAGCTCGGCTGCGTCGTGACGACGGCGGGCCCCGGCTGCACCAACGCGGTCACCGGCGTCGCCACCGCGTTCCGCTCGGAAAGCCCGATCCTGCACATCGGCGGGCAGAGCTCGCTGACCCAGCACAAGATGGGCTCGCTGCAGGACCTGCCGCACGTCGACATGATGACGCCGATCACCAAGTTCGCGGCCGGCGTGATGTCGACCGAGCGCGTCGCCGACATGATCTCGATGGCCGCGCGCGAGTGCTTCGCCGGCGCCTATGGCCCGAGCTACCTGGAAATCCCGCGCGACATCCTCGATCGCGAAATCCCCTTGGAAAAAGCAGTGATACCGGAGCCCGGCCATTACCGCGCATCCGTCCGGTCGATCGGCGATCCCGCCGATATCGAAAAGCTGGCCGACCTCCTGGTCAGAGCGAAGAGGCCGGCGATGCTGGTCGGATCTCAGGTCTACATGTCGCGCGGCCACCAGGCGGCGATCGACCTCGCCCGTGCGCTGAACGTCCCGCTCTACATGAACGGCGCCAGCCGCGGCATCCTGCCGCCGGGCGATCCGCATTACTTCAACCGCACCCGCAGCGCCGCCTTCGACAAGGCCGACGTCATCGTCATCGTCGGCACGCCGTTCGACTTCCGCATGGGCTACGGCAAGCGCATCAGCAAGGAAGCGACGCTGGTGCAGATCGACCAGGACTACCGCACGGTGGGCAAGAACCGCGACATCTCGCTCGGCCTCGTCGGCGATCCCGGCGCGATCCTGAAAGCGGTGCACGATGCCGCGACCGGTCGCTCGGACAACGGTGCCAAGGGCCGCAAGGGCTGGCTGGAGGAGCTGCGGGCCGAAGAAGTGGCGCGCACCGACAAGCTGATGCCGCTGTTCATGTCCGAACAGGACCCGATTCACCCGTACCGCCTGGCCTGGGAGATCAACGAGTTCCTGACCGAGGACACCATCTATATCGGCGATGGCGGGGATATCGTCACCATTTCGGCGCAGGCCGTGCAGCCGCGCACGCCGGGACACTGGATGGACCCGGGCGCGCTCGGGTCGCTCGGCGTCGGCACCGGCTTCGCGATGGCGGCCAAGCTGGCCCACCCGAACAAGGAGGTGGTCTGCCTCTACGGCGACGGCAGCTTCGGCATGACCGCCTTCGACATGGAGACCGCCAACCGTTTCGGCGCGCCTTACATCGCCATCGTCGGCAACAACTCGCACATGAACCAGATCCGCTACGGCCAGATCGCCAAGTACGGCGAGCAGCGCGGCAATGTCGGCAACAAGCTGGGCGACGTGCCGTTCGGCACGTTCGCCGAGATGCTGGGCGGCTACGGCGAGGAGGTGCGCGACCCGAACGAGATCGGGCCGGCTCTGCTGCGCGCCCGCGAGCAGGTGCGATCGACGGGCAAGTCGGCGGTCATCAACGTCTGGGTGGACCCCAACGAATACGCGCCGGGCACCAAGGCCCAGACCATGTACAAGTAACGGCGCCGACTGACGGTGCGGCAGCGACGAACAATAACGTAAAGGGACAGAGTTCATGACCAAGGCATTGCAGGGCGTCCGAATCCTCGACATGACGCATGTGCAGTCGGGTCCGACCTGCACGCAGCTGCTGGCGTGGTTCGGCGCCGACGTCATCAAGGTGGAGCGGCCGGGTGTCGGCGATGCGACGCGCGGGCAGCTGCGCGACATTCCGGATGTCGACAGCCTGTATTTCACGATGCTGAACCACAACAAGCGCAGCGTGACGCTGAACCCCAAGACCGAAAAGGGAAAGGCCATCTTCACGAAGCTGATCGAGGAATGCGACGTGATGGTCGAGAACTTCGCCCCCGGCGCGATCGACCGCATGGGCTTCCCCTGGGAGCGCATCCAGGAGATCAACCCGCGCATGATCTACGCCTCGGTCAAGGGCTTCGGCCCCGGCCCGTACGAGGACTGCAAGGTCTACGAGAACGTCGCCCAGTGCACCGGCGGCGCGGCCTCGACGACGGGCGAGATCGACGGCTTCCCGATGGTCACCGGCGCCCAGATCGGTGACTCGGGCACCGGCCTCAACCTGGCGCTGGGCATCGTCACCGCGCTGTTTCAGCGGGTCACCACGGGCCGTGGCCAGCGCGTCACTTGCGCCATGCAGGACGGCGTGCTCAATCTGTGCCGGGTCAAGCTGCGCGACCAGCAGCGCCTCGCCCACGGGCCGCTGAAGGAGTACCCGCAATATCCGAACGGCACGTTCGGCGAGGCGGTGCCGCGCGCGGGCAACGCCTCGGGCGGCGGCCAGCCGGGCTGGATCGTCCGCTGCAAGGGCTGGGAGCAGGACCCGGACTCCTATATCTATGTCATTACACAGGCGGCCGCCTTCGCCGGCCTTGCCAGGGCCGTCGGCCATGAGGAGTGGCTCGACGAGGACCATGAATGGTCGACGCCCGAGGGGCGCCTGCCGCACCTCGACCAGGTGTTTGCGGAAATCGAGAAATGGACCATGACCAAGAACAAGTTCGAGGTCATGGAGATCCTCAATCCGCTCAACGTGCCGTGCGGGCCGATCCTCAGCATGAAGGAGCTGGCGGAGGAGCCGAGCCTGCGGGCGACCGGCACCGTCGTCGAGGTTGACCACCCCGAGCGGGGCAAGTATCTGACGGTCGGGAACCCCATCAAGCTGTCGGATTCGCAAAGTGAAGTCGTGCGCTCGCCGTTGCTCGGCGAACACACTGACGAAATCCTCAGCGAGGTCTGCGGTATGTCGGCCGAGGACATCGCGGCGGCGAAGGCCGAAGGGGCCGTCTAGGACAGAAGGAACGAAGGCATCATGCGGATCATCGTCAACGGACAGCAGGCGTTCGGCAAGGCCTGCCTCGAGGCCATCCTCGACAAGGGCCAGGACGAGGTGATAGCGGTCTATACGGCGCCCGACAAGGAAGGCCGTCCGGTCGACCCGATTAAGGAAGCCGCCCTGGAGCGCGGCGTGCCGGTCTACCAGCCGGCGAACTACAAGGACAAGGACATCCTGGATGAGATGAGGGCGCTGAACGCGGACCTGATGGTCATGGCCTACATGATCATCTTCGTGCCCGAGGAAGCGCGCAATATCCCGAGCCACGGCTCGATCTGCTTCCATCCGTCATTGCTGCCGCTGCATCGTGGACCGAGTTCGATCAACTGGCCCATCATGTGGGGCGCCACCAAGACGGGCCTGTCGATCTTCTGGCCGGACGACGGGCTGGACGAGGGCGACATCCTGCTGCAGAAGGAAGTCGAAATCGGCCCCGACGACACGCTGGGCGACGTCTATTTCAAGAAGATCTTCCCGCTGGGCGTGGAAAGCGTGCTCGAGGCGATCGAACTGGTGCGGTCCGGCAATCCGCCGCGCATCAAGCAGGACGATTCGAAAGCGACTTACGAGAGCTGGTGCAAGAAGGAGCACGCCGAGATCGACTGGAACCGATCGGTCGGCGAGGTCTACAACCAGATCCGCGCCACCAATCCCGCGCCCGGTGCGTGGACGACCTTCGCGGGCAAGACCCTGCAGATTTTCGATAGTACGAAGGTCGATGCGGCGGGCCGGCCGGGCCAGGTGGTCGCAATTTCCGATGACGGCTTCACGGTGGTTGCGGGTCTCGGCGGTATCCTTGTAAAGCGCGTCCGGTTCGGCGATGGCGGGAAGATCGCTGCGGCCGAGTTCGCATCGGCCGAGGGGCTTGCGGTGGGAACACGCCTCGGCACCTGAACGACAGCGAAGGTTACCCCGGACGGCCCGGCGCCTCCGGTCATCCGCAACCTCGACCCCAGGCTTTCCGAAAGGGCGGGAGACATGAGCAAGAGCGACATCGAAATCGCCCGCGAGGCGACACTGCAATCCATAACCGAGGTCGGAGCGAAGCTCGACATACCGGCCGACGCGCTTCTCCAGTACGGCCCCCACAAGGCCAAGCTGTCGTTCGACCATATCCGGTCGCTCGACGACCGCCCGGACGGCAAGCTGATCCTGGTCACCGCGATCACGCCGACGCCCGCCGGCGAAGGCAAGACGACGACCTCGGTCGGCCTCAACGACGGTCTGAACCGGATCGGCAAGAAGGCGATGGTTTGCCTGCGCGAACCGTCGCTCGGCCCGTGTTTCGGAATGAAGGGCGGTGCCGCCGGTGGCGGCTATGCCCAGGTCGTGCCCATGGAGGACATCAACCTGCATTTCACCGGTGATTTCCATGCCATCGGCGCCGCGCACAACCTGCTGTCGGCGCTGGTCGACAACCACATCTACTGGGGCAACGAACTCGCCATCGATCCGCGCCGGATCGGCTGGCGCCGGGTCGTCGACATGAACGACCGGGCCCTGCGTTCGATCGTCAATTCGCTCGGCGGCGTCGCCAACGGGTTCCCGCGCGAGGACGGTTTCGATATCACGGTCGCCTCGGAAGTCATGGCCGTGTTCTGCCTGGCCAGCGATCTGCAGGATCTCACCGAGCGTCTCGGCAACATCGTCGTCGCGCAGACGCGCGACCGCAAGCCGGTCTATGCGCGAGAGCTCAAGGCCGCCGGCCCGATGTCGGTGTTGTTGAAGGACGCCATTGCGCCCAACCTGGTGCAGACCCTCGAGAACAACCCCGCCTTCATCCATGGCGGGCCGTTCGCCAACATCGCCCATGGCTGCAATTCGGTGATCGCCACCCGGACGGCCCTGAAACTGGCCGATTATGTGGTCACGGAGGCGGGCTTCGGCGCCGATCTCGGGGCCGAGAAGTTCTTCGACATCAAGTGCCGCAAGGCGGGCCTGCAGCCGGAGGCCGCGGTCATCGTCGCCACGGTGCGGGCGCTGAAGATGCACGGCGGCGTGGCCCGGGACAAGCTGGGCGACGAAAACGTCGCGGCCGTTCGCGACGGTTGTGCCAACCTCGAACGCCATCTCGCCAACGTCAAGAAATTCGGGGTGCCGCCGATCGTCGCGATCAACCAGTTCGTCTCCGACACCGAGGGCGAGCTGGAGGCGGTGCGCGAAACCGCGGAAGCGATGGGCGCCAAGGCCATCCTGTGCAGCCACTGGTCCAACGGAGGGGCCGGCACCGAGGAGCTCGCCCGGCATGTGGTGGAGGTCGTCGACGGCGGCGAGGCAAGCTTCAAGCCGCTGTATCCGGACGACATGTCGCTTTGGGACAAGATCAGCACCATCGCAACCAGTCTCTACGGCGCCGACGATGTCTCGGCCGACAAGAAGGTCCGTGATCAAATCGCCGACCTCCAGAAATCCTACGGCGATTTCCCGGTCTGCATGGCGAAGACCCAGTATTCCTTCTCCACGGATCCGAACTTGAAGGGCGCACCGACCGGCCACATCGTGCCGATCCGCGAGGTCCGGCTGTCCGCCGGCGCCGGCTTTATCGTTGCGATTTGCGGTGAAATCATGACAATGCCCGGACTTCCGCGCGTTCCGGCGGCAAATGCCATCCATCTGAACGCGGCGGGGCAGATCGAGGGCCTATTCTGACGAAGAAGGTGGCCGGGCGCGGGGCAACCACAAGAACAGCGGAGACCATGCCGATCAAATATATCATCGCTCCGGTTCGCGGCGACGGCAAAGGCGAGAGCGTCCTGGGCCTGGCCATGGCCATCGGTCGGAAATTCGACGCCCATATCGACGTGCTCCATGTCCATGCCAAACCGGAGGACATGATTCCTTTTGGCGTACCCGTCCCGCAGATGTTTCGCCAGACCATCATGGACGCTGCCGGAAACATTGCGCACCAGGAGGAGGAGCGGCTGCGCGCCATCTTCGACGATTACTGTGCGCGGCATGGCGCGGAATTCGTGCCGCTGGACGCAAGCGAGTGTCCCCCCGACCGTTTGACGATATCGTGGCGCGAAGAGGCAGGCAAACAGGTGTCGGTGATCCGCGATCTCGGGCCGTTGGCGGACCTGATCGTCCTCGCTCGCCCCGATGCGGACTCCGAACTCGGCATGAACTCATTGATGTGTTCTCTCTTCGACGTTCGCAAGCTGACCGCGGTGGCGCCGCCACGGGAGAGCGAATCGGTGGGCGAACATATCGCGATCGCCTGGAACGGCAGTGGCGAGGCGGCCCGGGCCGTCACGGCTGCGCTTCCCTTGTTCCTGCAGGCGCAGGCCGTGACGATCCTGATGGCTCCGGATGAAAGCACGTCGGCCAAGACTGACGCCGACCTGCGTCGCTATCTGTGTTTGTACGGGATCCAGCCGGAAAGCCGCACGTTCAAGATCGGCCGTCGCGATATCGGCGGCCCGCTGCTCGACGCCGCGCGGAAAGCCGGTGCCGACATGGTGGTCATGGGCGCGTTCGGCGCGGAGAGGCGGCGGGAACTGGTTCTCGGCGGCGTGACCCAGTACGTCATCGAGCATTCCGACCTGCCGCTCGTCATGGCCCATTGATGCGGCAGCACAGGCGCCTCGTGTCCCGCACTTTCGGGTAGGCGCCCTCCGCCCGTCGGGGTGATTAGATCCATATGATTCCGGGGCATTATTGGCACCGGACCTGTGCCGCGAGGTGCGGGACCGGAGCGCCACCGATGCGCTCCGATCCTGGCCTGGGCCGGGCCGTCGTCCAGGCGAAACCGCGACGGAGTGGAGCGGGAGATGAAGATCTGTGTCCACGGGGCCGGGGCCATCGGCGGATACATGGCGGTTGAGCTGGCGCGGGTACCGGGAATCGAGGTTTTCGTCATCGCACGCGGTACGCACCTCGCGGCGATTCGCAAAAACGGGCTGGCCCTGCGGATCGACGGTGCCACGCGAACGGCCCGGATGGCGGCCACCGACAACCCCGCCGATCTCGGACAGCAGGACGCCGTCAGATGCGCTCAAGGCGTATCAGGCCTGGGAGGTTGCGGACCGGATGACACCGTTGCTCGGCCCGAATATGTCGGTGCTGACATGCCAGAACGGTGTGCCATGGTGGCATTTGTATGGCCTTGCGGGACCCTTCGAGATCCTCCGGCTCAGCTCCGTCGACCCCGACGATCGGCAGGGGGACGCGATCGGACCGGAGCGGGCGATCGGATGCGTCGTCTATCTCGCCACGGAAGTCTCCGAACCGGGCGTCATTGCGGACAAGTTCGGCAACAGGTTCTCGATCGGGGAGCCGTCGGGACAGGTGACCGAGCGCTGTCGGCGCCTGGGCAATGTCCTGGAAGCCGCCGGCTTGACGGCGCCCGTTCTGCCCAATATCCGTGACGAGATCTGGCTCAAGCTATGGGGCAATCTCTGCTTCAATCCGATCAGCGCGCTGACCCGTGCGACGCTCGACATCGTCACCACGGATCCGGCGACGCGGGCGCTCTCGGCGGCGATGATGCAGGAGGCCCATGCCATTGCCACGCGGATCGGCGCCGGCTTCCGCGTCGACATGGAGCGGCGGATCAACGGCGCGGCGAAGGTCGGCGCGCACCGGACCTCGATGCTGCAGGATCTGGAAGCCGGGCGCATGATGGAAATCGACGCACTGGTCACGGCGGTGCAGGAGATCGGGCGGCTCGTGGACGTGAAAACGCCATACCTCGACCCCGTGCTCGGCCTCGTGCAACAGCTCGACCGCGGCAAGGGCCTGTACCCCACGTTTCCCGGTTTCGAGAGGACCGGGACGGCCACGTCCAGGGCCGTTGCCTTCGCGTAACTGCCCCCACCGGCCGGGACCGCGGCAAGAAAGGGCCGTGACCCGCACGCTGCGCGGGATTCGTTTGGCGGGCAACATTGCCACACCGGCGATAACCGGATAGTTTAGGCGGAAAAGGGAGATGCACGCCGTATGGATTCACCGGAACTGTCAATTCCGCCGCTGGAAGCGAGCCTTAGCCTCAAAGACCGGACCTACCAGGCTCTCAAGGACGCCATCTGCCGCATGAATATCTATGCGCCGGATGCGCAGCTCAAGCTCGACGAACGGCAACTGAGCCTGCAGTTGGGAATCAGCCGGACACCGCTGCGCGAGGCGCTCGCGCGCCTCGAGCAGGAGGGCATGGTCAACATCATACCGCGGCGCGGCGTTCTGATCGTCCGCAAGACGAAGAAGGAGATCGTCGAGCTCATCGTCGTCTGGGCGGCTCTCGAGAGTATGGCTGCGCGGCTGGCCACGCAGAACGCCTCGGAAGAGGATATCGGCTCGCTGCGCAGCATGTTCGCCGGATTCGAGAACGGCGCGGTCGAGGCGCGCATCGACGAATACTCCGAGCGCAATATCGAATTCCACCAGGCGATCCTCAGGATGAGCGGCTGCACTCTCCTGCTCGAGACCGCCGACAAGCTGTTTCTCCACGTCCGCGGAATCCGCGCCCAGACGATCGGGGACGCGGACCGGGCCGCCCGCTCCGTGATCGACCACATGCAGATCATCGAGGCCATCGAGGCGCGCGATACCGAACTGGCCGAGCGCCTGGTGCGCGAGCACGCGCTCAACCTTGCCAGTCACATCGACCGCAACGTGACCTATCTGGATTGATCGGGCTGCGCGGTCCGGTTCTACGCGATGTGGATCTCGATGTCGTTGACGCCCTCGACGCCGCCGGTGACGGTGTCGCCCTTTGCGACGGCGCCAACGCCGGCTGGCGTGCCCGTATAGATCAGATCGCCGGGAGCCAGCTCGAACAGACCGGAGAGGTATTCGATCATCTCGGGGATCTTCCAGATCAACTGGTTGAGATCGCCCTCTTGACGAACGTCCCCATTGACCGCGAGCCAGATGCGGCCCCTGTCGGGGTGACCGATCTCCGCGGCGCTGCGAATGGCGGTGCACGGCGCGGACCGGTCGAAGGCCTTGCCGGCGCACCATGGCCGCGCGAGTTTCTTTGCCTCGCCCTGCAGATCCCGACGGGTCAGGTCTATGCCCACCGCGTAGCCGAATATCCGATCGAGCGCATGCGCGCTCGGAATGTTCACGCCGCCCTCACGCAGCGCCACCACGAGTTCGATTTCGTGGTGCAGATCATGGGTCGCCATGGGATAGGGAATGGTCGAGCCGCTCAGCACGATGGTATCGGCCGGCTTTGTGAAGAAGAACGGCGGCTCGCGATCGGGATCATGCCCCATTTCGCGGGCGTGCTCGGCATAGTTTCGGCCCACGCAGTAGATGCGGTGAACCGGGAATCGCGAATCCTCGCCGATGACGGGCAGCGACGTGACGGCCGGCGGATCGATGACGTAGTCCATCTTGTTCCTACTCTCTTTTGGTCTTGGTGACGTATCAGTTTCGTGATGCCGCGTAATATTCGACCTTGCGCTCGAGCCATGCGAGGAACTCGGCGATCAGGAAGGACATGGCGAACAGGACGATCAGCACCGCCCAGAAATGCTTCATCAGGAAGTTGGAGGCGTAGAGCTCGAACAGCGCGCCGAAGCCGACGATCGAGATCAGCAGCTGGCCGATGATGACGCCCTTGACCGCGCGGATGAAGCCGATGCGCACGCCGCCGAGGATTTCCGGCAGCGCCGCCCAGAAATAGATCTTGGTGAAGGCGTCGAACGGCGAGGCGCCGAAGGAACGCGCCATCTCGACCAGCGAGCGGTTGATCTGCATCACGCCGGCGCGCGCGTTGAGCACGATGATCCAGATCGCGAACAGCGCCGTCGTGATGATGATCGCCGTCAGGCCGAAGCCGAACAGCACCATCAGCACCGGCACCAGCGCCGTCAGCGGCGCGCTGAGGAAAATATTCACCCAGGGCAGCAGCAGCTCGTCGATCAGGCGGTTCTTGCCCATCAGGATGCCCACCGGCACGCCGATGACGATGGCCGAGATGGTGCCGATCGCGAAGGCCTCGCCGGTCTCCCTGAGCGCCTTGAGGAAGGCGGGCGTGCCGCCGATCTCCCACAGGGTCGCGAAAATGGCCGACAGCGGCGGCACGAAGAAGGTCAGCTCGATCTGGCCGACCGCTTCCCACAACAGGCCCCAGAGGAGCAGCGACGACATGTTCGGCAGCCGGTAGCCGAAGACGGTCATGACGGCGCCCCCCTACTCCACATAGGTCCGGAGCGAAGTCCAGATCCGGTCGACCAGGTCGAGATATTCGGGGTCGCGCCGGATGCTGTCGACGTGCTTGTCCCGGAAGCTGCGCGGGCGGATGATCTCCGACACGCGGCTCGGCCGCGGCAGCAGGATGGCGACCTGGTTCGAGACGTAGACCGCCTCCTCGATCGAGTGGGTGACGAAGAGGAAGGTCTTGTCCTCGTTCTGCACCAGGCCAAGAAGGTCCTCCTGGAACTTGCGCCGCGTCTGCTCGTCGACCGCGGAGAACGGCTCGTCCATGAGCAGCACCTGGGCATTGACGCTAAGCGCGCGGGCGAGCCCGACGCGCTGGCGCATGCCGCCCGACAGTTCGTGCGGGTAGCTGTTCTCGAAACCCTTGAGGCCGACCTCGCCGATGTATTTCTCGGCGACCGCCTCGCGCTCCGACCTGGCGACGCCCCGGAGCTCAAGCCCGAAGGCGACGTTGCGGATGACGCTGGCCCAGGGCATCAGGGCGAAATCCTGGAACACGAAGGCGCGGTCG
>JABAOD010006442.1_pt1 | contig 20262 bp, 21 predicted proteins | sample 7062151 | NCBI WGS metagenome assembly JABAOD01 (sample SAMN14538626, study PRJNA623070) | marine sediment metagenome | biome: marine biome [ENVO:00000428]; feature: marine pelagic biome [ENVO:01000023]; material: deep marine sediment [ENVO:00002113] | place: India: Gulf of Khambhat ... | reverse complement strand
GTGTTCGACAACATGGCGTTCGGCCTCAAGCTCCGCAAGATGGACAAGGGCGAGATCAGGCGCCGGGTGGAGGAAGCGGCCGGAATCCTCGAGATCACCGAGTTCCTGGATCGCAAACCGAAGGCCCTCTCCGGCGGGCAGCGCCAGCGAGTGGCGATGGGACGGGCCATCGTGCGCGAGCCGGCCGCCTTCCTGATGGACGAGCCGCTCTCCAACCTCGATGCCAAGCTGCGCGTGCAGATGCGGGCCGAGCTGGGTCTTCTCCATTCCCGCCTCGGTACCACCACCGTGTATGTCACCCACGACCAGGTGGAGGCCATGACGCTGGGTCACCGGGTGGCGGTGATGAAGCCGGTCACTCCCAAGCGACCCGACAACCTCCAGCAGGTGGCGCCGCCCGCCGAGCTCTTCCATGAGCCGGTCAACCTGTTCGTGGCCGGGTTCATCGGCAGCCCGGCGATGAACTTGGTGAACGGGCATCTCGAAAGCAGCAACGGCGAGGTCGACGCCGTATTTGGGCAGCACCGGCTGCGGGTCGCCCGGCGGGCCCTGGATCGCCATCCCGGCATCGAGGATCACATGAACAAGGAGCTGGTCATCGGCATCCGCCCCGGCGACTTCGAGGACTCCCGTGTGGCCGGAGAGGCGCCGGAGCGGACCATGGAGGTCGACATCGATTTGACCGAGGTGCTCGGCTCGGAGACATTCGTGCACTATTTCTTGCCGCTGGCACCGGTGATCACTCCGGACATCGAGGAGCTGCTGGCCGACACCGGGGCCGACGCCTCGAGCCTCGGGAACGAAACCAAGTTCGAGTCCCGAATCAGCTCCGACATAACGGTCTCTCGGGGCGACCGGGTCAAACTCGTGGTGGACACCGCCAAGTTCCACTTCTTCGATCCGGAAAGTGGAAACCGGATCGGAGCGAGAAAGGCGGCTACCCAGTCTGCTTGAGGGCTCCCGGGCCGGGCGGTAAGGAGTCCTCCGAGCAGCTCGAGCCGGGCAGGAGCCGGTGAGCCCTCACGGCCTCACTCTTCGAGCCGGGCCGGCCTCGATGCAGCCCAGCCGGCAGTCGCAGTGGCGACCGAGGAGGGGAGGGGGCGGGTCGAGGTTGACGCGGCAGGCGCCGAACTCACGGATCCCCCGACTCGCCACCGATGTCAGGACGACGCCAGTCCCCGGGTGACAAAGTTCACCAATTCGTCGGCGACCTCGGGCAGGCGCTCCTTAGGTTCGGGGGCGTTCATCAGCACCCGGGCCGCCGACATGATCAAGTCCTGAATGAAGGAGCCCAGCACGTCGGTGGCGACCGACCGAAACTCTCCGGACTCGACGGAACTCTGGTAGATCCGGGCCAACTCCCTCGAGAGGCCGGCGTGGGCGGCGGCCACCCGCTCCTGGGCCTGGGGACTGAGCTTGGGAACCTCGCGATTGAGGATCAGGCCAAGGTGATCGTTGGCGGCGAAATCGAGCATGCGCACGGTCAGCTCGGCGAATTGAGCTGCGTGGGGGAGGTCGCGAGGGATCCCGGCGACGATCTCTTCGGTCAGTTCGGGGAGTCGCTGCTCGACCAGGCTGGCGAGCAGGTCCTCCTTGTCGGTGAAGTACTCGTAGAACGTCGTGCGGCCGATACCGGCCAGCGCGGCTATGTCGGCCAAGGACGTGCCCTGGTAGCCATAGCTCTTGAACTGTTCTTCGGCCGCTTGGAGGAGGCTGCGGCGAGTGCCTTCCCTTCGTGCGGCGAGCACCGATGGAGATACGGGTGGCATCGCACTCCTTGCGCAGAGCCTTTCACGCTAGTGGTCCGCCTGCGCTACTCCCCTTTGCGGGAGTCTGCTCAGCGTCCATCGCAGAGCACTCACGGCAGGCGGCGCAGCACCAATCCCGACTCGGTGTCGAGCTTGACCGCTTGTAGCGTTGATCGGTGTCGTGCGCGACCGGGGGGAGCCGCCCACTGAAACAGAGAGAGATGTCCAGGTGAGATCAGACGGTACGCAGGTGTCACCGGCTTCAGCCCGGGAGGGCCGCTGGGACCGGCCGAGGCGGGAGCGGTGATTCGGTATCTGCCGATCGTGACCACCGCGGTTGCCGTCGCCTTCACGGTGGTCCTGCACCGACACTGGAAGCGTGCCCCGGAAGCTCGCTTCATGCTGTGGTGGATGATCGGCGTGGCCATGTTCGGCCTGGGCACGTTGACCGAGGCCTTGACCTCTCTCTTTGGCTGGCACGAACCGCTCTTTCGGATGTGGTACATCTCGGGAGCCCTCTTGGGAGGGGCCCCGCTCGCCCAAGGCACCGTGTACCTTCTCGTGGACCGGCGATGGGCCGATCGACTGGCGGTTGCCCTCGGCGTGTACATCGCGGTGGCGGCTGCCTTCGTTCTCACCACGCCACTGCTGGCCGAGGCAGTAGAGGAAAATCGCCTCGACGGGGCGGTGATGGAGTGGCAGTGGGTACGGCTTTTCTCTCCCCTGGTCAACCTCTACGCAGTGGTGTTCTTGGTGGGAGGTGCGGCCTGGTCGGCGTGGCGCTACTGGCGTCGCTCCGATCGGCCCCGGTCGCGTGTCGTGGGCAACGCCCTGATCGCCGTGGGGGCTCTGCTGCCGGGCATCGGCGGGACATTCACCCGCTTCGGCTATGTGGAGGTTCTCTACCTCACCGAGCTCACCGGTCTCTTGCTCATCTGGGCCGGCTACCGGGTCATTACGAGCGACACCGTCGAGTCGATTCACCCCGTTCAGCGGGCCGTTGCCGTGACGTGACGGGTCGAGTTTCACGAAGCAAAGGAGTCACAATGAAGCGAAGCACGATCGCCGCATTCATGGCGCTCACCCTCGTGGCCGCGGCGTGCGGTGACAGCGGCGCCGACACCACCGAGGCGCCGGAGGAGACCGCTGCGGCGCCGACCACAGAAGCGGTTACGACGACTGCCGCCCCCACCACGACGGCGGCCGCCACGACCACGCAAGCTCCCACCACCGAGGCTCCGGAGGCGGAGGGCGTGGTGTTCGTGGGCGACGACGGTGTGGAGTCGACGATCGCCGACACCAGCCGGATAGTCTCGCTCAGCGGCGATCTCACCGAGATCCTGTGGGAGCTCGGCTTCGGAGACCGCATCGTTGCCATCGATGTCACCACTACCTACCCGGAGGAGGCGACCGCGCTGCCCGTGATCGGTTTCGGGCAGCAGATTGCCCCCGAGCCGGTGCTCGGACTGCAACCGACACTGGTACTCGCCAACGAGCTGGCCGGACCCCAGGAGAGCCTGGATCTGATCAGGGCGGCTGGAGTGCCGGTTGTCGTTCTGGAGATGGGTACCACCCTGGAAGATCCGGCCCGCAAGATCCTCAGCGTCGCCGAGATCATGGGTGTGCCCGACGAGGGTCGCGCCCTCGCCGATCGAGTCAATGCCGAGATCCAGGAGGCGATCGACCTGGCCGCCCAGGCCGCCGAGCAGCCCGGAGTAGCCTTCCTCTATTCGCGGGGTCCCCAGACACTCCTGCTGTTCGGAGAGGGGATGCCGACCAATGCAATGATCGTCAATGCGAACGCAGTGGACGTTGCAGCCACAACCGGAGTCCGGGGTGCGGTGCCGCTCACACCTGAAGCTCTGGTGGCGGCGGAGCCGGACATCATCGTTCTTCCCGAGTCCGGTGTGCAGGCCCTCGGGGGCATCGAGGCACTCGCCGAAATTCCCGGGGTGGCTCAGACTCCGGCCGGGCAAGCCGGTTCCTTCCTGGTCTACGACGAGGCCTACTTCTTCAACCTCGGACCTCGGGCCGGGCAGGCGCTGCTCGAGTTTGTCCTCGACGTTCACCCGGAGCTGGCTTCGGGCGGGTGAGCGTCGGCACCACCAAGAGGGCCGCCGCCGATCCCTTTGCGCCACGGCGCCGGGGTGTGGCGGCGGTCCTTCTCCTTTTGCTGGCGGGGGCCGGGGCGCTGAGCCTGGGCGTCGGCGAGGTCGTCGTTCCACCCGCTGAGGTCTTAGGGGTAGTGGCCCAAAAGATGGGGCTGAGCATCGGAACCGATCCCAGCTTTCAGGCCGAAGCGGTGGTCTGGCAGATTCGTCTTCCCAGGGTGCTCCTCGGGGCGGTGGCCGGGGCCGCCTTCTCGGTCGGGGGGGCGGTGCTGCAGGGGGTGTTGCGGAACCGTCTCGCCGAGCCCTATCTCCTCGGCATCGGGCCGGGGGCCGCGCTCGGAGGGGTGATCGGTGCGGTCACCGGCGGCATCGAAGGCGCTATCGCCGGGGGAACCGTCGGGGGCGTGCTGACCGGGCTGATCGTGCGCCGACTCAGCGCCGCCAGTGGGGCGGAACCCTCTCGGTTCGTGCTCACCGGGGTGGCGCTGGGAGCGGCCATCACCGCCTGGGTTGGGTTCGCCGTGTTCGTATCGGATTCGACGCGGGTGCCTCCGATCGAGTTCTGGCTACTCGGGAGCCTCGTCGGTTCCACCTGGCGCACGGTGGGGACGACCGCACTCATCTCCGGCCTCGGTGTGGTCGGCCTCTTCGGTGCGGCCCGCACTCTCGACCTGTTCACGTTGGGGGAGGCCGACGCCCGGCACCTGGGGGTGGACGTCGACATGGCCACCGCCGTTCTGTTGACCACCGTCGGAGCGGTGACCGGCGCCGCCGTCGGGGCCGTCGGGGTGGTGGTGTTCGTAGGGCTCTTGGTACCGCACCTGGTACGGCGCCTGGTCGGCCCAGCGCACAAACCTCTCCTCGTCGGCAGCGCCCTCGGGGGTGCGCTGTTCGTCGTGCTGGCAGACCTCGGCGCCCGGACCATTGCGGCCCCGGCGGAGATCCCGGTGGGCCTGTTGACTGCAGCCGTCGGGGGCCCCTTTTTCCTGTGGCTCATCCGGCGACCCGAGATTCCTCAGCCGTGACTGTTGAGATCGCCGCCACCGGCGTCGGCTTTCGGGTGGGCGAGGCCACACTCGTAGCCGATGTGGACCTCGAGCTTCGTGCCGGAGAGCTGCTGGCCGTGGTCGGGCCCAACGGCGCGGGGAAGACCACGCTGCTTCGTCTGCTCAGTGGGGAACTGCCGGCCACCGAAGGCGAGGTGACCATCGGGGGAGCGCCGATCGGCCGATATTCACCCACCGAGCTGGCCCTGTGGCGGGCCATGCTGGGTCAGGGAATACCGGCGGACATCCCGTTCACGGTCCAGGCCGTGGTCGCCCTTGGGCGCCATCCTCATCGCAGAGATCCTGACAACACGCGGGAGCGGGACGGGACCATCGTGGCCGCGGCGATGGAGCGCACCGCCACGGCTCACCTCGCCGAGCGCATCTTCGCCACCCTGTCCGGTGGTGAGCAGACCCGGGTTTCTCTGGCTCGGGTGCTGGCCCAGGACACCCCGGTCGTTCTCCTCGACGAGCCGACGACTGCGCTCGATGTGGCCCATCAAGAGCGAACGATGGCCGAGATGCGCCGGCATGCACGCAACGGCCGCGCCGTGGTGGCCGTGCTGCACGATCTGAATACGGCGGCGGCCTACGCCGATCGAATCGTACTGATGGCCGATGCCCGCATCCGCGCCGAGGGAACCCCCGAGCGGGTACTCAGGGACGACCTGTTGACCTCGGTGTACCACCAAGCCATGCGGGTCATCCCGCACCCGTTCCGGGACTGTCTCCTGGTCCTGGCGACCGAGGGTGACGGGGGGGAACAGGCGGGGCGGCGGACCCCCGGCCTCGAGAATGGGCCGGCCCGGTAGTCTCATCGCCATGTCGGCCAGCCTCCAGGACACCTACGGTCCGGACACGATCTGCTTCGGATGCGGACCGGCCAACCACCTTGGGCTCCGCATCAAGAGCTTCGTGGACGGCGACGAGCTGGTCGCCCACTGGACGCCCCAGGAGCATCATCAGGCCTTCGACGGTGTGCTCAACGGTGGCATCATCGGCGCGCTCCTCGACTGCCACAGCAACTGGGCGGCGGCCTGGCATCTCATGCAAGAACGGGGCGCCGACCGTCCACCCGTCACTGTGACCGCCGACTTCCACGTCACCCTGCGCCGTCCCACTCCGAGTGACCGGCCGGTTCGCCTGCGGGCCCGGCCGACAGAGTCGAGTGACCCCAAGGTGGTGATCGATGCCGAACTGACCAGCGATGGAGAGGTCTGTGCAACCTGTCGGGGGACGTTCATTGCGGTAGAAGAGGGCCACCCGGCCCACGGCCGGTGGTGAGTCCGATTACACGTAACTCGACAACCAATCACCGGCCGGATGGGCAAGAGCGGCGCGCAGGTCGGCCGGTCCGTCGAGATCGAGGGCCAGCCCGGGCCTGGTCACGATCCGATGGGGAAGCCGGTGGGCGGCCCGGAGGTGGCGGTGAAAGGAAGCCGGTCCGTAGGCAAAGGGGAATGCGTCGACGCGGCCGGCTATGACGTTGCTCCCCCCGTCGGTGGCGGGCGCCAGCGCAATACCGTGTTCGGGAACGGCAGCGAACAGCGCCTCCAGATCGGCCACGGCCACCAGTGGAAGGTCGGCATGGACGATGGCCCAGCCGGTTCCAGAGGCTCGAGCCGCTTGAACTCCCGCTTCGGCAGCACCGTCGAGGCCCATATCGCCCGGTTCGACCAGGACCTCCAGTCCCAGGCCCGAAGCCCAGTCGAGGACCTCGGCTTCGGCGGCCACGATGACCGAGCGCGCTCCGGCGGCGGTGGTGATCTGTGCCGTCCGCTCCGCCATGGCCTTGCCCAGCCGGGAGCGTCGGGCGGCGTCCAGTACGGGGTGAAGCCGCGCCTTGGCTACGCCGAACGGTTTCACCGGGATGGCGGCGAAGAGGGGCTTCACATCCGACTACGGCCGGCCAGCACGTCCTCGAGGGTGACGTCGGTGGTTTGGGGGCGATCAGTCCACTCGGCCAGCTGCACCAGAACCCCGTGCGCCGAGCGGGGATGAATGAAAGCCTCCTTCCACATCTCGGACTCGGCGCCGACGTTGACGACCTCGAAGCCGAGCTCGCGGGCCCGAGCGACTGCCGCGTGGATATCGCTCACCTTGAAGGTCAGGTGGTGGACCCCTTCGCCTCGGCTGGAGAGAAACCGAACCAAGAAATGCGTGGCGTCGCCCGGGTCGAGTGGCTGGATCAGCTCCAACTTGGCTGACCCGGGGAGCGCAAACTGTGCCCATCGAAAGCCTCCCGCCTGGTAATCACCTCCGTTGCGAAATCTGCCTCCCAGCAGTCGGGCCAGCGGCACCTGCGAGGCAATGTCGTGACTGGCAACGGCTATGTGATCGAAGCGCTCGACCAGGTCGCCGAGCTCGTCGGCCACACCCGTGTCATGTTCCAGCATGGAAGCCGAGCCTAACGACGGACGCTCGAACCGCCCACGCCGCCCCGATTGGTGCCCCGGGTCCCGGCCTAGGCGGACGCGGCTACCTGCTACCCGATTTCGAATGTCACCACCGGTAGCCTGACCGGCCATGGTCCGCAAGACCAAGATCATCGCAACGCTCGGTCCGGCGTGTGCCTCGGCCGAAGCCGTCTCCAGTCTCGTGGAGGCCGGAATGGACGTGGCCCGGCTCAACTTCTCTCATGGTCAGTACGAGGACCATCGTCGCTTTGCCGGCTGGGTTCGCTCGGCGTCCGAGGAGAAGGGGCGGGCCGTGGGCCTCCTCCAGGACATCCAGGGACCCCGAATCCGGGTGGGCACCTTTCTCGGAGGTGCCGTTGAGCTCGAGGAGGGAGACGAGGTACGTCTCCGGGGGGGAGACGGCACGGCCGGCCCCGGCGAGGTATTCATCGATCATCTGGAGGAGGCAACCGATCTCGAGGTCGGCCATCGAGTGATGATGGCCGACGGCCTGGTCCGGCTCGAGGTGAGCCGTGCAACGGCCGGCGCAGTGTACGGGCGGGTTGTGGAGGGCGGCGTCCTCGGCAACCACAAAGGAGTGTCCTTCCCCGACACCCGCTTGACGGTGCCGGCGGTGACCGACAAAGACCTACGCGATCTGGAGTTCGGTGCCGAGCTGGACGTCGACATGGTGGCCGCCAGCTTCGTGACCAGCGGTGACGACGTACGCAGCATTCGCAAGCTCGCCGGGAGCCTGCCGGTGATAGCCAAGGTGGAACGTTCATCCGCCTACGGAGCGCTCGACGGCATCCTGGCCGAGGCCGATGGGGCGATGGTGGCCAGAGGGGATCTCGGCGTCGAGCTGTCTCTGGAGAAGATCCCACTCGTCCAGAAGGACATCATCAACCGCACCAACAGAGCGGGTCGGATCTCGATCACCGCCACCGAGATGCTGGATTCGATGCGGACCGCCTCTCGCCCCACCCGGGCCGAGGTCGCCGACGTCGCCAACGCCGTCCTCGACGGGACCGACGCCGTGATGCTGAGCGAGGAGACCGCCGTGGGCCGCTTCCCAACCAGGGCGGTAGAGGTCATGGATCTGGTGTGTCGCGAGGTCGAGTCGGGGATGGACATACGCGGTCTCGGGGCCGACTTCCTTCGCGGCGAGCAGCCCTTCCCGTCGGCACTCGCCAGGGCCTGTGTCGAGGCGGCCGACAGCCTCGGCCTTCCCGCCATCGTCGCATTCTCCGAGTCCGGAGCCACGGCCCGGCTGATTTCCAAGTACCGTCCCAACACCCGCATCGTGTGTTTCACGGCCATCGAGAAGACCTACCGACAGATGGCTCTCTACTGGGGGGTGACGCCCAAGCGTTTGGGACGGCTCGATTCCACCGACGAGATGATCGAGTGGGCCGCCAGGGAAGCTCTGGCCCAGGGTCTGGTCTCTGAGGGGGACGGCATAGCCATAGTGGCCGGCACTGCTCCCCATCAGGCCGCCTCCACCAACTTGCTCAAATTGCACATCGTCGGCACGGGTGCCGCCGGGGTCCCCCCCGGGTAGAGTCGCCCGGCACGAGGAGGCCATGGGGCAGCCCATCGAAGTCCAGGCGCAGATCGTCGGCGATATCGCCATCTTCGACACCGATCGCAGTATCACCGGCCAGGACGGTGTCGGCTTCGACTCGGCGGAAACGGCCCGAACGACGGCCGGCCTACCGGCCCGGCTGGCCGTTCAGCTCTTGGAGGGGGATGCCGGCTTGCGCCATGTGTTCTTCCTTTCCAACACCGTTTCGGCCAGGCGGGAGGGAGGCTGGCCGGAGGAGGCCCAGTCGGCCGCCGTCCATGCGATAGAGCAGTTCTTCCTGTTCTACCGGGACGACGGGCGGCCGCCCGGCGGGGCCGCGGAGCCCACCCCACCGCCCACCGAGTAGGAACCGGTCACGGCGTCGAGGTTGGGGGTGTGGTGGTCGTTTGGGGCGGGGCGGTGGTGGTCGGCTGCGGCGGGGCCGTGGTAGGAGGTACCGTCGTGCTGGGGGGCGCCGGGGCCACGCCGATCAGCACCTGGATCGCCGTCCCCAGGGGAACGAGCGCATCCGCTCCCGGGGACTGTTCGGCCACCAACCCGCCCAGTCCGCTCTCGAGGCTCACTTCGACCGGGCCTCCGCTGACCACCGTCAACCCGACCCCGGCCGCCGCGGCTCCGGCGGCGTCGAGCGAGAGTCCGATCAGCGAAGGTACCTGCACCGGGCATTCGACGCTTGCCCCCGGCATCTCGCATGGATGCAACTGGACCTTGCGCACCTCGCCCCGGTAGCGGTGGGTCCACGACTCCTCTTCCTGTGAACCGTCGGGGTAGGTGATGATGCGGGAGCAGCTCACCGACCACCCTTGTGAGCCGTTACTCAACACCCTCTCGGTGCCGGGGATAACCTCCGCATTCGCTTCGTGCTTGGTGACCGGGGCGGCGAAGTTGGACCGGGCTCCCAGGGTGCGCTCGACCGTGAGTCCACCGTTGTTTCCGAAGAACTTCACCGTGATCGAGGTNNGTGATGACCCGCTCCGTGCCCGGCCGGACCGCAGCGTTGGCGGTGCGGCGGACGACCGGCTCGGTGAAGTTGGTGCGGCTGCCCAGGGTGCGCTCCACGCGGAGGCCACCGTTGTTGCCGTAGAACTGGACGGTGATGGAGGTGTCGGTGTACCCGGTGACGACGATGACCACGGCGTCGGTGTTGTTGCGGAACTTGAGATCGGGCTGTGGCCAGGAGATCGTGGCTTCGTTGCACTCCGGATACCGGCTGATGTAGATGCTGTGCGGGGTGTGTTCGACGTCCTCGTAGCCGCCGTAGAACACCGCGTTGTAGAACGTGGTGGCGAACTGGCTGACCCCGCCGCCGACGTCGTCCTCGAGCTCGCCCTCGCGGATCATCGGCGCCGGTTTGAACCCGCCTTCCGCCGTCCGCCGGCCGGCGGTTTCGTTGAGTGACAGGGTCTCGCCGGGCCACACGGTCGTTCCGTCGAGGATGTCGGCCATGAGCTGGATATTTTCCACCCGTGGCTGGCAGCAGGCGTGATTCGTGGTGAACTCGGACACCTTGGTGATCGGCATCATCGCCTCGGCTTCCTCGGTGGTGAATTCGGGCTCGGCTCCTTCAACGATGGGAAGAACCCCGCGCCGGGACGGGGTGGCGGCCGCTTCGAGCAGAGCTTCGGCGACCATCTCGGCGTCCAGCAGGGTGCCGATTTGGGCCGGGATCAAGGTCACGGTGTCGTCGGCATTGATGCGGAACTCGGCATCGGACGGGGGGAGCTCCAAGCGGTTGCGCACCGCCGAGAGGAACGCATCGACGGTCTCGGGATCGAAAGAGAACACGAGTCGGACGGGAGGACCGTCGACGACGTCGCTACGGAGTGCATTGGCGAGCTGGCGGCCGGTGAACTCGGCGCGCAGCTGGGACGATGCCACCTGGGTGAGAACGACCGAGTCGCTGATGAGGAGGTTGGCCTCCTCCACGGCCGCGTCGATGTCGGCGTCGTCGAGGCGTGGCTCGAGGACGGTGAGAGGGATCTCGGTGACCGGCCGATCAGACCCGCTCAGCGTCTCCAGCACTGCGGCTGAGGCCTCAGTGCGCTCGATGGCGAGTCCCTTGGTTGGATAGACGGGAACCGCCCGCCCATCCTCGACTTCGACGGCTCCGTCGAAGACCCGGACCGTAATGGCCGTCTCTTCCCACTGATCGAAGATCGTCTGCAGTGCCTCGTCTTCGATCGAGGTCGGCAATGCCACCTCTTCCTCAGTAGTGAACTGTCGGAACCACGACCGGAGCTGGGCCCACGGTCCTCCCTGTCGTCCGCGATCCATGGCGTCTTCCACGACGGCGTCCGCATCGATGCTGAAACCGATCCTCGCCGGATCGATGGCGAACTCGCGGTCGTTGACGGTGAACAGGCCCGGCGACACGGCCAACTCGGCCTCGATCTCGGCCACCACCCGCCGGACCCCCTCCTCGTCGCGTCCGCTCAGGTCGCGGTCGGCCACCGAAACGTTGCGCAGCACCTCGTCGCGATGCAGGAAACGGTCGACCCCGTACACCAAAAGCACGAGGAGGACGATCGCGACCGGCACCGCAACGGCCAGGAGTCCGATTCGGGCGATGCGCGACTTTGTGGTGACGAGGTTGCGGAGTTTGGAGAACATGGCCGGGCCAACCGCGGCGATTGTAGGCGCGGTGGGGAATCTCACGATCGGAGGTCGGGTCCGGATACGATGACCACGTGATCGATTTTCCGCCCGTCCGTCCCGGCGAGCCGCTCGCGATCTCCGCCTCGTCGTTCGTGGCCTTCGAGCGTTGTCCGGAGAGCGCTGCGGCCCGCTACCGGGGTGAGTACGGGCCGGACTCCAAGGCCGGATTCCTCGGTCAGCTGTCGCACCGGGTGTTCGCCCGCCACCTCAACGGCGGGCCGATCGCCGAGACCGATTTCCCCCAGGCATGCCGGGAGGAGATCGGCAGCGCTCTCAACCCCAAGATCGGTTCCCTGAGTCTCAAGCCGAGCGAGGTCGCCTCGGTGATCGAGGAGGTGGGGTCCCTCTATGCCCGTTTCAAGGGGATGGCCTTCGACGGCTTTGCCGGTGCCGAGGTCGCCCTGGAAGCGATCCCGGCCGACGGGGTGACCCTGCACGGCACCGTCGACGCCGTATTCGCAGATGGCGAAATGGGAACTCGCCTCGTCGACTGGAAGACCGGCCATATCTACGACGACAGCACAGATCAGCTCGCCTTCTACGCGTTGCTGTGGACCCTGGAGAAAGGAGAGCTTCCCGGGCGCGTGGAGGCGATCTCGGTACGGAGCGGCGAACGGTGGGAAACGGTTCCCAGCCTCGCCGAGGTGGAGCTGACGGCCGGCCGGGTAGCGGTCATGGTCGACGTGCTGCGCGACTCATGGGCTCGCGGAGTCGAGCCGGCCCGCTCCGGTGGGCCCTGGTGCCGCTACTGCCCGCTCCTGGATTCCTGTACGGAAGGCCAGGCCGCCGCCGCTCTGCCGAGCTAGTTGGACAGGATCGAGAACGTGACCTCGATGGTCACGGTCACCGGTACCTGACCGGGTTCGATCGGGGTGACGGGGGCGGGGACCTCCTCCGCGACGGCGAACTCACGGGCGGCGACCGGAGTGACGGTGACGCCCTCGGTGATCGAAGTCGGTGGGCCCAACCGCACCCCGCCGAGGTCGGCTAGCTGCTCTGCTTTGCCCTCGGCGTCGTTCCAAGCCTCGGTCCGGGCCTCCTCGATGAGTGCCTCGTCGTCTTCGATCGAGAAGCGGATGTCGCGTACCACGATCTCGTCGCCGGCGGCCTCCGCCGCAGCGTCGAAGAGGGCGCCTGCGTTCTCCAAATCGCGGATCTGCACCGTCAACTCGTTGGAGACGCGAAATCCCAGAAGCTCCCGGCCTCCCTCCCGCGGAAAATCGTACTCGGGGAAGATGGAGTAGTTGGAGGTTTGTACGTCCTCGGCTTCCACCCCGGCGTCGGAAAGCGTGTCGATGAGGTCCTCGGCGAGCCCGGCGGCTGCGGCGACGGCCTCGTCGGCCGTGTCGCGAAGGACCGACACCCCAATGCTTGCGGTCAGCGTGTCCGGGGCACCGCGAATCTCGCCCTCGCCGGAAACCGAGATGCCCCGCTGGCCCTGAGAGGCGGCCTCCGCTTCCACGATCACCTCACTGGGCCGCGAGCAGGCGGCCAGCAGCAGCGCGCCGACGATCCCAATGAACAAAACCCTGCGCATCGTTCCTCGTTCTCCTCGTGTCTCTACTAACAGTACGACGGTTCGGGAGGCACCGGGGTTCCCTCCGTTCGGCTGGCTCAAGGCGGTATCGCCGGGAGTCGATACTCCTGGAGAAGCATCATGACCTTCGACCGTCCCATTCATGCGGTCTTCGCCGGCGGGGGCGTTCGGGGTATTGCCATCGCTGGGGCTGCCGCCGCAGCCATGGAGAGCGGATACCGATTCGAGAGCATTGTCGGCACGTCCTCCGGTTCCCTGGTGGCGGCACTGGTGGTTGCCGGCTACGGGCCCGACGAGCTCGCCGATGCCCTGACGGCCGTTCCCTGGCCGGAACTGGCCGACTCGATGCCCGGGGCCCGTCTGCCCTTCGTCGGTCGCCACCTGGCCCTTTTTCTCGGGCTGGGTCATCATCGCGGCGACCGTCTCGAACGAGTTTGGCGATCGCTGCTCAAGGTCAAAGGGGTGAGGAGGTTCGGTGATCTGCCGGAAGGCAGTCTTCGGGTGATTGCCACCGACCTCACCCACCAGCGAGGCGTGATCATCCCCGACGACCTTTCTCGCTACGGAAGGGTCCCGGAGGAGTTCTCGGTGGCCAGGGCGGTACGGATGTCGTCGGCCGTACCTTTCTTCTACCGGCCGGTGCCGCTGTCCAATCTTCGCCAAGGGCGAACAGCCCTCTTTGCGGATGGTGCTCTCACGTCGAACTTCCCGCTGCGACTGGCGCGTTGGGGAGACCGACCGGTGCTCGCTTTCAAGCTCCTCGATTCAGAATCGGCGGAGGCCCTCTCGGTGCGTGGGCCGGCCTCTCTCGTCAGGGCGGTGGTGGCCGCCAGCGTGCGCGCTTCGGGGACGGTGCGGGGCGCGTTGATGGACAAGGCGTTGANNGCCCTCATGGACAAGGCGTTGATGGTGGAGATCCCCGCCGAACACGATCCCCTCGATTTCGACATCACTCCGGCACAGGCGCGCCGCCTTTTCGACGGCGGCAGACAGGCGACTCTGTCCTACCTGGCACGAATCGAGGGCGGTCAGGCCGTCGCCTTCCCGGACCCCTCCGGTTGAGAGACCGATTCTCCGATTCGAGTGGCGACCCGACTTCGTCCTCCGTGGCGGAGAGAAAATCACGGTCCGGAGCCCGCTCAGTCGGCCGACACCCCGGCCGCCCGCAGCCGGCGCAGTCCTTCTTCGACGAGTTCGACGAGAGAGGTTCGCAGCTCATGCAGGCCGTCCTGCACTCCCTCGATCGAGCGGCGCACGTCGGTCAGAGCTCGCTTCTGCGTCGAGAAATGCTTGGCCAGAGCCCGGAGCCGCTCGAACAGGTCGCCTAGAGCAGCCACGTCGACTCGGTCGTCGCCGGTATCGCTCGTTTCGACGACGGCCCGGGCCCAACGCAAGGCCGCTTCGGCCAGCGTCCCGTCGCCGGCGTCGACCACGAGCATCCGGTTGCCGTACAGGCCCAGAGGTCCCACCTCGGCCGGGAAGGCGGGGAGCGCCGAAACGCAGACGGCAAAGCCGGCACTGCGATTGTCTATGGCCCGTTCGAGCTCGGCGAGTATGCCGGTGGGACCGTGGAGAGTCAGCGAGGCCTGGTTCTTCGCCTCGACGACGATGCGCTGCCCGCCGGGAAGGGTGACGACGAAGTCGCCGACCATCACATCCGCACCGAGCATCCCGGGAAGCCGTGAGGTGCGCTCGACCGTGCAGCCGCCGAATCCCGCCGCCACACGGCGCAGCGTGACCTCCACTACGTCTTCGAATNNCGTCCTCGAATCTATCCCCTTTGGCCGTGCCTCGCTGCGACTCCTCTTGCCGGCCCTGCTCTCTGGCGACCAGGGCGGCCAGGCGGTCGAAGCGATCTTCCATTGCGGCCGCCAGACGGGCCAGGCCCGAGCCGTCGGTGTCGGGGTCGAGTGCTTCGGTCAGCCGCCGCTCGAGCAAGCCCTCCGGACCCAGGAGGCCGTTGACCTCGTCGATGAAGCGGGAGGCGTGACTGCCGGCCAAGTCGGGGTCGAGGCCGTCGAGCAGTCGGTCGCGCCACTCGTGGAAGTCCCGTATGGCCCGGCCCAGCAGCGACGTCCGCAGGCCGGGATCGAACTGCTCGGTGAGCGCCTCGCGGCCAGATTCGAGCAAACGCTCGACGCCGCGTCGGGCATCGGCGGTCACCTCTTCGAAGGCTCGTCGGACTCGGGTGTCGACCTCGGCGAGGTCGACACCGAGGCCCATCGTGAGCAGGCCGCGCGCACCGACGGCGAGCGCGCGAGCCGAAATGGCCTCCCACTCCTCCTCGGGGTGGGCACGAAGCAGACCGGCCAGAGGAGGGTCTGTCACGGCCACCCGGTTGAGGCGGACCTCGTCGCCGTCGACCTCGACTGCGCTCAGGACCGTGACGGGAGCAATGCCGTTCATGTCTGCGACCGTAGCGGGACCCCGTGACAGATTCGGTGAGCCGTGGCGCCAGACCGGGAGAAGGGACCCGGGTCGGGCTCGCGTTATGGAACAATGCCTCCGTGGCCGAGGCATCCCCGAAGAATGCGCGGCGCGCCGCCATCGCTGCGGCGGCAGAAGCGCTCGAGGAAACGCCGCTGCGGCTTCCGTTCGACGATCGGGCCGAGCGCGACCGGGCGCGTGTCGAGCTGGCGAACTCCATTCGTCGCTACCTTCTCCCGCGCCTGGGAGAGACGGAAGCTCCAGTGGTGGTGGTGTTCGTCGGCCTGTCGGGCACCGGCAAATCCACCCTCTTCAACTCGCTGGCGGGAAGAAAGATCTCTCCGGCCGGCCCGATGCGACCGACCACGCGCGATCCGGTCATCTGGGCCCACCGTCGCCATGCCGGCCGGTACTGGTCGGAGTTCGTGGCCCGTCTCCGCGAACGGATCGGGCCAACCGTCGAATTGATACTCGACGAGGACCCTCTCGTAGCGGCCCTCACCCTCGTCGACAGCCCGCCGCCCGATCATTTCGATGAGCACGGGAGGTCCCAGGCCCTCGAACTCGTGTCCGAAGCGGACCTGTGCGTCTTCGTGGCCAGCACTTCTCGCTATGCCGATTCCGCCGGATGGGATCTCATGCGCTCGATTCGTGACCTCGGCATTCCGATGCTGCACGTCCTCAACCGCCTTCCTCCCGATGCCACGTCGAGCACGGCCATCTCCGCCGATTACGCCGGACGCCTGGCGGAAGAGGGTTATCTGGGGGATCCTGACCCGGAGCTGCTCTTTCCGGTATACGACCAGCACGTCGACATCTCGACCACCGGCCTGGCCGCTCGATCGGTGGCGGCCATTCGCAAGGAGCTCGAGGAGCTGGCCGATCCGGAATTCCGGACTCGACTCCAGGAGACGGCAATGAGGGCGCTGGTGGCGGAACTGGCCGACCGGGCCCAGGAGGTCCGCGACTACGTGATCGAGGAGTATGAGGTCTGTAGGAGACTCCGGGCCCTGGTCGGGTCCCGCTACCGGGCCGGCCGGGAGGAGGCGGCGAGAGCGCTCGAGGAAGGTCGCTTTGCCTTTGCCATCGACACCTGGGACGAGGGAGGGCTCACCGGGGCCCTGACCCGGGAGATCGGCAAGGCGGCGCAGGAATCTGCTGCTGCCTGGGCGGCCGATCCCATCGGCGTCCGGCTCCTGGAAGGGGAGCAGTCCGGGTTGTGGCGGCATGGCCCAGATGCCGCCCAACAAATAGGCGTCGTCCTCGAGGGGTGGGAGGCCGGCCTCGAACGGCGGGTGGTCGAGTGGTCCAAGCGAGGACGACTGTGGCCACGCAAGCGCCGGCGCCTTGCCGAAGCTGTGCGTCGCAGTGCGCTGAGAGCTCCTGATGCCGAGCCCGATGCCGAGATTCTCAAATCCCACGGTGCCGAAGGGGCGCAGATGCTGGTGCCCACCGGCCGGGTCGCGTTGTCCCAAGCAATCGAGGACGCGTTTGCCCAGGACAGGGCCCGGTTCGAGGCCGTTGTCGGCGACCCGGAACAACTTCGGGCGCTGGCGACCACGCTGGAAGATCGGGCCGCCGATCTCGAGAGTTTGATCGAAGAGCTGGCGCGGTGAGGGAGCTGGGCGACCTGATAGCGGGCCTCGAGGTGGTGATGCTCCGGGCGCCCCTCGAGCCGGAGGAGATCACTGAGGCCCGGGAGATCGTCGGCCGCCTGGACGCACACCGGGGTTTTCCGGGCGACGCGTTCGTGTTGGCCTTGGCCGGCGGCACCGGCTCGGGCAAGTCGAGTTTGCTCAACGCGCTGGCCGGACGGGAAGTCGCCTCGGTGAGTCCGATCCGACCCCATACCGATGCGCCGCTGGTGTGGATGCCGCCCGATGCTCCGGCCGATCTGATCGATTTGCTCGATGATCTCGCCATCACCCAGCGCGTCGAAGGGGATTCTTTCCCGGGCGTGGCCATCGTGGATCTGCCCGACCAGGACAGCATCGTGTTGTCTCACCGCCACACCGTCGCCGAAGTGCTGCCACGAGTGGACGCAGTGGCCTGGGTGTCCGACCCCGACAAGTACCACGACCGTGCGCTGCACGACGACTACATCGCGGCAATGCGTGACCATCAGGGTCAGCTGTTCTTCGTGCTGAACAAGGCCGACCTGGTCGACGAGCGACGGCGTAGTGACCTAGAGCTCGATTTCATGGTCCAGCTCCAGAGGGACGGGATCGCCTCTCCTCGCGTCTTCGTGACGTCAGCCGCTCCGACGATCGGGGAGCCGATCGGTGTCGATGCCGTGGCCAAGCACATTCGCGATCGCCTCGGGGCCAAGCGCGTCCTGACCGGCAAGATCCTCTCGGACGTTCGCCATGCGCTGCGGCTGGTGGCCCAACGGGCCCGGGTGGATCGGGGCACAGATCTCGACTTCGATGCACGCTGGGAGGAAGCCCGCCGAGCGACCGTGGCTGCGCTGACCGACCGCCCCGACGAAGCAGTGGTCTACGACACGCTGTGTCGTCTCGAGGACTTCGTGGCGATGATGTCGGTCGAGAGCGGAGGGACGTTCGGTCGAAGGGTGGTGGACGCCTTCCCGCCGGCCCGACTGGAGCGAGAGTTGAACGGCGCCCTGGCAGCAACCGCAGACGCTCTGGGAGCAAGCGCCCAGAAGAAGCGGCGGGCCCGAAAGAAGGCCGGAGACGGTGCGGCAGCCGTGACTCTGGCCGCCGAGATCGAGGCACGTTTGGGACGACCGCTTCGCGACATGTTCTGGGAATGGGCCCGCTTCGGCGCAACGGTGGCCTCGGTGTCGGTCGATACTGCTCAGGCCCAGGCGAAGCTCCGCCGCTGAGGAAAACCCCGGGTCGGGGACGATCCTTTTCTACGCTGGCGCCATGGCACCGCCCCTCCTCTTCCAAACCTCGGTGATCGACGCCTGCGGCTCCGACCCAGGATTCGTGTGTGAGCGCGTCTTCGAGCTGACCGACAGCGAGTTCTTGGGCCGGGCGGCGGAGTGGACGGTGGAGAAACCCATTCGGGTGCTGATCATCTTCGCAGTGGCCTGGTTGGTCAACCGGTTGGTGAAGCGGGCCATCGAGCGAGGCGTCGATCGACTGGTCGAGCGCCATGAACTGGAAGCGCAGCACCAGCTGCGCGCGGTTCAGGAGGGACCGCTTCGAGATCGGGCCGCCGCCAAGGTCGACTTCCTGGAGACGCAGAGTCAACGCAAGCGTCAGCGCACCAAGGCCCTCGGCTCGGTACTGGGGAGCTTGGCAACGGCGGTGATCTACGTGGTGGCCGCCCTGATCGCTCTGGCCGAGTTCGACATCAACTTGGGCCCGCTGATCGCCGGCGCCGGCATCGCCGGTGTCGCCCTCGGCTTCGGGGCGCAGACGATCGTGCGCGACTTCCTTTCCGGGATCTTCATGATCGTCGAGGACCAGTACGGGGTGGGCGACATCATCGACTTTGGAGAAGCAACCGGCGTGGTCGAATCGATCTCGCTGCGGACGACCCGGCTGAGAGATGTGGAGGGGACGGTGTGGTTCGTTCCCAACGGCGAGATCCGTCGGGTGGGCAACAAGTCGCAACTCTGGGCTCGGGCCGTCCTCGATATCGAGGTGGCATACGACACCGACTTGAGCAGGGCCGCCGGAGTCATCAAGCGGGTGGCCGACGAGGTGTGGCGGGAGCAGCCGGAGAGCGCCACGATCATCGAAGAGCCCGAGATCTGGGGGGTGGAGGCGTTCGGGGCCAGTGCCATCGCTATACGCCTCGTGATCAAGACGGAGCCCGGGGAGCAGTTTGCCGCCGGCCGCGAGATCCGGGGACGCCTCAAGGCTGCCTTCGACGAGGCCGGTATCGAGATTCCGTTCCCACAGCGCACCGTGTGGATGAAGACCGAAGAGCCCGGGGGAGAACCCAGTTCGAACCTGCCCGCCAAGCGACCGCAGGAGCGGCTGCCCGACAGCTGATGGGGCGACCCTCCGGGCGTCGTCCGGTGAGGAGCGGGATGCCCCCCGCCGCCCTCCCCAGAGCCCTCCGAGTTGAGCCCGGCTCAGTCGCCTCCGGCTTCGTGCTTGAAGGAAACCCGGACCTTGGCCCGGTAGGCCACCACGCTGCCATCGTCGCCGAGCTGGAGGTCGAGTTGGTCCACTTCGGCGATCCGGAGATCGCGCAGCGTCTTGCCGGCCGTGTCCACCGCCGTCTTGGCGGCGTCTTCCCACGAGTCGCTGCTGGTCCCCACCAGTTCGATGACCTTGTACACACTGCCGGGCATTGGGCTCCTCCTCCTTCGGCACGGCCTCTCGATTCGAGGCTACACCCCCCAGCGGCTGCAGATGATGGTTCTAGGCGTAGAGAGCGTCGATGTCGGCGGCGTACTTCTCGTCGATCACCCGCCGCTTCAGCTTCAGGGTGGGCGTCAACGCGTCGTCGGGGAATCCGCCCTCCACCACTCGCCACTTGCGTATTCCTTCGGCCCGGGAGAACACCTCGTTCACGCCGTTGACCACTCCCTCGATGTGCTGCAGGACCATCGGGTGCCGGTAGATCTCGGCCTCGTCCTCGGGAACGGCATCGGCGTGATGGCCCAGGAAGGCCTTGGCCTCATCGACGTCGAGCGAGACCAGCGACACCAGGTAGGGCCGGCGATCTCCGATGACGATTGCTTCCCCGATCAGGCCATCCGCCTTGAGACGGGCCTCGATCTCTTGGGGTGCGATGTTCTTGCCACCGGCGGTGATGATGATGTCCTTCTTGCG
>JABAOD010010906.1_pt2 | contig 20345 bp, 19 predicted proteins | sample 7062151 | NCBI WGS metagenome assembly JABAOD01 (sample SAMN14538626, study PRJNA623070) | marine sediment metagenome | biome: marine biome [ENVO:00000428]; feature: marine pelagic biome [ENVO:01000023]; material: deep marine sediment [ENVO:00002113] | place: India: Gulf of Khambhat ... | reverse complement strand
GCGTGGATCAGCGCCGTCGGCGATCCGCGCCCCATCCAGGCGGTGGGGGGCTGGCTCGACTGATCCGGTCGTCCCTGACCGTCGTCCCTGCCCGGCATCGCGCGTGGCTGCGCGCGCGCAGAGCGCGCAAGCCCGGCGATCTCCGCGCGGATGCAACTCCCCCCCCCCGGAGCGGAGCAAAGACGATTCGGGAGCATTTGCCGGCTCGCTGCGCGACGCGCGCCACCGGGTCGAGCCACCCCGACGCAACGCCGGAAGCTCCCGCGGGTTTCCGGATGACCCGCCGCAGGCGGAGTGCTAATCTCCACGCCCCCGAAAGCGCTTTTCGGGAAACCACATCGGTGACGGTTTCGAGTGGAGATACCCATGAGCACGATCACCCCGGACGATCTCGCGCTTCTCACCGCTTGGGACACGCCGACGATCTGCAATGCGCTGGAGATCGTCGTCCCGGAGCGGCGGGCGACGGGATTCACCACCGGCGCCTTCACGGTGCTCGATGCGAAGCTGCCGCCCGTGATCGGGCGTGCGCGCACCGCCACTATCCGCGCAACCACGCCGCCTGAGGAGAGCGCCGACGCAGTCAAGTCCCGGCGTGCGCGCTACTACGAGTACGTGGCGGATGCCTCGGGCGGCACCATCGCCGTCATCGAGGATCTGGACGCCGCTCCCGGATACGGGGCCTTCTGGGGCGAGGTCAACACGGCCGTCCACCGGGGACTCGGCTGCGCCGGCGGCATCACCAACGGCTCGATGCGCGATCTCGACGCCTGCGCACCCGGGTTCCAGCTCCTCGCGGGCAAGGTGGGGCCGAGCCACGCGCACGTGCGCATCGTCGACTTCGGCTCGCCGGTGACCATCTTCGGCATGCGGGTCGTGCACGACGACATTATTCATGCCGATCGGCACGGCGCTGTCGTCATTCCCGAGGCGGCCGTGAAAGAGCTGCCGGGGGCCGTGGATCTGCTCACGCGCAGGGAGGCGGTGATCCTGGAAGCGGCGCGCAGCGGCGACTTCGACATCGAGAAGCTCGAGAAAGCAACTGCAGGCGCCGCCGACATTCACTGACGGGGGCTCTCCACAGTGACCAGAAAAGTTTTTCTTCTTCAGCCCATTCACGATGCCGGCGTTGCGCTGCTGCGAGCACGGGACGACATCCAGGTCGCCCTTGCGAGCGATATCTCCGAAGAGACTGCGATACGCGAGGCCAGGGGAGCGCACGCGATCATTGCACGGGCGAGACCCGTCACCCGGGCGATCATCGATGCGGCGGACGAGCTTTGCATCGTCTCGCGTCACGGCGTCGGCTACGACAGCGTCGATGTCGCGCGGCTCACCGAGCGAGGCATACCGCTTGCCATCGCCATCGATGCCAATGCGCTGTCGGTGGCCGAGCACACGCTGTACATGATTCTCGCGCTCGCCAAGCGCGGTTTCACATTCGACCGGGCCGTGAAGCGCGGTGAGTTCGAAATACGCAACTCGCTGCGCGGAATGGAGATCGCCGGCAAGTCCGTGCTCATCATCGGTTTCGGCCGCACCGGGTCGCGGGTTGGCCGTTTGGCCCGCGCGTTCGACATGAAGGTGTTTGCCTGCGATCCCTACATCGACCAGTCGACAATCGCCGCGGCCGGCTGCACGCCCGTAGACGACTACCGGGCGGCTCTTCCGGATATGGACGTGGTCGCGTTGCACTGCCCGCTGACCGATGAGACCCGGGGCATGATCGGAGACCGGGAGCTCGACCGCATGAAAGCTTCCGCCTACCTCGTCAACTGCGCGCGCGGCGGCATCGTCAACGAGCGCGCGCTCCGCGACGCCCTCGAAGGCAATGTCATCGCCGGCGCCGGCCTCGACGTTTTCGACCGCGAGCCTCTGCCAGCGGACGACCCGCTGGTTGCCCTGGACAAGCTGATTACCAGTCCCCACGTGGCCGGCGTGACCCATGAGGCGGAGATCGCCATGTCAACGAGCGCCGCGCGCAACGTGCTGGCGGCTTTCGACGGCAGCCTGGATCCGGCCGTGGTGGTTAACGCCGAGGTGTTGAGTGCCGTGACCGCGCGCTAGCCGGCGCGATTCGACCGAAGAACCGGTTGCTGCGCCTCAGGTTTTGGCGGGCGCGTCGGCGATGGGCTTGCCGGCAAGCTTGTGAAAGTTGCCGGGCTTGTGCAGCAGCAGGGCATCGAGAGCTGCCATGAACTTCACGTCCAGCGCCTCGGGCTCGAGCGCATACTGGACGACGCCGAGGTCTTCCACATTGCGAAGCAGGAGCCGGATCAATTTTCCCGGAATGTCCGCGTACAGGCGCAGCTCCACCGGAACGTAGGGCTTGACGGCGATCTTGCTGAGATTGCCGGCGGTGGAGCCGGTAAACTTGAGACCGTATCCGGGCAGGCAGTTCATGAGCTCCGCGTAAGCCTGGCTCGAGGTGGGAAGGGCCGACAGATCCGCCGGGCCGAAGCGATAAAACGACACCGATACCCGCTCCGGTTTTTCCCGGTTGTCGATGTCGACTGAGAAATTTTTGGCGCCGGTCGTGCAAAGGGCGCCGAATCCCCGCAGGCTGTAGTCCCATGTTTCATGAGACGGCATCTCGTTGGCGAGCGTGACGAAATCGGTGAAATGGCGCGCCGCTGCCTGCATGCGCGGCTCAATCCTCGCCCGCGCCGCCTGAAAACGCTTCACGACGCTCGATTGCACGCTGGTAACCGGCCCCCCGCTGGAGGGCTTGGGTGGATTCTCGTAGTGAGGATGATTGGCCATGTCGAACCTCGCCCGCCCGCTGACAAACGCTCTGGATTCGGCTTCTGCTTTGTTATCGTCGACCCGCGGCCGCGAGTTAGAGCCGTCTGTCGATTTTTTCGCCGCGTCGGTCGCGCCGTATGTCGATTGGCGCACAAAACGGGCAAAAGCCGCCCGCCATCGCCACCCGCCGGCCGGGGTTCGGGCCGCGGCCGCCGCGCCTGCCCGGGCCCGCCACCCTAGGCTTTGCCGACGGCGCGCTCCAGCATGTCGAGCCTGTCCTGGCCCCAGAAAGGCTGCTCTTTGTAAATGTAGAAGGGTGCGCCGAAGACACCGCGCTCGACCGCCTGCTCGGATTCGGCAATACGCCGCTTGACCATCTCATCGGTGTCCGCCGCCGCCATCAGCGCCGCGGCGTCGAGCCCACACTCGCCGGCGACGGCGAGCAGCGTGGCGCGGTCGGCGATGTCGCGCTCCCCGGCCCACACCGCGCTCAGCAGCGCGCCGGCGAGCGCCATGGCGGCGCCGCCTCCCGACTGTCCGGCCGCCAGCACCATGCAGGCGCCCGGCACCTCGTTGACGGGCCAGAACTTCGGCTCGATGTTGAGCGCGACGCCCAGATGCTCGCGCCAGCGCTCGAGCTCCACCAGCCGGTAAGCCTGGCGCTCGGCAGAGCGCTTCGGCAGCGGCAGCCCGCCGGTGGCGGGAAAAATGACGGCCGCGTAGTCCACCGGGTGCACGTTAACCGAGAGACGGTGGGTATCGACCAGGGCGGCGAAGCGCCGGTGGCCGAGGTACGACCAGGGCGAGTTCAGCGACAGATAGTAGTCAACGGTCTCGCTCATGCACCATTCCCCGCTTGCTCGATATCTGACCGCTATGGTCCCGGATTTTTCTGTCAGAATACATGCCTGCCATGCGCCTGCGTATCCATCGAAACCAGCCCGCCATCAGAATCTGCGGCACGCTGCTCGGCATCGGCTTCGTGCTACTCGGTCTGTTCTCCCTGCTCGGCGCCGGCGCGCACGAAGCGGAAATCATTCGCGAGCGTGCCACCGGCTTCGGCGTCACGGCCATCGTCGTCGGCATCATCGCCGTGCTCTGCTCGCTGCTGGTCGAGGATTTGAGCGATGTCTGGTGTCGCAGTCCGCGGCGGTGGAAATGACGCGCTTCAGTCGAGAAGCACGCCCGCCAGCTCGCTGAAATCCGCCACCGTCACGTCCGGCGCGTGCGGTGTGTCTCCGAACGGCCGCTTGCGCCGATCGATGTAAGCCGCCCGCATTCCAGCTGCCTTTGCGCCGACGCAGTCGAAGGGATGATTGGCGACGTGCATGATGCGCGCGGGCTCCACACCCAGAAGCTCGGCCGCCTTTCGATAGGTCGCAAAATGCGGCTTGAAATAACCGGCCTCCTCGACCGAGATCATCGCGTCGAAGTCGAAACCGACGTAGGGCTCGGCATTGCTCAGCATATCGCGATCGCCGTTCGAGAGGATGGCGAGACCGTAACGCGTCCTCAGTTTCGCCAACGCATCGAGAACATCGGGGAAGGGCCGCAGCTTCTCTATTTGCGCCACCAGCCAGCGCACATCATCGGCAGAGTGCGCAATGCCGGCGCGATCCATCACGTGGGAGACGGATCGATGGCCAATCTCGCGATAAGGCGTGTGGCCGCGATCGCACAGGGCATCGATCATGGAGTTCTCGAAGTGCGTACGCCGCCACCAGGTGACGAACTGATGCGGGCGCCCCTGCCAGCNNTCACCGCCTCGGTCAGCCCGCCCTGCATGTCGACAACGGTGCCGTAGAGATCGAAGGTGAGGAACTTCAGGCCGCGCGCATCCGCGCCCTCCTCAGCCACGGCTCAATCCCACGAGAAACCCGGGGTCCGCGTGTAGTAGTGCAGTCCTTCGTCCTGGATCACCAGGCTGCGCATGCGTTTGCTGCCGCGATTGTGATGGGAGTGAAGCTCGGTTGCCGGCGTGATCTGCGCTGCCCCGCTCACCCAGTCGATGCGCTCGTCCTCGATGAGGGAGTAGACACCCTCGCCCTGGAGCGCGAGCGTGATGGCGACGCCGTTATGGCGGTGAGGCCGCTGATCGCCGCCCGCTTCGAGCGTGTTGATGGCGGCCACCATCATCGGCAGGATGTTGCGCGCCGGAGCGAGGGCGCGGCTGGAGAACAGCACGGCGCGGCCCGCCTCGTTCTCGGTCCGCTCGCGCGTGTAGACGGTGGCGAGATGCCTGTCGATCTGGTCAGCGGGCCAATGCACCGTTTCGATCATGGAATCGCCCGGGTCGCTCGGGGCGAGACCCTGAAAGGCGACCAGCGGCGCGTCGGAGACGCAAAAGAGCAGGCTGTCCTCGTCGGCGGCCGCGTGCAGCGTTTCCTGCCCGGCTGCAAAGCAGAACAGATCGCCTTCGCTCCACGCCACGGTATCGGCGCCGCTGCGGCTTCGACCCGCACCGTGCATCACCAGATACACCTCGCCGGAGGCCCGCTGCGTGCATGCGAGGGATTCGCCGCGGCGCAGACGCACGTACTGGGCCAGCAACGAGGGCGTGGTAGCCGGATAAGGCGTCGCGAGGGCGTCGCTGGCATCGAGAGGGATCAGTGCGGTCGGCGTCCCGGCATCGAAGGCGCGATCGCGCTCGGCGAGAAACTGCCGGCGCGGAACCCGCGGCCAGCGAAAGTCGAAGGCGTTCGCCGGATCGTAGTAGCGCGCCTCGGCCGTGTAGTCACGGTCGGGGGAAGACGTTTTCGAGATCGTGGCCATGGCTTTTTCCCGACGCCGACGGGCAGGTGGCCTATCGTCGCGCCGATTGGCCGGCGGGGTCAACCGAGGCGCCCGCCCGGGCGCCGGAGGCGCGCAGCCGCAGGCGTCGCCCGGGATTCAGGTATCCGACGCCTGCGCCTGCACGACCGTCACCGCCGTCACCCGGTATACGTCGTCGGCGCTGCATCCGCGGGAAAGATCGTTGGCGGGCTTTTCGAGTCCCTGCAGGATCGGCCCGATGGCGAGCGCGTTGGCAAACCGCTCCACCAGCTTGTAGCCGATGTTGCCCGACTCGAGATCGGGAAAGACGAGCACGTTGGCGCGCCCGGCGATACGCGAGCTCGGCGCCTTGCGTGNNCCCACATCGAGCTGAACCTCGCCCTCGACGATGATGTCCGGCCGCTGCCGGCGGACAGCCTCGGTTGCGGCGACGACCTTGTCCGCAAGGGCGTGCTTCGCGCTGCCGTGAGTCGAAAAGGACAGCATTGCCACCCGCGGCTCCATCGCCAGCATGGTGCGCGCCGTGTCCGCCGACATGATGGCGATCTGGGCGAGCTCGGAGGCATCGGGGTCCACCACCAATCCACAGTCTGCAAAGATCAGCGCGCCGTTGATCTGGTGATAGGACTCGAGCAGCAGCATGATGAAAAAGCTCGATACCAGACTGTATCCCGCTTTCATGCCGAGCACCTGAATCGCGGCGCGAACGGTATCGGCTGTCGTGTAGTGGGCGCCGGCTACCGAGCCTGCGGCCTCGCCGCGACTGACCATCGTGTTGGCGAAAAAAAGCGGATCGGCGGCGATTTTTCGCGCTTCATCGAGACTGACGCCTTTTTCACTGCGAAGCGCGTGAATGTGCCTGGCGTACTCTTCCAGCTTATCCGAGGCGGCCGGATCCAGAATGGCAAAAGGCGGCGTGGAAAGCCCGTAATCCGCCGCGCGTTCTCGGATGACCCCTTCACGCCCGAGCAGAGTGATACTGGCAATACCCTCCGCAACGACGCGCGCCGCACCTTCTATGACGCGCTCATCCTCACCTTCGGCAAGCACGATGTGGCGCGGGTCAGAGCGCGCTCTTTCGATCAGGGCGTCAAAGGGATTTGTCGTCATGGTGACGAAACCGCAATAGCCAGTCTCAGATGATCTTGTATACGGGATCCCGGCAGGACGCTATCGCGAGCGTCTGAAAATCGCAAACGTCAGATCGTCGGGTTTCGAGGGCTCACCATCAGCCGAGTCCTCCATACGTTCGCCTGCCAGCGCTGCCAGGCGCCGAGCGGCCTTGGGGAGCGGGCCTCTGCGCACGCACTCCACGATCTCGGATATGTGAAGATTATCCGACAGGCCGTCGCTCGCGAGCAGCAGCGTGTCCCTCGCCGCGACCTCGACGGCGGATCCGACCTCGATGCGCATGTCGGTGCTGCCGATGACATTACTGATCATATGCCGCTCCTCGTGGTGCATGGCATCGCTCTCATCGAGAAGCCCGGCCTCGACGGCGTAACCGACCGGCGAGTGCGGAATCGACTGCATCTTCACCTTGCCTCTCTGGCCGGTGAGAAGGACCATCGAATCTCCGACATGGTAATGACGCACGAAACGGCCGTCGTACTCGACCACGGTCAAGGTTGTGGCCGCACCCATCGCCAGTGCGAGCACGTCTTCATTGGCGGCCTCGAAACCATTGAGGATGCCGGTGCGTATCTCTGCCTCTTCGCTGAGCGCCGCCTCGATTGCACCCGCGAGACTCTGGATGGCCAGAAACGATGCCTGTTTCCCCGCCGGTGCACCACCAAGACCATCGGCTACAGCGATAACACCGCTGTCGGTGCCGGTCGGGATGATGCCGATGGAATCTTCGTTGGGCGTATCCTTACCCGGGCATCGCATGGAAAAGAGTGCAACGACGCCCCCCGCAAGGTCGAACGTCGTCTCTTCCAGAAGATCCTGCTCGAAAAACAAGTGCGCACGACTCTGATCCGGCCGATCGTTCAATCCCAACGCAGAGCCTCCAGATGTTGGCGCAGATGATTGACGGTGGGAAAGCGTTTCAGTATCAGAGACCGCTTGAGTCCGAGACAGATGGCCTTTATCTGCCTGGGCTGCTTGGCGTAGTAGCGCACACCGCCGAGGGAGTCGTAGAGAATTCGCACCAGATCGCAGATGTCATCCTGCAAAACAGCTCGCTTCGGGCCCTGCCACTGAAAGAAATCGAGGATTTTCAGCTGAAATTCCAGTCCGTAGCTCTCGACGATGACGTTATCCGAGTGTAGATCGCCGTGATACTCGCGTGCCTGGTGGATGCATTCCATACCCAGAACGAGCGCGTATAGAAGATGAATCGCCTGCGTGGGATGGAGCCGACTGCCGCGCTGGCGCTTCAGGAATGCCGATAGCAGCTCACCCTCCACGTACTCGGAGACGAGAACCGTAATCGGCTGTCGCCGCAGGAGCACGATCTCCTCGGTGTGGTAGTGGATGACGATGGGGCAGGCCCTGAGCTTGTGCAGCTTTCTGGCATAGGCTTTTGCGGTCTTGTTGTGCGGATTGCGCTGGGGGAAGAACAGCTTGGCCGCCCGCTCGATGTGCGTGTTCTTCTCCCGGATCTTGTAGACCTCGCCCTCCCAGCCAACACCGAGACGCGAGACGATTTCGTACTTGCGCGCCAGAACGCGGCCCGGGTGCAGATCGAACGATTCGATGGGCGTTGGCTTCACTCCCGTATTGTAGGCGCAAGCGAAACGCCGCCGACAGGTGGCCGGTGATCGCCGCCGGTTCTCACAGCGAGCGGCGGACCATCCCGCCCCCGGGCAGCCGCGCCGGGAAGTTGTGACTATTCGATGATTCGACTAAAGTCGAACCATGGATCAATCGCAATGCGTGGCGGCGCTCGCCGCCCTCGCCCACGCGCACCGCCTGCGGGTCTTCCGTCTGCTGGTGCGCAACGGCCCCGGGGGGCTCTCGGCCGGTGACATCGCCGCGCATCTGCAGCTCCCCCCTTCGAGCCTGTCGTTTCATCTGGGGCACCTGGAGCGCACCGGGCTCATCCGCGCGCGCCGCGAGCAGCGCCGCATCATTTACGCAGCCGAGCTCGACGCCATGGGAGATCTGCTCTCGTATCTCACCGAGGACTGCTGCGGCGGCCACCCGGAAATCTGCTCGAGCCTGTTGCCGGGGGCGTCGGCGAGCGAGCGTCGCGCCGGCGCAGGCGGCCGCTCCTCGCGCTGACCCGGGCCGGCATGGCGAGCACGCAACGCTTCGACCTTCGCAGGCGGCTCGTCGCCGAGGCGTTGGGCACCGCTGCCCTGCTGGCGGTGGTCATCGGCTCGGGGATCATGGGCGACAGGCTGGATGGCGGGAACGTCGCCCTCGCGCTTCTCGGCAACGCCCTGCCCACGGGGGCGATCCTGGTGGTGCTCATTCTCGCCCTCGGACCGGTCTCGGGCGCGCACTTCAATCCCGCCGTCACCCTCGCCTTCGCCATCCGGCGCGAGATCCCCGCCGGCGAGGCGCTCCTTTACGTGAGCGTGCAGGTGATCGGCGGGCTGGTCGGTGCGCTGGTCGCCCACGCCATGTTCGAGCTGCCGCTTCTTCAGGTCTCGGAGACCTCGAGGGCCGGGGCAGCCCAGTGGTTCTCCGAGTGGGTGGCGACGTTCGGCCTCGTCGGCACCATTCTCGGCACCCTGCGCTTTCGCCCCGAGGCGGTCGCCTACGCCGTGGGGCTTTACATCACCGCCGGGTACTGGTTCACCGCCTCCACCTCCTTCGCGAACCCGGCGGTCACCATCGCACGCAGCTTCACCGACACCTTCTCCGGCATTTTCCCTGCCCACGCGCCCGCGTTCGTGGTCGCGCAGCTGATCGGCGCGCTCGCCGCGACCCTGGTAATCGGCTGGCTGCTGCGGCCCTCGCTGCCGGAGCGCTGCGCCCCGGCGCGGCCGGGCGACGGGGGATGACCGGCCAGGCTGCACGGCAACCGCATCGCCGGCACGCTTTCAGTTGCACATACCGGCCCCGGCCCGGTATCTTCCTGGCGCCGAGTGACTGCTTTTAACAAACGGAGATTTCCATGCTACGTCGATCGTTTCTTATCACGGCCTCCTGCATCGCCCTCGTCTTCACGGCCGCCAGTCAGAGCGCCTGGGCCGCCGCTACCGAAGCCGAGGTCAAGGAGGCGCTCGCCGAGTTCGAGCGGTCCAACCCGAAGATCAAACGCTTCATCGAGTCCGCTCACGGCTACGCCGTCTTTCCCACCGTCGGCAAGGGCGCCATCGGAATCGGTGGAGCGCACGGCAGCGGGCTGGTCTACGAGAAGGGCAAGCTCATCGGCTCGACCACGCTCAGCCAGGTGACCATCGGCTTCCAGCTGGGAGGCCAGGCTTACCGCGAGATCATCTGCTTCCAGCACAAGGAGTCCCTCGACAAGTTCAAGGGCGGAAACTTCGAGTTCGATGCGCAGGCGAGCGGTGTCGCTGTCACGGCCGGCATCTCTTTCGACGCGGCTTATGAGCATGGCGTCGCCATCTTCACCATGGCGAAGGGCGGTCTCATGTACGAGGCCAGCATCGGCGGACAGAAGTTCACCTTCGAGCCCAAGTAAGCACCCGCGCCGATTCGACTCGGCGTCCGGCGGCCCCCGAAAGGGGGCCGTCTCATTTCCGGGCTCGCCAGCCTGCCCGGCATCCGGGCCGGCGCCGCCGAAGGGATCGCCGCGAAGACGGCGCCCGCCCGCCGGCTCCCGCGAGGCTTCCCCGGGCGATGGCAGATGCGCTAGCCTGTCGGCGTTTTCCCTCGAGCGGATGACCCGCCCATGAAATCGGATACGGCGCGGCTGCTGCAGCAGCAGGCCGAGCAGCTCCAGCAGCTCGAGCTCTCCAGTGAACGAGCCGCCGAGCTCGCACCCATCGTCGAGAGCTTCGTCGACGCGGTCGCCGAGAACGCGCCGTTGCTGCCCTTCGATGTCGACGCCACCGCGTTCCACGCGGCACTGCACGCATTCAAAGACGATTGGGATCCGAAATGAGCGAGCCGGCGTTTCGCTCGCTGGTCGAAGCGGCCGAGGCCATCCGCACCGGACGCATCTCTTCGACCGAGCTGACCCGCGCCTGTCTCGATCGCATCGAAGCGATGCAGGGCAAGCTCAACTGTTTCGTGCACGTGCACGCCGAGCAAGCCCTGGCAGCCGCGCGCCTCGCCGACGAGGAGCTCGCCGCCGGTAAGCTGCGCGGGCCACTGCACGGCGTGCCCCTCGCCCACAAGGACTGCTATTACCGCGAGGGCCGTCTGTCCACCTGCGGCAGCCCGCTTCGCGGCCAGCACATCGCCGACTCCACGGCGACCGTGCTCTCCCGGCTCGACGCCGCGGGCGCGCTCGATCTCGGCGGGCTGCACATGTCGGAGTGGGCCTTCGGCCCGACCGGGCACAACGAGCACTTCGGTCCCTGCCGCAATCCCTGGAATCCTGCCCACATCTCGGGCGGCTCGTCGAGCGGCTCGGGCGCGTCGGTGGCGGCGAGACTGGTTTTCGCGGCCCTCGGCTCCGACGTCGGCGGCTCCATCCGGCTGCCGGCAGCGGCGTGCGGCGTGGTCGGCCTGAAACCGACCCTGACCCGGGTGAGCCGCCACGGCGCCATGGCCATGTGCTACTCCCTCGAGCACGTCGGCCCGCTCACGCCCAGCGTGCGCGACTGCGCGCGCATCCTGTCCATCGTCGCCGGCCACGACCCGCGCGATGCCCTCTCCAGCCGGGAGCCCGTGCCCGATTACGAGGGGTTGCTGGACGCCGGGATCCGCGGGATGCGCATCGGGGTACCCGTCAACGGCTTCTACGATCACGTGGACGACGAGGTGGGAGCGCTGCTCGAGCGAAGCCTCGGCGTTTTACGCGATCAGGGAGCGGAGATCGTCGAGGTGCGGGTGCCGGATCTCGATTTGCTGGCACGGCTGGGGAAGCTGGTGATGGCGGTGGAAGGCGCCGCCGTGCATGGCAACCAGATCCGCGAGCGGGGTGACCAGTACAGCGATCAGGTTCGAAAGCGCATAGAGCCGGGATTCCACATTCCGGCCTCCCGTTATCTGGAATCCCTGCACCTTCGCAAGCATTTTCTCGCTGACATCATGCAAGGCGCGTTCGCCGAAGCCGATGTTCTGCACGCACCCGTGCTGTCGACGCCGGTGCCGACGATCGCGGAAACCGACGTCAAGGGTGCCCGGAACATGCCCGAGGTGATCGGATCGATCATCCGCTGCACGCTGCCGGTCAGCTATCTCGGCCTGCCGGCATTGAGCGTACCGTCCGGATTCACGAGCAACGGGCTGCCGAGCGCCTTTCAGCTCATCGGGCGGCCCTTCGCCGAGGCGCGCCTGCTTGCTGTGGGTCATGCGTACCAGCGCGCCACCGACTGGCACGAGCAGATACCGGCGCTAGCGTGAAGGGGGCGCGCTCTCGATGGGAGCCGCCCGTCTCGTCGTCGACGACGAGACCGATCTCGAAAGGAAGATAAATCGGGGCACCCAGGCCCGAACGCGCGCGATCACGATAACCGCATACCCTCAGCCCCTGTCGTCGGACTTCTTGGCGGTGCCAGCCTGCGCGTCTTCGGCCTCGAGCGCGGCAGCGCCCGCTAACGCGAGCGCCGGCGTGGCCGCTTCGACGATGACACGCTTCGGCGCGAAGCGAATCCCGTGCTCCTCGAACGCCTTCTGGATGCGGGTGAAGGCCTCGCGACGCACGAAGAACTGCTGGCCCGGGACTGCCGTGAACTTGCACCGCACGATCAGCGCCGAGTCTTCCATTCGATTGACACCCTGCGATTTCAGAGGCGCCAGCATCAACGGTGCGAGCTCCTCGTCTTTTTCCATTTCCTGGCCGACCTGCTTGATGATCTTTCGCACCTTGTTGATATCGGTCTCAAAAGGCAGGCGCAGCTCGAATTTCATGATGGCCCAGTCGCGGCTGTAGTTGGTGAGATGCCGGATCTCGCCGAAGGGAATCGTGTGTAACGGGCCGTTGTGATGACGAAGCCTCAGCGAACGAACCGAAATACCTTCGACCACGCCTCGCACTTCCCCAATCTCGACGTACTCACCCATGCGAAAGGCATCATCGAGAAGAAAAAAGATACCCGAGACGATGTCGCGCACCAGCGTCTGGGCGCCGAAGCCAATAGCGATACCGACCACGCCGGCTCCGGCAATGAGCGGCCCGATGTTTACTCCGAGCGCGGACAGCACCAGCAGCACACCCATGATAATCAGTGTGATCAGAATGACTTTGCGAAACAGTGGCAGCAGCGTCTGCGCACGACTTTGTCCAGCGCCACCGATTGCACCTGACGCGGCGGCCTCGCCCTCGCCCTCGCCCTCGGGGCCTTCATCCGATCCCATGTGATAGGAGACGGCGGCCTTTACCACGCCCCAGATCGCATAAGCCAGCAACACCGTCACGACGATATCGAAAAAGGCGGTGCCGACCCGCTCGCCGGCTATGCCCTTGACCACAGCCTGCACCTCCACCCCCCAGAAGCTCATCACGACGAGCAGCGCCACGAGTCCGAGCACGATGCGCAGGTTTCTAAGAACGACTGCCTGAATCTCCTGGCTGGCAATCTGCCGAGAGGCCTGCTCCGCGGCGCTCGCGGGTGCCAGAGTAAGCAGCGAAGCTTCCGCCTCTGACCTCCCCGCCTCCTCGCTGCTGGACCCGAACATTCTCGCAATTATCCTGCGCAGAGCGACATCGAGCAGCGGCAGCAGCATCAAGAGAGCAAATGTTTTGGTACCGGGATAACCAGACCGGCCTCCCTCCATGCCGAGTCGCGCGACGCCTAAAACGTAGAGAATTACGATCGCTGCAATGGCGAAAAGGTGCCAGTACGCCGCAAAGGTATTGACGAAGTCGCCCATGCCGGCCTCCTGCTCGTCACTGCCGCCGCGAATGATCGCGGCGTACCGGTCCCGGGCCTGCCAGATCATGACGGCCAACACAATCACGAAAATCGTCACGAGGATGAACCTGACGAGTCCGGTCACGCGAGCGTCGATGGCGAACACGTCCAGTGCTTCGAGCGTGATCATATCCACGACGATAAAGCCTGCGAGAACGAGCAGACGCCATCGCAGCGTGCGCGCGTCGTCGTCATTCAGAGCAACGAGCCTCAGGGCGGGGCTGCGGGGCGCCAGCACGGTGTCGATGGCGATCGCGATGGCCCTCATGATGACCACCAGGCTCAAGACCATGACGAAAAGCGGCTCCGCCCCGTCGTTGTCCCAGGTGGCAAGGAACATGACCGTGAATGCGGCAGCGAAGAACACCAGCAGGGCGAAAAGCCCCACGAGCGCCCGCACAGTCGAGGCGCCGAGGCGCGCGACGAAGGTCTGCGGCGCGGCGTGTGGCGCCGCCGTCCTGCCCATTCCCGTGGCCCGGCGCAGCAGCGCCTCGGCGATCCAGCCGGCGACGAGCATGAGCACGATACCGGCAACGACACCCCACAACGACACGGTCCCCGCGAGCGTGGCCTGGGAGCGGATCTGGCCGGGCATCGTCGAAAGCTCTTCCCATGCGCTCAGAATCTGAGCGAGTCGATCACGCGACCGCTCGAGGGCGTCGTGGAGCTCATCCATGGCATCGACGTCCTCGGTTGCCTCGGCTTCGCTCTCCGCGACTCGCTTGTCGAGCTCCCGGGTCAGCAGCGCGCGCACCTGATCGTCGGAGAGCCTCGACAGCAGGTCGCGGACCTCCTCCTTTGTGAGCTTATCGGGCAGCTCCTCGAGCGTAGTCTGCTGCTCGCTGCCGGACACGCCCGCCAGCGGAAGCGCAGCCGACGCCGTCGCCGTGGTGCCCAGGAGCACTGAAAAGGCCAGGAGACACGCCGCTGCCTCGATACGAATCATCGCCATTACCACCGGCATNNCGCTATTACCACCGGCATTGGTCGGAAAGAGGTGTGAGGTTAGCCTGCCCACGCCCGGCTGTTCAACGCTTCTTCCGTACGGGTGCCCCCTGCATTAGCATGTCGCTGTTTTCGTCACGCTCGAATTCGGAGTGCTGCAGATGGCAAAGACCACTGTCTCGTCGTGGAATGACTTCGACCCCTTGCGCCACGTAATCGTGGGCAGGGCCGACAATACCTGTATCCCCCCGTCGGAGCCCGCCACGGAGGCCAAGATTCCGGAGGACAGCGACATGCGGGGTATGTGGGGTCCGCGCCCCGCCGAGACCGTCGAAAGAGCCAACGAGCAGCTGGAGAATCTCGTCCACATTCTCGAGGGCCGCGGGATTCGTGTCGACCGGCCGAGCCCGCTCGAGTGGAACCAGGCCGTGAGCACGCCGGACTTCGAAACCGGAGCCATGTTCGGCTGCATGCCGCCACGTGATGTGCTGCTGACCGTAGGCAAGGAAATACTGAGCGCACCCATGTCGTTCCGCTGCCGCTACTGGGAGTACCTGGCCTATCACCCGCTGATGCAACGCTACTTCGACGAGGATCCCGAATTCCGCTGGGAACAGGCTCCGCGACCACGCCTTACCGACGACTCCTACAAGCAGGGATATTTCAACGAGATCACCATCGAAGAGCGCCTGCGCAGAACCGCTGCACTCAATTTCGTCACCACCGAGCACGAGCCGCTGTTCGACGCCGCCGACGTGCTGCGCATCGGCCGGGATCTGTTCTGTCAGCACGGCCTCACCACGAACCGCCGCGGCATGGAGTGGCTACAGCGGCACTTTCCCGGGCATCGGGTGCACTCGGTCAATTTTCCGGGCGATCCCTACCCCATTCACATCGACGCGACCTTCGTGACGCTGCGCCCCGGGCTCATCATCAACAATCCTCAGCGACGCCTCCCCGATGAGCAACGCGCCATCTTCGAGGCCAATGATTGGGAAATCATCGATGCTGCCCCTCCTGCGCACAATCAGCCGCCGCCCTTGTGCTACTCGAGCGTGTGGTTGTCGATGAATTGCCTCATCCTGGATCACGACACGGTTTGCGTGGAAGCGAGCGAGCACCACCAGATGGAACAGCTCGACANNTCGACAAGCTCGGCATGGAAGTCATCCCGGTGCCGTTTCGCGATGCCTATCCCTTCGGCGGCGGTCTGCACTGCGCCACCGGAGATGTGTATCGCGAGGGAAGCTGCGACGATTACTTTCCAAAGCAAGTGCCCGGCACACGGATTCGGCCGATTGAATGAGAAGACATGCCGACAAATCCTCCGTCTGATACGGAACCGTCCGAGATTCCGGAGGAACCCCTCTCCAGACGACAAGCTGCGATCGTCTATGCCGACGTCGCAAACTACAGCGGTCTTTGCGCCATAGACGAGGACGCCACACACCGCCAGCTCGAGCAATGTCTGGACATATTTACCNNGCACGGCGGCAGCGTCCACCACTATGCCGGCGATGCCATTCTCGCCACGTTCGAATCCGCCGCAGAGGCGGTCGCGTGTACCGTAGCGGTACAGAAGCGCATGCTTCAAATCAACGAGCCGATAGCCGCGTCCCGACGCGTCGAGTTTCGTATCGGCATCAACGAGGGCATCGTCATACCGAGCCGAGGCGATGTCTACGGTGAGGACGTCAACATTGCTGCGAGGCTGGAAACCCTGTGCACGCCCGGGGGCATCTGCGTATCGGAGCGGGTCAGGCAGGCGCTCGACGACAAGGCCCGCGACGTGCGCGTCACCTATCTGGGCGAAAGACGCCTGAAGAATCTGCCACGGCGTGTCGCGGCGTATTTACTCGAAGTCGGCAACGCATCGGAGCCGTCAGCGAGGCGATTCCGCTCGCACGACGGTACGTGGCTGCAACTACCCGAGCAACCCTCGCTCGCGGTAATACCGTTCAAATGCCTGGACGACGACACGGCCGTCGCGCAGTTTGCCGACGGCCTGACCATGGAGATCATGACGGAGCTGATAAAGCTTTCGGGTCTTTTCCTCGCGAGCGATTTTTCCACTTTGCGCTACCGCAAAGATGACCCGAGTCCACAGGCGGTGTCGAGAGAGTTGGGAGTGCGTTATTTGCTCGAGGGAACAGTCCGGCGCTCGAACGAGCGCCTTCGGGTTCACGCCCAGCTCACCGATGCGATGAATGGAAGCAAGATCTGGGCGGAACGCTACGACGACACCCTCGACGACATTTTCAGAATCCAGGATGAGATCACGGATGCGATTATCTCTGCTCTCGATGTTAAGCTGGTCTCCGGCAGGCGCTCTCACGTCACACGTCAGTCATTGAGAAACCGCGAGGCGCTGCAGCACTATTATAACGGCTGGTCGCATCTCATCACGGGAACCCGCGAAGATCTCATTCTCGCCCAGCGGGAATTCGAGACGGCCGCGGATCTCGAGCCGGATTCACCGCTACCGCTGGCCATGGCGTCGTGGACATACTGGTGGCAGGGATTTCGCGCTCTGACCACTGATTCCAGGAACGCGCTCGAACGCGCCGAGCACTTCGCCCGACGCGCACAATCGTTGGAAGACCCGAACGGATTCGCGAGCATGGTCATGGCGCACGTGCATCTGTTGCGCAACGAGCACGACGAGGCGCTCGAGGCGGCCCTGCGCGCTCTCAATCTACGACCGAGCTGTGACGTGAGCGCCGCGGCTGTTGCAAACGTGCTCAACTACGTGGATCGATCCGAGGAGGCGATTCAGTATGCCGAGCGGGCGCTGCGTCTCACCCCCATCGCACCGACAATCTACCCAGCAATTCTCGCCAGCTCCTACTACGGCGCCGGACATCTGGAGGAAGCGATCGCCGCCGCGCACGTGATCATCGAGCACAACCGGGACGCACTCGACGCATGGCTGGTGCTTGCTGCGGCGGAAAGCGCCATCGGCAACCACGCTGCTGCGCGCGCAGCCATCGACGAGGTGCTGCGGATAAAGCCCGATCTCACCCTCGAGGCGTACCTCGAGACCCAGCCTTATGCAGAGAAGAAGCGTCTCGAGGAGCTGGCTGCCCGTTTGCGCCAGGCCGGTCTGCATTGACGACCGCCTCGGTCGGCGTAGCAGCGATCGCAGGCTGAACAGGCGGCCCTGGCCGAGTGCGGTGATGTACACTAGCGCCGGTTTGAAGCAGAAACACGGCAGAGGATTCATCTTTGAAGCGACAGACTGAGCGATTCTGGCCCTACGCCGTGCTGGCCTGCCTGGTCGCCGGGCTGCTGATCCCCTCGATCGCCCCCGCTCAGACCGGCGCCGCCGACTCCAAGCCGGCGCCGGCTGCCGCCTCCAGGGATCCGGCAGCCGCCAGGCAGCAGGTTGAGCAGGACACCACGCTCACAGCCGACATCAAGGCGAAAGTGCTCGAGCTCATCGAACAGGCCGAAACGGCGGCCTCGCAGGCCGAAAAGCTCAGGTCGGAAAACGACCTGCTTCAAAAGCGCATCGATTCGGCGCCGTCGAGAATTGTCGAGCTCCGCCAGCAGCTCGACAATCCCCCCGCGCCGGAGCCCTTACCGAGCGGCGCGAGCATCGAGACGCTGCAATCCCTTATCAGCCAGAAGCGCGCCGAGTTTCTTGCCGCCCGCGACGCGGCCGATCGATACCAGGCCGAGAAGGCAGAGCTCGTTCGGGCGGCGAGCACGCTGCTGGCGGACTACGTCGAGCGCGAACGCAGCGTGCAGCGGCTGAACGAGCAGCTCAACGCGGCACCTGCTCCAGGCGAGGCTCCGATTCTTCAGCAGGCCCGACGGGGTTTCCTGACCGCGCGCAAGGCGCTTGAAGAATCCACGCTCGAAGCGCACCGGCTTCGCACCTTCAACCATGACCTGCTGGTAGAGCTGATCACACGTGAGCTCGATGTGGCGCTCGCCAGAGCGTCTGCGCTCGAAGCCCAGGTGAAGGAGCTCGATCAGCTGCTACAGAGGGAGCGCGAGGATGTGGCGCGGGTGGACCGCCTGGAAGCAACCGCGACCCTTGCGACAACCGCCGAGCTTCCCGAAGCGATTGCGAAAATCGCCGGCAAGAACGCAGAGCTCAAAGCAGACATCGAGAGCGCCATTGAACGGGAAAACACACTGAACGAATCGTTGCGCAGCGCCGCCCAATTGTTGCGCGAGCTCAATGACAGCTTCTCTACGATTCGCGAAAGAGTTTCGACCTACGGCGCCTCGCAAGCCATCGGCCGGCTCCTTCAACGGCGGCTCAATCTGCTGCCTTCGACACTGGAGTACCGGCAGCGCGCCCGGCAACGGCAAGGAGAGATATCCGACGTCATCAACAGGCGCATCGATATTGAAGATGAACGCCGGACGCTCTCCGACGTCGACACCGGAGTCGATTCGCTCATGGCATCAATTCCGCCCGAGGAAGTCGAATCGAAATCGCAAGAGCTCCGAGAGCGGGCCATGGAGCTTTTGCGATCCAAGCGCGACACCCTGACAGATCTCCATGACGCTTACAACCGCTACATGACACGGCTCGTTGCCCTCGATACGGCAGAGAAGGAGATCGCTCAGACCGTGGCCGAAATGAGCAGCTTCATTCGCAAGCAGCTCCTTTGGATTCCCACACTGCCCCCGCTTTCACCCAAGGACCTGACTGCGACACCCACGGGGCTCCTCTGGCTTATTTCTCCCGTCAACTGGCTTGATGCCATCAAGGAGGCGTTTGCATCGTTTGTCGCTACGCCTTTCGTGTCCTCGCTCTTTCTCCTCGCAGTCATCGCTGTTTTCGTGGTGAGACGGCAGGCCAAGCGTGAGCTACCGGCTCTCGCCGAGCGAACCCGCCGCATTCGCACGGAATCCTTTACGCTCACGCTGAAGGCACTCGCTTATACGCTGGTGGCGGCGCTCAGCCTGCCCATATCCCTGGCGTTCTTCTCCAGGCTGCTTGCCGCTGAGCCGACGCCCGATGAGGCGCACTTCAGCCTGGCAGTCGCCGATGCGATGTGGGAGATAATGATCTTCGCCTATGTCTTGGGTCTGCTTCGCTGGCTTACCAGGTCTTCCGGACTCGGGCCGCGCCATTTTCGCTGGGCGCCCGATGTGTGCAGGCGACTGCACGTCGGACTCCTGTGGCTGCCATGGGTGGTGCTTCCCCTGGTTTTCACCACGAGCGTCGCGATGCAGAGCCTTCGCCTCGAGCACATCGTGGGAGTCGGCCGGCCTGCACTGATTACAGCCCTTGTTGCGATCGTGGTTTTTCTCTGGCGATCGTTCGGTCGCTCCGGGCCTTTTGGAAAGTACCTGCAGGATCACGAAGACGACTGGCAGGCCAGGTTGTGGTTCCTGTGGTTCCCACTCATCCTCGGCATTCCGCTTGCGCTTTGTGTCATGTCCGGCCTCGGCTACCAGGAAGCCGCACGCACGCTCGGCTATTTGATTTTCGGCGAAACCATGTGCTTGCTCATCGGCCTTCGTCTGCTGAACGACATTCTCATTCGCTGGTTCAACGTGACCGAGCGTCAATCGCGTCTCGCTGCCGCCCTGCGCCAGCGCGAGGAGGCGCGCGCGGAGCGTGGGCAGGAGGAACCGGAAGGCATCAGCGGCTTCGAGATCGAAGTTCCCGAGGTCGACTACCACGAGCTCGGCGAGCAGGCCCGCACCGTGATTCGTGTGGGTGTCTTCCTCGGCCTCATCCTGAGCATCGGGACCATATGGAGCGATCTCGTTCCCACGCTCGGCCTCCTGGAGCGCGTCAACCTCCCCTTCTCCAAGCTGGCTCTGGTTGACGGGGTCGAGCGGCAGCTTCCGGTCAACCTCGCTGATCTCATCGTCGGGCTGCTCATTCTCGCAGGCACGCTGTTTGCTGCAAAAAATCTATCAGGTCTTCTCGAGTTCACGTTCCTGAGGCGATTGCGTCTGGATACCGGC
>JABAOD010001359.1_pt2 | contig 20359 bp, 18 predicted proteins | sample 7062151 | NCBI WGS metagenome assembly JABAOD01 (sample SAMN14538626, study PRJNA623070) | marine sediment metagenome | biome: marine biome [ENVO:00000428]; feature: marine pelagic biome [ENVO:01000023]; material: deep marine sediment [ENVO:00002113] | place: India: Gulf of Khambhat ... | reverse complement strand
TCGCCGATCGAGGCGGCGCGGAAGAAGACCCAGGCGATGGCGATCAGGTGGAAGGTCAGCAGCACGCGCAGAACGCGCAGCGGCATGCTCGCGGCAAGCCGCGGCAGGCGGGCCCCGAGCCGCCGCCAGAGCGGACCCGTGGCAACGCCGGCCCACTGGTAGAGACCGTTCAGCGCGCCCCAGATCAGGAACGTCCAGCCGACGCCGTAACCGAGCCCGGCGTGCCACAGACCGCTGACCACGAAAACCGTCATCAGGTTGACATAAAGGCGCAGCGGCCCGGCCCGGCCGCCGCCCAGCGGGACATAGAGATAGTCGCGGAACCAGCTTCCGAGCGAAATGTGCCAGCGCCGGCCCCAGAACTCGGCGGTGCTGGCGGCCAGATAGGGCCGGCGGAAATTCTCCATCAGCGATATGCCGAACAGCAGCGAGNNTAGATCTGGAAGGCGAAGAAATAGACGCTGAGCAGCAGGTCGACGGGCGTCGCATAGGCCACAATGGCAAAACTGCGGTCGACCAGCGGTGCGAGGTTGTCGGCGATGACCAGCTTCTTGAACAGCCCCCAGCCGATCAGCTGCAGCCCGGCCACCATCTGCTCCGGCGTCGCCCGCAGCCGGCCGCCGAGCTGCGGCAGGAACGTCGTGGCGCGCTCGATCGGCCCGGCGAAGATTTTCGGAAACCAGGCCACGTAGAGTGCCACGTTCCCGGCATGGCGTTCCGGCGCCAGGCGCCCGGCGTAAGCATCCACCAGGTAGCTGACCGCGCAGAAGGCATAGAACGAGTACCCGACCGGCGTGGTCAGTCCGAGCCGCGGCAGCGCCCGGGCAATGTCGGCGACCTGCGCAAGCTCGCCGACCAGGAAGTCGTAGAACTTGAATGCGACCATGAGGCCGAGCACGACGGCAAGGCCAGCCACCAGCAGTGTTATCCGCAGGCCCCGGCTGCGGGCGAGCGCGATGCCCCGGCCGCAGCCGTAAACGACGGCGGTGACGATACCGAGATACAGCAGGTTGACCGGCTCCCAGGCTGCGTAGAACACGTAGCTCGCCAGCACCAGCCACGCCCAGCGCCAGCGCGCCGGCAAGGCCACGTTCGCGGCCAGCACCAGCGGCAGGAACACGAAGAAGGCAAAGGACGTGAACAGCATCGGTTCGCGCCCTCAGCAGACCGCGCCGGCTCGATGGAGCCGGCCTAGTAGGACGCGCCGCCGGCCCGCAGATCCTCGGGCACGAGATCGACCGGGATCGCTCCGTTGAGCACGAGGTAGCGCGCCAGGGCGCGGCGCTGGGCCGGCGTCAATTCGATCTCCACGTGGCTCGGCTTGTTCATCGTGCCGAGCCAGGCATCTTCGGTCTTGTCCTGGGTCACGACCACCGTGATGATGTGGCAGAACTGGCAGTTCTGCAGGGCGAGGTCGCGCCCGTCCGGCGGCAGGACCTTGTTCCAGTTCGCCCTTGCCGGGTCCGCGGGCACCGATTTCGCCGGCAGCGGCATATTGGACGCCAGATACTCGGCCAGTGTCACCAGCTCGTGCTCGCTAAAGTCGGCAACCGCGGGCAGCACCTCTGTGCGCCCGCGCAAGTACGCCAGCCACTCGTCGCCGCTGCGCGCGCCGGACAACAGGGCCCGGATCTCCTCGCCCGGCGGTTTGCTCTCGACCAGCTGGATCAACAGCGTCTTGCCGCCAGGCGGGATGAACGCGAATACGTCCTCGGTCTGCGCCCGGGACCATCCGACAGACGACACGGCAACTGCGAGAACTGTGACGAACGGGACCAAACGGTTGATCGTCATGGCATGCCTTCCTCTTCTGCGCGCCCGGCCGCTGAGGCTCCGCGCTAGAACCGCAGATCTTCCGGGACGTCGTCGATCTTCATCGGCATGTTGACGGCCGAATACCGGGCGAATGTCTCGCGTTCGACCGGGCTCATCTTGATCTCGCGGTGGAACGGCGATTCGAACATGCCGCGCCAGCCTTGCACGTCGCGGTCCTGCGTCAGATGGCTGGCGAACAGCGAGTGGCAGAACTGGCAATGGTTCCAGGCGAGTTCGCGCCCGTCGGCCGGCAAAGCGAGGCCCGGGTTGCCCTTCCGTTCGGCCGCTTCGAGCTCGGCGACCGGCACCGGCATGTTGACCGCCAGATAGTCGACCAGGGTGCGCCGCTCCCGCTCGCTCATCGGGCCTTCCTGTGCAACGAGAAACTGTAACCACTGCTGCTCGTCGCGTTTCGCCGTAGCGATCCCGCGCAGCGCCGCGGCATCCGGAGGCTGCCCCAGCATTTCCAGCAACAGCGTCTTGCCACCCTTCGGCATGAAATCGTAAGTCTCCTGGCCGGACGCCGGCGCCGCGCCCGCAAGCCCGGTGCACAAAAGTGTCAGGATGAATGTGGGCAGTCTCATCACGGCTCGTCCACGCGCCCGGCCCGGTCCTTCAGCGAGAACACAGCCACGCGCAACTCGCGCCGTGCCTTCTCGGGCGGAAATCCCTCGCCGCGCAACAGGTCGATCAGCATCACCGTCGAGTCATCGAAGAACTGCTCGCTGCAGGTCGCGCAGACCACGGCCGGAACGTCCTCGACCACCACCAGGCGATCACCGTGCCAGAACGCCGACCGCACTTCATCTTCCCGCAGGTCGGTGCCCCCGCACTGCTCGCAGGCCGGTCTCGTCTGCTGCTCATCCTGGTCCATCGTCGGCACCGCTCCATAGCTCGGTCATGGTTCGATGATTGCTGCCGAAGCCCGGCGTCACGGTGCGTCGAGAGCGAGCCGGAGCCCGCCCTCGAGCGCCCGTGCGCCTGCCTGCGGCCCCCTCAGCCCAAAAGCTTCTTCGCGGCTCCCATGATGTGCTCCGCGTTGGGCCTCATCCACACGAACATCTCGGGAGAGGCCGGCGGCGGCGCGTCGGGGAAGGCGATGCGTTTGTAACGCGCGCCGTCCACGTTCTCGGCCACCCGTGCGATGACCTCTGCGCCCGGACACAGCGTGTAGTACGACTGGTCGACGGTCAGCAGCCGCTTGGTCTTCTGCACCGACTTGACCAGGGTCTCGGTGTCCATGGGTTTGAGCGAGCGCAGGTCGATCGCCTCGACTCCGACACCGCCTTCCTGCAGACGCTGCGTTGCCTTGAGAACCTCCGGCATGCTGGCGCCGGACCCGACGATGGTCAGGTCGCTGCCGGTCGTCCGGACAGCGGCCTTGTCCAGCGGCGTTTCGTACTGCTCGTCGGGCACGTCCTCGACCATGTCGCGAAGCCCGGCAGGATAAAGATAGACCACCGGGTTCGGGTCGCGGATCGCCGAGACCATCATGCCCTTGGCGTCGGTCGGCGTCGACGGAATCACCGTCTTCACACCGGGAATGTGGGCGTAGTAGCTGTCGATCTCGTAGTCCGAGTGCTGACCCGCGAAGCCCGGGGTCTGCCCGGTCATCTCGAGGATGAACACCACCGGCATCGAGGCCTTGCCGCCGGTCATGTGGCGGAGCTTGCCGGCATGGTTCTGGATCATCTGGAAGCACATGCCGTTGCCCTGATAGGGGATGTACGTCACCGCCGTCACCCCCGCGAGGCCCGCGCCCAGGGTCGCCCCGGCCATCCACATCTCGTCGATGCCCGTGTTGTTGACCCGGACTCGCCCGAACTCCTTCTCGAGGTTGATCACCGGCTTGCCCGGGTTGGACGCCACCGGTGGAGTCAGCTCGAACAGCCAGACCATGTCCTTGCGCTGTCGCATTTCGTACTGCACAGCCTCGAGGACGGAATACATCCAACTCTTGCGTNNTGCTCCGTCCGGAGGGGGCGCCCGCGGGGCGCCGGGCCGTCCGGGCGGATCGCCGTCACGGCGGCTAACCGAACTGGGTGGCGCGCACGCTGCCCGTCACGAAGACGTTCTTGACACCGTCTTCCGGCTTGCACAGCGGCTGCTTGTCGGCCCATTCGAAGGCCTCCTTGACCTCCTTCCTGACCGCGGTCTCGATCGCCTCGGCCTGGCCCTGATCCACGGTGCCCCAGTTGATCAGGGTCTTGCGGAAGATGTCGACCGGGTCCCGGGCCAGCCAGGCGCGCACCTCGCGTTCCGGACGGAACGAGGTGATCGCCAGCGGGTCGTAGCCGAAGGCGCCGAGCACGCCGGGCTTGGCGCCGGGCGCACCCCAGTGGTTGTAGTAGCGATAGGTCTTCGCCTCGATCAGCGTCGGCCCCTCCCCGGCGCGGGCACGCTCGACCGCCTCGCGGGCGACGTTATAGACCTGCAGCACGTCCTGTCCGTCCACGACGACGCCCGGGATCCGATAGGTCCTGGCCGCATCGGCGATGTCCTTCAACGGGCAGGAATACGAATAGTGGGCGTACTGGTGGTACAGGTTGTTCTCCAGCACATAGACGAACGGCAACTTGAGCAGGGACGCGTTGTTCAGCGCGCCATGGAAGGCCGGCGTCGCATAGGTCCCGTCACCGCCGAACACGACGGACACCTGCTTGCTGCCGCGCGCGCGGATGCCGAACGCCGAGCCGGCAGCCATCACGAGTCCGGGGCCGATCATGCCGTCGGCGCCCATGAAGCCGACCGACGGATCACAGAGATGCATCTCCGCCGCATATCCGCCGTTGAGACCGGTCGCGCGGAAGTCGTTCTCCGCGCACATCTTCTTCAGGTCCACGCCCTTGGCGAGGGCGTGGCCGGTCGGCCGGTGCGTGCTGTACGCCAGGTCGATCTCTTCGAAGGGCCCCGTGTTGCGCAGGGCGGCGCAGACACCGGTGGCGACGGCCTCCTGGCCGGCATAGAAGTGGTTGTAGCCGCGGTAGCCCGGCTCGGTGAGCATCTTGTCCACCATGGTCCGCTCGTGCCACCGGATGCGCAGCATGGTGGTAAACATCTCCTTCAGCTTGTCGTCCGAAAGATCCTTCGCCCAGAAACCGATTTCCCCGTTCGCCCAGGAAAACTGGCTGCTCAGCGAGACCGCCGCGCCCGCACCGGCGACGGCTTTCAGGAACGTTCGTCTGCTTGCTGTTGGAGTCGACTGAGCGTCCCGCGAGTTCCGCGAGACTTCGGATTCGTAAGCCATTGCAGTCCCTCCAGGTGAATTGGCGGCGAGGCCGCGTACAGAGACCAAAGGCGTCTGTAATGGAAAGGTTTTGTTTACCATGATTTGAGGTGTAAATCGTTGATGTGGATCAAACAGGCCGTGCCGCGGCCCCCTTGACCGAGGCGGCGGGGCGGGGCAAACCATCGCCGGTTCCGCAACACATGGAGCACCCCCATGGCCGGCGCGCTCGACGGCGTTCGCATTTTCGATTTGACCCGCATCCTGGCGGGTCCGAGCTGCACCCAGGTGCTGGGCGATCTCGGCGCCGACGTGATCAAGATCGAGCGGCCGGGCCGCGGCGACGATACCCGCAAATGGGGCCCGCCCTACGTGACGGATGCGGCCGGCAACGAGACCACAGAGAGCGCCTATTTCCTTTCGGCGAACCGCAACAAGCGCTCGGTCGCCATCGACATCGCCAGGCCGCAAGGCCAGGCGCTGGCGCGGCGCCTGATCGCCCAGTGCGATATCCTCGTGGAGAACTTCAAGACCGGGGACCTTGGCCGCTACGGCCTGTCGTGGGACGACCTCAAGGACGACTTTCCGGGCCTGGTCTACTGCTCGATCACCGGCTTCGGCCAGACCGGTCCCTACGCGCCGTACGCCGGCTACGACTACCTGGCCCAGGCCATGGGCGGCATCATGAGCCTGACCGGCGAGCCGGAGGGCGAGCCGATGAAGGTCGGCGTCGGCATCGCCGACCTGATGTGCGGCATGTATGCGGCGACGGCGATGCTGGCGGCGCTGCGGCACCGCGACCGCACCGGAGACGGCCAGCAGATCGACATGGCGCTGCTCGACACCCAGGTCGCCTGGCTGGTCTACGAGGCCGAGAACTATCTGGTCTCGGGCCGCCCCCCGCCGCGCCGCGGCAACGGCCATCCCAACATCGTGCCTTACCAGGTGTTCGAGACTGCCGACGGCCACATGGTGCTGGCCTGCGGTAACGACCGCCAGTTTCGGGAATTCTGCGATCTCTCCGACGCCGCGCATCTTTACCGGGACCCGCGTTTCGCCACCAATGACGGGCGCTGCCGGAACCGGGAGGCACTGATCCCGCTTGTTGCCGACCTGATCCGCGCGCGCCCCATGTCCGAGTGGCTGGACGGTCTGCGGGCCCGTCAGGTGCCGTGCTCGCCGGTCAACACGGTTGATCAGGTGTTCGCCGATCCGCAGGTCAGGGCCCGCGGCATGCAGATCGAGATGCCCCACCCGCTGGCTGGCGCGGGCACGGTGCCGCTGGTCGGCAGCCCGGTCCGGATGTCGGCGACGCCGCCGCACTACCGGCATGCCCCGCCGACCCTGGGCCAGCACACCGAAGAGGTGCTGCGCGAGCTGCTCGGCGTGGACGCGTCCGAGGTCGCGCGCCTGCGCGCCGAGGGCGTCATCTGAGCCCAGCAACTGCTTGTCGCCGCGTGCCGGCGCAAATATAGTGCCGGCTCATGAACACCACCGCCGACTCGACGCTCCGCTTTCCGCACCGGCATTTATTGGGGATTGAGGGGCTTTCGGCGGACGCGATCACCATGGTGCTCGACCTCGCCGACTCCTACGTCGAGCAGAGCCGCAAGCCCGACAAGAAGCTCTCGCTGCTGCGCGGCCGCACCGTGATCAACCTGTTCTTCGAGAGCTCGACCCGCACCCGCACCTCGTTCGAGCTGGCCGGCAAGCGGCTCGGCGCCGACGTCATCAACATGTCGGTCGCGACCAGCGCCATCAAGAAGGGCGAGACCCTGATCGACACGGCGATGACGCTGAACGCCATGCACCCCGACGTGCTGGTGGTCCGCCACAGCGACTCGGGCGCGGTCAAGCTGTTGTCCGAGAAGGTCAACTGCGCGGTCATGAACGCCGGCGACGGCAGCCACGAGCACCCGACCCAGGCGCTGCTGGACGCGCTGACGATCCGCCGCCGCAAGCGCCGCCTGCAGGGATTGACGGTCGCAATCTGCGGCGACGTGCTGCACAGCCGGGTGGCGCGCTCCAACATCCTGCTGCTGCACACGATGGGCGCGCGGGTCCGCGTGATCGGCCCGCCGACGCTGCTGCCGTCGGCGATCGAGCGCTTCGGCGTCGAGGTGTTCCACGACATGCGCGCGGGCCTCGAGGACTGCGACATCGTGATGATGCTGCGCCTGCAGACCGAGCGCATGCAGGGCCGCTTCGTGCCCTCGGTGCGCGAGTATTTCCACTTCTTCGGGCTCGACCGCGAAAAGCTCTCCTTTGCGAGGTCGGACGCGCTGGTCATGCATCCCGGGCCGATGAACCGCGGCGTCGAGATCGACTCGGAGCTCGCCGACGACATCGACCGCTCGGTCATACGCGAGCAGGTGGAGATGGGGGTCGCCGTGCGCATGGCCTGCATCGACCTCTTGACCCGCGACCTGCTCGGCAACGCGCCATGAGCAAATACCGCAGCGCCTACATCAACGCCCGCCTCGTCGACCCGGCGAGTGGCCTCGACGCGCCCGGTGGCCTGCTCGCGGAGGACGGCAGGATCGCCGATTTCGGTGCCGGGCTGTTCGCCGACGGGACGCCGCAGGATGCCGAGATCATCGACTGCGGCGGCCATGTACTGGCACCCGGCCTGGTCGACATGCGGGTGCAGCTGCGCGATCCCGGCCAAGAGCATATGGAGGACATCGAGAGCGCGGGCCACGCCGCGGGCGCCGGCGGGGTGACGACCATCGTCTGCCTGCCCAATACGGATCCGGTGATCGACAACGTTGCGGTGCTGGAATTCGTCGCCCGCAGGGCGCGCGAGGTCAAGCTTGCCAAGATTCATTGCTACGCGGCAATCACCCGCGGTTTCGAGGGCCGCGAACTGACCGAGATGGGCCTGTTGGGCGAGGCCGGCGCGGTCGCTTTCACCGATGGCGAAGTCGCTCTGACCGATGCCAAGACGCTGCAGCGGGCCCTGAGTTACGCGTCGACCTTCGGGCACCTGATCGTGCAGCATCCGGAGGAGCCATCGCTGGCGGCCGGCGGCCAGATGAATTCCGGCGAAATCGCCAGCCGACTCGGCCTTTCCGGCATCCCGCCGGTGGCCGAGGTGATGATGATCGAGCGCGACCTGCGCCTCGTCGCACAGACCGGAGGGCGCTATCACGCGGCGCACGTGTCGACCGCCGCCGCCGTCGAGGCGATCCGCGAAGCGAAACGGCGCGGGCTGGACGTGACCTGCGATACCGCGCCGCATTACTTCGCGCTCAACGAGATCGCGGTCGGCGACTACCGCACCTTCGCCAAGGTGCGCCCGCCGCTGCGCGCCGAGGCGGACCGCGCGGCGATCGTCGAGGGGCTGAAGGACGGCACCATCGATGCCATCGCCAGCGACCATTCGCCGTACGACCAGGATTCGAAGCGCCTGCCGTTCGCGCAGGCCGCGTTCGGCATCATCGGTCTGGAGACGCTGCTGCCGCTGACGCTGGAGCTCTACCACAACAAGCTCCTCTCGCTGCCCCAAGCGCTCGCGCTGCTGACCTGCAAGCCGGCGGAACGGCTGGGGCTGGGCGCCGGCCGGCTGGCGAAGGGCGCACCGGCGGACCTTGTCGTCATCGACACCGACCGGCCCTGGAAGGTCGACGAGGCCGGCTTCCGCAGCAAGTCCAAGAACTCGCCCTTCGACGGACGGCCGGTGCAGGGCCATGCCGTACGAACCGTGGTCGACGGGCGGGCGATCTTCGGTGCCGAAAAGCGCGGGGGCCGCTAGATGCCCGATCCGGCGAGCTGGAGCATCGGACTTGGCGGCGCGGCCGGCGTGGTGGCGCTCTGCTACCTGATCGGCTCGATCCCGTTTGGTCTCCTGCTCACGCGGCTCGCCGGGCTGGGCGACATCCGCAAGATCGGCTCCGGCAACATCGGCGCGACCAACGTGCTGCGCACCGGCAAGAAGGGGCTGGCCGCGGCGACCCTGGCCCTCGACGCCGGCAAGGGCGCGGCGGGGGCGCTCGCCGGCGGCCTGTTCGCGCCGGAAGGCGCGCTGATCGGCGCGGTGGCGGCGGTCGCCGGGCACATGTTCCCGATCTGGCTCGGGTTTCGGGGCGGCAAGGGCGTCGCCACCGGCTTCGGCGCGCTCGCCGCGCTCGCCTGGCCGTCGGCGCTGATCGCCGTCGCCTTCTGGCTGGCGGTCGCGCTGACGTTCCGAATCTCGTCGCTGTCGGCGTTGGTGACCACCCTCCTGGCGCCGCTGCATGTTTGGTACTTCGCCGATTTCTGGACCGCCCTCGCCGTGGCCATCGTCTGCGCCCTGATCTGGATCCGCCATCGCCAGAACATCGCCCGGCTGCTGAAGGGGCAGGAACCAAGGATCGACCGAAAATCATAAGGTGTCGCGGGGCTGGTCACGCCACAGATAACCCGCTAAAGTGGCAGCATGACTGTCTTTGCTACCAAAGGGATGCACCGCGCGTGGACCGCACCGCATTTTCCAGCGAGCCCGCCGAAGCCGCGGATCGCCTCGCGCAGCTGCGGCTGATCCGCAGCGAAAACGTCGGGCCGATCACCTTTCGCGAGCTGATCAAGTATTTCGCGTCGGCCGCGGAGGCGCTCGAGGCCCTGCCCTCACTGGCGGCCCGTGGCGGCCAGCGCAGGATCGGGATCTGCCCGAAGTCCCAGGCCGAGGAGGAGCTCGCGGCAGCGGAAGCCTGCGGCGCGCGTCACCTGTTCATGGGCGAGCCGGACTACCCCAACGCCCTGGCCGCAGTCGAGGATGCGCCACCAGTGCTGCTGGTCATCGGTCGCCGCGACTTTTTGAACCGCCCGTCCGTCGCCATCGTCGGCGCGCGCAACGCCTCGACCAACGGTCGGCGGTTGGCGCGTGACATCGCGGCCGGCGTCGCCGCGGGCGGACTCGTCGTCGCCTCCGGCATGGCGCGCGGCATCGATACCGCCGCGCATGAGGGCGCGCTGGACGGCGGCACCATCGCCGTGCTGGCCGGCGGGCCGGACGTCGTCTATCCGGAGGAGAACCAGGCCCTTTACGACGCGATCTGTGCGCGCGGCGCAGTCCTCGCCGAAGCGCCGCCGGGGCTTGTCCCCCAGGCGCGCCACTTTCCCCAACGCAACCGGATCATCTCGGGCCTGGCGCTCGGCGTCGTCGTGGTCGAGGCCGCCGTGCGCTCCGGCTCGCTGATCACCGCGCGGCTGGCCAACGAGCAGGGCCGGGAGGTCATGGCCGTGCCCGGCTCGCCGCTCGACCCGCGCTGTCGCGGCGCCAACGACCTGATCCGCAAGGGAGCGACGATGGTCGAGAGTGCCGAGGACGTCCTGTCCGTCCTCCAGGCGATGCGGGGCGACGGGCTGAGTCAGCCCGGTCCACGGGAAACGGCCGCCGTGAACCTGCGGCCGGATATCCCGGCTTCGGACGATGCGCACGCGCGGATCCTCGACGCGCTGGGCCCGTCGCCGGCCGCGGTCGATTCGATCATCCGCGACCTCAACCTGCCCCCACAGGTGGTGCTGACCATACTCCTCGAGCTCGAGCTTGCCGGCCGCCTGGAACGTCACCCCGGCAACATGGTGGCGTTGCTCGGCGATGGCGGATGATCCGCCATTGTCCGAAGGCAAAGGTTTTCACCGTGATTTAACGAAGACTTGCGATAATTGGCGGTGGATCGGACGGCAGGCGAGCGATGACCCAGGAATACGTTTCGCAGTTTCACAATGAGGGCTATGCCGTCATTCGCGGCGTCTTCAACGCGGCCGAGGTCGCAGAGCTGGCCCAGGCGTTCGATCGGATCCACGCAAGGGCCATGGCGTTGGGCCGCAGCTGGCGCGACCGCAACATCTTCTTCCGCATGGCCGAAGACAAGGCGCTGGGGCCGATCCTCCGCTATGCGCAATGGGTCGCCTGGATCGACGGGACGCTGGAAAGCATTCGGCGCGACCCGCGGATCCTTGCGATCCTGGAGCCGCTGGTCGGTCGCGATTTAAAGCAGATCATCAACCAGCTGCACTGGAAGCCGCCCGGTGCCGTCATGGCGGATTTCGGGTTCCACCAGGATTCACGCTCGCGCCAGCCGCGCGATGCCTATCGCAACCTCGCCAATTCGTATGTGCAGACCGGCATCGCCGTCGATCCCCATACCGCGGAAAACGGCGCTATGGTGCTGTGTCCCGGCAGCCATCGCCTCGGCGAGCTGCCGTTCGATCCCGCCGTGCACGCGATGGACGCCGTGCTGGACATCGCCGACCTCTCGAAATTCGGCGCCGATCCGGACAACATCGTGATCCTTCAGATGGCGCCGGGCGACCTCGCGCTGTGGCACGTGCACACGCTGCACGGCTCCGGCCCGAATCGGTCGGCCGTCGACCGCCGCCTCTACATCAACGGCTATGTGATCGCGGACAGCTGCGACCGTGGCGAGTGGGCCTTTCGCCGGGGCGTTCCCTGCCCGCTCGAGGGCGATCCCGTGCTCGTCCATTACGAGGACCTCTACAGCAAGCCGGGGCCGATGTACGTCGATTGAGTCGCGGTCGGGCGAAGTGTCGCACCGCGACACAAGTGGTCGTCGTTCTTAACCGGCTGTTACGAAAAGGCGATTACGCTTTCGGTTGACAAGCGAGGTGCGGATACCAAGTCTCATTGGCCGCGCCGCGGGGCGCCGATCGTACAGAACACAACAACATTTCGGGGATTTCCGGATTAGCCTGATGAACGTCGTCATCGTCGAATCGCCGGCAAAGGCCAAGACCATCAACAAGTATCTCGGTCGGGACTATACGGTCCTGGCCAGCTTCGGCCATGTCCGGGACCTCCTGGCGAAGGACGGCGCTGTCGATCCCGATCACGATTTCGCGATGGTGTGGGAAGTCGGCGACCGGTCGAAGAAGCAAATCTCCGAGATCCGCAAAGCCCTGAAGGACGCCGACACGCTGTATCTCGCTACCGACCCGGACCGCGAAGGCGAAGCGATTTCATGGCACGTGCTGGAGGTGCTGGGCCAGAAGGGCGGGCTGCGCGACATCGACGTCAAGCGCGTGGTGTTCCACGAGATCACCAAGCGGGCCGTACTCGACGCCATGGCCCACCCGCGCACGATCAACGAAGAGTTGGTCAATGCCTACCTTGCGCGCCGGGCGCTCGACTACCTGGTCGGCTTCACCCTGTCGCCGGTGCTGTGGCGCAAGCTGCCGGGCGCACGCTCGGCCGGCCGCGTGCAGTCGGTGGCGCTGCGGCTGGTTTGCGAGCGCGAGGCCGAGATCGAGGCATTCCGACCGCAGGAATACTGGACCGTCGATGCCGGCTTCACGTCGCCTGCGGGTGAGCCCTTCACGGCGCGGCTGACCCATCTCGAGGGACGCCGGCTCGACCGTTTGGACCTGACGGACGAGGCGGCGGCGACCGCCGCGGTGGATGCCGTCAAGGCGCGCGCCTACCGCGTCGCCACAATCGACGCCAAACAGGTCCGCCGCAACCCGCCGCCTCCCTTCACCACCTCGACCCTGCAGCAGGAAGCCAGCCGCAAGCTGCGGCTCGGCACCTCGCGCACCATGCAGGTGGCTCAGCGTCTTTACGAGGGCGTGACGATCAATGGCGAGACAGTCGGACTGATCACCTATATGCGGACCGACAGCGTGACGTTGAGCCAGGAGGCGATCCAGGCGAGCCGTCGGTTGATCGAGCGCGATTTCGGCAAGCCGTATCTGCCGGCCAAGCCGCGCATTTACACGACCAAGGCCAAGAATGCGCAGGAAGCGCATGAAGCGATCCGCCCGACCGATCTGTTCCGCCGGCCCGATCAGGTCCGGCACGCGCTCGACGGCGACCAGTTCCGGCTCTACGAGCTGATCTGGAAACGGACCGTTGCGGCCGAGATGGAAAACGCGGTGCTCGACCAGGTGGCTGTCGATCTGACCTCGCCGGACGGCACGGTAACGCTGCGGGCGAACGGCTCGGTCGTCGCCTTCGACGGGTTCCTCAAGCTGTACCGCGAGGACCGCGACGACGAGATCAACGGCGCCGGCGACGGCGACCGCCGCCTGCCGGCCATGACGGAGGGTGACGAGCCGGGGTTGACCGAGGTTGTGCCGGAGCAGCACTTCACCCAGCCGCCGCCGCGCTTCACCGAGGCGAGCCTGGTCAAGCGGCTGGAGGAGCTGGGCATCGGCCGTCCGTCGACCTATGCCAGCATCCTGCGCCTGCTGCAGGACCGCGAATACGTCCGGCTCGACAAGCGCCGCTTCGTGCCAGACGACAAGGGTCGGCTGGTCACGGCGTTCCTGTCCTCCTTCTTCCCGCGCTACGTCGAATACGACTTCACCGCCGAGATGGAGGAGAAGCTCGACGACATCTCCGGCGGCCGCATCGACTGGAAGGCGGTGTTGAGGGAGTTCTGGCGCGACTTCTCGGCCGCGGTTGACGGCGCGAGCGACGTCACCTTCAGCCAGGTCGTCGACGTGCTGGACGATACGCTCGGGCCGCACTTCTTCCCGCCGAGGGAGGGCGAGGATGCTGAAGACGCGCGGCGCTGCCCGTCCTGTACCGACGGCAGGCTAAACATCAAGGTTGGCCGATTCGGCGCCTTCATCGGCTGCTCGAACTACCCGGATTGTCGGTACACGCGGCAGCTCGGGCTCGAGACCGGCGATGCCGAGACGACCGGCGAAGCGGCCGAGAGCGTCGACCTGCCGCGCGTCCTCGGCACCGATCCCGAAACCGGCAAGGAGGTCAGCCTGCGCAAGGGGCCGTACGGCCTCTATGTCCAGCTCGGCGAAGAAGAGCCAGCGGCCGCCGAGGAGGCGAACGGCGACGGCAACAAAAAGAAGAACCGCAAGAGGAAAGCGCCGAAGCCGCCGCGCGCGTCGTTGCCCCGGGGAATGCCGGCATCCGATGTCGACCTCGAGACAGCGCTCGGGCTGCTCGCCCTGCCGCGCGACGTCGGCGTCAATCCGAACAGTGGCGAGATGATCACTGCGGGGATCGGCCGCTTCGGCCCCTATGTCCGGCAAGGCAGCACCTACGTCTCGCTCAAAGGCGACGACAATGTGCTGACCATCGGCCTCAATCGTGCGGTCGAACTGATCGAAACGGCGGCGGAGAAGCGGCCGCCGGCCAAGCAGCTCGGAGCCCATCCCAAGGACGGCAAGCCGGTGACGGTTGGCAAGGGGCGCTTCGGCCCCTATGTAAAGCACGGCAGCACGTTCGCCTCGCTGCCAAAGGACATGACCATGGAAGCCGTCTCCCTGGAGCAGGCGATCGAACTGATCGACGCCAAGCGCGCCCGCGCCGCGAATGGAAAGAACGGCAAATCCGGCAAATCCGCCAAAAGCGCCAAGAGCGCGAAGAAGAAAAAGACAACGACGAAAAAACCGACAGGCGAGAAAAAATCCACGGCGCCAAGAGCCGCCAGCGGCTGAACTCCTCCTTACCGACGCTATTCATCGCGGCAGCCGGCATGTCGGCCGGTTGCATGCGCCGCGTCGATTCCCCTTATATTTCGGCGTGGGCCCTCACCCGCCGCGGAGCGGCCTTCACGACCCGCGCCGTCACGTTGAACGGTCGCATGGCGCGCCACCCAATTTCCAATTCCCGACGATCCGACACGTCGAGAGAAAAGAGCTGACACAGTGCAGAAGAAAGCGAAAAAGAAGAAATCCGAAGACATTCCGCGGCCGACACGCGAGCAGATCGTATCGTTCATCGAGGACAGCCCGACACCGGTCGGCAAGCGCGAGATCGCGCGTGCCTTCCATCTGACCGGTGCCAATCGGATCTGGCTGAAGGGCGTGCTCAAGGAACTGGCCGACGAAGGCAGGGTCGAGCGCGGCCGCAAGCGGCGCATGACCCGGCCCGGCGCCCTGCCTGAGGTCGCCGTGATCGAGGTCGAACATATCGACGCCGACGGCGAGGTGGTGTGCCGCCCGGTCAAAGAGACCGAGGGCAAGCCGCCAGTGATCTATTTGCGGCCCGGCAGCCACCGCGGCGCTGCGCCCGGCGAAGGCGACCGGTTGCTGGCGCGGCTCAAGCGCATCGGCGCGGACACGTACGATGCCAGCATAATCCGCGTGATCGGCACCGGGCCGCGCCGGCTGATCGGCGTGTTCGAACCGACCGGCGAGGGTGGCGTCGTCCGCCCGACCGACCGCAAGCACAAGAGCGATTACGTCGTCGGGCGTGCCGACATCGGCAAGGCCCGGCCCGGTGACCTCGTGAGTGCGGAGGTGCTCGAGACCCGCGGCTACAGCGCGCGCCGGGTGAAGATCGTCGAGCGCCTCGGCCGCATGGGCGATGCCTCGACGATCAGCCTCGTCGCCATCCACCAGCACGGCATTCCGCACGAATTCCCCGCCGGGGCGATCGCCCAGGCGAAGGCGGCCAAACCGGTCACGCTCGGCAGGCGGACGGACCTGCGCGACATCCCGCTGGTCACCATCGACGGGGCCGATGCGCGCGATTTCGACGACGCTGTCTGGGCCGAGCCCGACGACAGCCCGAAAAACCAGGGCGGTTGGCACCTGCTGGTGGCAATCGCCGACGTCGCCTGGTACGTCCGGCCCGGCGATGCACTGGACCGGTCGGCGCGCGAGCGCGGCAACTCCGTGTATTTCCCGGATCGCGTGGTGCCGATGCTTCCCGAGCAGCTGTCCAACGATCTGTGCTCGCTGCGGCCAAACGAGGACCGCGCCTGCATGGCAGTGCATCTGTGGATCGACCGCGATGGCAAGCTGCTGCGCCACAAGTTCGTGCGCGGGCTGATGCGCTCGGCCGCGCGCCTCGTCTACGAGCAGGTCCAGGCCGCCCGGGACGGCGGGCCGGACGATGTGACCGGCCCGCTACTCGAACCGGTGATCGCGCCGCTCTACGGCGCCTACCAGGCGCTGCTGCGGGGCCGTGCGGCGCGCGGGACGCTCGAGCTCGAAATCCCCGAGCGCCAGGTGATCCTCGGCGAGGACGGCCACATCGAGCGCATCCTGCCGCGGCGCCGCCTCGACAGCCACAAGCTGATCGAGGAATTCATGATCGCCGCCAACGTCGCTGCGGCGGAGGCGCTGGAGGCCAAGCGCCGCCCGGCGATGTACCGCATTCACGAGGAGCCGCCGCTCGACAAGCTGGAGGCGCTGCGCCAGGCGCTCGACGGGCTCGGCTACCGGCTGGCCAGGGGACAGGCGATCCGACCCCGCCACTTCAACCAAATTCTCGCAAAGGCGGCCGGCGCCAAGAGCGAACAGCTGATCAGCGAGCTGATCCTGCGCAGCCAGAGCCAGGCCCGCTACGGCCCGGACAATCCGGGTCATTTCGGCCTGGCGCTGCGCCGCTACTGCCATTTCACCTCGCCGATCCGGCGCTACGCCGACCTCCTGGTGCACCGTGCCCTGATCGGTGGCTACGGTCTCGGCGAAGGCGCGCTCACCGACGAGGAGGCCGGCGGGTACGCCGAGACCGGCGATCACATCTCGGCAACCGAGCGCCGCGCCGTGATGGCCGAACGCGACGCGCTGGACCGCTACACCACCGCCTTCATGTCCGACCGCGTCGGCGCGACCTTCGCAGGACGGATCAGCGGCGTTACCCGGTTCGGCCTGTTCGTCACCCTTGACGAGACCGGCGCCGACGGCCTGGTTCCGGTGTCGACCCTGGCGAGCGACTATTTCGTCCATGACGAGGTGCGTCACTGCCTGATCGGCGAGGCAACGGGCCTCACCTTCACCTTGGCCGACCCCGTGACCGTCGAGCTCGTCGAGGCCGATACGGTGACCGGCGGCATGGTGTTCGTCATCGTCGAGGGCGGCCGCCCCGGCAAGCCGGCGAGGAGGGGACGGACCGGCGCGAAGCCCCGTGGCCGGCCGGGCCACCGCCCCGCCGCCCGCCCCCGCCGCAAACGTCGGTGACCCGGACCGCCTGCGGGCGGCGCGTTCGACGGACCCGCAGCGGCGGCGCGCAAATTACGCAAATTAAATGCACCGAAAAGGCGTGCCAGATCGCGCGGGCGCACTAAATCATGCCTTGTAGTCCCGGCGGCGCCACATCCGGGCGCCGTGCCGGGCATCGCTGGTAAGATGCAGGGAGAAAGCAGATGTCACTTAGAATCGGCGACACGGCGCCGAACTTCACCGCGCAAACCACCCAGGGCACGATCACATTCCACGACTGGATCGGCGACGGCTGGGCGATCCTGTTCTCGCATCCCAAGGACTTCACGCCGGTGTGCACGACCGAGCTCGGCTACATGGCCGGCCTGAAGCCGGAGTTCGAGAAGCGCAACTGCAAGATCATCGGCCTCAGCGTCGATCCGGTCAGCGATCACGAGGCCTGGGCGAAGGACATCGAGGAGACCCAGGGCCATGCGCTCAACTATCCGCTGATCGGCGACCCGGAGCTCAAGGTGGCGAAGCTCTACGAGATGCTGCCGGCGGATGTCGGCGACTCGGCGGCGGGGCGCACGCCCGCGGACAACGCCACCGTACGCTCGGTGTTCCTGATCGGGCCGGACAAGAAGATCAAGCTCACGCTCACCTATCCGATGAGCACGGGCCGCAACTTCGACGAGATCCTGCGGGTGCTGGATTCCTGCCAGCTGACCGCGAAGCACAAGGTGGCGACGCCGGTCAACTGGAAGCAGGGCGAGGACGTGATCATCAGCAGCGCCGTGCCGGACGACGAGGCGAAGACGCTGTTCCCGGAGGGCTGGACCGCGCCGAAACCTTACATGCGTTTCGTCCCGCAGCCGGGCAAATAAGGCAGCAGGCCGCCGCACCGCCAGTCACGCCGCCGGTGCGGCGTCGTCGACGATCAGTTGCACCGATTCGCGGCCCTGCCAGCGGTCGATGCGAAGCTGGCCGGCGACGTGGATCGGAAGACCCCCGGACTGCATCAGCAGCTGGCCGAGCGGCCCGCCGGCGGCGCGAAAAGCGATGGCCTTGAGGCGGCCTGCGTCCTCCCCGGTCACGACGCAGCGTACGTGATCCTCGCCGACGATGTCGGCCTGCACGACGCGCGCCGCCGGAAGGGCGAACCGCGGCTCGCGATTGCCCGAGCCGAACGGGGCCAGCTTCTGAAGCGCGGAGGCAAGGTTCACGGTGGCGCCGCGCGGCTGCAGCGTGCCGTCGAGCCCGAGCGCGGCGACGGGGCCGCCGGGGCCGGTCTGCGCGATAACGCGGTCGGCCAGGAAGTCGCGGAACGCGGCCTGCCGGTCGGCGGCGACGGTAAAGCCGGCGGCCATCGCATGTCCGCCGCCGTTGATCAGAAGCCCGGCCTGGCGCGCCGCGATCACGGCGCTGCCAAGATCGACGCCCGACACCGAGCGACCCGAGCCCTTGCCGATATTGCCGTCCAGTGCGACGACGCAGGCCGGCCGGTTGTAGCGCTCTTTCAGGCGACCAGCGACGATGCCGATGACACCGGGGTGCCAGCCCGACGCCGCGGCGTAGACCAGGCCGTCGTGCAGGCCGTCCACTTCGACCCGGGCGATCGCCTCGTCGAGACACGCGGCCTCGATCTCCTTGCGCTCGCTGTTCCAGGCGTCGAGTCGCTGGGCGATCGGCAGGGCGGTCGCGTAGTCGGGCGCGCTCAACAGCGCCGCGCCGAGGCCGGCCTCGCCAACGCGGCCGCCGGCGTTGACCCGCGGGCCAAGCAGAAAGCCGGCATGCCAGGCCTCGGGCGCCTCGCCCATGCGGGCGACGTCCGCCAGTGCCGCGATGCCCGGATTGCCGCGCTGCGCCATGACCTTCAGCCCCTGGGCGACGAAGGCACGGTTGACGCCGGTCAGCGGCACCACGTCGCACACCGTGCCCAGCGCCACGAGGTCGAGCCACTGAAGCAGGTCGGGCTCCGGCCGGCGATCGTACCAGCCGCCGTCACGCAGTTCCCGGTTGACCGCCACCGCCAACAGGAAAGCGACCCCGACCGCGGCCATCTGGCCGTGGCCGCTGTCGTCATCCAGCCGGTTCGGGTTGACCACCGCATGGGCCCGCGGCAGGCGCGGCTCGGCCACATGGTGATCGACGACGATGACCTCGAGCCCGGCTTCGGCCGCCGCCTCAAGCGGCTCGAAGGCGGTGATGCCGCAGTCGACCGTGATCGCCACCGCGGCGCCGCTCTTCTTCAAGCCCAGAAGTGCCGACGGGTTCGGCCCGTAGCCCTCCTTGAGGCGATCCGGGATATAGGTGACGACGCGGCCACCCGCCGCCTCGAGAAATCGCTTGAGGAGCGCGGTCGAGGTCGCCCCGTCGACGTCGTAATCGCCGAAGATGGCAGCGACCTCCCCCGACCGGACCGCGTGGGCGACGCGCTCGGCGGCCCGGTCCATGTCCTTCAGCTGCAATGGGTCCGGCAACAGCGCCTTCAGCGTCGGGTCCAGCCATACCGCGGCGTCGTCGAGCCCGAGCCCGCGCGCCGCCATGATGCGCCCTACCACTTCCGGCAATCCATAGCGCTGGGCGAGGGCCAGCCCGAGGCGCACGTCGCCCTCGCGCGAATGCCAGCGGCGCCCGCTCGCCGAGCGCTCGACCCCCAGAACCGCTGGCGCCGTTTCAGACATCCATGGGCGCGAAACCGGACTTGCGGGTGAAGTCGTGGGTGGTCTCGATGATCCGCACCGTCCCGGTCTTGCTGCGCATCACCATCGACTGCGTCCTGGCCCCGTGGCCGAAGCGCCGCACGCCGCGCAGCATGGCACCGTCGGTCACCCCTGTGGCGGCGAACATCACGTCGCCGCGGGCCATGTCCTCGATGCCGTATTTGCGCTTCAGGTCGGTGATGCCGCAGCGGGCGGCGCGGGCGCGCTCGTCGTCGTTGCGGAACACCAGCCGGCCCTGGATCTGGCCGCCGATGCAGCGCAGCGCCGCGGCGGCGAGCACGCCTTCCGGCGCGCCGCCGGTGCCGTAATAGATGTCGACCGGGCTGTCCGGGGTCGCGGTGGCGATCACGCCGGCGACGTCGCCGTCGGAGATCAGCATGATGCGCGCGCCGGCCGCGCGGGTCTGCTCGATCAGCTCGGCGTGCCGCGGCCGGTCGAGGATGCAGGCGACGAGATCGGAGATCTCCTTGTCCTTTGCCTTCGCCAGATTGGCGAGGTTTTCGGCCACCGGCGCGTCGAGATCGACGACGCCCGCCGGCAGGTCGCCGCCGACGGCGATCTTCTCCATGTAGACGTCGGGCGAGAACAGGAAATTTCCCTGGTCGGCCATGGCGATCACGGCCAGCGCGTTGGCGCCGCCCTTCGCGGTGATCGTCGTGCCTTCCAGTGGGTCGAGGGCGATGTCTATCCTGGGGCCGTTACCGGCACCGACCTCCTCGCCGATATAGAGCATCGGCGCCTCGTCGCGCTCGCCCTC
>JABAOD010003156.1_pt3 | contig 20391 bp, 18 predicted proteins | sample 7062151 | NCBI WGS metagenome assembly JABAOD01 (sample SAMN14538626, study PRJNA623070) | marine sediment metagenome | biome: marine biome [ENVO:00000428]; feature: marine pelagic biome [ENVO:01000023]; material: deep marine sediment [ENVO:00002113] | place: India: Gulf of Khambhat ... | reverse complement strand
GCGGAGCGTGAAGCTGGCGCGGAAGCCGGCCTCGTAGGCGGCCTGGAGTGCGGCGGGGTTGAACCCCTTCGCCAGCAACGCGCCCCCGAACAGGAAGCCTCGCGTGTCTGTGGTGTAGAACTGCGCGAGCCCTTCGAAGTCGCCGGCGCTCCACGCGGCCAGCGTCTCGCTCATGGCGGCGCGCACGTCGGCATCCTGCGCATGGCCGCTCGCGGGAGTGACACCGAGGCTCACGAGAACGATCGGAACAACCATCCAACGTTTCACGGACATGGCTCTGGCCCCCTTGTTTGTTACGGCAAAGCTGATGTGACCGGTCTTTGCTCGCCAGGTGGCGCATGCGGGAGGCACGGCGCGTGACCGTGGCGCCACGCACCCCGGCGCGGCGTTGGTTCCCGCCCGAGGCACTGTACGTTGGCCTCGCGATTCTCAGCATCCTGGTCGTGGTGCAGTACGTGGATCTCTCGCCTCGGGTGGAGAGCGACTTCTTCTTCTCGGAGGAGGACCCGCAGCTCCAGGCATCGATCGCGATCGATCGCCGCTTCCCTTCCCCACCGCAGATCATCGTACGCGCGGAGCCCCCGGACCTCTCGGACCCCGCGTACGACACGGCTATCCGCGACCTCACCGCCGAGTTCGAGAACGTCCCCGGTCTGATCGGCGTGTACAGCGCCGCGAATCAGGACGCGTTCACGAGCCCGCTGTGGACCCGCCTGCTCCTCACACCGGACGGGGCCGCGACCAACATCGTGCTCAGCACCGACGGCACCGACCCCGCGGTCCTCGTGCCGAGGATCGAGGCGGTGGTGGAGCGGCACGCCGGGCCGGACCTGGATCTCCGGCTGTCGGGCGTGCCGTACGTGGTGGAGCTGATTCGGCGCAGCCTGTTCCGCGACCTGCTCGTGTTCAGCTCCGCGGCGCTCGTGGTGTTCGGCCTGGTGATCGGGGTGGTGTATCGCCGAGGGCGCATCGTGGTGGGGGCACTCGCGGCATGCCTCACGGCGTGTGCCGTGACATTGTCGCTGGCGCAGCTCGCCGGCATCGCGATCGGGCTCCTGACCGCGAACATTACGACCATCGTGTTCGTGATCACCCTGTCGCACGTGGTGTTCCTGACATCCAATTGGCAGGCAACCCGGTCGCACGACGACGCAGCGTCGTCGGATCCAGTCGCCACCGCGATGCGGGTTACGATCGTGCCGTCGTTCTGGTGCATGTTCACCACGCTGTGCGGGTTCCTGAGCCTGCTCATCGCCACGGCCGAGCCGCTGCGCGAGCTGGGGATGGCCGGCGCCATCGGCACCCTCACCGCGCTCGCGGTGGCGTACGGCGTGTACCCCCCGTTTCTGCGAGGGAGCACGGTGCTGTCTCCTGTCGGCGCGCGTCGCAGTGATCGCTGGATCGGGGCGTTTCTGCCGAGCACGCACGCGGTGCGCTGGCTCAGCGGCCTCGCCGTCGTCGTCGTGATCGCCGGGCTCGGGATGCGGTGGCTCACCACCGATCCCAGTCTCCTGTCCTACTTCGCCAGGGGGAGCGACATCCGCGCCGGTCTCGAAGCGATCGACCGCGACGGCGGCAGCAGCTCGCTCAACCTGGTGGTGCGGGAGACGAACGACGGGTTGCTCGACACCGATGCCGCCTACGACAAGATGTGGGCGCTCCAGGATACGCTGGAGGCCGACCCGTCCGTCGGCGTCGTGCTGTCGCCCGCGGTGCTGTTGGCAGACGCCAAGCGCGCACCGCTCGCCGGGTTCCTCGGCTGGCGCCAGCTGTTGCGGATCCTCGAGAGTCCGCGACTGGGCCGCATCGCGCTCAGCTTCGTGACGCCGGAGCACGACCAGGGTCTGTTCTACCTCCGGATGCGGGAAGCCGGACGCGCTGCGTCCCGCGCCGAGGTCATCGAGCGCATGACGCGCTACGTGGGCGAGAGCGATCTCGAGCTCGTCATGGTGGGTGGGCAGTACGACCTCCAGGCGCAACTCGGCCGCCTGATCGGCTGGAGCCTGCGCAACGCGATCGGCGGGCTCCTGCTGTTGTTCATCGCCGTGGCGTTCGTCGTGTCCCGCTCGCCACGCGCCTCCGCAGTGATGGTGGCGTGCCTCACGTCGATCCCGCTCGTGATTCTCGGCGTGCTCGGCCATTTCCGCGTGCCGCTCGACATGATCGCGTCGCCCGCGGTGAACGTGTCGCTCGCGATGGGGGTGGACTCGATGATCCATCTTGCGGTGCGGGCGCGCCGGCTGCGAGCCGACGACACCGGTGCCCGCGACCCGTGGTTCGAGGCGCGGGCGCAGCTGTGGCGGCCCATCCTCGGCGCGAGCCTCATCGTGTGCGCGGGCTTCGGCATCTTCAGCCTGTCGGCGTTTCCCCCCACGCAGCGGTTCGGGATGGCCGTNNGCGGTTGGGCGGTTGAGCGGTTAGGCGGTTCGACGGTTAGGCGGTTAGGCGGTTAGGCGGTTGGAGATCTAGTTGGAGGCGACGAACGATGAGTTTGGGTGAGGATTTCGCGCGGATCTATGGTCGGGAGTTGGATCGGTTGGCGGCCGAGGTGGCCGAGTATGGGAGCGATGCGGCGTTGTGGTCGACGGTGGGGGGGCAGAAGAACCCGCCGGGCGCGCTGGCGCTGCACGTGGTGGGCGGGCTGTTGGCCATGATCGGGGCGGCGTTGGGGGGAACGGGGTACGTGCGGGACCGAGAGCGCGAGTTCAGCGGACGTGGCGTGCCGCGCGATGAGGTGGTGCGCCGCATCCGGGAGTGCCGAGACGTGATCGTGCCCGTGCTGGAGGGATTGGACGACGCCACGCTCGCCAAGCCCTATCCGGGGAGGACCCCGCCGTACCTCGAGGGGAGCACGACGCAGGGCTTCCTGGTCCACCTCATGTGGCACCTGGGGTGGCACCTCGGTCAGGTGTACTACCATCGGCTGGGGATCGTGGAAGGCGGTTAGGCGGTTGGGCGGTTAGGCGGTTAGGCGGTTAGGCGGTTTGGCGGTTAGGCGGTTGGGCGGTTAGGCGGTTGGGCGGTTAGGCGGTTGGTCAGCATGAATCCGCGTCACATCTGGGAAAGCTGCCACAGCTCTTCCAGGTACGCGGCAGGAGTCCCCCCTCCGCACTGCGCGCACACGGCCGACATCCCGTGATTGCAGTCCAGATAGAACACGGCCCGTAGAGCGAGCAGACACCCCAGGTGGCCGTGCCCAAGCCCTGAACGACAGCGATGGTATCCAACAGGTCCTGCGCGCGATCTCGGATGGGTCTCTCCGAACTCCGGACGGGTCGAACCGAATTGCCGACAGGTCCGTCGCAACTGGGTGTGGGACGCCGGGCATTCGGGTCGGCACGCAGGGAACTCGGCCGGCACGCCCGCAGTTCGGCCCGGCACGTCCACACGTCGGACCGCGCTGCCCGCGGTTCGGACTGGGGCGCCGACACTGGGATCGCGGCGGCCCGGGTTCGGACCGATACGGCCGTAATTGACGCCGGCGTACCCGCACCTGGGCGCGGCATGCGCCGGATCCGGACGGACCCATCCGGCGATCCAATCGCGGCGTTGGGCATTCGGATCGGCAGGGCCGGAACTCGGATCGGCCCGTCCGACACCCGGATCGGCATGCCCGGAGTGCCGGCCGAAACGGGCGACGTAGGTTCGCCCCACCCGGAAATCGAACCGGTATATCCGGAACGTCGATCGCCGCGCCCGGATTTCGGTTGACCCGATCGAAATTCGGTTTGAGCCATCCGAAACGGCACGTGAGATGCCGTAAGTGGATTTGTACCATTGGTTTACGTCGTCCTGACCGGCGTCCCCCGCCTGGCGATGACAGCCCCTCATCGGCTCACCACCCCCGAGCGGGAACGGTTGGCCTCAGCTGAGGCCGCACCGGTCACACCGGCCGCACGACCGCACCGACTCGCCGAGATAACTGAGCAGCACCCGCCGGCGGCAGCCGCGGGTGGTGAGGTATCGCCGCATGGCCGCAAACCCCAACCGCCGCCCTTCGATCACGGGCTTTGCGGCGGCCTTGCCCCCGTCAATCCCCGCGAACTTCGACGCGAGCGCGAGGTCGCCCGTGGTCCACAGCACCTCACACCGGGCCGGCAGGCCGTCTCGACCGGCGCGGCCCGCTTCCTGGAAGTACGACTCGGGCCGAGGTGGCACGCCGAGGTGGAGCACCAGGCGGACGTCCGGCTTGTCGATCCCCATGCCGAACGCGCTCGTCGCTACCATCACGCGACATCGCCCGTCGAGGAACCGCGCCAGCAGCGCGCGTCGGGCGCGGCCGGGGAGGCCGGCATGATAGGGCAGCGCTCGGAATCCCCACTGGCGGAGCACGGTTGCCACGCCGTCGGTCCGGTCGCGGGTGGGCACGTAGACGATGGCCGTGCCCCGCACCGGGCCGAGCAGGGACGCAGCGGCCCGCAGGCGGTCGCGTTCACGCCGGAATCGGCGAGCCGCGAGGAAGAGGTTGGGCCGATCGTGCGGACGGATCACGCGCACCGGCGAACGCAGACCCAGTACGCGCACGATATCCCGTCGGGTGGTGGGCGTGGCGGTTCCCGTCACCGCGAGAGTGCGGGGACTCCCGACTGCGCGTCGGTAACGCCCCATGGCGCGGTAGTGTGGCCTGAAATCGTGCCCCCATTCGCTGATGCAGTGCGCCTCATCGACCGCCAGGAGTGCGACTGGCAGCCGGGCCAACCGAGCCGCCACCGAGGGCAGCCGCTCCGGCGCCACGTACAGGAGCCGCACCGTCCCCATCCGAACGGCGCGCTCCACGGCAGTGCGACGCTGAAGGGTCTGCGTGCTGCTCAGGTAGGCGGCCGGCACACCGCGTTGACGCAGTGTGCGCACCTGATCCTGCATGAGCGAGATGAGCGGCGACACGACCAGGGTAATCCCGGGCAACAGGAGCGCGGGCACCTGGTAGCAGATTGACTTCCCGCCTCCGGTGGGAAGCACCGCCAGACAGTCACGTCCCTTCAGCGCCGCGAGCACCGCCTTGCGCTGGTGGTAGCGGAACTCGTCGTAGCCCCAATAGCGGCGGAGCACCGCTCGGGCGTCGGCCAGCGTGGGGACACCCCTCTCCCTGGCGACGCGCGCAGGCGGCGCGGAGAGCGTCGGATGAGGACCAGACACGCGGGATGAGCATCATCGGAGGTTGTGGAGGAGAATGGTGCGCGACCCGATCGAAGCGGAACCCAGATCACTGCGTGCTTGGGCAAAACCGCGCCTCAACCGTCACGGGAGGCTTCCTCAGCGCGGGTGCCGGCGTACAAGAACACGTCCTGCGCTCGATGCCGACATTGACGAACACGACGTATCGCTCTAGCCGGCCCGGCTGCCCAATACGGCGACGGTGGAGTGGCAAGAGAGGAGAATTAGGAGCCTATTGCCCAGGAAGGTTCTCCATCATGGCAGCCGCGAAAACGACGCCCCCGACCACGACCACGCCTACGATGACCAACGGGACTACCCAATTGCTGTTGGTGCGCGTCATGATCACCGGCACGTGTGCGAGCGATGCGGCCCACTGGGCAGTCCAGTCGCACTGCCAGTCCTTGGTACATGGCACGCCCCCGATGCTGTCGTTCCGCAGCCAGGGGTTGCTGAGGTACGCCGTGACCGTGCTGTCCCCCTCACGGGCGGTCACGATGGCGCGGTCCGTATTGGCAATGGCTTCTTGCGATGGGGGGGGGGGCCTGATTGCCTGGAACGAGGCGCACGCCGGCAGATACCAGACGAGCATCGTGGCGGCGACGGCGCGACAGCGAAGGCGTGGCACAAGCGCCTCTAGCGAAGAGCGCCCTGCCAATGTAGTGCCGCAACAGCCCGAGAAACAGAGAAGGAGTTGTAGGGAATGGCGTCGAGGAGACACCGCACCCGTCACTCGCGACCCAAGCCGAGAACGTTCACCAGCGCGACGGCCCCCGAGGCGGCCAAGCGATCGTTCGAGTGACGGGGCAGGCCTAAGGGGGCCACCGCCTCAAAGCGCGTTCGCCCTCTCCTTACATGCTGGAACCCAGCGAAGAAATCTCTCCCTCCCAGAACTCTGTACCGAACCACTCCCCGTCTTCGAAGTAAGCGTCACCCCAGACCACGAAGCTCCCCGTGGCACCTTCGAACCGGCCTGTGCCACCGGCGAAGTGCAGGGGTGAGTACCTGACTGTGAAGGGATAGACCCCCCAATCCACCTCGAAAATGTCCCAACCTCCTTCCGCGGGTCCGGTGAAGTAGAGCTCGTCTCCGTTGGCGGCGATGATCTTTCCCTCTTCATAAAGGATTTCTTCTGTACCCCAGCAGTTCATGATCCGGTACTGGGACCGACCCAGGTGTGTCACGTTGATGACCCCCCACCCCACATCCACGAATAATCCACCCGCCGCGTCACACTCTGCGATCTCTTCGGCCGTAGCGTCTTCAGCCGCCCCCCACCACGTCCCGCTGGCCTTGAACGGGACCATCTTCGCGTCACCACTCGCGGCTGCGACCGACAGCTCGGAGGGCTGAGGGTTGAGGGACATCTCCTCCAAGGGTTGAACCGGATTCCGGTCGCCACAGGCGACGAGGAGAGTCAGAACCGGTATGAGGGTCAACTTATGCATGGGCACACCTCCTCGGGTCGGCTCGGGATCCGAGCCCGTGTGAACGCGCGTATTTCTCCGTCGGCCGGGACGGCGGTCTCGTCGTCGGTGGGCGTCCAGGTGGAGGGCGTCGCTCTGGCGGCGGGGCCGAGGGGGAGGCCGGCAACGGTGGACTGTTGCCGAACAAGATGCTGGAGCCTGCTCCAATGCCCAAGGACCGGAACTGTTCAGTTTGGATTGCGGCTGTCGCGACTTCGTTGACCGACACCCCACCCTCGCGCATCCCTCACCGGAGGCGGCGATGATCGTGGTGCCCGAGGTTGGCCGAAACCCCGCCTCAGCCGCCGTGCGAGATTCCCCCTGAACGCGTGACGGCATACAGGAACACGTCCTGCGCCTCGTCCCCCAGATTCGGGAAGAACAGATACCGCTCCAGCCGGCCCTCGCGCCGCATGCCCGCCTTCTCCATGACCCGGGCGGACGCCAGGTTGTCCACGTGACACACCGCCTGCACCCGCTCCACGTGCGGCAGCGAGAACGCGAACGCGATCACGCCCTGCACCGCTTCCGTGCCGTAGCCCTCATTCCAGTGCCGCTGCGCGATGTTGTACCCGAACTCGGCGCGCGGCGCGTCCACCCGGAGATGCATCGCGCCGATCAGCACACCATCCTCGGCGCGGATCATGACCCACGGGTAGGACCGCTCCTCCTCCCCGTGACGGATGAAGTGGTCCAGGAACTCCTGCGTGTCGGCCAGCGATCGATGGGGGAGCCAGATGACGTAGCGGGCCACGTCGGGGTCCCGCGCGTAGCCGTCGTAGATCGCCTGCGCGTCCTCGCGCACGGGCGGGCGGAGGATGAGCCGCGCCGTGGTGATGGTGTGGGCGGGCACCCTCGCCCCCGCTTCAGCCGCCGACGACGGGGACCTGCCCGGGAACCGAGCGGAACTGCGCGGTGATAGTCAGGTTGGTGGCGTTGGACCCGCCCGACCCCGAGAACACCACGGCCTGGATCGTCACCGATCCGACGATCTCATCCGCACTCGAGGCCGTGATCTGCATGGTACCGGACTGGGAGATGAAAAAGGCAGACTCCCCGCTCGCCCGCTGGTACACGTAGCCGGCATCGAAATCGTCGGGGCTGCAGGTCGTGCAATCGCCCGGAATGAGGGTGTAGCTGCCGACGTCGGGCCGCTGCGTGGTGAACCGTCCGACCACCACGACGTCCCGGTCGAACTGGGTGGCACCTTTGTCATCCATGGCGATCACGAACCCCTGCCGCCCACCCTGAGACGTGACCCCGAACACGGATGTGCCGCTGAGCGAGAGTGACAGATCGCCCGTGATGGTGGCTGTGAACGACCCCTCGTCTCCGGGTCCGTTAGCCTCGCTGCACGCGACGCCGACCGCCAGGGTGAGTGCGGTGAGTGCCAACCAGATCCTGCGCTGCATATCGGTCCTTCCGTGATCGCGTCTACTTGTCCAGAAATCGCGCGACGGCGGCCTTGAAATCCGGTGTCGCACGGGCCACCGCGTTCGTCCTGGCGCCGAGATCGATCGCGTCCTCGAAGCGCTGCCCGTCGATGGCGTACAGCTGCTGCTTGATGAGCGCGAGCGCGGTCCCACTCCCCGCCGCGAGGCCGGCCACGATCTCCCCAACCTCACCGTCAAAGTCGTCGGCCGGAACCACGCGCGAAACCAGCCCGACCGCCTGCGCCTCGGCGGCACTCACCATGCGGCCGGTCGCCACCAGGTCAAAGGCGACCTTCTCGCCCACCGCACGATACAACATTGCCATCACCATCGCCGGTACGAACCCGCGTCGCACTTCCGGATAGCCGAACGTGGCCCGCTCGTGCGCCAGCACGAGATCACAGGCCGACGCCAAACCGCACCCGCCGGCGAGCGCCCGCCCCTTGACGATCGCAACCACCGGCTGCGGAAGCCGACGCATGCGAACGAACACCTCGCCCAGCCGCCGCGCGTCCTTCTCGTTCTCGGCCGGCGCCTTGTCCGCGGAGCCGAGCAGCTCGGCGAGGTCGGCGCCCGCACAAAAGTCGGGGCCCGCGGCGGACAGCGCCACGACGCGGACATCCGGATCGAGATCGGCACGCTCGAGCTGCTCGAGCAGCGCCTCCACCATCGCCGAGTCGATGGCGTTCCGCTTGTCGGGCCGATTGAGCGTGAGCCCGAGCACGCCGTCGCCGACCGAGGCGAGCACCCGGTCAGCGGACATCCAGATCCTCCGGGATCTCGACCTCCATACGGAGCAGCGCCGTGGAGAGCACCTTCCCCTGCGCGTCGGTCTTGAGTGAGAGGGTCCCGCCGCCGCCGAGCGCACCGTGCAGCAGGAAGTTGAGCGCGCAGAGATTGGGCAGCTCGAAGCGCTCCACCTTCCCCTCGATCATGCCACGGAAATGGGCCGCCACGCGCCGCACCGTGAGCTGTTTCTTCAGGATCGGATAGTACTCGGGCTCGAGCGCGATCACGCCCACGTTGGCCGTATCCCCTTTGTCGCCGCTCCGCGCGTGGGCCAGCCGGAGCAACGGCACCCGTCTGGTCGCCGCGGCCCGCCGACCGGCGTTGCGGCGCTGTTTCACGCCCATGCAGCCTCCACGCGGCTCACGCCTTGACGATCTCGATCTCGGGCCGGATCTCGGACTTCGGGATCAGCGCGGGCCAGTAGGCGACGATGGACTCCACCTTGGGACGCCCGCCCGCGAACCCGGTGGCGCTTGGCGGGCCGTTCAAGATGAGCGGCGCGATCTCGCGGGTAAACCGCTCCACCGGCCCGCGCTCGCGCGATCGCACCCCGATGCGGAGCTGGACCTCGGCGATCTCGGGATCGGGCGGTCCGGCGAGCGGCCCGTGCGTCGCGTTGACGCCGACGTATTCCGTGAGGATCTGCTCGTACTGGAGTTCGAGCCGTCGCAGACGCTCGCGCACCACCTGATCCGCCTTCTGCGCCTTGGCCAACGCGTCGGGCCACGCGTACACCAGCGTCCCGACCGCCTTGTAGCCGTAGAGGTAGGAGATCGAGACCTTGAGCGAATCGGTGGCCGGCCGACCCTTCACCCCGGTCACGGCCACGCGATCCGGCCCCACCTGGTCGAGCCGAATGCTGGTGAAGTCCACCACACAGTCGGGCGTGATGTAGTTGGCCGGATCGCCCATCTCGTACAGCAGCTGCTCCGTCACGCTCGCCACCGACACGCGACCGCCCGTGCCCGCATGCTTGGTCACGACGAACGACCCGTCGTCCAGGCCCTCGATGATCGGATAGCCCGGATCGGCCAGATCGGGGATCGTGTCCCAATCCACGAGGCAATTGCCTCCGGTCGACTGCGCCCCGCACTCGTTGATGTGACCCGCGACCGTCCCGGCGGCGAGCCGGTCCCACGCGTCCCGCGCCCATCCGAACTCGTAGGCCAGCGGCGCGAGCGTGAGCCCGGTGTCGGTCACCCGACCCGTCACGATCACGGTGGCGTCGGCGCGGAGCGCCTCCACCACGGGCCACGCGCCGAGGTAGACGTTGGCGCTCTGCACGCGATCACGCACCGTCAGCAGGCTGGCACCGGTATCCATGTTCGTCAGGGGATGCCCGGCATCGAGCAGCTCGTCGAGCCGATCGAGGATGTCGTCGCCCGTGACGATCCCCACCCGCACGCGATCCGCGCATCCCGCCCGCTCGGCGGCCTCGAGCACGCCCTCCGCGCACGCCCTGGGATTCACGCCACCGGCGTTCGACACGATCCGCACGTCGCCCGCGAGGGCGTCCGGCAGCACCCGCTCCATGAGGGGCACGAAGTCGCGCGCAAAGCCCAGCGCCGGATCGCGGGCGCGCTGCTTTTGCATGATGGACATCGTGACTTCGGCCAGGTAGTCCATCATCAGGTAGTCGATCGGACCACCCTCGACCTGGCGGATCGGCGCCTCCAGCCAGTCCCCCCAGAACCCCTGGCCCGACGCGACACGCACCACTCGGCTCACGGCACCGGCCTCACACCGCTCCGGCGGCGGACCAGCCAGCTCTCGATCGGCCCGCCGCGGTCGGGCAGGACCGTGATCTCGACCAACGGATCGAATCCGGTGAACGGATCGGGTCCCATGTCGTCGGGCGTCGCGAACCGGGCCGTTCCGGTCCCGAGGGGTGGGAGCATGAGCGCCGTCGCGCCGACGAGACTGTCGGCCGTGAGGATCTGTGGCTCATCGGCAATGAAGCTCACCGCCGCCGACGCGCTCCACCGCATGGGAGGGCGCACCAGGGCAAAGGCGGGGAGGAGCTCGACGGTGAGCCGGGTGCCGCGCACCCGCTCCGGCAGCTCCACGATCTGGCGCCCCACCGCGTAGTTGAGCGGCCCGTCGCTCAGCTTGCGACCGGCGGCATCGAAGACCGTGACGCCGAAGTCCGTCAGCTCGCGCCACTTGTCGCGCGCGACCTTGACCTCGACCACGAGCGTCGACGCCCACGGCGGGACCTCCGTCTGGATAAGCGAGGCCAGATCGCCGCTCCCCTCCACTTGGAGCGCCCGCCGCGCGCCGACGATCGCGGCCCCTACCCGCACCGCGAGCGAGTCGTCTGTGATGTTCTCGAGCGCGACGGCGAGATCGTCCGACACCGCAACGATCCGTGCGGCCGGAATCGCGGCGTCAAGGCGATAGGTTACCGCTCTGGCGGGCGCGGCCACGACCACGGCCTCGTACACGCCCTCCACGATATCCTCGGCGGTCACGAGAATCTCTGCGGACGACCCGTTCACGCCTCCGACCGCGACGTTGCTGCCCCCGCGATAGGGCTGACCGGAGGGCTCGAACAGATAGAGCGTCGCCTCGTCGGATGCATCGGCGAGGTCGACATGGACGCGGAGGCCCTGTGCTCCGTCCGGGACCGCGAAGAAGTAGCGGGCGATCGCGCCGGGAGTGAGCATGCCGCTCAGCCGAACCGGCGCGTCGAGCGTGTGGGGGACAACCACGACATTGCGTAGCCCGAACGACGCGCCGGCCAGCGTGTCGGTGGCCGGAAGCGCCCAGACGGTTCCCACGTAGAGGCCCGGCTCTGCAAGTGCGCCAGCATCGTAGGTCACGTCCACCGTGACCGGGTTACCTCCGAGCTCGATGGCGCGCGGGGCGGTGAGCCACGGGGCGTCAGGCACGAGGAGCAGTCGGGCGGCGGGTTGTCGTCCCACCGCGGCGACCTGGAAGGTCTGATTGGCGTCCGCCGGCGACTGCAGGCCGGCACGGCGGTACGCCGCCGTGGCTTTCCCCGCCCCCTCGCCCGTCACCGGGACGGTCACGTCGTAGATCGCCGTCTGATGCGCCGCGACGAGCCACTGGAACGCCACCGGGACGTTTGCCACCCCCATTCCCTCGTCCAGCACGGTGGTGCCAGGCAGCGGCTGCGCCGTGTTGACCAGGGCGCGCTTCAGGTCGATCGCGTTGACGGGGTGGCCCCGCTGCACCATCCCCGACTGGAGCAGGGCCGCGGCGCCGCTGATCTGGGGTGCCGCCATGCTGGTGCCGCCCGAGATCTCTTCACCCGTCCGCCACGGCGGCACGTTGGAATAGGCCACGCCCGGGGCGCAGACATCGGGCTTGGCGACCTCGCCGCCACGCGCGCTCCACCAGCCCAACACGTCCGGCGCGGGCGGCTTCCCGGGCTGTGGCACCTCGGCGTAGACGCCGGGGAAGACGGCACACGCCGTGAGCGCGTGCGCGGCGGATCCCGGGAAACCCACCGTCGAGAGTCCGGGTCCGTCGTTGCCCGCGCTGATCACCACCAGCACCTCGGGGTGCGCGAGCGCGAAGGCATCGACCACGGAGTCGATGACCGCGGTTCCCTCGATCTCGTTGCCGACACCGTAGCTCAGGTTCACGATGAGGGGGAGCCGCCTCCGTTGCGCGAATGCCGTCGCATGCTCCAGGGCCTGCAGCATGCTCCCCGACACCGTGATGCCGCCACGCGTGTTGTTCGAGATCTTGAGCGCCAGGATCTGCGCTCCCGGGGCCACGCCGTCGAACCCGTCCACGCCGAACAGGTTGCGGCCGGTCGCGATCCCCGCCACGTGGCTGCCGTGGCTGGAGTTGTCCATCACGAGATCGAGCACCGGCACCCCGTCGCGCTCGGCCAGGTTCACGGCCACGTTCATCGGTCCGTCGATGTCGGCCCCATCACGGAAGGCGAACGTCTCGTAGGAGACCCCGTAGTCCCGCAGGGCCCGCTCGTCGTGGAAGCTGCCGTCGGCATCGGCATCCACGACCACGACCCATCCGTCGCTCGCCCGACCCACCACCAGCGCGTACTCGTCGGTGATCACGCCGTTCCCGTTCAGGTCGGCGGCCGGCGGTGCGCCGAGCGTGAGTTCCCGGAAGATCCCCGCGTAGTACGGGCCGGTGGCCAGGGTCGTGACGCGCCCGAATCCGCCGATCGCGCGACCGCCGATCGCCACCGTCCCGTCAGGGGCGGGCTCAACCGACCGGAGCATCACGCGGCCCTCTCCCGAGAAGTCGCGCACGTCGAGCACCTTCCGCTCCCCGGTCGAGGTCGTCGCGAACCCCGGCAGCGCCGCATCGAGCCCGCTGTCCAGAATCGCGATCAGCACGCCGCGCCCGTCGTAGGTCGGCTGGGTCACGCGGAACGCGTCGGCCCCGATGGTGCGCAGCGGCAACAAACCGGCAAGGAAGGCGATCCGGGGGGGAAGCGCCGGTTCGCGACCGTCCGTCACCGGCCGGTTGGCGAACACCGTGGCGGCACCGATGTCGCCGGCCACGCTGGGCTGCACGGGCGGCGCGGGTGCCGGTTTTGCAGCACACCCCACCTGGACAACCAGGGTCACGCTCGCGGTGAACCACCGTCTCACGGCGGTCACGCGCGATCGGGGGAGTAGTCCAGCGGCGGCATCACGAACGCCCCGAGGTGGGGGCCGTCGTAGTATTGCGTCGCTCGCAGCGCAAAGGACAGCATGGTGCGGGTGTCTTCCGGTGCCAGGATGGCGTCGACGAACCCTCGCGCGGCGGCGAACCGTGCATCGAGCTGGTGCTCGTAGTCTTCCCGCATGCGCTCCACCGAGGCGGCTGCGTCCGGATCGTTGACACGATCCCCGAACACGGCCACGATGGCCGACTCGCCCTCCATCACGCCCATCCGCCCCGTGGGCCACGAGAAGATGAAATCCGGATCGAAGCCCTGCCCGGCCATGGCGTAGTAGCCGGCGCCGGACGCGTGGTTCACCGTGAGCACGATCTTGGGCACCACCGCGGTCGCCATCGCCTCGACGAACCGCGCCCCCGCCCGGATGATGCCCGAGTGCTCCGCCTCCGGCCCCACCATGAACCCGCTCACGTCCTGCACGAAGAGCAGCGGGATCCGTTCCCGGCTCGCGGTCTCGATGAAGTAGGCGACCTTGTCGGCGCTCTCCGTGTAGACGATGCCGCCCACCCGGGGCGCCTCGCCCGGCCGGCCCTTGATGAGCCCGCGCTGGTTGGCGATCACGGCGACCGGCAGGCCGTCGATCGCCCCGTGGCCGCAGATCATCTCGCGGGCGATGTCGCGCTGGAACTCCTCGAGCGCCCCGCCGTCGAGAATGCAGGCGAGCACGTCGTGCATGTCGTACGCCATGCGGTGATCCGGCGGCAGGATGTCGTAGAGCGCGGCCGGCGGTCGTGCGGGCGGCGCACCCTCGAGCGTGGCACCGCCCCGTGCCGATTCCCGGACGCCGGGAAGCCGCGCCACGTATTCCCGGATCTGGCGGATGCAGTCGGCATCGTCGCTCGCGCGGTAGTGCGCCACGGCGCTCACCGTCGTATGCGTGACGGCGCCGCCTAGCATCTCGGAGTCGACTACCTGCCCCGTCGCTCCCTTCACGAGGTTGGATCCGCCCAGGCCCATGAACGAGGTGCCCTCGGTCATGTAGATCACGTCTGAGAGCGCGGGCAGGTAGGCGCCCCCCGCCACGCACGGTCCCATGACCGCGCTGATCTGCGGCACGTGCAGGTAGCGGCGCATGATCGAGTTGTAGTAGAAGATCCGCGCCGCCCCGTACTGGCCGGGAAAGACGCCGCCCTGGTACGGCAGGTTCACGCCCGCCGAATCGACCAGATAGATGATCGGGATGCGTTGCCGCATCGCGATCTCCTGGGCCCGCAGCATCTTCTTGATCGTCTCCGGCCACCACGAGCCGGCCTTCACGGTGGCATCGTTGGCAACGACGACCACGTGGTGCCCTTCCACCTGCCCGACGCCGGTCACGACACCCGCGGACGGCGCCTGGCCGTCGTAGCGGTCGTGCGCGACCAGCAGACCGATTTCGAGCCACGGCGTATCGGGGTCCAGCAGCAGCTGCACGCGCTCGCGTGCGGTGAGCTTCCCCTGCTCGTGCTGCCGGCGGATCCGGTCGGCCCCCCCGCCCTGCTGAAGCCGGACGGCGAGTTCCCGGTATTCGTCGGTGAGGTCGCGCAGGCGGTGGTGGTGCGTCACCGGGTCACTGGCGGTCACCTGGCGCGCGACTCCGCCCACGTGCTGATGAACTCCACGATCTCCTGCGTACGCGTACCGGGCCCGAACAGCTTCGCGACACCCTCCCGGTGAAGGCGCTCGATATCGTCCTGCGGGATGATCCCGCCGCCGATGAGAAGGATGTCGTCACGGCCCGCATCGACGAGCAGGGTGCGCACGCGAGGAAACAGGGTCATGTGCGCACCCGACAGGATGGACAGCCCCACCACGTCGACGTCCTCCTGGACGGCCGCCGTGGCGATCATCTCGGGGGTCTGATGCAGGCCGGTGTACACCACTTCCATCCCCGCATCGCGCAGCGCGGCGGCCACGACTTTCGCTCCGCGATCGTGGCCGTCCAGCCCCGGCTTGGCGACCAGAACGCGGATGGGTCCTCGTGACGGCGATTTCGTCGTGTGCACCTCCCGTTGCCTCCCCCGGCGTGCGCTCAACGTAGAGGGGTCACTTGACCCCGACAAGCGACGGCGGTCACACCGCGCTACCGCTTGAAGCGGAGCAGTGCCGCGAGACCGGCGACGGCCTCCCTCGCGACGCCGTCCTCGACCAGCTCGACCGTGCTCCCCTGCCGGAGGGCTTCCTCGATCGCCTCGTCGATCAGGTCGGGGACCGGGACCGCTCCCCCATGTCCCTCGCAGTCCGTCCTTTTCAGGGTCAACCGCCCGCTCTGGTCACATCGGTACCCGGGAGCCTCGGCCGACGGCTCGACGAGCAGAGTTCGCACCTGGCCGTGCTGGAGTGCCGTGAGCACCTCGTCGATCCCGTTCACGGCCCACCCCGTGCCGAGCCCCTCACGCAGCTCGCCGACGGCCCTGGCTTCCACCGCTCGTTCGGAGTCGGCGCGGACCTGGAGCACGGCGGCCCGCACGTCGGCCGCGGTCGCCGACTTCGGATTGAGCTGTGCCGTCCCGAGCATCTGTGAGGCCAGATACGGATGCAGGTGTGGCGTCACCGCTTCCGAATCGGCACCCACGCCCGCGAGGACCACGCCGCGCGCCGGGCGGTCGCGGGAGATCTCGAACAGCCGCTGCGCAATGGACGCGTAGTGCCGGTGCTTCTCCTCCCGGATTCGCTGATGGAAGTTGTGTTCCCCCGCGGACCCGGCTCCCGCACCCGTGCCGGTGGCGGCGCGCTGCCCGCGGAACCGTCCCGGCCGCGTGGTATCGCCCGGGGCGAGTCCGCTCAGCTCATCGATCCCGATCGCGGTGACCTCGAAGAACCGCGCGCTCGTGCGATCGTGCACGACGCACAGCACGCGCCCGAACTCGTCATCCACCGCCGCCAGCTCCCGGACCAACGGTGACCGGTCGATCTGCAGGCGTGAGCGGAACACGCGGGGCAGCGAGATCGCCTCGAACAAACCCAGGGGCTCGCAGGCGAAGATCGCGATACCCTGGCCCGGCCCCAGATTGCCCGGGTTCTCGAGATACTCCCGCACCCGCGTCAGGTCCTTCGCCACCACGTCGCGCTCGGGTCGGATCACGCCACGCTGCTCGAACCACGCCAGCTCGTCACGCATGCGGTTCTTGAGCTTGATGAGGTATTTGCCGCGACTGCGATCGCGCGGCTCGAGTTTGAGATAACACGACACCACCCAGTGGTCCGTCACCCCCAGGTTGACGAGCCACTCCACGATCGGACCGAGTGTTTGCACGCCACCCTCACCGGCCTGGGGAGGCCGGACTGAGACGTTCTTGCCGCTCATCATGCTAGAAGAAGACGGGTTCGCGGTACGCACCGTAGACCTCCTCGAGAACGTGCCGGATCTCGAACAGTGTGCAGTGGGCTCTGGCGCAGTCCAACATCGCCGGAATGACGTTGTCGTCTCGCGTTGCCGCGGCCTCAAGCGCACGGAGCGCCCGGTCGACCCTGCCCTGGTCACGACCGGTACGGAGTTCGGCCAGCCGTCGCTTCTGCTGTCGCTCCGCGTCGTCGCTCACCGTCAGGATCTCGAGATCGCTCTCGTCGCTGTCCGTAAATTCGTTCACGCCGACAATGAAACGCCGTTTCTGCTCGACTTCGTGTTGAAACTGCATCGAACTTCGATGGATCTGACGTTGGAACCATCCCTGCTCGATGCCTCTCACCACCCCGCCAATCCGCCCGATCTCGTCGAAGATCGCTTCGGCTTCGGCCTCCATACGGTTCGTCAGCGCTTCCACATAGTACGATCCGCCGAGCGGATCGATCACGTTCGCTACGCCGGTCTCGTACGCCAGCACCTGCTGGGTGCGGAGTGCGAGTTTGACGGCGTCCTCGGTGGGGAGGGCCAGCGTCTCGTCGAGCGAGTTGGTGTGCAGCGATTGCGTGCCGGCCAGGGCCGCCGCCATGGCCTGATACGCCACCCGCACCACGTTGTTCATCGGCTGTTGCGCGGTGAGCGACACGCCGGCCGTCTGGCAGTGGAACCGCATCATCCAGGACCGCGGGTCGGTGGCCCCATAGCGCTCGCGCATGTGCCGCGCCCAGATGCGGCGGGCGGCCCGCATCTTGGCGATTTCCTCGAAGAAGTCGTTGTGCACGTCCCANNCGGATGTGGTAGCCGCTGATCGAGATGGTGTTCCACAGCGGCGTGTGCTCGGTGGCCCACTCGAACAGGTCGACGATGATCTTGAGCGCCGGCTCGACCGGATACACCCAGGCGTGCTGCGCCATGTACTCCTTGAGGATGTCGTTCTGCACGGTCCCGCGGAGCTTCGAGATGTCGACGCCCTGCCGCTCGGCCGCCGCCACGTAGAAGCAGAACAGCATCGCCGCCGGCCCGTTGATGGTCATCGACGTGGAGACCTGATCCAGGGGGATGCCGTCGAACAGCGTCTCCATGTCCGCCAGCGACGAGATCGCCACGCCGCACTTGCCGACCTCGCCCTCCGAGCGCGGATGGTCGGAGTCGTATCCCATGAGCGTGGGGAAATCGAAGGCGACCGAGAGGCCCGTCTGGCCGCGTTCCAGCAAGAACTTGTAGCGCTGGTTCGTGTCCTCCGCCGTCCCGAAGCCCGAGAACTGCCGCATGGTCCAGAGGCGGCCGCGATACATGGTGGGGTGAATGCCGCGCGTGTACGGGTAGGCGCCCGGGTATCCGAGATCCGCCTCCGGATCCAGCCCCGCAACGTCGGCCGGCGTGTAGAGCGGTGCCACCTCCGCGGAGCTTTGCGACACGAAATCCACGTCGGAGCGCTTGGCGTCGCGCTCGTACCGCCGTCGCCACTCGTCGTGCGCCCGCTTATCCGCCATGACCACGTTCCTCCTGCAAATCCGCCACGATGTTCCGCGCCAGCCGGTACGGACTCATCCGGCCGCTCACCACGTCGTCGAGCTTGGCGGCCAGCACCGCCTCGCCGTTCCACCGATCCCATACGAGGGTCGCCAGCGCGCGGTTCACCACTTCGCGGGTGTGTTGAGCGAGCCGTTGCCGCCGCCGCTCCAGCAGCAGGCCCGTGTCGTCCAAGAACGTCCGGTGCCGGTCGACGGCGTCGAGGATCGCCGCGACGCCCTCGCCCGTGACCGCCGTGCTCTTGAGCACGGGCGGCGACCATACCGTGTCGCTGGGCTCCTCCGGCTCTCGACGTGCCGCGCGCTCCACCTGGGCGCCGTGATGTGGGCCCACGTGCCGATACGCGTTCCCCCGCCGGATCCCCAGCATGACCTCCACTTCCTGGACCAGCCGATCGGCGCCGGGTCGATCACTCTTGTTGACCACGTACAAATCCGCGATCTCCATCACCCCGGCCTTGAGCACCTGCACGCCGTCGCCGGACTCCGGCACCAGCACCAAGGCGGTCGTGTCCGCACTGCCGGCAATGGCCAGCTCCGATTGCCCCACACCCACCGTTTCGATGATCACCCGCTCGAACCCGAAGGCGTCGAGCACATCACACACTTCGCGCGTGGTCGTCGCGAGCCCGCCCGTGGCGCCGCGCGAGGCCATCGATCGAATGTATACCCCAGGATCGAGCGTGAGGGACTCCATGCGGATCCGGTCACCGAGGAGCGCGCCACCGGTGAACGGGCTCGTCGGATCGACGGCCACGACGGCGACGGTGATGTCGAGCTCCCGATACGCGCGGACGATCTGCTCGATCAGCGTGGACTTCCCCCCGCCCGGGGGGCCCGTGATCCCGATGCGGTGGGCCTTGCCCACCGACGGGTGCAGTGCCGACAGGATCTCCTCGTACCCGTCGCGCCCGTTCTCGACCAGCGAAATGGCACGGGCCAACGCCGGCACACTCCGGTCCTCCACCCCCTGCACCAGCCGGTCGGTCGGTACCGTCGCGCCACTCATGACGCGCCTCCCCGCCGCACGGCCCGTTCCGTCACAGCAATAGCCACGCCGCGAGGCCGAGCAGCACGAAGAACCCGCCGATATCGGTAAACGCCGTGACGAACACCGAACTGGCCACCGCCGGATCGGCGCCCATGCGATCCAGGACGAGCGGCACCGCCGCGCCGAGCACCACTGCCAGGATCTGGCTGGCCCACATGGCCAGCAGCACGACCAGGCCGAGTCCCCACCCATATCCCAGGGCGGTCGTCACGACGGCCACCACGGCCGCAACGGCCAGGCCGTTCACGAACCCGATCAGCATTTCCTTCCCCACGTGGGCCAACCGGGTCCCGGGTGGGTTGAGACCCAAGGCCAGACGCCGCACCGTGACCGCCAGCGATTGGGTGCCCGCGTTCCCGCCCAGTCCGGCGACCACCGGCATCACCGCCGCCAGCACGACCAACTGCGCGACGGTGGCTTCGAACAGCACCACGACGGCCGCCGCGAGCAGCGCCGTGACGAGATTCAGGTAGAGCCAGGGGAGCCGACGCCGCACCGCATCCCGCCAGTCCGCGCCCAGCGCGTCCTCGGCCTCCCCTCCCAAGCCGCCGAACTTGAGCAGGTCCTCGGTGCTCTCGGCCTCCACCACGTCGATCACATCGTCGAACGTGATCCGCCCCAGCAGCTTGCCGCCTTCACTCACCACGGCGATGGCCGGCACGTTGTACCGTGCCATCAACCGCGCCACCTCCTCCTGGTCCATTTCCGGCCGCGCCACCACCGGAGGCGGATCCATGATGTCGCGCACGGGCCGATCGGGTTTCGCCACGACCAGCCGCTGGAGCGGGAGGATGCCCACGAGGTGGTGCCTGGCATCGACGCAGTAGACCTGATAGAACTCCTCGACGTCTTCCGCCTGCCGGCGAATCTCGTCAATCGCCTGTGCCGCTGTCCCGTCCTGATCGACCGCGACGGCCGCCGCCGTCATGATGCCGCCGGCCGACTCCTCGTCGTAGGTCAGCAGCCGCTCGATCTCGC
>JABAOD010000513.1_pt2 | contig 20420 bp, 22 predicted proteins | sample 7062151 | NCBI WGS metagenome assembly JABAOD01 (sample SAMN14538626, study PRJNA623070) | marine sediment metagenome | biome: marine biome [ENVO:00000428]; feature: marine pelagic biome [ENVO:01000023]; material: deep marine sediment [ENVO:00002113] | place: India: Gulf of Khambhat ... | reverse complement strand
GTTGAAGATTGTGGAGGTTCTCGAGTTGGGTGAGGCCACAGTGACCGAGATCCGGGAGGCGCTCGGGCTCCCGCAGGCGATTGTGTCGCAGCACCTGGCCAAGATGCGTGGGTGCAACATCGTGGCCGCGCGCCGCAATGGGAACCATGTCCACTACCGGATCACCGAGCCCAAGGTGCAGCACATCCTGAACTGTATTCGCCACTGCGACATGTGACCGGCTGTTTCCGGGGGACATTTTTTTTGGCTCAGAACATATGAATATTGCTATTTGTCTATTGGGGGCCGCCCTGGCAGCGTCGCCAACCGACACGACGCGGCTGTCGTTGGCCGACGCCATCCAGCTGGCGCTTACGTCCAACGCCAATCTGCGGGCCGAGCGGGCGCAGGCCGTTGCGGCCGGGCAGGGTCCGCTCCACGCGAGCCAGGCATTCCTCCCGAGCATCACGCTCGGCGTGCATGGCCTGCGCACGACGGATCCCGTTGCGGTCTTCGGACTCAAGCTGCGTCAGGGAAGCTTCGCCGAGGCGGACTTCGGGCTCGACGCCCTCAACCGTCCCAACGCCTATTCGGGTTTCGACGCTAGCGCGTCGGTTCAGTGGCCAGTACTCGCACCGGAGGGCCTGTTCGGCTTCGCTGCCGCGAGGAAGGCGGCCGCGGCGCAGACGGCCGCTGCCGGTCGGGCCGGCGGCGCGACGCGGTTTCTCGTCACGCAGGCCTACTTTGACGCGCAGCTCGCCTGGCACCGGCTCGAGGCCCTGGACAACGCCCTCGCCGCCGTCCGCTCCCACCGCGATCAGGCAGAAGCCATGCAGTCGCAGGGCTTGGTGACCGGCCTGGATGCCCGTCTGACGGGCCTGCGAGCGTCCGAGCTGGAGGTCGAGCGGCTCGCGGCCGTCGCCCACGCCGATGTGGCCATGTCGGCGCTCCGCATGATGCTGGCGCTTCCCGATTCCACGCTCCTGGTCCTCACCGACTCCCTGCGCTCCGCGGAGCCGACATCGACGTGTGCAGCGGACCCGTCGGTCTGCGTGCTCGAGGAGCGTGGAGACCTCGTGGCGCACCGCTTGGGAGCCGACGCCGCCCGGCTCGGCGTTAAGCGGGCGTGGGCGTCGCAGTTCCCGGCCGTGGCCGCATTCGGTTCGGTGGCACACCACGCCGAGAGTGCGCCGTTCGCGAGCGGGAGCGGCGATTGGACCGTCGGGCTCGGAGTGTCCTGGCCCATTCTCCGAGGTCTTGCGGGTGCGGGAGCGGTGCGGGCCGCCAAGGCGGAGTCTCAGGCCGCGGCGGCGCGTCTGGACGCCGCGCAACGGCAGGCGGAGCTCGAGGTGTTGGAGGCGACCCGCATGCTCGCCGCCGCGAGCCAGCGCGTCCAGGTGGCGGGCGCTGCGGAGCTCGAGGGCCGCGAAGCGCTCGAGCAGGCCCGCCTCCGCTACCGCACGGGAACTGCCCCCATCACCGAACTGCTGGACGTCCAGGCAGCCGCGACGAACGCCGCCCTCAGTCATCTCGCCGCCCGACGGGATCTCCTGGTCGCGGCGGCCGCCCTCGATCTCGCATACGGAGTACACGACCGATGATTCGTCATCCCATCGTACTTGCCCTTGCCGCCGGTGCCGTGGCCTGCGGAGGCGGTGAGCCGCATGAGGAGCAGGAAGGCCACATGCCGGACAGCGCCATCACCGTCACGGCCGAAACACTCACGGCCACCTTCCCGGTGGCGGGCACGGTGGTCGCACGGCGCCGGGCCGACATCACCACTCGGATGATGGCCCGAATCACGGACCTCCCGGTGGAAGTCGGCGCCCGCGTGAGGCGGGGACAGGTCCTGGTCCGACTGGGAGCGGACGACGTGGCAGCCAACCGCACCAAGGCGGAGGCCGCGGTGCGGGCAGCCTCGGCCGCCCGTGACGAGGCGGCTCGCCACGCCGCGCGCATGGACACGCTCCTCGCGCAGGACGTGGTGGCTCAGGTACAGCGGGATGGCGCGCACCTTCAGCTCACCCAGGCCGAGTCGCAGCTCGCACAGGCCACGGCCGCGCTGCGCGAGGTCGAGACGGCGGCGAGCTACGCGTCCATCCCGGCCCCGTTCGCCGGGGCGGTGGTCGCCCGGTTCCACGACGAAGGCGACGTCGCCGCGCCCGGGATGCCGATCCTGGTGGTGGAGGATCTCGGCCCGCGCGACGCGGTACTCGCCGTGCCCGCTGACTTGGCCGCCACCATCGAGCCCGGGATGCAGCTTCAGGTCTCCGGGATAGGCAGCGACCCTGTGAGTGCGCCGGTCCGTGCCGTCGCCGCGGGAGCCGACCCCATGTCACGCACCGTCGAAGTCCGCGTGGAGATCCCGGCAACCTGGTCGACCGGAACCTCGGTCACGGCGTTGGTTCCTGGCGGCACCTTCGAGGGCGTCGCCATCCCCGGCCACGCGGTGATCCGCCGCGGGCAACTCACCGGCGTGCGGGTCGTGACTCCCTTCGGCGTCGCAATCCGCTGGGTGCGGTTGGGCCGGACCGTCGATGCGGATGGTCGCGTCCACGTACTCAGCGGCATCGCGCCCGGCGATCGGATCGTCCTGTGAAGACCGGACCCTCCGGCGCCGTCGCGCAGCGCTTCCTCAACTCCAAGCTCACGCCGCTGCTCATCGCAGCGTCCCTCGTGCTGGGGGTGGGCGCCCTGCTGACGACCCCGCGCGAAGAGGAGCCACAAATCCGGGTCCCGATGATCGACGTGGCGGTGGGGCTCCCCGGAGCCGGTCCGCGGGAGGTCGAGCGCCGTCTGGTGGAGCCGCTGGAGCGGGCGCTGTGGGAAGTGCCCGCCGTCGAGTACGTCTACAGTGCCGCGCAGTACGACGGGGCCCTCGTCACCGCGCGCTTCGCGGTCGGCACCGATCCCGAGATTGCGCTGACGCGGCTCTACGGGAAGCTGATGGCGAACATGGACGAGGTGCCTCCCGGCGCGACTCCGCCCTTCGTCACGCTGCACGGCATCAACGAAGTCCCCATCCTCACCATCACGCTGTCGGGGGGCACGGACGCGGGTGACGGGTATCTACTGCGGCAGCAGGCCGTCGAACTCGCCGCCGAGCTGAAGCGGCTGCCCGACGTGGCCGAGACATGGGTCATCGGCGGCGCGCCCCGCGAGGTCGCCGTCACGCTCGATCCGCAGGCGCTGGCGGCGCGGGGATTGTCCGCCGCCGTCGTCCTGCAGGCGCTCGGCACGGTCAACACCGAACTCCCCGCAGGGCACCTCGTGTCGGCCAACCGCAGCGTCCCGGTGCGAATCGGCCACCTGCTGCGATCCGCCGATCAGGTGGGTGAGGTCGTGGTCGCCGTGATTGCCGACCGGCCGGTCCGGCTGCGCGACATCGCGACGATTCGCGATGGGCCGGCCGAGCCCGACCAGTATGTGGCGTTCGTCCCAGGGGGCGAGCGGGCCGCCGAGATGGAGCCAGCGGTGACGATCGCGTTGGCCAAGCGGGAGGGAAAGAACGCCGCCACGATTGCGCATCGGTCGATGCACCGCGTCGAGGAGCTGCGCGGCCGAGTGGTGAGCGACGACGTGCGCATCACGGTCACGAGGGACTACGGGGAGACCGCGACGGAGAAGTCCCAGGAACTGCTCTTTCACATTCTCGTGGCGACGATCGGTGTCGTGCTGCTCGTATGGTATGCCCTGGGGTGGCGGGAAGCGGTCGTGGTGCTCGTCGCGGTGCCGGTGACCTTGGCACTCACCCTGTTCGTCTATCGTCTGTACGGCTACACACTGAACCGGATCACGCTGTTCGCCCTCGTCTTCGCCATCGGCATTCTGGTGGACGACGCCATCGTCGTCGTCGAGAACATCGCGCGGCATCTCGGACTTCGGCATCGTCATCCCGACGAAGCGGCGGTGGTGGCCGTCGACGAGGTCGGCAACCCCACGATCCTCGCCACGCTCACGGTAATCGCGGCGATCCTGCCGATGGCCTTCGTCTCCGGCCTGATGGGCCCTTACATGCGCCCCATTCCCGTGGGCGCATCGGTGGCGATGCTGTTCTCTCTGGCCGTGGCCTTCATCGTGACACCGTACTTGGCCGTGCGGCTCGTGAAGCACCACAACGGCACCCTGCCGAGTGGCATGCCGGTCGAGACGACCGACGAGCAGGTCCCCACCGGACCGATCGCCCGTTGGTATCGCAGCATCATGGAGCGCTTGTTGGGAGACGGGAAGCGCCGCACCGTTGCGTACGCGACGATGGTCGTGCTGCTGATTCTCTCGGCAGCGCTCGTGCCGTTGAAGCTGGTGACGGTCAAGATGCTGCCGTTCGACAACAAGAGCGAGTTCCAGGTCATCGTCGACATGCCCGAGGGGACGACGCTCGAGCGGACCGCGGAAGTCGCGCAGGCCCTGGCGTTGGTGACCGCGCAGGACGATGCGGTGCACGATGTGCAGACCTATGTGGGCGTGCCGGCGCCGTTCAACTTCAACGGTCTGGTGCGTCACTATTTCTTGCGCCGTGGACCGACGGTCGCCGATGTGCAGGTGAATCTGAAGCCCAAGCACGAGCGGTCGGAGCAGAGTCACGACATCGCGCTCCGACTGCGGCCGGCAATCGATTCGGTCGCCCGCTCCCACGGCGCCTCGGTCAAGCTGGCGGAGATCCCACCCGGCCCGCCCGTGATGGCCACGCTCACCGCGGAGGTCTACGGACCGACGTACGAGCGGCAGATCGCCGTGGCCGACCAGGTGCGCCAGGTGTTCCTCGAGACCGAGGGGGTCGTCGACGTCGACTGGACCGTCGCGGCACCGCATGCCGAAGTGCACGCCGCGATCTCACAGGCGGAGGCCCGTCGGATCGGCACCAATCCCGCCGACGTCGCCCGGACGGTCGCGGCGTCGATGACCGGAGCCAGCGCCGGCTTGCTGCACGACCCGGCAGCCGCCGAGCCAATCCCGATTCGGGTGCGCCTGGCCGATTCGACCGTGGGCTCCGTGGGCGAGCTGTCGGGACTTCCCATCGCCACGCCGCAGGGAGCCCGACGGCTGGGAACGCTGGCGACGCTCGACAGTGTCGACGCCGAGGTACCCATCTTTCACAAGAATCTCCGACCGGTCGTCTACGTAACCGGCGACGTCGCGGGGCGACTCGAGAGTCCAGCCTATGCCATGCTGGAAATGGATGACCCACTCGGTGCAGCGACCGGCGGCGTGGATCGGCACTGGGTGGGCTCCCCCACCCTCACCGAAGAGGCGTTCATCGTGTGGGACGGCGAGTGGCAGATTACCGTGGAGGTGTTTCGCGACCTCGGGATCGCGTTTGGCGCCGTCCTCATCCTGATCTACGTCCTGGTCGTGGCCTGGTTCCAGTCGTTCACGGTCCCGCTCGTCATCATGGCCCCGATCCCCTTGACCCTTATCGGCATTCTCCCGGCACACGCGACCACGGGGGCGTTCTTCACAGCGACGTCGATGATCGGCATGATCGCGTTGGCCGGCATCATCGTACGGAACTCGATCCTGCTGGTCGACTTCGTCGAGCTTGGCCTGGAGCGTGGCCATTCGCTGCGGGATGCCGTCGTCGCGTCGGGCCTGATTCGCGCGCGGCCGATCGTGCTCACCGCCCTGGCGGTGGTCATCGGCGGCCTCGTCATGGTGCGGGATCCCATCTTCGAGGGTCTCGGGATCGCGCTCATCAGTGGCGCCGTCGTCGCGACCGCCCTCACCCTCGTGGCCATTCCACTTCTCTACTACGAGATGCACAAATGAAGCTGCTCTTGATCTTCGTCGATACCGACCACGCCCGCGACGTCGAGCGACTCCTCGACGCCCACGGCGTGTCGGGATACAGCACGTTCCCGAATGTCCTGGGCAAGGGCGAGACCGGCCGCAAGTTGGGCACGCGGGCGTTTCCGGGATCCAGCTCGCTGTATTTCGTCGCCCTCCCCGACGGCCATTGCCAAGGGTTGTGCGACGAACTGCGGAACTTGAGAGAGGCCAAGGGACCAGAGGAGGGGCTCAAGGCCTACACCCTCGACACCATGGAGGTGCTGTGAACACGCACTACATCATCCGCCGGATTGCGGGAACGTTCGTTCTGGCCTCGCTGGCGCTGGGCCACTGGGTCAGCCCCTACTTCTACCTGTTCACGGCTTTCGTAGGCCTCAACCTGCTCCAATCGAGCTTCACCCGCTGGTGCCTCATGGAACGGATCCTCGAGAAGGCCGGGGTGGGTCGAACCACGGACGCGCGGTAGCGCCCCACGTCCCGATTGTGGGGGCCGCAGGCGAAAGACCCGATTCGGGACGCATGATCTCGAATCGGGACGCATGGAACGCCGCGCGTGCCCCGGACCGGGACATCCCGGGCGCGATCGTGGGGTTTTTGGCCGTTGGCGACCGGTACGGATGTTGCCCCCTACGGTCGCATTCTCGCACTCAGATAACGGAGCACTCATGTCATCGATCGTAGAAATGCTGATACAGCAGGTGGGTGGTGCGGAGCAGGTCAGTCAGATGAGCAAGCACCTCGGCGTCGATACGCGTGCCACACAGCAGGCCGTGGGAGCGGCACTTCCCGTGCTGCTCGGCGCCCTGGCGCGAAACGCGGCGAAGAGCGACGGAGCCGCCGCGCTCAATCGCGCCTTGGATAGGCACGACGGGACGGTCCTCGACAACCTCGGTGCGTTTCTGCAGTCTCCGGACGTGGCCGACGGCGAAGGTATCCTGCGCCACGCCCTGGGAGAGCGGCGCCCGGCGGTCGAGGCCGGGGTGAGCAAGGCGAGCGGCCTGGATCCATCTGTGGTTGGCAAACTGCTCCCGATGCTGGCGCCGCTGGTCATGGGTGCCCTGGGTCGGCAGCGACGGCAGCAGAGCCTCGACACCGGGGGCCTGGCGAGTATGCTGAGCACCGAGCGGCAACAGATGGAGCAGGCGAATCCCGCCATCGGCATGCTCGGCAAGCTGTTGGATCAGGATGGTGACGGCAGCATCGTCGACGACATCGCGGGCAAACTCGGCAAGGGACTGCTGGGCGGGCTGTTCGGCGGCCGCAACTGAGCAACCGACATTCACGGAAAGGAGCCGGTCGTGGGTCTCTTCGATTTCGTAAAAGGCGCTGGGCGCAAGGAGAAGGAAGCAGAGGCCGAGCGCGACGAGAAGAATCGCGAGCTGATCAAGGGAAACAAGATCCTGCGCTACGTCATGGGGCTCGGACTGGACGTCGAGAACTTGCGCGTGAAGTTCGACGACGGCGTGGCGACCGTCACGGGCAAGGCCAAGTCACAGGCCGAGCGGGAGAAGGTCGTCCTGGCCGTCGGCAACACGGAGGGGGTCGCGCAGGTAGACGACCAGATGGAGGTCGCCGATCCGGCCTCCGAGGCGAAGTTCTACACGGTCAAGAAGGGGGACTCCCTTTCCAAGATCGCCAAGGAGCTCTACGGCGACGCCATGAAGTACCCCGTGATCTTCGAGGCCAACAAGCCGATGTTGACCGATCCCAACCTCATTTATCCCGGTCAGACCCTGAGAATCCCGCCGCTCGGTTGATGCCGAGAGGGTAACGGCCCAATGGCGGGTGGGCCCCGTCCGTCGCCTCCACGGGACGGGCGGGGCCTGCTCGTTCCGGCCGGATCGTCGATCCCTCGAGACCCCAGACGCCGACCGTGCACGCTGTACCTTGTGTAGACCGCCATGGCGGCGCGAACGCCACCCAAGCCTCCACTCGTTCTCGAGGGGGACACCGTGCCATCGCACCGAACCCTCGCTGCCCTGAACCGCGCCGTCATTGCCTGCCGCCGCTGCCCGAGGCTGGTTGCCCATCGCGAAGCCGTCGCCCGGGAGCGCCGGCGGGCCTATCGCGACTGGGAGTATTGGGGGCGACCCGTGCCGGGATTCGGTGATCCGAGCGCCCGGCTCCTCGTGGTCGGGCTTGCTCCGGCCGCGCATGGCGCCAATCGCACAGGGCGGATGTTCACCGGGGACTCGAGCGGTGACTGGCTGTACGGCGCACTGCACGCGTTCGGCTTCGCGAGTCAGCCCGATGCGACCAGCCGGAACGACGGCTTGACCCTGACCGACTGCTACATCACGGCGGGGGCGCGGTGCGCTCCTCCGAGCAACCGCCCCACCCAGGAGGAATTCGACCGGTGCCAGTCATTTCTGGAAGCGGAGCTCCGGCTGCTCACCCGGCTCCGAGTGGTCGTGACGCTGGGGCACGCGGCGCACCGACAGTGGCTCAAGGCCTCCGGATGGTGGGGGCGGCTGTCGGTGCGGGAGCGACCACCGTTCGCCCATGGGGCTCGCCGAACGCTGGCGGACGGCACGGTGCTCCTCGCCTCGTATCACCCCAGCCGCCAGAACACCAACACCGGACGACTGACACGCGCCATGTGGTCCGGGATCTTTCGGGAGGCGCGGCGGGTGCTTGGCGAGGCGTGATTCCGACGGCCCAGACCCTTGGCGGCGAGTCCACCTGACGCTACTTTACCATACAAAGTTCTTTACTCCGCTTGTCACCCGGGGGAATCGTGACCACTCCCACACACGGGGATCGCGAGAGCGCCAAAGAGACGCTGGCGTACATCCGGCGCACGATGGAATCGGCCTCGTCGTTCACCGCCGTCTCCGGGTGGGGGCTCATTGTCGTGGGGTTCGTGGGCCTCCTCGCGGCGTGGCTGGCCTGGAGTGGAAGCCACGATGCGGACCTGCGCATCTGGATGCCCACCGCGGCGGTCTCGATCGCGATCGCGTCCGTGTTCAACATCCGCAAGGCCAAGGCAACGGACGTCCCGATCTGGTCGGGCGCGATACGGCGCCTGGTCTGGGTGATGGCGCCCGCCCTGGCGGCGGGGGCGGTGCTCACCGTGGCCCTCACGCGCGGCGGCTCCGAGCCGCTGCTTCCGGGCATGTGGCTTGCGTTGTACGGGGCGGGTGTTACCGCCGGCGCCGAGTTTTCCATTCGCGCAATTCGCTGGATGGGCGTGTCCTTCCTCGTGTTGGGGGCGGTGGCACTGCTCGAGCCGACCGCCGGACTCTTGCTGATGGCGGCAGGCTTTGGCGGATTGCACGTGGTGATCGGGCTGGACATCGTGATGCGCCATGGTGGGTAGCGCGGTGTCCGAGACGCTGGATCGCCTGATTCACGAGCGGATTCGCCTGGGCATCGTGTCGGCCTTGGCGGCCGAGGAGGGGATGAGCTTTGCCGACCTCAAGCAGGTGCTGAAGACGAGCGACGGCAATCTCAGCGTGCATGCGCGCAAGCTCGAGGACGCCGGCTACATCCGGGTGCTCAAGGGGTTCGAAGACCGGAAGCCGAAGACCGAGTACCGGCTCACGGCCAAGGGGCGGCGAGCGCTGGAGGCCTATCTGGAACAGATGGAAGCGATTCTCAACGAGGCACGGGACGCGTTGGAGCGAACATGAGCGGTTTGCACGTCGGCATCATCATGGACGGCAACGGCCGGTGGGCCCGAGCCCAGGGATGGCCGCGGTGGCGCGGTCATCTGGCGGGTGTGGACAGCGTGCGGGACGTCGTGCGCGGCGCCCCGGAGATGGGCATCACGACACTGACGCTCTACGCGTTCTCGTCCGACAACTGGAAGCGGCCGCCCGGCGAAGTCGGCCGTCTGTTCTGGCTGCTCCGCGAGTACTGCCGGCGGGAGCGGGCCGAGCTCGTGGAGAAGGGGGTACGCGTCAGCCACGTGGGACGCAGAGACCGGATTCCCCCATCAGCTCTCGCGGAGCTGGATCGCACGCTGGAGGCAACAGCACGTGGCGGCCGGCTCCACCTCCGGCTGGCAATCGACTACGGCTCGCGCTGGGCGCTCACTGAGGCCGTCCGTTTGGTCTCACGTCAGGTATCGAGCGGTGAGCTGCGCCCGGACGACATCTCGGCCGACCTGCTCGACCGGGCCCTTGCCGGTGGCGTGCCGCACCCCGATCTCATCGTGCGCACGGCAGGCGAGCAGCGGCTGTCGGATTTCCTGCTCTGGGAATCGGCATATGCCGAGCTGTACTTCACGAACGTCCTGTGGCCCGACTTCCGGCGCGCCGATCTCGCCCTTGCCGTTTCGGAATTCCAGCGCCGGGAACGCCGCTTCGGGGCGGTCACCGCGCCTGTCGAACCCAGCCCCGTCACCGCCGTTGGCTAGCAGCCCCTGGAAGCCACGGTCTGCTTGGACCCAAGCTGTGGTTTCCGGTTTCGGCGCACTCGGTCTGTCCACGGCACTGGCCTGGAGCGCCCTCGCGCAGCATGCGGCGATGGGAACCGTCCGTTGGCACCCCGACCAGCCGCTGCAGGGCTCCATTGTGCACATCGTGGTGGATGCAGCGAGCCCGACGACATCACACGACGGCCTCCACCTACCGATCCGCGGAACGCTCGCCGGGCAGCCGCTGCATTTCGAATGGGACGGAATGCGATCCTACCGAGCCCTCGGTGCCATACCCGTGAGCGCGCAGTCGAGCATCCCACTGTTGCTCACGTTCGCGGGTGGGTCGGGGTCGACCGTCGAGCGCACCGTGCGCATTCGGGTCGCCCCGGGCGACTTCACCGTCGAACGCCTCCGCGTGGCACCCAGATTCGTGGAGCCGCCCGACTCCGCGCTGGCGGCGCGGATTGCGGTGGAGCGGTCCAAGGCCGCCGCGGTGGCGCGGCGGTCTCACGGCACGCCCCGACTGTGGTCGGGGGAATTCCTCGTCCCGGTGGCCGGCCGGGTCACGAGCCGGTTCGGGGACGCACGTGAATTCAACGGCGCCATCCAGAGTCGTCACATGGGAACGGATCTGAACGGCCTCATCGGCACGCCCGTCAAGGCTGCCAACCGCGGGGTGGTGGCGCTCACCGGGGATTTCTACTACGCGGGAAACGTCATCTATCTCGACCACGGTCACGGGCTCATGACCGTGTACATGCATCTGAGCCGGATCCTCGTGCAGCGTGGTGACACCGTGGCCGCAGGCCACGTGATCGGCGAAGTCGGCGCGACGGGGCGAGTCACGGGCCCCCACTTGCACTGGGTCGCGCGCTACGGACCGATCTCCGTGGATCCACTGAGTCTCGGTAAAGCGGCACTGGCGGAATTCGGTCCATCCAACTGAGGAGCTCCGGTCGCGCGACCGCCGCAAGATCCGGGTTGCCGACCGCTTCCCGTTCTCCCACCTTCCGCCCAGGACATCACGCTGGGGCAACCAACATGTCGCGAGTCGATGCACAACGGGTGGAGCGGGCCATTCGATTCCTCGAGCACCACTGGCGACGTCGCCCTTCACTCGAGGAAACCGCCGCCGCGGTTGGCTTGAGTCCCTTCCATTTCCAGCGGCTGTTCCGGCGCTGGGCCGGCGTCACGCCCAAGCGCTTCCTCCAATACCTGACACTCGAGCACGCACGCCGAGCACTGAGCGACGGGCGGAGCGTGCTCGAAGCCACCTTCGACTCGGGGCTGTCCAGTGCAAGCCGCCTGCACGACCTGTTCGTCACGTTCGAGGCGGTCACGCCAGGAGAGTTCAAACGACACGGAGCGCGGGTGGCAATCGAGTACGGCTTCGCCGAAACGCCGTTCGGGGACGCGCTCTTCGGCCTGACCGTCCGGGGAATCTGCGGTCTGATGTTCGTCGACCGTGGCACGCGGGCCGTGGTCACGGCGGAGTTCCGGGACCGGTGGCCGCGGGCGTCACTCCAGCGAAGCGACCCGGCCGCTCGCCGTGCGGCTCATCAGGTGTTCGGCTCGCCGGACCCCGCCATTCCGCTCACGCTCGACGTTCGGGGCACCAACTTCCAGGTCAAGGTTTGGGAAGCGCTGCTTCGGATTCCACCGGCCACCCTAATTTCCTACGGCGACGTGGCCGCAGCGATCGGGCGGCCGGCGGCGCAGCGGGCGGTCGCCACCGCGGTGGCGGCCAACCCGGTCGCCTACGTCATTCCATGCCACCGGGTCATCCGCAGTTCCGGTGCTTTCGGCGCGTATCGATGGGGCTCGGCGAAGAAGAAGGCGATCGTCGGTTGGGAGGTGGCGCGCGCCGCGGAGGCACCCGTGGCGGTCTAGGCGCCTCGCTCCACCGGGTTCTTCAGCACACCCACTCCGGAAATCTCCACCTCGACCACATCACCCGGCACGAGCGGTCCCACTCCCGCCGGTGATCCGGTCGCTACGAGATCTCCGGGCTCGAGAGTCATGATGCGAGAGATGTACGATAGGAGATACGCAATCGAGAACACCATGTCGCGCCCCATGCCCCGCTGCCGCTCGATGCCGTTGACACGGCACACCACCTCCAACTCGGGGAGCGGCGGGAGCGCCGCGAGCGGCACGATTCGCGGACCCACCGGACAGAAGCTGTCGAACCCCTTGGCCCGCGTCCACTGCGGGTCGGACCGCTGGAGATCCCGTGCCGTGACGTCGTTGAGACAGACGATCCCCTGCACGCCGCGCAACACCGCATCAGCGCCGACATGGCGGAGCCGCTGACCGATCACCACACCGATCTCGCCTTCGTGCTCCACCCGCTCGGACATCGACGGCAAGACGATCGGCTCCCCATCCGCAATCACGGCCGACGGCGGTTTCAGGAACAGGAGCGGATGCTCCGGAACGACGTTACCCAATTCCTTGGCATGTTCGGCGTAGTTGCGGCCGACACACACGATCTTCGTGGGAGCGATTGGCGGTAGCCGGGTCAATGGCTGATCCTCGGGTCGCGGGCAAGACTCCGGAGCACGGGGGCGTAGATCGACGTCCGCGTGAAACCTAGCACGGGGGCCTATCGCGGGCGATGCGGACGAGAGAGCTTTCCAGCGCCATGGAAGGGACACGGACGTGAACGCGGTCACAGCGGGCCTGGTCATCGCCGGCGGGGTCGTGCTGCTCCTGATCGGTGGCGACCTGCTGGTGCGGGGCGCGGTCTCCATCGCTCGGCTGGCCCGCGTCAGCACCGCCGTCATCGGCCTGACGATCGTGGCCATCGGCACGTCCACCCCGGAGTTGGCCGTGAGCCTCATGGCGGCGGCGTCCAACCAGCCGGACATTGCCGTCGGGAACGTGGTGGGCTCCAACATCTTCAACGTCGCCGTGATTCTCGGGGTGGCGGCGCTCCTCTTGCCGCTCACCGTGCACATGACCGCGGTCAGGTTGGAGTGGCCCTTCATGTTCGCCACATCCGCCCTGTTCCTCATGCTGGCGCGTGACGGCCGTATCGACCGTCTCGAGGGCGGCTTCCTTCTCGTGCTGCTGGTGGCGTTCCTCGCCTACATGGTGCGGGCATCACGGCTCGAGGTCGGTGCGGCAGGGCGACAGGAACTGTCGGATTCGGTCGATGCGCTCACGCTGAGAACCCCGGGGCGCCAGGCCCTCATCGATGTCGCCATCGTCCTTGGGGGACTCGTGACCCTGGTGGTCGGCGCGCGATTGCTGGTGAGCGGTGGGACCGGTCTCGCCCGGGCGGCCGGGATCTCGGAGCGGGTCATCGGCCTTACCGTCGCTGCCGCCGGCACGAGCCTGCCCGAACTGGCGACATCGATCGTGGCCGCCCGTCGGCGCCAGCCCGACATCGCCATCGCCAACGTCCTCGGCTCGAACATCTTCAACGTCCTTGGCATCCTCGGCACGGTGGCACTGGTGACGCCGCAGACCGTGCATCCCGCCATCGTGAGCAGCGACAGCTGGTGGATGGTCGGTACTGCGCTGCTGCTCTTTCCCCTAATGATTTCGGGCCGTCGAGTGTCGCGGTGGGAAGGTGCGGTCCTGCTCGCGGCCTATTCCGTCTACCTGCGGTCGCTCTGGTAGGTCCCGCGGGGACTCACCGACCCAGGGCCGACCGATTTTCGAGGAGCGGCTGCAGCACGCCCCACACGACGGCCGCGATGCGCCGGTGGCCCTCAGCGGTCGGATGGATCCCGTCCGGCTGATTGAGCTCCGGTCTCCCGGCCACACCGTCGAGCAGGAACGGAATGAGCACGGCGTCGTTGGCCACCGCCAGGTCCGGGAACACTCGGCGGAACGCCGATGTGTACCGGCTCCCCATATTCGGGGGAGATTCCATGCCGGCGATCACGATCCGCGCTCTTGGATGCTGCACCAGCGTGCGATCGATGATCGCTTGGAGATTGCGCCGCATCTCTTCCACATCGAGTCCTCGCAGACCGTCGTTGGCGCCAAGCTCCAGCACGAGGACGTCCACCGGCTCTCGGAGCAACCACCCGATGCGCCGAAGGCCCCCCGCGGATGTCTCGCCGCTCACGCCGGCATTCACGACCCGATAGTCGAGGCCCGCGCTGTCGATCGAGCGCTGGATGAGGAAGGGAAACGCCTGATCGGACGCGAGCCCGTACCCGGCGGTGAGGCTGGTTCCGAGAAACAGCACGACGGGTCGCGCGTCGCGCCTCGGTTGCGTGATCGAATCCGTACGAGGGGCGGTATCCGCCCGTCGGGGCTCGTCCTCCGCGCACGCCCCGACCAGCGCGAGCATCGCGACCGCGACTATCTTCCGAACCATGATGATCATCGCTCAGGATCTGGAACAAACATACATGAGTGGCGGTCGCCGGCTGACGGTCCTTCGCGACATGAGCTTCGCCGTCCGGGAACGCGAGGTCGTGGCCGTGGTCGGGCCGTCGGGGAGCGGCAAGACGACCCTCCTTGGCCTGCTCGCGGGACTCGACCGCCCCACGCGTGGCACCGTCACACTCGACGGCCAGGCACTTGGCCCGATGTCCGAGGACGAGCGGGCACAGTTGCGAGCCGAGAAGATCGGCTTCGTGTTTCAGACGTTCCAGCTCATCCCCACACTCACCGCGCTCGAGAACGTGCTCGTCCCGATCGAGCTCCAGGCATCGGCTGCGTGGACGCCCGACGCCGCCACGGCCCACGCGCGTGACTTGCTCGGCCGGGTGGGCCTCGCCGACCGGTGGCATCACTATCCGGCCCAGCTCTCGGGAGGCGAGCAACAGCGTGTCGCACTGGCGCGCGCGTTCGCGAATCGTCCCAAGATCCTGTTTGCCGACGAGCCGACCGGCAACCTCGACGCCGACACCGGGCACGCGGTCATCGACCTGTTGGTGACGCTCAACCGAGAGGCCATGACGACGCTGGTACTGGTGACGCACGACCCGGAGCTCGCCGGGCGGGCCCATCGCGTGATCGGCCTCGCGGGCGGGCGTATCGTCTCCGATTCCGCCGCGTCGGCATGATCGGCACTCCCTTCGCCCTGCGGCTCGCGCTGCGGGAGGGCCGGGCAGCTCGAAGACAGATCGGGCTCTATGCCGGGGCGATCTCGCTCGGCGTCGCGGCCCTCGTGGCGATCAGCGCCTTCCGGGCCGACGTGACGGACGCGATTCACGCCGAGTCGCGGACCCTCTTGGGAGCCGATGTCGAGCTCCGCAGCACGAGTCCCTTCGCCGGCGAGGCTGCACTGATCCTCGATTCCCTGCAGCGGAACGGGGTATCGGTGTCGCGCGTCACCAGCTTCACGTCCATGGCGTTGGCCACCGCGACCGGAGCGAGCCGTCTGGTCGACGTACGCGCGGTGGCAGGCGACTACCCCTTCTACGGGCGAATCGAGACTGCACCGGCCGATCGGTGGATCCGTCTGCGAGACGGGCGCCATGCGTTGGTGGACCCGGCGCTGCTCGTCTACCTCGGCCTCGAGATCGGGGACACGCTGCGTCTTGGTGACGCGACGTTCGTGGTCGACGCCGAACTCAGACGGGTCCCCGGAGAGATCGGGATCCAGGCGGCGGTAGGCCCGCGGGTGTACATCTCGGCCGATTACCTGGAAGAGACGAACCTGCTACAGTTCGGCAGCCGAGCCCGCTATCACGCCCTGCTGAAGCTCCCCAACGCCGCGGCGGCCGAGACGTTCGTCACGACACACCGATCCATTCTCGACCGGGAACGCGTGCGCGCCGCCACAGCTGCCAGTCGGGAGGAGGATTTCCGGGAGTGGTTCGCCGCGTTCACTCGATTCCTGGCGCTGCTCGGGCTCACGGCACTGCTGCTCGGGGGGATCGCCACGGGGAGTGCGGTGCACGTGTTCGTGCGACGGAAACTCGATACCGTCGCGGTGCTGCGGTGCCTCGGCGGGACCCAGCGGACCGTGTTCACCGCCTATCTCGTGCAGGCTGCGCTCATGGGCTTAGTGGGCGCGACGGCGGGTGTCGTGATCGGGGTCCTCGTCCAACGCGGTCTCCCTCGTGTGCTGGCGGACTTCCTCCCCCTGGCCGTCGAGCCGAGCATCCGTCTCGGCCCGATCGCGGCCGGGCTGGGCATTGGGCTCTGGGTTGCGCTCGCCTTCGGTCTGCTGCCGCTGCTCACCATACGCAACGTGGCACCGCTGCGTGCCCTTCGGCGTTTCGTGGACGAGCCGGCTCGGCGACGGGATCTCCCGCGGATAGCGGGGTACATCGCGGTGCTCGCCACCATCGTGGCGCTGAGCGTGACACAGGCGCCCATCCCGGCGGTCGGGCTGGCCTTTGCCGCCGGAATCACGGTCACGACGGCCGTGCTCTGGGGTAGCGGCCCGAGCACTGGTGGCCGCGACGCGGCGGCTCTTTCCGGCCCGTGCGCCGTATGTCGTGCGTCAGGGCATCGCCAATCTGTTCCGACCACAGAACCAGACGGTGTCCGTGGTGCTGACCGTCGGGTTCGGTGTCTTCCTCCTCGGCACGCTTCACGTCGTCCAGCGAAACCTGCTCGACCAGTTTGCGTTCGAGACGTCGGATGCGCGGCCAAACCTCGTCGTCTTCGACATTCAACCCGATCAGGTGGATGACGTGCAGACCCGGCTGGCCGCGGCCGGAGCCGGGGAGACCGTGGCCGTGCCGATCGTGCCCGCCCGGATCGCGGGCATCGGTGGGAGGTCGGTCGACGAGCTCCTCACCGACACCAGTCGCCTGCGCCCGAGCCGGTGGGCCCTCCGACGGGAGTACCGCAACACGTACCGTGACACCCTCGTGACGTCGGAGCGGCTCGTAGGAGGCACGTGGTGGACGGATGCGCGGTCCGACACGCTGCCAGCCAGGATCTCCATCGAAGAGGAGCTGGCCGAGGAGCTTCGCGTCGAACTCGGCGACCGCATCACGTGGGACATCCAGGGCGTCCGCATCGAGACCGTGATCACGAGCGTGCGCCAAGTGGACTGGGCGCGATTCGAGACGAACTTCTTCGTCGTCTTCGAGCCCACGGTGCTGGAGCAGGCTCCGCAGACGCTGGTCACGCTGGCGCACGTCGCCGATCCCCGACAGCGCGCCGAAGTGCAGCGCGACCTGGTACTCCAGCATGCCAACCTGTCGCTCATCGACATCTCCCTGGTGCAGCAGATATTCGAACGCCTCCTCGGCAGCGTCGCGCTCGCCATCCGCTTCATGGCCGTCTTCTCGATCGCGTGCGGTGCGGTCGTGCTGCTCGGCGCGGCGGCCACGTCGCGTTTTCAGCGGCTCCGGGAAAGCGTGCTGCTCCGCACCCTCGGGGCACGGACGTCACAGGTCGTGCGGGTGCTCGCGGTCGAGTACGCCGTACTCGGGAGTCTGGCGTCGCTCCTCGGCATCGTGCTGGCGTCGCTCGCGGGGTGGGTGCTGGTGAGGTTCTTCTTCGAGCTGCGGTTCTCGCTCCCCGCGGCCCCGCTCTTCGTGCTCGCCGTGGCCACGGCGGTCGTCACGACCGTGATCGGGATCCTCGCCAGTCGGGACCTGGTGCGCCGCGCGCCGCTGGCCGTGCTGCGCGACCTCGCGGACTGACATCGCGCACCGCGACCCTGGCGGGCGATCCCCAGGCCCGTTTGATTTCGTTCATGCGCGACCCGCTGAAGAAGCTCGTCGTGGTGGGCGACCGTGTGCTGGTCGTTCCGCAGGAGGGCGAAGAACGCACCAACGTCGGCCTGTATCTGCCGCCGACCGCGGTGGATCATCAGGCCGTGCAAAGTGGGCGCATCGTGGCTACCGGGCCGGGGACCCCCCTCTCCGCGCCCGCCGACCTCGACGCCGAGCCGTGGAAGATCCCCGGCGGTGAAGGTCGGTTTCTGCCCATTCAGGCCCACGTCGGCGACTTCGCGCTCTTCTTCCGGAAGGCCGCCGTCGAGATCACGTTCGAGGGCAAGCGGTATCTCGTCGTTCCACAAGCCGCCATCCTCGTTCTCGTCCGGCCCAAGGACATCCTCGACGAACTCGATTCCTCCGGTCAGTAGCGGGTAGGGAGATGTCGTCCGTTTCGCTGGCGGTGCTCTTCCTACTGTTGCTCGCCCTCTTCGTCTGGTTCACGCGCAGGCCGGGTGGCTTCCGACCGTCGCACCCCGGCCGGCATGCCGACGACCCGGAGGCGCTCGAGGATGCCGAGAACGAGGTCCGCAATCTCGACGCATTTGCCACACCGGAGGATGCCGAGGAGGATCTGCCGGACTGGGGACCCGGCGTGCCGCGTTCCTAGCTGGGTGGGCGGATCGTTCCAGGAACGAGGAAATCGCGCCGGCGCGAGCGCGTCACTCCAACCACCACCGAGTCGGACTGCAGGGTGACGCCATCGACGAGGACTCGAATGGCGATGGACGCGTCGAGCGGTACCCCGCAGACGTGATAGTAGCCGCTCCCGTCGGACTGGCTCTCGACACCGAATCGTTCCTCTCGCAGTCCGCGCTCCGAGCGGCGCCACGCGCTCCACGCCGTTGCGACGGACGCGCCGGTCACAGGGCTGCCAGTGGCGCCGACGCGGACAAGGCCGGCGACGACGCCGGAATCGGCCGGGATCGACGGACACAGCGCCGCCAGGACCGCCTCGCTCGGGCGCAAGGCGATATCCAGGCGGAGTGTATCGCTGGGTTTCAGGATCGTCACGAACGGGGGCTGGATATTGCGCTCGGGGTCGAGCGCGGGATGGTCGATCACCAGGACGTGACGGCCTGACGCGAGGCTGTCGAGCGCAAACGCCCCGCGTTCATCCGTCGTGGCGAACCGATCGCTCCCCAACAGATGGACGGTCGCCCCATGCACCGGACTGCTCGAGGCTTCGTCCACCACTACGCCCTCCAATCGTGCGTCGGCCGCATGCCAGACGGACGCGCCGGACAGCGATCGGACCTCCTCCACCCATCCCCCCTGCTCGAGGATGTCGATCAACACCACATCGGCGCCGCGATGCCCGCCCGCGATGGGCTCGCGTTGGCGATAGCCGAGAATCGGCATCCGAATGAACCAGGTCTCCACGATCCAGGGGCCGTGCGGCAGTCGCCTGAACGTGACTTGGCCTCCGATGTGGGTGGCGTCGATCTCCCAGGGCAGCCCGCGATACCTGAACTCCAGGTGCCGGAGTTCGGCGGTCTCCGCGTCGAGCCACATCACACCGCCGATATCGACGAGGTCACGGCCGCGCACCGGCTCGAAGGTGAGGCCCACCAGGTCCGGGCGTTGGTGGGCCGGCTGCTCCACCGCCAGACAGTGCAGGTCGGCCCATGCGTCGGACAGCAGGACCTGAGCATCCGGTGCTTCGTAGATCCAGTCGCCGTCGGCGGTCTCCCGGACATACCCGGAATCGGCGAGCACCTGTGGTGCCGCGGTCACGAAGGAGCTTCCGCGATACATGCCCTCGAAGGCAAACTCCTCGTGACGGCGGATTTCCAGCGAGCGCGCGTCCCGCTCCCGCTCATAGCGGACGATCCGATGACGCAACGTTCCCTCTCGTTCCGTCCATGCGATGGCCTCGAGGGCCTTGCGGGCCTCCTCCCACAACTCACCTGCCACCACGCCCGCACCGGGCCGCACCCGACAGCGGCGGTCCGCGCGGACGACGAGCGCGGGCAACGCGACGGGCAGCAGGCTCATGGTCACGTCGACAGTCCGCTCCTCACCCGCCGCAAGCTCGAAGACGTGCGACTCCCAGCTCACCCGACCAACGGCCACGGCCTTCAGCCGATAACGTCCCGGTCTCGGCCCCCGAACGCTGAATCGGCCAGCCGCATCGGTCAGGGTACGCGCGATCTCCGCGGAATCCTCATCGAGCAGCATCACGAACCCGCCCCGCACCGGCTGCCCGGTGGCTTGCTCGCCGACCGATCCCCGCACAACCTGCCCCGCCAGCGGACCGGCTGCGCACGGCAACACGACGCAGAGTGTGGCGAAAGTCTTGGAAAGTGTCACGCGGCAAGGGACTCGATGCCGGTCGCCGTGACCCGATGGGAAACCAGCGGAAGCGGTGGGCCGGGTCGTTCCGCACCGATCCGTACGGCGGTATCCAGTGCGGCGACCGCGGTGTCGTGCCCCGATTCGTCCCGCGCGTGGATGACCGCCATCGGATCACCACGTCGCACCTCGTCGCCCGGCTTCACCAGCAGGACGATGCCGACCGACGGATCGATCTGATCATCGAGCTCTCGACGTCCGCCGCCGAGGCCTACGACCGCGCGTCCGATGTCTCTGGAGATTGTCGCGTGCACGTATCCGTCGCCGCGGGCGCGGTACTCACGAGC
>JABAOD010001893.1_pt2 | contig 20434 bp, 19 predicted proteins | sample 7062151 | NCBI WGS metagenome assembly JABAOD01 (sample SAMN14538626, study PRJNA623070) | marine sediment metagenome | biome: marine biome [ENVO:00000428]; feature: marine pelagic biome [ENVO:01000023]; material: deep marine sediment [ENVO:00002113] | place: India: Gulf of Khambhat ... | reverse complement strand
TCACCGACGTCGCCGGGCTGCCCTTGCCCGAGAACGTCGGCGTCCATTGCCACGGCGACGAGTGCGACCCCGATGGCTACACCCCGATCCACTCGGTCGAAGAGCTCGATGCCTTCTTCAGCGACACCGCGGGCGTGGTGCTGCTCGACTCGGGCGACTCCAGCGACGGGATGACACTGGACCACTGGTGGGAGTTCACCACGGACGACACGGCACCTCAGAGCTTCGACGAGAACTGCAACTTCGGCCAGCAGTGCCTCAACATCATGTACGTCGACGGGTGCTGCTACTTCCTGGCAGGCGAGGAGTGGACCTACCGTCTGTGGCGGCTCGGCCACGGCCACGGCGCCGTCTACGCCTGGTTCCAGGCGCCGAACGACATCTACGCCGACTCGATCGGCTTCGGTGCGCAGATCGTCGCAGGCGTGACGGTGGTCGAGTGAACCAACGAACGATGGGGTGTGCCTCCAGGCGCACCCCATCGGCTCGATCCGGTCGATAACCTCGGGAGACCCGTCCCCCGAGGGTCGATGACGCCGACACACCGAGAGCTCCCCACCGGCACTGTCACCTTCTTCTTCAGTGACGTGCAAGGGTCGACGGGTCTGCTGCAGCGACTCGGCTCCGACTATCGCGACGTGATCGAGCGCCACGCCGGGATCATCCGGAATGCCCTCGAGCGCTTCGACGGCCTCGAGGTGTCGACCGAGGGGGACTCGTTCTTCGCCGTGTTCACATCGACCGCCGGCGCTGTGAACGCCGCCGCCGACATCCAGCAGCGCCTCGCCACAGAATCGTGGCCCGAAGGCGGAGTCGTTGCGGTGCGGATCGGACTCCATACCGGCGTCGGCGAGCTCGGTCACGACAACTACGTGGGCCTCGACGTGAACCGGGCGGCACGGATCTCGGCCGCTGGTCACGGCGGCCANNGCTCGCTCCGGCTCACACGTTCACCGCCCTCGGTGAACACACGTTGAAGGGCCTCGACGACCCCGAGCGGCTCTACCAACTCGACATCGACGGCCTCCCCCGGACGTTCCCCCCGCTGCGGACTGCGTCGATGCGTCCCAACAACCTCCCGACGCTTGCGTCTCCGATCGTCGGGCGAGAGACCGATCAAGCGAAGCTCCTGGAGCTCATCGACGGCAACAGGCTCGTCACTCTCACCGGACCCGGCGGCATCGGCAAGACCCGGCTCNNCATCGCCACGGAGACGGGAACCGACCAGGGCGCGGACGGCGGTCTCGCCGCAGCCTTCTCCGACGGAGCCCGCTTGCTGGTGCTCGACAACTTCGAGCAGCTCGTCTCTGCCGCTCCTCGCCTCGCCGATCTGCTGTCGGCGGCCGGCCCGCTCAAGGCCCTCGTCACCTCACAGGTCCCGCTGCGAGTCGCCGGCGAGACGGTCACACGGCTCGAGCCGCTCGGATCGAATGACGACGCCTCTCCCGCGATCGAGCTCTTCGTCGCGAGAGCACTCCAGGCAGATCCGTCGTTCGATCTGGACGCTCATCATGACGACGTGGCTCGCCTGGTCGAGGCGCTCGACGGCGTTCCGCTGGCCATCGAGTTGGCGGCAGCTCGACTCAATGTGCTCACCCCGGCGGACGTGCTCGAGCGACTCGACGAAGACGTCCTGAAGACTTCACGCGCCGACTCACCCGTTCGGCACCGTTCGATCACCGCAGCGGTCGAGTGGTCCTACGAGCTGCTCGGCCCGGCACAACAGGAGGTGTTGCAGGCCCTGTCGGTGTTCCGGGGCGGGGCCACGCTGGCGGCCATCGAGACGGTCGTAGGACGCAACCCGCTCGACGACCTCGCCGAACTCGTCGATCGCAGCCTCGTCGAGACCGAAGTCGGCATGATCGGAAAGCGCTTCGACATGCTGACGTCCGTGCAGCTCTACGCCGCATCACGCATCCCAGACGACGCCGGGTTCCTCGCTCGCCACACCGACCACTTCGCTGCACTCGCCATCGCCGCTCTCGTGCCGCTCGACAGCGACAAGGGCCCCCGCTGGCGCGCCACCCTCGAGGACGACGTCGACAACCTGCGCGCCACCCTCGACCGACTCCTCGACAACGGTGACGTCGAGCGGGCGTTTGCCATGCTCGGAGGGCTATGGCGGTTCTTCCAGATCAGCGGACGTCTCGACGAGTTGGAGCTGTGGCTGGCCAGGTGCTTCTCCGCATCGCCGGTCGACACTCCGACAGCTGCTCGAGCCCGGGCGCTCATGGCTCGGGCCGCAGTCCACTACTGGCGCTCGCAATGGCGTGAAGCCGGCGCCGACTACGACGAGGCCCTCACCATCGCCGAGACCCTCGACGACGCCGATCTCCAGAAGGACGCGCTCTTGGGTGCCCTCACGACCCGCTCCAACGCACTGGCGATCGGGACCGACATCGGCGATCCACACGTACTCCTCGAACGGACCCGGGCGATGGCATCCGAGTCCAACGATCCCGTGATGATGGCCTTCGTCGAGTTCCACGAGATCGTGACCAGCCACGGCCAGGCCATCAAGGCCGATCCGCCCGGTCCCGAGATGTTCGAGAACGGCATTCGTTTGATGCAGCAGGCGGGCCGGCTCATGAACGTCGCCCACCTGCGTGCGGCACAGTCGGAGATCTACATCCATCGCAACGAGTACGAGGCCGCTCGAGAACACGCGGCAGATGGACTCGACGCTGCGGAGGCAGCGGGTGACGTGTTCGGAATGTCCTGGACACTCAATCGGCTCGCCATCGCACTGTTCGAGCTCGGCGACACCGAAGTCGCCGTCCGTCTCGCCGGCGCCGCCGACATCGCCCGGGAGCGATCGGGCGGAGCGATCCCGCCACCCTTCGTCGAGTTCCCCGACACGCTGGAGCGGGCCCGTCAGACGCTCGGCGTACAGGCTGCCGAGGCCTTGTATCAGGAGGGTCGCGAACTCGGCCTGCTCCATGCCGTCGGCATGGCCCGAGACGCCGCGGCAGGCCGAGCGACGTGACGATGAAGTACTGGACCGAGATGCCGATCGGCGACCTGGACGGCGAGCCCGACGTGCTGTGGCGTCAGGACCAGGCGACCAGGCACTACGAACGATGGGATCGCCTCAACCGGAAGTGGCTGGTCGATCCCGACGGGATCCGCGAGACGGGCATCGGCGGCGCCGAGACGTTCGAGCCGGCGACCAAGGAGACCATCGATCACTGGATCGAGGTGTGGCGCCAACGCGGCAGCCGGTTGTAGCTGATCGCACTTCCCCGGCTACACGTCGGGAATCAGAAGGTCGAACTCGAAGATGAAGTTCAGGGCGTTGTCCCCGCTGCCGTCGGCGAACACCGTGGTGTTGACGCCGTTGTGGGTCTGACGGACCGCCCCGGTCGCACCGAGGTACTTCCCCGACCCGCCGATGACCGGTCTCGTGGCGACTTGCGCTCCGTTGGTGCCCTCGAGCCCACTCGAGACGATGATGTCCTCGGGGAAGAGCCGATCCTCGGTGATCGCACCCATCACGTACTGCTGGGTCGACGTCACGTGGGGCTCTCCCCGACTGCCGTCGATCATCGTCCAGCCGCGACAGAACCAGTGGCCGATCGAGTTGTCGACGGTGGGAACGAACCCGTCACCAGGGATGGTGCCCTCGGGGTAGATCCACCCCTCGACGAAGAACGGCGTACGGAAATCGGCGTCGTTTTCCGGCATGGCCGTGTTCGACCACCGCCAGAAGTGGCCCAGACATGCGACGTCATAGGTGAAGGTTTCGCGCTTCCAGCCGCTTCCCGTGGTCGCCNNCGGCCGACGTCCGCCCCTGATGTGTCCTGATCGGTCATGGTCTCCTCCTTCTCATTCGTCCTGATCTTCGAGCGAAGGCCACATGTCGCATGTCGTCTGGTACGCCTCGCCTGGCGGGGCGAACTGCTGCCATTCGACCGGAGTGAGGTTGCGACCTGCAGCCCTGCAGGCGAGGTCGGGCCAACGAGCGAAGTCGAGATCCCAGACGAGAACGACGTCTTCGTCGAGTGTGACGAGCCACCGGCCGTCGCGACTCGCGTTGGTGCCCGAGTTCGGCAACGCCGGGAAGCCAGTCCCGACCTGCGCCTGCGCCTCGAGATCCCACACGCGGCCCGTGCTGTCGGCTGTCGTGATCAAGTAGCGACCATCCTCTGTGAACGCCGGCCCGATCGTGAGACCCTCGTCACCTGACGTCTGGCCGATGAGCCTCATGCGCTGCTCGAGGGTGTCCGGATCTCGCAGCAGTGTGGTGCCGTCTGCGGCGATGGTGGCGAGGTAGCGACCATCCGGCGAGTACTCCGCAAGCACCACCTGGTTCCCGCCGTGCGCCAACACGACGTGAGATCCGGACTCGAGATCCCAGATGACCGCCTTTCCGTCGGAGTTGACGCCGACGAGCCGGGTTCCGTCTGCACTGAACGAGAGCGACTGCACCGCCGATCGCAGGTCGACGCCGATTGCAGCCAGCTCAGGCGGTGTTTCGACGACCAATTCGAGGAGGGGCTCGGTCACCGCCTCTCCGGTCGTCACGTCGAAGACCTGAACCACGGATCCTGCGGGCGACGTCTCGGATGATGCGCCGGCAGCGAACAGCCGGCCATCATGCGAGAAGGCATACGCATAGATCGACCGCTCCTCCTGGAGGACCCGCCGAGTGGGCGGCGATTCGGTGAGATCCCAATACTCGGTCGGTGCCGAATCGATGCGGTTCCACGTGACCATGCCGGTCGGACCGGGGTGCCCGCTCTGCAGCCCCTCGACGCCCAGATCGACGAGCTGGTACCCGTGCTCCGTTCGCTGATAGAGCAGGATGTCGAGTCCGATCGGTGCCTGCAAGACCAACCACTCGCCGTCACCGCTCAGCACCGCTTCGGTCACGCGGCCTCGAGGCACCGAAAGGGCGGCCAGGCGCTCGCCTCCGAGTGCCCACAACGAGATCTGATCGTCGTTCTGCACCGCCACCGTCAGACCGTCGGCCGTCAAGCCGACGTCGGGCCGGCCCGGCGTGTGCGAGTCGAACTGGATCGGTGGCGCACCGTCGAGCGGCAGCACGACGACGCGGCCACCGCTGAAGGCGAGAATCGCGGCCGTGTCCGTCAGGGCGACGGCCTCTTCGAGCGTGTTGTTCACGATGGCGTCGACCCGGTCGGGAAACTCGCCGAACTCCGTCTGTGTGCCCGCTACCACGTCGAGCGTGGCGACGTTGATGCTGGACGCGACGTGCACCTCGTCGCTGCTCTCCGGGCTGAACCGGAGCGCCCGCACCCCCTCGGCAATCCGCGAGCCATCTGGAGCCCGGCGCATGAGCACCGTCTCGTAGACCGCCGACGTCGTATCGGCCAGCTCCCACACGCGTGCGTGTGCGAGCCCACCGGTCGCGACTCGGGTGCCGTCGTCGCTGATGGCGAGGACGCGCGTTCCGAATTGCGCCGCGTCAGGCAGATGCGGTGGGACCACGAATCCCTCGAGCTCGCGTTCGGGATGGGCCATGAACGTCGCCACGCCTCCCGACTCGAGGTCCACCACGGACGCAGACCCGTCCAGGAACCCAACACCGATCATGCCACCCGAGCGATCGAACTCGAGTGCTGTGACGTCGCTGTCGACACCGACGTCGATTCGGCGAATCTCAGCTTGCGAGAGCACGTCGTACACGACGACCTCCGCGCCGTGGATCACTGCGGCCCGATTCGATGAGGCCGACACCGTTGCGTCCTCGATTCCGTCGACCGCTGTCAATCGCGAGCGATGACCTGTGTCGCTGTCGAACACAGCGATGCCCTCCGCGGTGACCGCTACGAGATCGCCGACCGATGTGAAGCCGATGGCGTGGGCATTGCTCTCTGGCACGACGTAGCCGAGGAAGTTGCCGGCCCTGACGAAGGCATCCTGAAGCGCCCCCAGCGTCACCGGATCATCGGGGTTTCGATGAAACGCCTCGACGGCGAGCAGCAGCGCCACCTGCCGGTTGGTGTCCATGAGCTGCGGGGCCTGCAAGGCGATGCGTCTTGTCTCGGCAACGTCTCGGGCCACGGCTTCGGCAGCGGCGTTGTCCCTGGCGTCTCCCCACTGGAAGAACGCAAAGACGCCCGCCAACGCCGCTGCGACGGCGAGTATGGACACGCCAACGAGCATCCGCCGGAGGCGCAAGCGCGTCGACCTCTCCTTCTCGCTTTCCTCCTCACGGAGCGCACGGCTCGTGTCGAGGAACTCCCGCTCCGGCGTCGTCAGGCTGATCTCGGTCGACCGCTCCCACGCCTCGAACTGCTCGAGGCGGCCCCCGCGCAACAGGTAGCTCGGGTCGCGGTCGGCCGACTCCCACTCGCTCAGCTCCGTGGCGAGGAGTCTGTGCAGCACGAGCTCCTCACGCTGGGTCTCGATCCAACCGCGCAGTCGATCCCACTCCCTCAGCAGAGCCTCGTGCGCCACTTCGACCGTCGGACCCCTCGTGACGGGATCACGGTCGAATGTGAGAAGGCGGTGGGCTCCGAACAGAGTGATGGCGTCGGCGAGCTCCCGGTGCGGAATGTCCATTGCCGCCAGCTCGCTCCGGCGCACCCTGCGCCGCATGTCATCGGATGTGTCGTCGACGACCACGAGCCGCAGAAATGTCTGCCGGATCGCCGCGCGACCTGAGGGCGAGAGGCTCTGCCACAACTCTTCTGCCTTGGCACCGAGAGCGCCGAGCACTCCACCCGTCTCGCGGTACGCAGCGATCGTGAGCACGTCGGACGTGCGGCGGTCGAACAGCTCGGTCAGTGCGTACTGCATGAGCGGCAGCCCTCCGGGCTGGCCCGAGACGTCACGCACGATCTCGCCCACGAGCCCCGGCTCCAGGTCGAGCCCGACCTGGCGGGCCGGCGCGGCGATCGCCTGGCGCAACTCCTCCTCTGCCGGTGCCAGCACCGTGACGGCACCCGCGTCCAGGAGCTGACCGAATTCGTGGTACTCGAGCGGACGATCGAAGAAGTCGGCGCGCATCGTGATGATCACCTGCACACGGGATCGCTCGTCGGTCACAGCTGCGCGCAGGCAGGCCAGGAACATGCGCCGCCGACTCTCATCTGCGACGAGTGTGAACAACTCCTCGAACTGATCGATCACCAGGACGAGCCGGCTGTCGTCGTCNNCTCAGCAGTCCGCGCTCATCACCCGCCAGCTCGTCGACGATCCCGGCGGGATGTCGCACCGCAACCTTGAGCAACGCAGTCGCCAGCTCTTCGAAGGGGTGAGATCCGGGAAACATCTCGGTGACGAGCACATGGCCTCCCAGGCCGTTCCTGCGAGCCCGCAATGCAGGAATGAGCCCCGCCTTGACGGCGCTCGACTTGCCGATGCCGCTCGGGCCGACCAGCGCCACGAAGTCGCCGTGTTCGAGCGCATCGAGCAGCTTGCCCACGAGCGCCTCGCGTCCGTAGAAGTCCGCCGCATCCACCTCCTGGAACGACCGGAGTCCCTTGTACGGATTCCGAATCTCCGAACGGCGCACGCCTTCGGCGGTGACAGCGGCGGCAGTCACGTCGACTCCGGCAGCCTGCTTCAACGACCGTACGAGCTCTTCCACCCGACCGTGCCGATCGGCGGGGTGCCATGCGCACGCACGCGTCAGAGGCGGGACGAAGACAGGATCCAGCCGAGGTGAGAGATCCGGTCCGGACACCTTGGCCACAGGCGGTTCCCCGGTGAGGAGCTGATGCGCCAACGCACCAAGCCCAAAGACGTCGGCAGCCGGATTGGGCGTGCCGGCACCATCACGAATCTCCGGAGCGACGTACTCATCTCCAGAGTGGCGAATCGCATCGATCAAGGGGAAGTCACTGAGCGCGGCCCTGCCATCGGCATCGAGGAGGACGTTGGTGGGCTTGAGAGCCCCATGCACGACACCCTGATGATGGGCGTGGCTGAGCGCCGCCCCGATCTCGTCGAGTGTCCGCAACAATGTGGGAAGGGGAGGTGGGCGTGCCGACCACCGGGTAGCCATCGACCCTCCCGCCAACCATGGGCGAACCTGATACGCGGCGCCAGGCTCGCGCCACGTGTCGAGTAGCGGAACGATGTGATCGTGCTGGAGTGATGCGATGCGTCGCGATGCTTCATCGAACCCCTCGATCAGCGCCGGCAGATTCGCAACCTCGGCTCGATACGCCTTCAGCGCGACCTCTCGCCCGAGGCCTGCGTGGAATGCCCGGTGCACCGTCGCCGTGGGTCCATCACCCACCAGCTCACGAAGCTCATACCCCCGGATCCCTCGTGTGGGGCGTTGGGCCGGTGGCGGCCGTGCCACCTCGACATCGTCGTTGAGGATTCGCAGGTGGAGCTCCTGGAGGGTTTGCGAAGGCTCGAGACCGAGCTCATGTCCCAGGAACCGTCTCGCGGTCTCGTACGCCCGCAGAGCCTCGGGCTGCCTGCCGGTCGCGTGCAATGCCCGCATCAGGAGTGCGCGAAATCCCTCGCGAAGCGGGTACTCGTGAACGAGGCTCTCGAGCTCTCCGATCAGCGAACCGTCCGCGCCGAGCTCGAGATCCGCTGCGATCCGGTCCTCCACGGCTCCGACCCGCAGCTCGCTCAGCCGGCCGATCTCGGGCTCGAGCGCCAGTACTCCGTCGAGGTCCGCGTACGGAGTGCCCCGCCACATGGCGAGCGCCTCGGCGAGTTGGCCGGATGCCGCTCTGGGATCGGTCATCGCCAGTGCACGCGCCTCTTTGGTCTGCGCTTCGAACTCGACGGCATCGATCGAGGCCGGATCGATGTCGAGTCGGTAGCCGACAGCGTCGGTCACCAGCGCCTCCCCGACCTGTGACCGCAAGTGGTGAACGTAGCCTTGGAGGGTCTTGCGGGCCGTTTCGGGTGGATCGCCGTCCCACACGCCGTCGATGAGGGCACTCGTAGTGACGGATCGGGGCGCGTCGACCACCAGTAGGGCCAGCACGAGACGCTGCTTGGGCCCGCCAAGCGGAAGCGCCGTGTCGTCTCGAGCCGCCTCAACTGGGCCGAGAACCCGGAATCTCACCTGATCAGCGTACTTATGGGTCACCGTGATCTTCCATGGACTTCTCGAGAGCCTGCCATGCGGCGGTTGGAGAGCGGTTGGGAAACCGACCCGATGCTGAACGCGGTTTCTTGGTTCCAACCGGGTTCCAACCGGTCTCCTGAACCATTGCAACCACCTGCAGGGATGGTGCACCCGTAGGCATCCCAACAGGAGGGAGACAGACATGTACACGAGCGTCGAAACACGGCCACTGCGCCGGGTTCTCACACTCGCCATCGCCGTCTTCGCCATCGTTGCTCTCGCCTCACCGGCGAGCGCAGGTGGCAACGGCACCTATCAGCTGGACGCCATCGGCTATCCGAGCGACTTGACGGAGTGCGACGATCCGGAAGGCGCGGACGCCGACTTCCCGATCCTGCTGGTGGGGAACATCAACGGTTGCCTCTACCAGTACTGGGGCCCTGGCGAGTTCCGGCCGAGCAACACCTACATCGAGCGTGGCACCGAACTGTTCATCGGCTGCACGGACGATGGGCGGTGCGGCTCGTTCGAGACGACCTACGTCTTCACCGCGAAGTACGAGGATCAGGACTTCAACGGCCAGAAGTTCGGGCGCTGCCAGCACCCGATCGTGGCCGGTTCTGGTACGGGTGACTTCTGGGGAGCAACGGGCCGTCTGGACTTCAAGGACGACCTGGTCGCCGGGAACTTCCCGCTACGAGGCCACGTGAGCGCCCCCTGACACCGGGCCAAACGGCAGATTCTCGGGCTCCGCTTCGGCGGGGCCCGAGTCGCGTCACCCGCTGTGTTTCACTCAGGTGGTCGGAGTGGGAGCTCCACCCGGAAGATCGTCCGGCCCGGCTCCGATTCGACGCCGATCTCGCCGCCGTGGCGGGTCATGACGATGGAGCGGCTGATGTCGAGACCGAGACCGGTTCCCGACCCTGGTGGTTTCGTGGTGAAGAACGAATCGAACACGCGGTTCTGGATCTCGCCGGGGATGCCGGGCCCGTTGTCCTCGATCTCGACGGCCACCCCCTCGCCCTTCGGGAAGGCACGGATGATGATCTTGCCGCCGACGATCTCGGCATGCTTGATGGCGTCGGAGGCGTTGTCGATGAGGTTCGTCCACACCTGGTTCAGCTCCGAGCCGTAGGCCTCGATCGTCGGCAGGTCGTCGGCATAGTCCCGTTGCACCGTGATGCCGTCGGTCTTCCGTTTGAGGATCAGGAGCGTATCGTCGATGCCCTTGGTGATGTCGACCTCCTGCACCGGCGCCTGGTCGAGATACGAATACGACTTGAGCGCATGCACGATCGACGACAGCCGACCGGCGCCCTCCTCCACTTCACGCACCAACGCCGCCACCGACGCCGCTGCCGTCATCGCCCCCACCACCGCTCCCGATGCATCGTCGAACCGCTCCTCGACTCGATCGAGATCGGCGGTCTCGTAGCCGAGATCGGCCATCGCCGGCGCCATCTGCCAGGCCGGCTCGATGTCACGATCGACCAACCAGTCCTCGATGTCCGCCTCGCGGTCACTGCGCTCCAGAGGATCGAGATCGCCCGGCTTCCTGGCCCGATCCATCGCCTCGCCGACGACCCGCTCGAAGTCGGCCCGTAACTCGTCCGTGATCGCTGCGGCAGCTGCTGCATACGCCTCGCCGAACTGAGACATCGTGGCGGCGAGCTGTTCGGCACCCCGGGCGACCGCTGCGGCCGGATTGTTCAGCTCGTGGGCCAGTCCCGCAGTGAGGGTGCCCAACTGCGCCATACGCTCGCTTTGGCGAAGCTGCGCCTGGTTGGCGCGGAACCGCTCGAGCACGACGTCCATGGTGCGCCGGGCCGCCGCCGCACTGGTGTCGAGCACGTAGTCGAAGCTCGAACGGGAGATCTCGAGCAGCGTCGCATCGTTGCGGGCCCGGCCCGACGCCATGCGCGGCGCCTCGTGGAGGAGCGCCATCTCCCCGATGACGGTCCCCGGTCCCTGGACGGCGAGGAGCACCTCACGATTGACCGCCTGCTTCACGATCTCGATGTCGCCCTCGATGATCACGTAGGCGGCGTTGCCTTCGTCTCCCTCGCCGAAGAGCTCGTCGCCCTTCTGCAGCCGCACCTCGGTGACGCCGGCAGAGAGACGTTCGAGATCCTCCTCGGGGAGACCCGCAAACAACGGCACCGCCTCGAGGCGGGGGTCGTGGCTCACACCGTCTCGAGGTAGCCGTGGATCATGCTCACGCAGACGGCCCCCTGCCCGACGGCCGACGCCACCCTGNNGCCGGCGGCGAAGATCCCGGGCACGCTGGTCTCCATGAGGTACGGGTCCCGATCGAGCGGCCACGGGATCGGAGGCTTGTCTGCGGACTTGGCATCGGGTCCGGTCAGGACGAAGCCGCGGGCATCTCGGGCGACGACACCCTCGAGGAAGTCCGAGTGGGGACGGGCGCCGATGAAGATGAACATGCCGTTCGATTCGAGTTCGTCCAGTTCTCCGGTGTCGCGGTCGCGCAACACGATCTCTTCGAGCCGGGACTCGCCCTTCACCTCGGCCACCTGGGTCCGGAACCGGACGTCGATGTTGTCCCTCGCATTGATCTGATCGACCAGGTACTGCGACATCTTCGCCTCGAGCGACTCGCCGCGAACCAGCATCGTGACCTGGCCGGCGAACTTCGACAGCATCATCGCCGCCTGCCCCGCCGAGTTCGCTGCACCGACCACGAACACGTGCCCACCCTGGTATTCGACCGCCTCCGACGGTGCGGCGCCGTAGTACACGCCGGCACCGACGAGCCGCTCGTGACCCGGCACGTTGAGCTTGTTGATCGTCATGCCTGTGGCGACGACGAGGGCATGGCAACCCAACTCGCTGCCATCGCTCAACTCGACGACACGCAGCGTGTCGTCGACCCGCACGCCGACGACATCGACTGCGGTGAGGATCTCGGCTCCGAACTTGCGAGCCTGTGTGGTCGCCCTGCGGGCCAGATCCTTGCCGCTGATGCCGGCGGGGAAGCCGAGGTAGTTCTCGATCCGCGAGCTGGTGCCGGCCTGGCCGCCGGTGGCTTCTCGCTCGATCACAGCTGTCCGCAGACCCTCGGATGCGCCATACACGGCTGCGCCCAAACCGGCAGGCCCTGCCCCGACGATGATGAGGTCGTAGAAGGGGTTGTGGGCCTCGGTCTGCAGTCCCACTTTGCCGGCGAGCTCGACGTGGTTCGGTTGGATGAGGTTCGAGCCGTCGGGGAAGAACACGATCGGCACCGTTCCAGCACCGTCGGTGGCGGCATCGACCATCCGGGCCGCTTCGTCGTCGCGCTCGACGTCGACGAAGCGATACGGGATCTGGTTGCGGGCCAGGAAGTCCCTCACGTCGTGGCTGATCGGCGACCAGCGAGCCCCGACGACGCGGATACCGTCGAAGGGTGGCGGCACGTTGGCGCGCCAGTCGCTGAGGAGATCGTCGATCACCGGGTAGAGGTTCTCCTCCGGCGGGTCCCATGGCTTCATGAGATAGTGATCGAGAGCCACGGTGTTGATGGCATCGATGGCGGCGTCGGTGTCGGCGTATGCCGTGAGGAGCACCTTCTTGGCGTCGGGGAAGATCTCACGCGCCGCCGCAAGGAACTGGGTGCCCGTCATCGACGGCATCCGCTGATCGACCACGTACGCGGCGACGACGTCACCACGGCCTTGCAACTGCGAAACCGCTTCGAGGGCCTCGGCGCCGGATGGGGCCCGCACGATCCTGAACTCCTCGCCGTAGCGGGATCGAAGGTCACGCGCCACGGCGGAGAGCACCTGTGGGTCGTCATCCACCGCCAGGATCGCCGGCTTCGCCATCACTCCCTTTCGCCTGTTGCGGAGTGTAGGACGCAGGGCGGATTGCAGGCCTGCGGTGTCGAGTGCGGGAACGGCCCAGGTACTGCCGCGCCCACGTCATGCCGGATCGACGGCGACGCCAATGGGCTGCCGGCTCACCCGGTCCAGTCGACTTCGTAGAGCTGGACCGGCTCGGGGAAGCCCTTGAGTGCAATCAGGCCCTTCTCGGCGAACACGATGGCCTTGCCGAGCGAGAGGTCCCTGACTGCGCTCGATGTGAGGATCTGGCCTCCCGCGGCGTGATTGCAGATTCGCGCCGCCAGGTTGACCGACGCTCCGAAGATGTCGTCGCTCTCCTCGACAGGTTCACCGACGCTGAGGCCGACCTTGATCCCCAGCTGTTCGACGTCTTGCGACTCCCTCTGAATGTCGACGGTCGCCTCGACGGCCCTGCTCACGGATGGGAAACAGGCGAGGATCCCGTCGCCGGTGTGCTTCACCTCACGCCCGCCTCGCTGCTCGAGCGCCTTGCGAACGATCTCGTCGTGTTCGTGCAGCACCTCCATCGCCGTGTGATCGCCGAGACGGGTCGAGATGTCCGTGGAGCCTTCGATGTCGGTGAACACGATGGCCCTCAACCCGGTGTCGGGCTGGGAGGTGCCGCCGAGCATGGCCCTGTCCCCGTCTCCGAGGTAGTACTCACCGAGGAAGTCGTTGATCGTCGGCGCACCCACCTCGATGATGTTGTGCGGCATGAGCCCGTGCGCCACCTTGTGGACCTGCTGCGCCGTGTCCGCGTCAGGGGCCTCGACGAGGCAGAAGGCCTTGCCTTCCGGACCGTTGTACCAATAGGTCAGGTAGCGAACACCGTATTGGTCCTGCATCTCGAGATCGCGAGCGTGTGCCGCCGCAATGTCCTCGGGTGTGGCGTCGCCGAGCCCGGCGTGGACATCCATGAAGAGTGGCATCGAGGAGATGGTACGCCTGCGGCACGTCCACCGCATCTCTTGCACGCGAAGCAAGGCAGTTGGAGCAACGCACGTTCGAAGCCTCAGCGCTCGGTACGGGTCCCAGCGCGCTTCGCCGATCGCCTTGGCAGAGCGCCCAGCATGAGGGCGCCCAGGATGGCCGCACCGGGGATGATCCAGTGCACCTCGGCCTCGGGTGATGAGAGGCCCCAGCGGGCGACGGCGGCCGCCGACCCGGCCGTGAGCAGCACCCCGGCCGTCACGATCCGCCGCGCCCGGGGAGCCGGGGCCTTGCTGATCCGCCACTCGTACCGGGCGAACAACACCACCAGCCCGGCCGCGGCGGCACCCAAGACGACGATCCAGGCGGGACGGGTGAACCACCACAGCGTCGTGCCCGGCTCGATCTCGAAGACCGCACCACCGAACACGTTGAGCCCGACGGCCGCAATCAGCGACATGGCCGAGAGGTGCCAGAGGTAGATCGTCATGATCACGGCGGACAGACCGACGACGACGTGCCACGCACGGGCCCCGGTCATCCACCGCCGCACCAACGGCGCCGTTCCCCAGATGATGCCAATCTGCATCACACCGAGGAGGACGATGGCGAACGTCGGGGGCGTCATGTTGGTGAGGCCTGCCCCGGGGACGCCCAGCATCGCCACCGGATACCACCCGATCCACGTCACAACGACGAGCCATCCCAGCGCCGACCCGGCCACGAGCAGGCCGTTGCGAGGTGAGATGCCGCCCTGGTCGTCGCAGCGGGCCCAGTAGTACCCGATCTGGTGGATCGCCGCCCAGACGAAGACGAAGTTGACCCAGCCGATCCCGGGAACATCGAACACGAAGCGGGCCAGGTCGACGGCCACGGCAGCGGCGGCCAACACGGCGATGGAGGCGCTGCCGCTGCGCAACCACCAGCGGTACGTGAACGGCGCGAGTGCGGTCAGCGAGATGTAGACCGCCAAGAACCAGAGCGGCACCGTGGCCGACATGGCGCCGGCGAAGACGACCCCGGGGTCGATGAAGCCGCGCATCACGAGGATGAGCACGATCCACACCAGCAGCAGGGGCACGACCGGCGTCCAGAGGCGGCGCGCCCGCAGCGTGATCCAGTCGCGACGCAACTGCTCGCCGGCAACCACCTTTCTCAGTCCCCGTGCGTTGGCGTAGCCACCGGCGAGGAAGAAGACCGGCATGACCTGGACGACCCAGGTGATCCAGCCCGCATACGGGATCCACTCCAGCGAGTTGAGCAGGGCGATCTCGCCGTCGGGCTGTTTCCAGATCGACGCCGCCAGCCAGTGACCGATGACGACGACACCGATCGCCACGACCCGCCAGAAGTCGACGATCCGATTACGGGTGGGCGGCGTCTGCTGCGCCAGGTCGCCGGTGTACTCGACATATTGCTGCAACACGCTGCGACCTCCTGCGGCCGGACGGACCGTTTCCCGAATGGTGCCACTCTCCACCGGTGCGGGCCATGAGCGATGTCCCCTATTTAGATCCGGGGGACTCGCCCTTCACAGCGGGGAGTCGTTTGGCGTATCCTGTGTTCAGCGACACGGGATTCACGTATGCGGGCGGCACTCATCACCCTCGGGGGGCTTGTGGCTTCCGGCGCGGCGCTCGCGTTCGGCTTCGCGCTCGACGGTCTACCCGGGGCGAGTCTCCTGATGCTCGCGATCATCTCCGTGACACTGACGACGGGATGGGCAATCGCCGTCGCCACCGGAACGAACACCCGACAACGCCTTCGGCGCCCACGGACGCAGGCAGGCAAGCCGATCCGAGTTCGTGCAACCCGATCCGGTCGAGTCGTGGCCCGCAGTGTGCGCAACCCGCAGCGTTGCGGCCACTGCCGTTCGAAGCGAGAGCTGCGGGGTCACGTCTGGGTGTGCCCGAAGTGCGATGTCGGAGTCGCGCAGCGCCGCACGCCATCGGCTTCGCCCGAGGAACGACCCGAGGTCGCCTGACTTCGCGAAAGGGCCCGGACCGAGTGGATCCGGGCCCTTTGTCCATTCTCCCTGTGGTGCGGTCACGTCAGGTCGTTCGGGGAAGGAGATCTCGGTCAGTCGTCCGGTGAATCGTCGTGGGAGTCGTCAGAGGAGTCGTCGTCTCCCGACTTCTCCTCGATCTCGATCTCGAGCTCGCCACCTTCCCACTTCGCCTCGAACTCGGAACGATGGTCGTTCGACTCGAACCTGACCCGGACTTCGGTGCCCGACTCGCTCTCGAGTTTCATCGAGAAGCCTGGGCTCGGTGCCGCCCCTTCGAGGTCGACGAAGCCCTGCCCCACGGTGACGCGGACCCATCCGCCCACGAGCTGGTATGTCACCGTCTCGGTCGGGATCGGTGCAGCCGTGGTCGAGGTGGTGGTGTCGTCGTCATCCTCGCCCGGGATCGTCGTCGACGTCGTGGTGTCGTCGTCGTCATCGTCGTCCGGGATCGTCGTCGACGTCGTGGTGTCGTCGTCGAAGGAATCGCCGGCCAGTGTTGCGGAGGGTGAATCGGTGACGTTGGCGGTGACGCTGCTGACAGCGGCCATGGCAACCGACGTGGCGATGATGCTCGCCACGACCCATGATGCGATGAAGAGTGCTCGTTTCATGTCGACAGTGTCGGGGATCGATGAAACGACAGGCCTAATCGTGTCCTAAGTCGTCGTTGCGGGCTCCCTAGATGTCGCCGAGGAGCGGCTCGCGTGGCGAAACAGAGCGCCGCCCACCGGCACACCCCTGGCCGCGAATTCCTAGGCTGAAGGTCGTGCAACCCGACCCCGACGCCGCTACCGACTCTTCACGGGCTGAAACTCTCGCGCGCGCTTCGGGTCCAATACGCAAGAGTTGGTCGGATGAAACCGACGAGGCGTTGGCCGCCGCAGCGGCAAAGGATCTGGACGCCTTTGCCGAGCTCATCCGCCGCCACCAGCACTTCGTGTACGGGGCGGCCCTTCGGATAGTGAGGAATCGAGCCATCGCCGAGGAACTCAGCCAGGAGACCTTCATACGGGCTCATCGAGCCCTCGGCTCGTTCCGGGGCGACTCGCATGTCCGCTCGTGGCTGTACCGAATCGCCAGCAATCTGGCCAAGAACGCCGTGAGCCGGTCGCGCGAGACGGCTTCGGAGCGGCTTCCCGACACCGTCGTCGTCGAGGGCCCGGCCAACAAAGTGGTCTCACGCGAACTGGGCAGAGACATCACCGAAGCCGTGGACCGGCTGCCCGACCATCTCAAAGGCCCGTTCGTGATGCGCGAGTTCGAGCATCTGAGCTATCAGGAGATCGCCGATGCGACCGGTCTGCAGCTGAACACCGTGCGCACGCGGATCCTTCGCGCCCGCCGCAGCCTTCGTGCGGAACTGGAGGACTGGCGATGAGCCGCGCCTGCCTGATCCGGGACGATCAGCTCGTCGCCTTCGCGGCCGGGTTCGAGTTCGATCTCGACGATCACGTTGCGAGCTGCGACGAGTGCCAGGCATTCCTCGCGGAGTTGTGGGACGGCGAACTCGAGAACGACCTCGTCCAGCCGGTCGTCCAATATCTGCGTCTCGAGCTGTACCTCATCGACGTGGTCAGGACCGGGGGCGGGCTCGCTGCCACAATGGCTCGTGCCGCACTCCGCTACATGGATCCGGTACCGCTGCCAGAGGAGGAGCCGTGAACGCAACCGAGGCCATGACGACGATGGCCATCGTCGTCGGTGTTCTCGCCGTCCTCTGGATCGTCTGGCGCCTCGTCAAGGGCCGGCTGCCGGAGCGGCTCGCAGACGTCGTCGGCCAGCTGATACCGGTGACGGTCCTGATCATCCTCCTGGTCACGGGGCTCCTCATCATCGACCCCGATCAGGGCGACCGCCTGCTCGAGTCGACGCTGGCCTACCTCCCGCAGGCCTTCGTCGCCGTCGTGGTCGTGATCGTGGCCCGGGCTCTGGGCCGCATCGTGGGTGTGATCACAGAGACTGCTCTCCAACGCATCTCACCCGTGGTCGCCGCCCGCAGCAAGCTCGCCGCGTCATCGGTGATCCTCGGCGTCGGCATCATCATCGCCCTCCAGCAACTGGGCATCTCCACCGACATCGTGCTCTTGCTCGTGGCCGGACTCGTCTTCGGCACGGCACTCGCCGTTGCACTGCTCGTGGGTCTCGGCGGCCTTCCCCTCGCCAAGCAGGTCGCCGCCGGACGCCACGTCCAGGAGCGCTACGAGATCGGCCAGGTGATCAAGGTGCTCGACCACGAGGGCCGCATCACGTCGATCGGCCTCTCCACGACCCGCATCGAAGCCATGGACGGCGGTGTCGTCGACCTTCCGAACCGGACACTCCTCGAGCACCCGGTGACCCGATTCTCCTGACCTCCAGAAGCCTCCTTCCGATCAAAACGCCCTGACCTGCAGGAACTTCCTCGGTCGCATAGTGTCGAAACATCGATATCCCCTATCGGAAGGAATCTGTCATGTCAGAAGCGTGGGACCGCTTCATCGAAGGCATCCGCGATGCGTTTCAGGACGTAGGCGCCGGCATCGGCGAATGGCTGCCGAAGATCATCGTTGCCGTACTCGTGCTCATCGTCGGGCGCTGGATCGTGCGCACATTGCGCACCTGGATCGGCAAGCTGCTCGAGAGTCAGGCGGCCTCGACGCTGTTCGACAAGGCCGGCATCCAGGCGGCGCTGGCGCCGTCGGGCAAGACGGCTGCCGGGTTGGTGACCACCCTTGTGTACGCATTCCTCATGCTGCTGCTGTGGTTGGTCATCTTCCAGATTCTCGAAATCGGCCCGATCGTCGACCTTCTCCAGCGCCTGATCGCCGTGCTCCCGCTGATCTTCGTGGCGGTTGCATTGGTGCTGGTGGCAGCGGCAGTGGCCAACTTCACGAAAGACCTGGTGACTCCGTATGCCCGGGAGCGCCAGATCGGCTGGCTGCCCGCAGTCGTCCGGGTGGTCATCCTGCTCGTCGGTGTCCTGGCTGCACTGGACCTGCTCGAGATCACCTTCGCGGAGGACATCGTCAAGATCGTCACTGCCGCCGCCGGGATCGCGCTCGCCATCGCCTTCGGTGTCGGTGGGATCGATACGGCCAAGCAGTGGTGGGCTCGCTACGGGGCACCCCGCAACCANNGCCAAGCAGTGGTGGGCTCGATACGGGGCGCCACGCAACCAGTGAGCTCAGGAACGAGCTGATTCGAAGGGCGCCGCGGCCACGGCCGCGGCGCCCTCGTCATTCGATGGTGCCACCGGTGTCGAGCAGCACTGCGCCCAACCACTCGTAGAAGAAGTGGAGCGCGACCAGCGCAACCATCAGGAGGCCGAACGCCAGCGTGATTCGCAACGGTGCGGGCCCGGGCAACGAGGCGTACACCCGTTTCATCAGGTCGTGCCTCCGATGACCGCAGCGTTGGGTCCGTCGATGAGCTCTGCTTGCACGACCAGTCGCTCGCGGGCACTGAACCTCGGGTTGCACGTCGTCAGCGTGAGCCATGCACCCGGTCGGGGCTCTGTCACCCATACATCGGTGGGCTGCACGATGAACGCATCACGCACCTCGTAGACGTGGGTGCCGAGCGCCGTGTCGACCTCGATGCGGTCACCCGCCCGCAAGATGTCGAGCTCGTGGAAGGGAGCCCCGTAGGTGGTGCGATGGCCGCTGATCACAGCATTACCCGGCTGACCGGGCAGTGGGGTCCACGGCATGTGCCCGGCACCGTTGCGGAGATCGTCGCGGCGCACACCTTCGACGACGGTCCATCCGTCGACGAGACGCTCGATGACGGGGATCCTGATCCGGGCGAATGGCTCGTGAGCGGCCGGTGGCGACTCGACGAACAGCACGGGCGCCGCCGCCTCATCGCCTGATGCCGGACCACCGGTGGCCTCGGCGAGATCACCAGGAACCCCCGGCGAGGGCACCGAGCCAGGGACGTCGCCGGGCCGGTACTCCACCGTCGTGACCACTGCGGCGGCGAACCGCGCTTCGAGCTCCAGGTCGAGATCCGCCTGCTGCAACTGGGCGATCCACGTCGTCACCAAGAGCTGGTGGACGGCGAATCCGAGGGTGAGCCCACCGAGCCAGAGCAGCGTCACGCCGAGACCGCGCCAGATGCGCACTCCCCGGGGTGTCGGCAGCGAATCCCCATGTGGGGTGGGGCCACGATCGGCGGTCGCCATCACGAAACCCGGCGGGCCGATGTCAGCGAGCGCCCGGGTAGGAGCGCTCGCGGCGCCTGGCCTCGAGCAACGCCAGCCACCCGGCGCCCATCAGCAGCGCACCGACCAGACCGATGGAACCCACGCTCATGCCCGTGGCAGGCAGGAGGCTGACCTCGATGACGATCGACGACTGTGAGCACGCCGGTGGCACCCGGTTGTCGCAGGCCTCGATCGTGATCGGGAAGGTGCCGGGCGTCGACGCCGAGCCACCCCAGGTCCCATCCGGATTGAGGACGACGCCGTCGGGCACCGTCCCGTCGATGATCCGCACGGTCCAGGGATCGTCCTCGGGGTCGGAGATGGGGAGCGGTCCCGGCAGACCTCCGACCGGCACGGCGATGGTCCCGGGTCCGGTGTAGACCGGGGGATCGTTGACGGGGGCGACTGTGATGAACACGGTCGCCGTGTCACAAAGCGGGGTGGGGCTGGTGGTGTCACACACC
>JABAOD010005682.1_pt2 | contig 20449 bp, 23 predicted proteins | sample 7062151 | NCBI WGS metagenome assembly JABAOD01 (sample SAMN14538626, study PRJNA623070) | marine sediment metagenome | biome: marine biome [ENVO:00000428]; feature: marine pelagic biome [ENVO:01000023]; material: deep marine sediment [ENVO:00002113] | place: India: Gulf of Khambhat ... | reverse complement strand
CGGAATTTCGAGTTGAGTGATGCTTTGCGTGATTATGTTGAGAAGAGGTTCTCCCGGTTGGACCGCTATTATCAACGCATGTCGCGACTGGAGGTGACGCTTACGGAGGAGAAGCGCCAGAGGCGCGTGGAAGCGCTCGCGGCCGTCGACGGCGACGTCGATCTTCACGCCGAGGCCGCCGCCGAAGAATTTCGCGTCGCAGTCAATCGGGTCTCCGACAAGCTGGCGCGCCAGCTCAAGCGGCGGCACGATCGGCGTCGCGATCACCAGGCTCCCCGGCTTGGACAGGAGATCCCGGCGGAGGAGGCGCTCGAAGGTAGCGAGTCGTGAGTCTGACCGTTCGCGAGCTTCTGAAGTTGCGCGGCGAAAGCCTTCGCTTGCGGTTGGTGACGCGCGAGGGCGCGGGGCTGGAGCGCGAGATCCTCCAGCCCGAGATCTCGAGCCCCGGGCTGGCCCTCGCCGGCTTCACCGAGCGTTTCACACCGGGAAGGGTTCAGGTCCTGGGGGAGACCGAGGTGAGCTACCTGCGCAAGCTGGACGCCAAGCGCCGGCGTGCCACGGTAGAGGCGCTCATGTCGTTCGAGTGCCCGGCCATCTTCGTGACTAAGGGGCAAGAACTTCCCACGGAGCTGATCGAGGTGGCGGAGCGTCACGCCACGCCGGTGGTGATCAGTGAACTGGGGACGGCCGAGTTCTACCGCCGCATCAATCCTTTTCTCAACGACCATTTCGCGCCTCAGACCCACCTGCACGGATCGCTGGCCGATGTTTACGGCGTCGGTCTGCTGTTCGTCGGTCACAGCGGCATCGGCAAGAGCGAGTGTGTTCTCGACCTGGTGGAGCGTGGTCACCGTCTGGTCGCCGACGACGTCGTGCGTGTGACACGGCAGGGGCACGATGTGCTGATCGGGCGCGGGCTCGAACTGGCCCGTCATCACATGGAGATCCGGGGTATCGGGATCATCAATGTGCGCGCCTTGTTCGGTATTCGGGCGATCCGACAGCAGAAGCGCATCGAGGTGGTGGTTCAACTGGTCGAGTGGTCGCGGCAAGAGTCGTACGATCGCACCGGGTTGGACGCAGACTATACCGAGATCCTCGGCGTCCCCATCCGCCGCGTTACCGTGCCCCTCAACCCGGGCAAGAACATCACCGTGATCTCGGAAGTCGTTGCGATGAATCATCTGCTCAGGTACGCCGGGGTCGATACGGCGGCGGCGTTCAACGCGGACCTGAAGGATGCCATGGCTCCCGTCCGCGAATACTTGGAAGAAGACTATGAGTGAGGGCGTCCAGGGGCTGCTCGTCGGCCACGGCAGGTTGGCTGAAGGTCTGCTCGACGCGATCGCCGAAATCACCGGCTCGCGCGAGGGGCTGTACCCACTGGACAACGAGGGCCTGACGCCGGAGGCGCTCACCGATCGCCTGGCCGAAATGGTGTCGGATCAGCCAAGCGTGATCTTCGTCGACCTGCCCAGCGGGAGCTGTGCCTACGCCGCACGCCGCCTCCGGCTGACGCGCCGCAACGTGGCGGTTGTCTGTGGGGTGAATCTGCCGCTCCTACTCGATTTCGTTTTTCACCGCAGCTTGCCTCTGGATGAGATCATCGAGCGGCTACATTCGCATGTGGGCGTCTCGATAGAACGTTCGACGGATGCCGATCCTTCTGTGCCGAGTCGATGACCGCCTGATCCATGGGCAGGTGGTCGTCGGCTGGGGCGCACGGTTGGGGCTCGACTACATCGTGGTCGTCGACGACAACCTGAGCGAATCGGATTGGGAGCAAGATCTTTTCCGCGCCGGGCTCCCGGCGAAAGTCCAGGCCGGCTTTGTGAGCGTCGCCGGTGCGGAAGAGCGGTTTCCCGAATGGCAGGCGGGCAGGGAACGCGTCTTCGTACTCACCCGCGATCTCGAGACCATGCGACGCTTGGCCGAGAACGGCGTGCTTGAGGGTATCGAGATCAACCTCGGCGGACTCCACCTGTCGCCGGACCGGCAGCGAGTGTTGCCTTACCTGTTTCTCAGCGATCAAGATCGCGAAGAGCTCGAGCGGCTAGGGCGAACCGGCGTGCCGGTGAGCGCGCAGGATGTCCCGACCGCGCGCAAGATCGGCCTCGATGAGATCATCTGAGTCGGCTCTTGGATCCCACAGCGATTGACCTGCTGGCCCTCGCGGCCCTGGGTGGCCTGGTCGGCCTCGACACCGTCTCCTGCGCGCAGGCGATGGTCTCCCGGCCGATCGTCGCCGGCCCGCTCGCCGGACTGCTCCTCGGCGACGTCGGCACCGGCATGCTGGTCGGCATACTCCTGGAGATCGTCAGCCTGAATCAGCTTCCCATCGGGGCCGCCCGGCACTGGGACACCGGGCCCGCTGCGGTGGGCGCGGCGGCGGCCGCCGTTTGGGCCGGCGGCGCCACGCCGTCCTCGCTGGTGCTCGCCGTCGGGTACGGTGTGCTGATGGGTTGGGCCGGAGGTTGGTCGATGCATGGGCTCCGGCGCCTGAACGGGATCCTGGTGGGGCGGGAGGGAGGGCGTCCCATCGCGCCCGGCCGCCTGTCGCGACGTCACTTGACGGCGATGGGGGCGGACTTTGTGCGCGCGGCGGCACTCACCGCGGTCGCCGCGGGGTTGGCGCTCGTATTGGCGACGAGCCTCGGCGGCGCGCCTGCGATCGTGGCAACTGCCTCCGCCCTGCTCCTCGTCATCTGCCTGGGACTGGCGATCGGGGTGGGCGTCCGGGCCGTGGCCACCGGCCGCTCGGTGGCTCTAGCCTTCGGCGGCGGCGCCGTCGCCAGCGCCGTGCTCTGGCTATGGCTGAGCTAGGCCGCGGGCCGGGGCTGCGCGTGCTGGTTCGAAGCCTGGCGATCCAGGCGTCGTGGAACTACCGAACCATGCAGGGGGCGGGGCTCGCCTTCGCCCTAATTCCGGTGCTGACTCGACTCTTGGGTCGCGATCGCGAAGTGCTCGCTGCGGCGGTGGGGCGCCATGCAGGCTTCTACAACGGGCATCCTTACCTGTCGACGATCGCCATCGCGGCGCTGGCCCGGATGGAGAGCGAGGCGCTCGATTCAAGCCAGATCGAGCAGTTCAAGAACGCCATCGTCGGGCCGCTGGGAGGACTGGGCGATCGGCTCGTTTGGGCGAGCTGGCGCCCGCTGTGCGCCCTGATCGCCATCCTGCTGTTCAGCGTCGGCACCCCATGGTGGGCGGCGGTCGCGGCCTTCCTGGTGCTCTATAACGCCGTCCAGCTGGGCCTGCGCGTCTGGGGGCTGCGTTTCGGCTGGCGTCATGGCCGCAACGTGGGGCGGGCGCTGCTGGCCTCGCCTTTGCGCCGGATACCCGATCGGATTACGATTCCGTTGGTCTTTGCTGGCGGAGCCGTGCTGCCGCCGCTGGCCCTCGAGGCGGGCGGTGCCGTCGGCCCATTACCCGCCGTGTCGATTGCTCTCGCTGTTGGCGCCGTTGGCTACTGGCGGCCAAGTATATCCGGCCGGCTGGTCGCCCTAGGCCTGCTGGCGGGGTCGCTGGTGATCGTCGCTCTGGAAATGAGCGTATGGTAAGCGTGGAAGGCAGGGACTACGTTAAGACCGTTCAGGTGGCGAACGTGTACGGCCTGCACGCCAGGCCGGCGGCGGAGTTCGTCAAGCTGGCGACGAAGTTTCAGTCCGAGATCCTGGTAAACAAAGACGGCCTCGAGGTGAACGGTAAGAGCATCATGGGTGTGATGATGTTGGCAGCGGAGCGGGGGTCAACGATAGAGATCCGGGCGCGGGGAGCCGATGCTCAGGACGCCGTCGAGGCGCTTGTGGCGCTCGTTGCGGACGGTTTTGGCGAGGAGTAAGGGGGGTGGGCGAGATCGTTCAGGGCATCCCGGCCTCACCCGGGATCGTGATCGGACCCGCCCGCGTGGCCCGCTGCCCTCGCATCGAGGTGCCCCACGCCACGGTCACTTCTGACCAGATCGAATCCGAGATCAAGCGCTTCCAAGCCGCCTGCGAGCAGGCCCGTGAGCGGACGGGCCGGCTGCGGAGCCGGGTGGCGAGCCGTGTGGGGGAGGTGCAGGCGAAGATCTTCGATCCGCAGCTCATGATGCTGGAGGATCCGGAGCTCGTCGACGCCACGGTCACCTACATTCAGGAGAGCTTCCTCACCGCCGAGCGTGCCTTCAGCCTGCGAGTGCTGGAGTTCCGCTCCGGCTGGCTCGATGCCACCCACGCCCGCGTGCTGGACCGTGTGGCCGATCTCAACGACGTGCAGGCGCGGGTCCTGGCCGCGCTGATCGATATCGCCGAGCCCAAGTTCGTCCCGAATGACCTCTCGCACCCCGTGATCCTCGTCGCCCACGAGATGACGCCCAGCCAAATCGTCGAGCTCGACCCCGCGCTCACGCTGGGGGTGGCCACGGACGCGGGGACGCGGACGGCCCACGCCTCGATCCTCGCCCGCTCCCTCGGCATCCCGACGGTGGTCGGGCTGGGCAGCCTGTCCGAGCGGATCGACTCCGGGGACGAGCTGATCCTCGACGGTTACAGCGGCAAGGTCGTGATCGCCCCATCGCAGGCGCAGAAAGACCGCTTCCACGATCGCGACCTCAAGGCCCGGGCGACGGCGCGCGATCTCGAGCACCTGTCGCAGTTGGAGCCGACGACCCGTGATGGAACGCGCATCGGGCTGTACGCCAACCTCGAGCTGCCGTCGGATGCCGAGGCGGCCGCCGCGGCGAACGTCGACGGGATCGGTCTATTCCGCACGGAGTTCCTGGTGGTCGGCAAAACCGCGCCTCCAGATGAGCACGAGCAGTACGAGGCGTTTCGCAGCGTCATCGAAGTCATGTCGCCGCGGCCGGTGACGATTCGGACCTTCGACTTGGGCGGCGACAAGTTCCCCATGTTTCTGCCACCGATCAACGAGGAAAACCCATTTCTCGGCTGGCGCGGGATGCGCATCTACAAGCTGGTGCCCGAGCTGTTCCACAGCCAGGTGCGCGCGATCCTGCGGGCCGCCGCTCACGGGCCCGTCAACCTCCTGGTGCCGATGGTGAACTCCGTCGACGAGGTGCTACAAGTCCGCGACGTGGTGGCGCAGGCGAGACGCGAGCTGGATGCCGAGGGCGCGGCGTATGGGGAACCGCGGCTAGGTGTGATGTTGGAGACGCCGGCCTCGGTCGCCATCGCCGAGGTGTTGGGGCGGCACGTCGATTTCTTCAGCATCGGGACGAACGACCTCACGCAGTACATGCTGGCGGTCGATCGCGGCAACGCTCAGCTCTCACCCTTTTTCGATCTCTACCACCCGGCGTTGCTCCGCTACATCCGGGTCGCGGTTACGGCGGCGGAACGCGTGAACCGGCCGCTTTGCGTATGCGGAGAGGCGGCGAGCGACGCGCTGGGCGCCACGCTGCTCATCTGTTTGGGTGTGCGGGGCTTGAGTTGCGCAACCAGCGCCATCCTCGAGCAGAAGAAGCTGATTCGGGCGCTCGACGTGGGCCGCCTCGAGGCGCTGGCCGAGGAGCTGCTGGTCGCCGAGACCGGCGCTGAGATCCGCGCCCGCCTGATCGAGGCGGTGGGTGAGGTGATCGATGTGTCGCTGGTGGACGCCGGCAACGGCTTGTCACTTATCGAGTAGCTAAGTACCTTGGTGCGTTTTAGTTAGAACTGTGGCCCGGCGGTTGCGGTGCTGGGGTGCGGCAGCGGGAACTACCCAGGAGCGGAGCTTTGTCGAAAAAACGCCTGTTCACTTCCGAGAGCGTGACCGAGGGACATCCGGACAAGGTCGCCGATCAGATTTCGGACGCGATCCTCGATGCGATCATCAGCGAGGATCCCGCCGGTCGGGTCGCCGCCGAGTGCCTGGTCACGACCGGTCTGGCCTTCGTCGCCGGGGAAATCACCACGGAGACCTACGTCGACATCCCGAAGATCGTCCGTGAGACGATCCGCGAAATCGGTTACGTGGACGCCAGCTACGGTCTCGATTTCAAAACATGCGCCGTCATCACGTCGATCGATCAGCAATCCCGTGACATCGCCATGGGGGTGGACACGGGAGGCGCCGGTGACCAGGGGATGATGTTCGGGTATGCCACCCGCGAGAGCCCCGAGCTGATGCCGCTGCCGATCACCCTCGCCCACCGGCTCACACGGCGGCTTGCCGAGGTCCGGAAGTCCGGCGATGCGCCGTGGCTGCGACCCGATGGCAAGTCTCAGGTCACCGTCGAGTACGAGGAGTCGCGCCCCGTCCGTGTGCAGGCCGTCGTCGTTTCCGCACAACATGACGAGAACGCGGAGAACGGCATGATCCACGAAGCGATCCGCGAGCTGGTGATCAACCCGGTCATGCCGCCCGACCTCTACGATCCCACGAAGACTCGTATCCACATCAATCCGACCGGCCGCTTCGTCACCGGCGGCCCCCAGGGCGACGCCGGGCTCACCGGCCGCAAGATCATCGTCGATACCTACGGCGGCATGGGCCGGCACGGCGGCGGCGCCTTCAGCGGCAAGGACCCGACGAAGGTCGACCGCTCCGCGAGCTACGCCGCCCGCTGGATCGCCAAGAACATCGTCGCCGCCGAGCTGGCCGACACGTGCGAGGTCCAGCTGGCCTACGCGATCGGCGTGGCCGACCCCGTGTCGGTTCTCGTCGACACGGGCAAGACGGGCCGGGTGCCCGATGAGCGCCTCGAGGCTGCGGTGCGCGAAGTTTTCGATCTCACCCCGCGTGGCATCATCAAGGCGCTGGGGCTGCTGCGCCCGCTCTTCAAGCGAACTGCCGCCTACGGTCATTTCGGCCGCGAGCCCGACGCCGACGGCGGCTTTTCGTGGGAGCGTGGCGACCGCGTGAACGATCTCAGATCTCAACTCGATTAACCGATAGAAAAGGTAGATCATGTCGATAAAGACGACCGACCACGACATCCGCGACATCGAGCTGGCGGACCGGGGACAGCTCCGAGTCGAATGGGCGGAGCGGGCGATGCCGGTTTTGCGGATGATCCGTGAGCGCTTCGCCGAAGTCCGCCCTTTGCAGGGTCAGAAGCTGTCCGCGTGCCTTCACGTCACCACCGAGACCGCCAACCTGGCCGTGACGCTCAAGGCGGGCGGTGCCGACGTCGCGCTCTGCGCGTCCAATCCGCTTTCGACCCAGGACGACGTCGCCGCGCACTTGGTCAGAGACCATGGCATGAAAGTGTTCGCCATCAAGGGTGAGGACCACGACGTTTACTACGACCACATCCGGGCTGCCCTGGCGCACGGGCCGACCATCACGATGGACGACGGCGCCGACCTCGTCGGCGCGATCCACATGATCGCGCTCGAGCGCTTCGACGACCTGGCCGAGCCCGTGCGTCGCTGGACGACCTCGCTGTCGGCCAAGGAGCGCCGCAGCTTGGTCGAGACCGTGATCGGCTCGACCGAAGAGACGACGACTGGCGTCATCCGCCTGCGGGCGATGGCCAAGGACAAGGTGCTGCAGTTCCCGGTCATCGCGGTGAATGACAGCCTCACCAAGCACCTCTTCGACAACCGCTACGGCACGGGCCAGTCGACCCTCGACGGCATCTTGCGCGCCACGAACATCCTGCTGGCGGGCAGCCGGGTGGTGGTCGCCGGCTACGGCTGGTGTGGACGCGGGGTCGCCAATCGGGCGCGCGGCGCCGGGGCGCGGGTGATCATCACCGAGGTCGAGCCGCTGAAGGCGTTGGAGGCGGTGATGGACGGCTTCGAGGTGATGCCGATGGCCCAGGCGGCGGAGATCGGCGATGTCTTCGTCACGGTGACCGGCGACACGAGCGTGATCCGGGAAGAGCACTTCCGGGCCATGAAGGACGGTGCCGTGGTCGCCAACTCGGGACACTTCAACGTCGAGATCGATCTGGAGCGGCTGGCGGCGATCTCGGAGGGGCCGCCTCGAGTGGTCCGTGATTTCGTGCAGGAGTACCGAGTCGCAGGCCGGCGCATCTTCGTGCTGGGCGAGGGCCGCCTGATCAACCTGGCGGCGGCCGAAGGGCACCCGGCGGCGGTGATGGACATGTCGTTCGCCAACCAGGCGTTGGCCGCCGAGTATCTGGTCGATCACGCAAAAGAGCTCGACGTCGCGGTGCACCGGACACCGGATCCCATCGATCGCGAGATCGCGCGGTTGAAGCTAGAATCGATGGCGGTGGCGATCGACAGGCTCACCGAGGAGCAGGAACGCTACCTGACGTCATGGGATCTGGGAACATAAGGTCAGAGGCGGGGTTTACACGGTTTCGACGGTTGGTATCTTCAGATATCGGACCTCTCCCCGCCGATGACTGAATCGTGAACGATATGAACCAGGTTAAGGTCGCGAGTCTCGGGCTCGACAAGGCGTCCAACACGCCGGTGGTCATCCTTCAGGAGATGGACGGCGAACGGGTTCTCCCGATCTGGATCGGACCGGGCGAGGCGAGCGCGATCGCGATGGAGCTGGCGGGGATGAAGTTCTCGCGGCCGCTGACCCACGACCTGTTCACCTCGATGCTTCAGGGTCTGGGTAGCGAGCTGCAGCGGGTGCTGATCACGAAGGTCGTCGACAACACCTACCACGCCGAGTTGATCATCCAGCAAGACGGCAAGATCGTTTCCATCGACGCCCGGCCCAGCGACAGCATAGCCATCGCGCTGCGGGTCAAGGCGCCGATCTACGCGCACAGCGACTTGCTGGAACAGGCGTCGATCGAGATCCAGCCGTCCGACATCGAGCCCGGCGGCGTGCCCGAGGCGGCCGGTTCTGAGGAGGCGGCCGGCGAGGCGACCGGGATGGATGCCGAGCAGCTGAAAGAGTATCTGCGCAAGATGAACCCGGAGGATTTCGGCCGCTTCAATCCATGAGCGGATCTGCCGGAGCGAGCGTGGGCCGCCGCGGTCGACCGTGGCGGCCTTTGTTTTTCCTGCCGGCCGTGTCGCTGCTCGCCACTCTTCACAGCGCCGACCTCGTGCGGGGCCAGGACGCGGACGCGGTGCGCATCCTCCGCCGGCACGCACGCGTCGCCCGGGAGAGCGACGGCGGCTATCGGGTGATCGAGGCCTTCGACATCGCAGACTCGCGCGTCGCCGGCGATACGACGCCTCTTCCCCTCGCCATCATCCCGGCAGGCGTGGAGGACGTGCGGACGCTGGCCGGTGACGTCGCGTCGACCCGCCTGGTCTACGATCCGGACCGCCTCGTCCTCATGGGTGGGCCGCCCGCGCCCCAGTACCGGTTCGTATTCACTTACCGGCTCGGTCCGCATACAGAGGTGTTCGAGCTGCGAGCGCTGCCGCCCGTCGACGAGCTGGTTCTGGATGTGGACCGCGGGAACGTCGACGCCGTGCCGGGACCCTCGCTCAGCGCCGCCGGTGATGCGGGGACTCCCGCGCGTCCCAGCCGCCGCTACGCGGCGCACGATCTGCCACCGGACGGCACGGTCCGCCTGCGTCTGGTTCGCAAGCGTACGGAGTGGCGCGAGCGGCTTGTCGTGCTGATCGCGGTGGGCGCCGCCGCCGTTTTGAGCGGCATCATGGTCTGGCGGCGCGGTACGGCTGACACGGAAAGCGACCGGGATGACAAGGTGGCGGCCGGCCAAGGCCTGGCTGCCAGGCGCGGCCGTCTCTAGCTTTCGATCATGGCGCTGATCACGACCCCGGCCACCGTCTTAAAGACCTACGAGTACAGCGAGACCAGCAAGATCCTGCGCCTCCTCACCCGGGACCACGGGCTCTGCTCGGCGATCGCGAAGGGGGCACGGCGGCCCAAGAGCCGTTTCAGCGGCCTGCTCGAGCCCTTCACCGATGGGATCGCCACGTACTACGCCCGAGAAGGGCGCGAGCTGCACACGCTGTCCGGGTTCGAGCTGCGACGCGAGCGCCAAGCGCTCGGCCGCGAGCTCGTCCGCTTCGCCGGCGCCGGCCTGCTGACCGAGATCGTCCTTCGTTTCGCCCCGTCCGCGCCGGATCACGAGCTGTTCCGCCAGCTGGGCCGCGGATTGGACCGGCTGCTCGAGAACGGCGGTGACGCCGAAGCCATGATCCTGGAAGAATCGTGGCGCCTGATCTCGCAGCTCGGCTTCGCACCCAGCATCGATCACTGCGCCGGCTGCGGCACCGTTCCGCCGTCCGATCAGACGGCGCACTTCGACCTGGCGGGCGGCACGCTCGTCTGCGCCCGCTGCCGGCGCGAGCGACGGCTGCGAAACCTGTTGGAGCTGAAGCCACAGGCGCGGGCCGAGCTGAAGACGCTGATCGCGGGGCGGGGGGAGAACGGCCGAACCCTTGTCCTGTCGCGCTTCCAGCGCCACCTGCTTCGCGACTTCATCGCCTACCACCTCGCCGACCAGCGCCCCCTCAATTCGTTCCGTTTCCTCGACGAGCGTTTGGGATGAGGTCGGTCATCCTGGGCACGGCCGGGCACGTCGACCATGGGAAGACCGCGCTGGTCGAGACGCTGACCGGGATCAATACCGACCGCTGGGAGGAAGAGCGGCAGCGGGGCATCACGATCGATCTCGGCTTCGCCCCGTTCCCACCGGGGCCGGACGGTCTGGAGATCTCGGTCGTCGACGTCCCCGGACACGAGGACTTCGTGAAGAACATGCTCGCCGGGGCCACCGGCATGGATCTGCTGCTGCTGGTGGTGGCCGCCGACGAAGGGCCGATGCCGCAGACGCGGGAGCACCTCTGGATCGCTCGGCTCCTCGGGGTCGCGCACGGCGTGGTGGCGATCAGCAAGTGCGACCTGGTCGACGCGGAGTGGCTGGAGCTGGTAACGGAATCGACACTGGAGGAGCTGGGGCGGATCTTCCCGGAAAACGAGTGGCCCGTATACCCCGTGTCCGCCGTGACCGGCGTGGGCGTTGATGAATTGCGCTCGGCGGTTTACGAGGCGGCCGGCCGCGTTCGAGCGCGTCGCGAGGACGACCTTTTTCGTCTGCCGGTCGACCGTTCCTTCACCGTTCGCGGCGTCGGGACCGTGGTGACCGGCACCGTGTGGGGTGGCCGCGTCGAGGTCGGTGCCGAGGTTCGCATCATGCCCGACGACCGGCCGGTTCGCCTGCGCGGAATCCAGGTGCACGGCCGCGAGGCCCAGGCGGCCCGGGCCGGCCAGCGCGCCGCCCTCGCACTGACCGGTGTGGATCGATCCGAGGTGGGCCGGGGTGATCTCCTGACCGCCGACCCCGTCTGGCGCGCCAGCCGCTGTTTGGAGACGGAGCTGTTCCTGCTGCCCGATTGCCCCTGGCCGCTCAAGCACTGGCAGCGCGTCCGCTTTTACCTCGGCACCGCCGAGACGATGGCCAGGGTCGTCCTCCATGGACGTCAGGCATTGCCGCCCGGCGTGCGGGGCCCCGTGCAGCTGCGTCTGGAGCGGCCGGTGGCCCCCCGCGCCGGCGACCGCTTCGTCCTCCGCTTCTATTCACCCGTGACCACCATCGGCGGCGGCGTGATCGTCGACCCGTGGGCCGAGCGGCGCCCTCGGGGCGGTTCGGCACGGCTCGAATCCTTAGCCGGCGCCGACCTGACGGACCGTCTCCGCCAGCTGGCGGAGACGCGGCGGGAAGGTGTTAGCCGACCCGAGTTGGCCGTTCTGCTGGGGGAGAGCCCCGCTCGCCTTCAGGCCGCCGTCGACCAGCTGGCGGGCGCCGGACAGATCCGCGAGTTGGGCGGCCGCTGGTTCGGGCGGGCCGCCATCGAGGCGGCCCGATCCGCGCTCTTGGAGGCGCTGGCGCAGGGACACGCCCGCGATGAAGGGGCACGCGGGGTGAGCCTCGAGTCTCTGCGGAGCGGGTCGTCGTGGCCCGCCGACCTGGTGAACGCCGTGCTCGCCGATCTGCGGGAAGAGGGGGTGATCCGTGTGGACGGGTCGGTGGCCGCGCTGGCCGAGCACGTCCCGCGACTGACGCCGCATCAGGAAAAGCTTGCGATCGCAGTACGTAAGCGGATACACAGCAAAGAGTTAAGCCCTCCAACCTTGAAGGAGCTTTCGGTCGAGCTGGGCGTCAGGACCGAGACGCTGCTTCCGGTGCTCAAGTTCCTGGCCGAGGCAGGCGAGCTGGTCGCGGTGACGCCGGACATCTATTTCGACGTGCGAGCCGTCGAAGAAGTAAAGCGGCGGGTTCGCGGGTTCCTGGAAGGGGGGCGTGTGGCGTCGCCGTCGGAGCTGCGGCAGGCGCTGGCGGTGAGCCGGAAGTACCTGATCCCCCTGCTGGAGCATCTGGACGGGCTGGGGCTGACGCGGCGAACCGGCGAGGGTCGGGTGCTGCGGGGGGCGGAATAGCGGGGAAAACGGATGCTTGCTCACCCCGGAGTGACGTTCTATCTTGGCAATAACCGTCCTGTCGTGACGTATCGGACAAATTAGATCTGGGGCCGAATGTCTAAGCCGGGAGGCCGGAGACCGAAAGTAGGGCTACAAATCTAAGGAGGCGTGAGGGCGAATGAGGCACAGGTTCTCTGTGCTCCTCGTCCTTCTGCTCGTGTGGGTCCCGAGCATACCCGGGGTCTTCGCGCAACAGACCGACAGCACCGCGGTGCCTCAAGAAGCTCGCCAGAGCGAAGTCCGCGGTGTGGAGCTGGAGCAGAATTACCCGAATCCCTTCGACCGCGAGACGCGGATCCCCTTCGTCCTGGGTGCGGATCTGTTCGAGGAGGGGCGGCCGGTCGTCGTGACGGTGCGTATTTACAACGTGCTCCGCCAGCTGGTCGCGATCCCCGTCTCGCTCGATCACCCCACGGCGGTCGGGCAGCCCGCCCAGGAGCTGAGCTTCGACTCACCCGGCCGCTACTTGCTGTACTGGGATGGGACCGACCGGAGTGGCCAGCGGGTCTCGTCCGGCATCTACTTCTGCCAGATCGTGGCGAACCGGTCCCAGGACATCATCAAGATGATCGTCACGCGCTGAGCGTGACCCGACCCGACGTCAATCCACGAAATACACGAAACAGCCGCAGTTCTCGCACCAGCGGATCTGCTCGTTGGTCTTGCTCATCGCGGTGGGCATCGCCATGAAGCAGCCGTAACACATTCCGTTGAGGACGGGGACGACGGCTCGGGCGCGCTTGCCGGCGATGAGCCGGTACCGGCTGGCCACTTCGGCTTCGAGCGCAGCCTCCATCTCTTCGATCTTGGCTTGAAGATCGGCGATGGCGTCCTCGGGCCGAACGCGGAACACTTTGCGTTCGATCTCCAGGCTGCTCTCCTCTTCCTCCACCTCCATCTCCCGCTGTTGAGCCTTGAGGTCCTGAAGCTCCAGCAGGATTTCGAGTTGAGGGTGCATCCTTCGGGTCCTCCGTCAGACCTGCTTTTCATCGAGCAGGGTCAGAAACTGCTCGGCAGTCTCGATCTGAGCCAGCCGCTCCGGCACGTCCGCCTCGCGGCAGAGTTGAGCGATCTTTCCCAGAACCGGCAGGTATTGGTTGGAGACTTCGAGAGGAGGGGCGACGATGAGAAAGAAGAAGGAGACCGGCTTGTCGTCGATCGCCTTGAAATCGATGCCGGTGCGCTTGCGGCCGAAGCCGACGCGAAGCCGGCTGACCACGAGCGAGCGGCAGTGAGGGATCGCGATGCCTTTGCCGATCCCGGTGGAGCCGAGGTTTTCGCGCCGCTTCAGCATCTTGTAGAGGATCCCCTCCGACTTCTCAGGTAGCTTCAGCAGCGCGATCAGCTCCTTCAGAACCTCGTCTTTGTTATCGCCTTTTAGATCGAGGTTGACCACATCTTCGCTGAAGAACTCGCGCAATTCCATTCTAGCCTCCAATCCCAGACACGAACGCGCGTTGCCCGCCCGCCGCGCCGATGGGTGCCAACAGCCTTGGATTCCGGCCTATCTATACCGCGCTCGCTTCGTGGTGTCAAAGCCCTCACCCCGGCCCGGGTCCACCCTCCGCCGCCCCATCGGATCACGCCGCTCTCGAGCCCGCGTTTGACTGCATCGCTCCCGGAAGTATATTCGGCGCCATACCCCAGCGCCCGCCCTCGAATCCCGTTGTCTATGCGGCCAGAACGTTTGAAGAACCTGCTGGAGCGCTTTCAGCGGGGCGAGCTTTCCATCCCCGAGGTGTTGGATCAGCTCGCCCAGGCGCCTTTCGAGGACCTCGGTTTCGCGCGGGTCGATCACCATCGCGCTTTGCGTCAGGGCTATCCCGAAGTGGTTTACTGCCCGGGAAAGAGCTCCGATCAGATCGCCGAGATCTGCGCCCGCCTGGCCGAGGCGGGTGACGGCCTGCTGGCGACGCGGGCCGAGCCGGAGGTGCGGCGCCGACTGGCGGCGGAGCATCCACGTGCCGAGGTCAACGACCTGGCGCGGACCGTCTACTTGCCGCCGGCCGAGCCGATCGAGATCGCGGTCCGTGGTGCCGTTCTCGTCGTCACCGCCGGCACCTCTGACCTGCCGGTCGCCGAGGAGGCGGCGGTCGCGGCCCGGGCCATGGGCAACCCGGTGCGCCGGTTGGATGACGTGGGCGTGGCCGGCATCCACCGGGTGCTGTCGGAGCGCGCCGAGCTGGCGGACGCGGCGGTGGTCATCGTCGTGGCCGGCATGGAGGCCGCGCTGGCATCGGTGGTGGGAGGGCTGGTCTCGGTCCCGGTCGTGGCGGTACCGACCAGCGTCGGCTACGGCGCCAGCTTTTCCGGACTGGCCGCTTTGCTCGGGCTGCTCAACAGCTGCGCGCCGGGCGTAACGGTGGTCAACATCGACAACGGGTACGGGGCTGCCGCGGCGGCCACGCGGATCAACCGGCTCACCTAGAATGGCGGTGGGGCGGATGCGAGGGTTGGAGGGCATCGCTCACGAGCTGACCTCCTGGCTGGAGTCGCTGCGCTTGGCGCTGGGAGCCGAGTCGGCCAGCCTCTGGATGGTGGTCGCGCCCGGCGACCGGCTGGCGGTGGCGCTGAGCGTCCCTGCCGAGGCGGAGACTCTGGAGGAAGTGCCGGTCCGGGGACACGCCCTCGGTTGGGTGGTCAGTGAGGGCATTTCGCTCAAAGCCTCTCAGGAAGACATCTTCCGCCGGCGCGGCGGCTGGGTGGTCGCAGCGCCGGTCACCGAACCGAACGGCGCTCGAGTCGGGTGCGTGTCGCTGGAGTTCGCCGGGCTGCCGCGTAACGAGGCTTCGCGCGCGCTCGAGCTGGCCGGAAACCTGGCCGGCCGGCTGCTGGGAGACGTGCGGGCGGCTGAGCGGGCGCTGAGCGATCTGGCGAAATACCAGGCGCTTTACGGGACGATCCAGGACTTGGACCGCGAGCTCGACCTGCAGGGCCTGGCCGCCGGGGTCTGTCGGCGCGCCCGGCGTGTATCGGGCGCGCGGGCCGGGCTGACGGCGTCCTGGGATTTCAGCGCGGGCAGCGGCAGCATTCTGGCGACGGACGGTGACGTCGCCCGCGGGCTGGAAGGCGCCGCCTTCGACGGAGAATCGTCGTTCCTGGGGCTGGCGTTGAGCAACGTGGTCGTCCTGCCCCGTGACGACCTGACGGGCAAGATCAAGTTCCCGCTCTACGTCCAGGGGGTCGACTCGCGTGCGGGCTCGGCGATCATCGTGCCGATGCTCGTCGAGGACCGCCCCATCGGCGCGCTGGCCGTCGAATACGCGCGTCCCCGCCAGTTTGCCGAGGGAGATCTGGAGCGGCTCAAAGCGCTCGCCGTCTTCGTCGCGCCGACCTTCCGCAACGCCATCCAGTACGGCGAGATCAAGGCGCTGTCACTCACCGACGCGCTCACCGGGCTTCCCAACCGGCGGTCGACCGAGCGTGCCATCGCCTCCGCGGTCGCGGTGGCCGAACGTACCGGAGGCTCTTTCGCCGTGGCGGTCGTGGACATCGATCACTTCAAGCGGTTCAACGATCGCCACGGCCACGACGCCGGCGATCTGGTGCTGCAGACGGTGGCGCGGCTCATTCGCGACGCGCTGCGCCCTGGCGATCATGCCGGGCGCTGGGGCGGGGAGGAGTTCTTGATCGTGCTTCCCTCTACTTCTTTGGAGGATGCGGCTCGGGCGTTGGAGCGGATCCGGCGCAGCGTGGAGGCGACGCCGGTGCCGTGGCGCGGTGCGTCGCTGGCGGTGACGCTGAGCGCCGGCGTGAGCGCCTATCCGGAACTGATCCGCAACGCCGCTTCGGCGGTGGCCTCGGCGGACGCGGCGCTTTACAAGGCGAAGCGGCGCGGCCGGAACGCGGTGGCCCTGGCGGACGCTCGCGATTGAACGCCGGCGGCGGCCGCGACCGCGGACGGGGCCGAAGCTTCCAAATGGCCGCCTACCCCCTTAGTATTCCTAGTGTCAGACGACTCGTGGGGGCGAACTGGTTTCGACGGGTCTAGTGAACGTGGAGCAGCGTGCCGAGGGCGCCTGGCCCCTCGAAAATCAACTGGGCAACTAACACAACTGCCAACCACAACTTGGCACTGGCTGCCTAACTAAGCAGCCCGCCTCCTGATCCGCCGGGCCCGAGGCTGGTCTTGAGGCGTCGATAAATCGGGCTGGCCGGTCCGCGCGGCCGCGGCGCGGGCGGCGAGATTCACAGCGGCTGGCTTTGGGAAGGCCGCCTATCGGCCGACTTGAAGTGAGAAAAAAACGGTAGGCTACGCACGTAGCGGCTCTGCCGGATCTATTCTCGGACGCGGGTTCGATTCCCGCCGCCTCCATCATTCCGATCGAATATCGGGTGCCAGTCGCACGCCGGGCGCGCGCACTGCGGCGTCGCCGGGCTTCGCGTACGCCGCCCGGTATTCGATACTTTTTGCCGAGATGGATAAGACGCCTCTGCAGCACCTCGTTCTCGTCCGCCCGACGGGCGAACTGGCGACCAAGTCGCGGCCGACGCGCCGCCGCTTCCAGCGCCGCCTGGTGGAATGCGCCGAGGACGCGCTGGGCTCGGCCGGGCTGTCGTTCCGGGTTCGGGAAGAGTGGGGCCGCCTGTTCGTCGAGGCCTCCAGCCGTGCCGCGCTGGATGTGGTGGCTCGCGTCTTCGGCATCGCGTCGTTCTCGGAGGTCGAGGGGACCGCCGAGCCGCGGCTCGACTCGATCATCGAGGTCGGTACGCGGCTGTACGGCGAGCGGGTGCGGGGCCGGTCATTCGCCGTGCGCGCTCGTCGCGCCGGCCGCCACCCTTTCTCATCGAAGGACATCAACTACGATCTGGGAGCCGCGCTGAACCGCGATGCCCGCGTCGATCTCGACGCCCCCGACGTCGAGGTCGGCGTCGAGGTGCGTGAGGACGCCGTGTACTTCTACAGCCAGCGGATCCCAGGGGCCGGCGGCTTGCCCATGGTGGCGGAGGGGCGAGCGGCGGCGCTCCTCTCCGGCGGTTATGACTCGGCGGTGGCCGCCTGGATGATGTTGAAGCGAGGCGTCGCCATCGACTACGTCTTCTGCAATCTGGCCGGAGGCGCCTACGAGCGGTCGGTCCTCGCCGTCGCCAAGCTGCTGGCCGACCAGTGGAGCTACGGGACGCGGCCGACGATTCATGTGATCCCGTTCGAGGAGCTGATCGCGCACCTGCGCGAACGTGTGCACCAGAGCTTTTGGCAGGTCGTGCTCAAGCGGCTCATGTACCGGGCGGCCGAGCGGGTGACGCAGGAGATCGGAGCGCGAGCGATCATCACGGGCGAGTCGGTGGGGCAGGTGTCGTCTCAGACCCTGGCCAACCTCTGCGCCATCGGTCCCAGCATCGCCGTGCCGGTGCTGCGGCCGCTGGTTGGCTTCGACAAGGCGGAGATCATCGACCGCAGCCGTGCGATCGGCACCTACCCGCTGTCAGAGAAGGTGAAGGAATATTGCGCGCTGACCGAGCGGCGGCCGGTCATCGAGGCGTCGCCCGCCGATGCGGCGGCGGAAGAGGCGAAGCTCGAATTGACCCGGCTCGACGCGGCCGTCGCGGCGCGGCGCACTCTCGACCTCCGCCAGCTCGACGCCAGCGAGCTGGTGATGCCTTATCTGTACACGTCCGAGATTCCGCCCGGCGCCGTGGTCATCGATACGCGCACGCGAAGCCAGTATGAGCCCTGGCACTATCCGGGCGCCGTGCACCGCGAGTTCTGGGAAGTCTACGGCGACGTCTCGTCGTTCGATCGCGACCGCACTTACGTCTTCTATTGCGAGATCGGGCTGAAGACGGCACAGCTCGCCGAGCGCTTGCAGCGTGCCGGGTTCGATGCGTACAGCTTCAAGGGCGGCGCCCCAGCGCTGAGGGATTACGCCGCGGCGCGCGGCCTCCAGCCGGCCTAGAACACCTTGATCGGCGGGACGTATTTCCGCGGGTTCTCGCGCAGCTCGGTCACCACGCCCTGAACGTCCATCAGCAGTTTGAGCAGACTTTCGTACAGCTTCTGATCGCTGAGCAGCTGCCCCAGCGTGCCTTCGCCGGACTCGAGCGCCGCCAGCAGAGAGTCGGCCCGCGCCGACGTATTGGCGAGCTGAACGTAGAGCGTTTCGTCGGTCAGCAGGCGTGAGAGCGTTCCCTCGCCGCTGACGAGGCTGGCGGTGAGCGTATCGAGGCCGGCGATGATCGACCGCAGGTCGTCGTACAGCCTCGTGTCCTGGGCCATCTGCGCCAGCGCGCCTTCGCCCCGGCCGACGGCGCCCAGAAACTCGTTCATCGAGCGTGAGGTCGCCAGCAGCTCGACGTAGAGCGATGTGTCCATCAGCAGGCGGCCCGCCGTGCCCTGTCCGGCCAGCAGGCTGTCGGCGATCAGGCGAAAGTCGCGGAGCATGATGCCGAGATCCTCGACCAGCTCGGCCGCGGAGCCCAGCATCTGCTCGTAGTCGAGCGCGACGGCGCTGGTGAGCGTATCGCCCTCCGCGAGGACCGCCGCATCGAGCGAGCCGGGTGTGATGTCAATGATCTTGTCGCCCAGCAGGCCCTGGGTGCGGATGCGCGCTTCCGAGTCGGCGCGGATCTGTTCCCTGACCGACCGGTTGATGGCGAGGGTGATGAGCAGCACGTGATCCGGGTGCCCCCGCTGATCGACGGGGACGAAGTCGATCCGATCGACCTTGCCCACGTCCTGCCCGGCGACCCGCACGCCGGCGCCCTCGATCAGGCCGCTGGCGCTGGGCATCAGCGTGATCAGGCGGTAGCGCTCGCCGAACACGGCGCCCGTCTCCCCAATGAAGAAGACCGCGACGGCCAGGACGGTGATGGCGGCCGCGACCGCCATGCCGACGCGGACCTGATTCCAGCTGATCCTCGATGCGCCGTTCATCCGCCTAGGCGCTCTCCTCTCTCCACTCGATGAACTCCCGCACGTGCGGGTCGGACGATGCCATGATCTCCTCCGGCGTCCCGTAGAAGACGATCCGTCCGCCGAACAGCATCGCGATGTGCGTCGATACCGCCAACACCGCACGCATGTCGTGACTGACGACCAGCGAAGTCACCTCCAGCTCCGATTCCAGCCGCCGGATCAGCTCGACGATCGTCCGCCCCGTCACCGGGTCCAGACCCGTGGTCGGCTCGTCGTAGAGCAAGATCTTGGGCTGGTGCACGATCGCGCGTGCGATCCCCACCCGCTTCTTCTGGCCGCCCGAAAGCTCGGCGGGCAGCCGTGAGCCCAAATCGTCGACCGACAGATCGACCATGTCGAGCGCGCCCCCGACCCGCTGGGCCACGTCGGCTTCCGGCAGCCGCATGTGCTCGCGCAACGGAAAGGCCACGTTCTCGTATACGCTCAGCGAGTCGAAGAGGGCGGAGGCCNNTTTTGCCGAACCTTCAACACTTGCTCGAACGATAACCGGTTGATGTCTTCGCCGTCGATCAGCACCTGGCCGCTGTCGGGAACCAGCAGCCGCAGGATCAGCTTGAGGATGGTCGACTTGCCGACGCCCGAAACGCCGACGATCGCCAGGGCGTCGCCCTCCCGCACCCGGAACGAGATGTCATCCAGGACGATGTTGCTGCCGAAGGAGAGGTGAATGTTGCGCACCTCGACCACCACGGGCTCCAGCGGCGCCGCCGCCGAGGCGTGTTTCTCCGGGTGGGGTCGGATCTCGTCGTTCATGCCTGGAAGAGAATAGAGATGAGCAGCTGCGTCAGGAAATAGTCGACGGCGAGGATGAGAATCGAGGCCGTCACCACGGCCCGCGTGGTGCTCACACCGACCCCTTCCGTCCCGCCCCGGGTCTGCAGCCCGAAATAGCAGCCGGTCATGGCGATGATGGCGCCGAAGAAGAACGGCTTGATCAGGCCGGCCAGCACGTCCTTGGGGATGACCTGGAGCAGAAACCCGGATTGGGCCAGCGTCTGGTAGACCGATCGCATGTAGAGGTCGGCGGTCAGATCGAGCTTGACGACGGCGATCAGCATGCCGCCAAAAATCGCCACCGTGTCGGTGATCATCGTCAGGATCGGCAGCATGATCATCGCCGCGATCAGGCGCGGCGTCACCAGCTTCTTGATCGGGTCGGTGCCGATCACGTTGAGGGCGTCGATCTGCTCGGTGACCTTCATCGAGCCCAGCTGC
>JABAOD010008209.1_pt3 | contig 20479 bp, 16 predicted proteins | sample 7062151 | NCBI WGS metagenome assembly JABAOD01 (sample SAMN14538626, study PRJNA623070) | marine sediment metagenome | biome: marine biome [ENVO:00000428]; feature: marine pelagic biome [ENVO:01000023]; material: deep marine sediment [ENVO:00002113] | place: India: Gulf of Khambhat ... | reverse complement strand
AACAACCAGATCGGCTTCACCACGAACCCGTCGCACTCGCGCTCCTCGCCCTACTGCTCGGACGTGGCCAAGATGGTCCAGGCGCCGATCTTCCACGTGAACGGCGACGACCCGGAGGCGTGCGTGCACGTCGCGCGCATCGCCACCGAGTTCCGCCAGCGCTTCAAGAAGGACGTGGTCATCGACATGTTCTGCTACCGCCGTCACGGCCACAACGAGGCCGACGAGCCCGCCTTCACCCAGCCGCGCATGTACCGGCGGATCAAGGAGCATCCGCGGGTGCGCGACGTCTACGCAAAGCGCCTCGAGGAGGAGGGCGTCATCGGCGCCGGCGAGGCCGACCGGATCACCGCAGAACTGCGCAACCATCTCGAGGCGGAATACGACGTGGCCGCGTCCTACAAGCCCAACAAGGCGGACTGGTTCGAAGGACAGTGGGCCGGCCTGTCGGTTGCCAGCGGCGATGAGCGACGCGGCCAGACCGCGGTCGACATCGACCTGTTGCGCGAGGTCGGCCATGCCATCAGCGCGGTTCCCAAGAACGTCGCCGTCCATGCCAAGATCGTGCGCCAGCTCGAAGCGAAGCGAAAGATGATCGAGTCCGGCGAAGGGATCGACTGGGCCACCGCCGAGGCGCTCGCCTTCGGCACGCTGCTCTGCGAATCGACGCCGGTGCGCCTGTCCGGCCAGGACTCGGCCCGCGGCACCTTCAGCCAGCGCCACGCGGCGCTGATCGACCAGAAGACCGAAGACCGCTACATCCCCCTGAACAGCATCCGCTTCGGCCAGGCGCCGTTCGAGGTGATCGACAGCCCGCTGTCCGAAGCCGGGGTGCTCGGGTTCGAATACGGCTACAGCCTGTCGGAGCCGCACGCGCTGGTGCTGTGGGAGGCGCAGTTCGGCGACTTCGCCAACGGCGCGCAGGTCATCATCGACCAGTTCATCAGCCCGGGCGAGCACAAGTGGCTGCGCATGTGCGGCCTGGTGATGCTGCTGCCGCACGGCTACGAGGGCCAGGGGCCGGAGCACTCCTCGGCCCGCCTCGAGCGCTTCCTGCAGCTGTCCGCCGAGGACAACTGGCAGGTCGTCAACTGCACCACGCCGGCCCAGTATTTCCATGCGCTGCGCCGCCAGATGCACCGCAATTTCCGCAAGCCGCTGGTCGTCATGACGCCGAAATCGCTGCTGCGCCACAAGCGCTGCGTGTCGAGCAGCGACGAGTTCCTGACCGGCACGTCCTTCCACCGCGTGATGTACGACAACGAGGTGCTGTGCGACGATTCCGAGGTCAAGCGCGTCGTCCTGTGTTCCGGCAAGGTCTATTACGACCTGTTCGAGGAGCGGGCGGAGCGCGGCATCAAAGACGTCTTCTTCCTGCGCCTGGAGCAGCTCTATCCCTTCCCGAGGAAGGCGCTGACCCAGGAGCTGGAGCGGTTTCCCAAGGCCGAGATCGTTTGGTGCCAGGAGGAGCCGAAGAACATGGGTGCGTGGACATTCGTCGAACCGCGCATCGAGGAGGTCCTGCTCGATATCGGGGCCGAATGCCGGCGGCCGATCTATGTCGGCCGCGAAGAGTCCGCGGCGCCGGCGACCGGACTGCTGCGCCGCCATCTGGCGGAGCAGAAGGACCTCGTGAACCGGGCGCTCACGGTGAACGTGGCGGCGGCTGCACGCAAGGCGCCGGTGAAACCGCCGCGCAAGAGCAAGGGGAAGGTTGCATAGGACGGTGAGTCGTCCGGCAGATCCGGGAACAAGAGACAAGAGAGAACGATGAGCAAACCGATCAATGTGCCGTCCCTGGGCGAGTCCGTGACCGAGGCAATCGTGTCCCGCTGGTTCAAATCGGTTGGCGACGCGGTTACTCTCGACGAGCCGCTGGTTGAGCTGGAGACCGACAAGGTGACGGTGGAGGTGCCCTCGCCCGCAAGCGGCGTTCTGACCGAAGTGGTGGCCGCCGACGGCGCCGAGGTGGAGGTCGGGGGGCTGCTCGGCAGCATCGATGAAAGCGGCAAGGCCGCGGCCGCCCCGGCGTCGAAACCGGCCGCCAAGGCCGCTGCGGAGCCGGCGGAAGAGCCGGAACCCGCCCCGGCACCGTCCGCCGGCAACGGTGCGGACGAATCGGGCGCGGGGATCGTCGCGCTGTCGCCCGCCGTGCGCAAGCTCGTCGAGGAACACGATCTCGATCCCGCCGCGATCCCGGCGTCGGGCCCGAAAGGCCGGCTGACCAAGGGCGATGTCATGGCCTACCTGGAGTCCGGAAAGGCGCAGGAACCGGCCCCGTCCGCCCGACCCGCCGCGACGCCGGCGGCGCCGGCGATCGCGCCTGCGCGCGAGTTGCCCGAGCGGCCCGTGGACAGCCGCGGCGAGGAGCGGGTGCGCATGTCGCGGCTGCGCCAGGTGATCGCGACGCGCCTCAAGGAGGCGCAGAACACCGCGGCCATGCTGACCACCTTCAACGAGGTCGACATGACGGCGCTGATGGCGCTGCGCGCCGAGTATCGCGAGTCGTTCGAAAAGAAGCACGGCGTGAAACTCGGCTTCATGTCGTTCTTCACCAAGGCCGCGATCGGCGCGCTGAAGGAGATCCCGGCCGTCAACGCCGAGATCCACGGCGACGAGATCATCTACCGGAACTACTACGATATCGGCGTCGCCGTCGGCACGCCGCAGGGCCTGGTCGTGCCGGTGCTGCGCGACGCCGACAAGATGAGCTTCGCCGATATCGAGTCGCGGATCGCCGATTTCGGCCGCCGCGCCCGCGACGGCAAGCTCGCGATCGAGGAGATGACCGGCGGCACCTTCACCATCTCCAACGGCGGCGTCTACGGCTCGCTCCTGTCGACGCCGATCCTCAACCCGCCGCAGTCGGGCATCCTCGGCCTGCACAAGATCGAGAAGCGCCCGGTCGTGATGGACGAGGCGATCGTCGCCCGCAGCATGATGTATGTCGCACTCAGCTACGACCACCGGCTGATCGACGGCCGTGAGGCCGTGACCTTCCTCGTCCGCATCAAGGAGATGATCGAGGATCCGCAGCGGCTGTTGATCGACGTCTAGCGCCATGGCCGTCGGGGGCCGCATCGCGCGGGGCGCTGCGCTCGTCGCCCTCGGGCCCCTGTCCTCGCTGCGTCGTGCGCCCGGGACCGCGGTGGTCCTGCTGCTGCTGATGCTGGCGCTGACGGCCTTGACCCAGGTCGGCGGCGTCTTGCTGTGGGTCGCCCTGCCGGGCCTCGATGCGGCGGCGCGCAGGATGCCGGGACCGCGCGCCTGCCGCGTTGCCGCCGCCGCCGGCCTGTTCGCCGTGGTCTACCTGGCCGCGACCCTTGCCGTGGTCCCGCCGCTGGCGGCGCAGTTCGGGCGCGTGCCGCTGTCCTGCGGATATGGCGGCGAACCTGCCTATGAACCGCTCACCCGCGTCTTCTGCCTGTTGAACAGGCATTACGCGACCCCGGCGGCACGCGACGCCCTGCGCGAGATTGCCGGGCGCGTGGCGGCGACGGCGCCCGGCCGGCAGATCCGGTACCTCGATGCGGGCTTCCCGTTCTTGGCCTGGTTTCCGATGCCGCCGCACCTGTCCCACGGCGACGGGCGCAAGGTCGATATCGCGCTTCCGTTCAGCGATCCGGTGACCGGGCGGCCGGCCGCCGGCCGCGCACGATCGCCCATTGGCTATTGGGGATACGTGCCGCCCCGGCCGGGTTCCCCGCTGCCCTGTGAAGGGCGCTCGTCGTGGCGGCGTTGGGAGTTCCGCTGGTTGCAGCCGCTGCTGCCGGAACTGGTGCTCGATGCGGCGGCGCTGTCGGCCCTGTTGCACGAGCTGGCCGCATCGCCGCGGGTTGGCCGGGTGCTCGTGGAGCCGCATATCGGTGCGAGGGTCGGCATTGCACGCCACAAGATCCGGTTCCAGGGCTGTGCCGCGGCCCGTCATGACGACCATATCCACGTTGAATTCCGCTAGCCCGACCTCCCGGAACATGGCGGTCCGGGGTTCACCCGTGCGGTCCGGGTCGCCGGCTCGGCTCGTCGCTGCGGCGGGTGGCACCGCAATCGAGTGCCTCCGTCACCCGCCGACGATGTTGCGAATCTGGCGTTCGCCCAGCGGCATGGTTGCGCCCGACTTGAAGGCGCGCCACAGGAACGCCTGGGGTTTTCCTGCGTAATGGTCGGGCATTTGGTCGCGTGTGCGGTCGATACGCCATGCACTCGCCCCGTAACGGGCGGCGAGGCGGGCGATTTCCCGTGACCTCGTGCACGGGCTGTGGGAGGCGAAATGCGCCTTCGACAGGGCGCGGAGCGCCGCGTCCCGCTCGCGCATCGCCTCCGCGCGCCGCCACGGCAGCCCGCCGCGGCCGTATCGCAGGCCCATGATTTCCTCTAGCGATGTCGTCTCGCGCTCGAAGAAGGTATTGAGGACCTCACCCAGCCATCGCGCGAGGTCGGGATCCAGCGGCTTGCACGATTCGCACCGCCGCGCGATCTCGCGCAGACGCACTACGGGCGAACTCGACGGACCGACCGATTCACCGGCACGCATTGCATTCATGAAGCTCTCCTTTCCAGAACGCCCCACCGGCAGCGTTCCCGTACCGCCTCCACCGCGCCGCCGGGCCGCGCATGTGCCGCCCGGCAAGGTTCAATAAAAAATGTGTGAGCGTTCACTCATTTTTATTCTCAATAAATCAACAATTTAACACCCTGCAAGCCGCGTTGGTAATCGTCTCGGCGAGGCTCGAGACATTCTGCCTGAGGCGTCGGCCGATCAGCCGGGTGTCGATCGGCTGCAAAATCACGCCCATCACCATGGACGTTGCGAGATCAAGATCCGCCTTCGGTATCTCGCCGCCGCTCATCCCCTCGCGAACCACGGAGCGAATGACGAGGTATGGGTTCGGCATGCGCGGCGTCAATCGCAGCATGTGCTGGTGACGGGCCAGGAACAGGTAGTTGAACATCACCGCGTCGCGATCGAAAACCGAGCAGAAATAACGGATTATCGCCGACAGCTTGTTGCGCACCCCGTCCTGGCTGCGCTGTATTTCGCCGAGCGTGCGTCCGATCGCCGTGAAGTTGTCCACGAACAGGCGCCAGGCCAGCTCTTCCTTGCTGGGATAGTGCCGGTAGAGCGTGCCTTCCGCGATTCGGGCCTCCGTGGCGATGTCACGGATGGTCGTTTCCGCGATGCCCTTTTCGACGAACAACCGCATTGCCGTCTGGTCGATTCGCAGTCGAGTCTTGGAACCGTCCCGCATGAGAGTAATGTGAACGATCACTCACATACTTGTCAAGCCTCTCCCGTTCATGCGCGCAGCCGAATAGCCACCCCGGAGGTGTCCCCGAGGGTTTGCATATCGCAACACTGTGACGGGGGCTGTTGCCGGCGGCCGTGCTAGACCCTGGCGATGTGGCACAGGACGTGTGTGACCTTCGTGTCGTCATCGCCCAGCGGCGCCGCCACCACCCGGTAGCGCACCTCGCCATTCTCGCTGGGAAACACGTCGCTGTTCTCCACCGGCTTGCCCGACTGCTGCGCAGCCCGGCCAATGGACAGGATCCACTCCATGACCAGGTGGTTGAAATCGATGTCGTCGTCGGTCAGGCTCAGGCCGCCGCCCCGCATCACCCCAGGGGCCAGCGACTCGAATCGCCAGGGCGTTCCGCGTTCGCCGACAACCATGATCAGGCAATTCTTCCACCGGATGCTGACCAGCTTGGCATCGATGTCCGATTTGGCCGGCCAGCGCCGTCCCTTGCGCAGCCGCGACCAGTAATCGGAAACGTTTCGGGGTTCGGCGTGCGTCGCATGCCCCGCCGTCGATGGCATGGCCGGCGTCGCGCCGCCGCGCCGATTGCGGTGAATGGAGATGCCAGACAACGACCCCATGCCCGTGTGCTGGAGATCCTCCTCGTCCTCCATGCCGCCGCCGTCGGCGGACTCCGGCTCGTCGGGCGTGTCGGCGGCATCGCCGAACCCGTATTCGGGCCTGGCGGGCGGGCGGCCAAACAGGGATTTAGGGCGAATCATGGCGCCGGCCCTGGTCGCCTCAGTTGACGCTGTCCTCTTCGTCGCCGTCGTCGGCAGAGTCGTTCTCGCCCGACGCGTTCTTGCCGGCCGAGCCGCCGAGATAGCGGTCGAGCGCTGCAATGACGATATCCTGCGCCGACCAGCGGGTGCGCGCCGATGCCATCTTGACGCGCAGATAGCGGTCGGGGTCCAGACGTACGGACAGACGGACGCGGCCCATCTTGTCCATGACCTGCGGAATGTTCAGACGGTCACCGCCATCCGCCATCGGTGCCGGCGCCTGGTCCTCCGGTCCGGCCTCCTGCGGCGCGTCGACCGCCGGCTGGCCGTCCTGAAATTGCGGACCCGACGGCGCGGGCGGCACCGGCTGCGGCGGCGCGCTGGCGATCACGCGCGGATCGTTGTAGGCCCGCTGCGGCTGCCCCTCCTGGGTCGACTCCGACGGCGCCGCGCTCGGCGCGGTGCTCGGTGCCGAATAGGCGGCCGGATAGGCGGCGCCCTTGCGGGCCAGCAGGGAGCCGGTCAACGATGCTGCTGCTTTCATGTTCATGACGTCTACCCCCCTACCCCGCGAGAACCGAAGCCGCGCTTGACGGTCTGAGCGTTGCCCAGCGAGAACTTCATGGTGCTGACGGTCTTGGTCAGACGCTCGTGCAGGTAGTCCCAGAGCTGCACGATCTCCTCGGCCGAGTTGCTGGCCCCGTCGACCTCCATGACGGTGCGCCCGTCGATCATGCTCGCCGCGAAGTCCGTGCGATGGTGAATGGTCACCGGGGCAAGCGTTCCATGCTGCGACAGGGCGATCGCCGCTTCGGCGGTGATGCGCGCCCGCGGCGTCGCCGCGTTGATGACGAACACCAGCTTCTTGCCGAGGCGCTCGACCAGCTCCACCGTGGCGCCGGCGGCGCGCAGGTCGTGCGGGCTGGGCCGGCAGGGAATGACGACGAGATCGGCGATCTCGATGACCTGCTCGATCGTCGTGGTGATCGCCGGCGGCGTGTCGACGACGCAAAGCTTGATACCGAGCTCGCGCAGCCGTCCGATGTCGTCGCCGATGCGCGAGACGAACGTGTGGGCGAAGGCCGGGAATTCCTCCTTGCGCTCGTTCCACCAGTCCGCGAGGCTGCCCTGCGGGTCGGTATCAACGATCGCGACGGGACCGGCGCCCGACAGCTCCGCCTGCACCGCGATATGTCCGGCGATGGTCGTCTTGCCGGAGCCGCCCTTCTGTGATGCACATGCGATAACCTGCATCGATTCCTACTCCTGGTCGCAAACCCGGACCCGGGCCTGCCTGAACGTTAATTCCGAACGGGATTCGGAGGCGATGGCCCGGTCCCGTTCTCTTGCCGCAGGCGCCGTGACGCTTCGGTCTATCTAGCGACAGTAATAATGAAACGTTAATTCACAGTTAATATCAGTGACTTCAGGATTTATTTCCGGCCGCATGCAAATATCGGGGTGATTTATCTAAAATGTTCGAAATATCGAAATATTGCTAAAGTAATATACCCGTCATGCGGTTGGTGATGCTTCGACTGCTCAAGTCATGCGATCATCGCGGCAACGGCCCGCGCCGGACAGCCTATCCGGCGGCACTGTACGGCCCCGCCTCGCACGACGAGCCGCTGTCGTTCAGGACGCCGGACAGGTAGTCCCAGAAGGCGACGATCTCGCGCGCCGGCCCGCCGTCGGGTGCTGCCTCCATCGCGGTCAGGCCGTCGAACATGCTGTCGGCGAATTCGGGGTCGTTGTGGATGTGCACGGGCGCCACGGTGCCGGCCTCGCCGAGGACGGCGGCCGCGTCCGCCGTCAGCTTGTCGCCGGGCGTCGCGCCGTTGAGAACGAAGACCCGCGGCTTTTTGAGGCGGTCGACCATCTCGATGGTCTTTGTCGCCGCGCGCAGGTCGTGCGGGCTCGGCCGGCACGGAATGACCACGAGATCGGCGATTGCGATGACCCGCTCGACCGCCGGGCTGACGGCGGACGGCGAATCGATCAGGCACAGCGCAAACCCGAGGTCGCGCAACTGCGCGATGTCGGTCTCGATCTGCTCGATGAAGGTGTGCGCGAAGGCGGGCCGTTCGGGCTCGCGCGAGTTCCACCACTCCGCCAAGGCGCCCTGCTGGTCGGTATCCAGCAGCACCACGGGGCCCGCACCGGCGAGTTCCGCCTGGACGCCGACATGTCCCACGAGGGTGGTCTTGCCGGCGGCGCCTTTTTGGCATGCGAACGTGACAACGCGCATCGGTGCCAAACTCCGAAATAGCCGTCCAAAGCCAGTGCCGATCGGCCGGGTACCCGGAACGTCGCCGGGCAACGGACCCGGGGAACCCGGATGCCGGCTCGTGAATTGTAACGGGAGGGGGCGTTAAGAAACGCATAACGCGCGAAAAGAATGCGCAATAAGAACACGCAGTGCCCGGAGATTTGCCAGGCCGAAACCAGCGGATTCGGGCGCGCACGAAAGGCCGGCCCGCGGCCGGCCACCGCCTCGCCTTCGCGGCGCGACGCGTCAGCTTGCCGCGCGGATCGAATCGTAGGCGACGAGCGCCGCCGCGGTCACGATGTCGTTGACGGTCGCGCCCATGGGGACGATCTGGGCCGGCTTCGACAGACCGAGAAGCATCGGGCCGATCACCGAGCCGCCGCCGAGTTCCTGCATCAGCTTCGCGCTGATGTTGGCGCTGTGCAGCGCCGGCATCACGAGGACGTTGGCCGGGCCGGACAGCCGGCAGAACGGGTACAGCCGCCGCATCAGCACGAAATTGAGCGCGGTGTCCGCCGCCATCTCGCCGTCGTACTCGAAATCGACGCTGCGCGAATCGAGAATCTGGATCGCATGGCGGATACGGTCCGCCTGGGCCCGCATCGGGTTGCCGAAATTCGAGAACGAAAGCAGGGCGACGCGCGGCTCGTGCCCCATCTGGCGCGCCTTGGCGGCGCTCTGCACCGCGATGTCGGCGAGGGTCTCGGCGTCGGGGACGACGTGTACGTTGGTGTCGGCGATGAAGACCGTGCGGTCGCGGGCCACGACGATCTGCAGGCCGAACACCCGGCGGTCGGGCTTGGGATCGATGACCCGCGTGATCTCGTCGAACGCAACGGCGAAGCTGCGGGTGGCGCCGGTCACCATCGCGTCGGCGTCGCCGTTGGCGACCATGCACGCCGCGAACACGTTGCGGTCCTGGTTGACCAGGCGCTGGCAGTCGCGGTGCAGGTAGCCCTGGCGCTGCAACCGTCCGTACAGGAACTCCGTGTATTTCTGGTTGTCAGTGCTGAGCCGGGCGTTGTGGATCTCGAGCCGGCCCTTGTCCTCGAGGCCGATCCGCTCCATCGTCTCGTAGATGCGGTGCTCGCGGCCGATCAGCACCGGCGTGCCGTAGCCGGCGGCCTGGAACGCGAGTGCGGCGCGGATGTTCTGCTCCTCCTCGCCCTCCGCGAAGACGACGCGCCGCGGGTTGGCCCGCACCAGCTCGAAGGTCGCTTGCAGCCGCGATGCGGTCGGATCGAGCCGGCCGGAGAGCTCCTGGCGGTATGCGTCCAAGTCGGCCCGCGGGTAGTTGGCGACGCCGCTGTCCATGGCCGCTTTGGCGACCGCCATCGGCACCGCCACGATCAGCCGCGGGTCGAACGGCACCGGCACGATGTAATTCGGGCCGTAGCGCAGCCGCCGCCCGCCATAGGCTTTGTCGACCTCGTCCGGAATGTCCTCGCGCGCCAGCTCCGCCAGCGCGTAGGCCGCGGCGATCTTCATCTCGTCGTTGATCGTCGAGGCGCGGACGTCGAGCGCGCCGCGGAAGATGTACGGGAAGCCCAGCACGTTGTTGATCTGGTTCGGATAGTCCGAGCGGCCGGTGGCGATGATCGCGTCGTCGCGCACCGCGCGCACCTCCTCGGGCGTGATTTCCGGGTCCGGGTTGGCCATGGCGAAGATGATCGGCTTCTTGGCCATCGATTTGACCATGTCCTGCGTGACCGCGCCCTTGACCGAGAGCCCGAAGAAGATGTCCGCGCCCTTCATCGCCTCGGCCAGCGTGCGCGCCTTGGTGTCGGCCGCGTGCGCCGACTTCCACTGGTTCATGCCCTCCTCGCGGCCCTGGTAGACGACGCCCTTGGTGTCGCAGAGCACGGCGGCGTCGTGCGGCAGGCCCATGGCCTTGAGCAGCTCGACGCAGGCGATCGAGGCGGCGCCGGCGCCGTTGACCACCATGCGGCAGTCCTTCAGCTTGCGGCCGGTCAGCATCAGCGCGTTGATCAGGCCCGCGGCGGCGATGATGGCGGTGCCGTGCTGGTCGTCGTGGAACACCGGGATGTCCATCAGCTCGCGCAGCCGCTGCTCGATCTCGAAGCACTCCGGCGCCTTGATGTCCTCCAGGTTGATGCCGCCGAAGCCCTTGCCGAGGAAGCGCACGCAGTTGACGAATTCGTCGACGTCCTGGGTGTCGACCTCGAGATCGATGCCGTCGATGTCGGCGAAGCGCTTGAACAGGACGGCCTTGCCTTCCATCACCGGCTTCGCCGCCGCCGCGCCGATGTTGCCGAGCCCGAGCACCGCCGTGCCGTTCGAGATCACCGCCACGACGTTGCCGCGATTGGTGTATTCGTAGGACGCCGTCGGATCCTCGGCGATCCGCAGGCAGGGCACCGCGACCCCGGGCGAATAAGCCAGGGTCAGGTCCCGCTGGGTGGTCAGGGGTTTGGTCGGCGCGATCTCCATCTTGCCGGGTCGCCCTTCGGCATGAAAGCGGAGCGCCTCGTCGTCCGTAAAGCGCGTTTCGTCCATGATGTGTACTTCATCCTCGGCCGCAGCCAAATCGTCCCGGCCAGATTAGACGCCGGCTCCTCTCGATACTAGCCCTCGCAATCGAATCAAAGGGCTTTTCCGCCACCGGCCGTGGCATGCTAGGGTCGCCCGAGAATGACCAAGCCCGCCGCAAAATCGCCAGCGAAATCGGCCGTCACACCGATGATGGCGCAATATCTTGCGATCAAGAAGGCGCATCCGGGCTGCCTGTTGTTCTACCGGATGGGCGACTTCTACGAGCNNTAAGAATATGACCGCCGAAGTCTCACCCGTGCACACACCGATGATGCGGCAGTATCTCCGCATCAAGGCCGAGTATCCCGACATGCTCGTGTTCTACCGGATGGGCGACTTCTACGAGCTGTTCTTCGACGACGCGATGACAGCGGCGGCCGCGCTGGACATCACCCTGACCAAGCGCGGCCATCATGCCGGCGAGGACATCCCGATGTGCGGGGTACCGGTGCATGCCGCCGACGGCTACCTGCAGCGGCTGATCCGGCAGGGCCACAAGGTCGCGGTGTGCGAGCAGATGGAGGACCCGGCCGCGGCGAAGAAGCGGGGCGGGCGGGCCGTGGTCGAGCGCGCCGTGGTTCGGGTCGTCACCTCCGGCACGATCACCGAGGAGTCGCTGCTCGATGCCCGCGCGCACAACTACCTGGCGGCGCTGGCGCAGGCGGGCGGCGGACTGGGTCTCGCCTGGATGGACGTGTCGACGGGCGAATTCGTCGTCCAGCCGACGGTCGGTCCGGCCCTCGGTTCCGCGCTCGCGCGTATCGCGCCCGGTGAGCTGATCCTGCCGGAAAAGCTCCTGGAGCAGCCGGACCTGTACGAGGTTCTCGGCGACTGGAAGGCGGCCCTGTCGCCCCTGCCGGCCAGCCGGTTCGATTCGGAAAACGCGCGGCGGCGCCTGGAGGCTGTGTACGGTGTTGCCGCGCTGGACGGCTTCGGCAGCTTCGGCCGCGCCGAACTGGCGGCGGCCGGTGCCCTGGTGGACTACGTCGAGCTGACCCAGGTCGGCCAGCTGCCGCGGCTTGATCCGCCCCGTCGTCTTGCCGTCGACGCGGTGATGGAGATCGACGCCGCGACGCGCCGCAACCTCGAGCTGAGCCGCACCCTCTCCGGCGAGCGCCGGGGTAGCCTGCTGTCGATCGTCGACCGCACCGTGACCGGCGCCGGCGCGCGCCTCCTGGCCGCCCGCCTCGCGGCGCCGCTGACCGATCCCGCCGCGATCGACCGGCGCCTCGACATGCTCCAGTTCTTCCTCGATGAACCGGTGCTGCGCGACTCGCTGCGTCAGATGCTGCGCGGTTGTCCCGATGCGGAGCGGGCCCTGTCGCGCCTGACGCTGGGTCGCGGCGGGCCGCGCGATCTCGCGGGCATCGGCGACACGTTGGCCCGCACCGAGACGATCCAAACGGCCGTCGCCGAGGCGGCGATCGCCGTGCCCGAGGATATAACCCGGGCGGTCCGGGATCTCGGCAGCCATGAGGGGCTGCGTGAGCGCCTGGGGCGGGCCCTTGCGGACGACCTGCCGCTCAACGCCCGCGACGGCGGCTTCATCGCGCCGGGCTATGCGGGGGCGCTCGACGAGCTGCGGCAGCTGCGGGACGAGAGCCGCCGGCTGATCGCCCAGCTCGAAGCCCGGTACCGCACGGAGACAGGGATCGGGGCGCTCAAGATCCGCCACAACAACGTGCTGGGCTATTTCGTCGAGGTCACGCCAATCCACGCGGAAAAACTGGGCGACGCGTTCATCCACCGGCAGACGCTGGCCGGTGCGGTGCGGTTCTCGACGGTCGAGCTCGCCGACCTCGCCAAGGCGATTTCCGAGGCCGCCGACAAGGCGCTGGCGATGGAACTCCAGCTGTTCGACGATCTCGCGGGCGCGGTCACGGCGCGCGGCGAGTCGCTGGCGCGCATGGCGGCCGCCCTGGCCCGGCTGGACGTCGCCGCCGCCGGGGCCGAGCTGGCCGCGCTGCGCCGCTACTGCCGGCCACGGGTCGACGACAGCCGCGCCTTCCGCATCGAAGGCGGCCGGCATCCGGTGGTCGAGGCCGCGCTTGAGGCCGCCAACGAGGGCGCGTTCGTCGCCAACGACTGCGACCTCGCCGAGGACCGGCGCCTGTGGCTGGTCACCGGCCCCAACATGGCCGGCAAGAGCACCTTCCTGCGGCAGAACGCGCTGATCGCGGTCCTCGCCCAGGCCGGTTGTTACGTCCCCGCAAAGACCGCGCATTTCGGCGCGGTCGACCGCCTGTTCAGCCGGGTCGGCGCCGCCGACGACCTGGCGCGCGGCCGCTCGACCTTCATGGTCGAGATGGTCGAGACGGCGGCGATCCTCAACCAGGCCGGCCCGCGCGCGCTGGTCATCCTCGACGAGATCGGCCGCGGCACCGCCACCTTCGACGGGCTGTCGATCGCCTGGGCGTGCGTCGAGCACCTGCACGAGAGCAACCGCTGCCGCACCCTGTTCGCAACCCACTACCACGAGCTGACGGCGCTGGCGGCGCGGCTCGACGCGCTCCGGCCCCACACCATGCGGGTCAAGGAATGGCAGGGCGACGTGATCTTCCTGCACGAGGTCGAGGCCGGCGCGGCGGACCGGTCATACGGGATCCACGTCGCCCAGCTCGCCGGCCTGCCGGGCGCCGTCATCGCCCGCGCCGAGGAGGTGCTCAAGACCCTGGAGCAGGGCGAGCAGTCCGGCGCCGTCTCGAAGCTCGCCGACGACCTGCCGCTGTTCGCGGCGGCGCCGCGGCGGCCCGCAGCGCCGGCCGGCCCGTCGCCGCTCGTCGCCGCGCTCGCCGAGGTCAACCCCGACGATCTTAGCCCGCGCGAGGCACTGGACCTGCTCTACCGGCTGAAGCGAATCGCGGCCGAAGATGACGGAGACTGACCGGCACCTCGCCGACATCCGCGTCCTCGTCGCGGCGGCGCGGGAACGCGCGCCGCTGCCCGCCGATCGCCTCGCCGCCCTTGCCCACCGCTACCTGGCGTCGTCTCGCGAAGGCCGCGGCCGCATCGATCCGGGCGTCTATGCGGAGACCATCCGCGGCGAGCTGACCGGCCGCTTCGTCCGCCAGGGGCGCGAGCCCGACCGGACCCAGGCGACGCGGATGCTCGCCGCGGCGCTGCGGCGGGCCGCCGCGGACATCGCGGATCGCACCCATTTCATTCCCTGCCGCCTGTTCGGCGATGCCGGCCCGGTCGGGCTCGCGGTGGGTCCGGTGGTGTTCCGGCCGGCAGCCGGATTCCGCGACGCCCACGGCGACGCCATCGCCGCCGATCCGCATTGCGCCGCCGTGGTTGAGCACGAGTTCGCTCCGTGGGGCTGGGCTGCGGAAGTCACGGTGCGCGGCTGTGACACGACCGTATCGCGGGAACGCGCCCTCCTGGCCGTGGACGGCGCCCTCGACATGCTCCGTCTCCATGCCGGCGCGGCGCGGGCCGGTGCGCTCGGCCGGGCCGGCGCTCCGGGGCTTCCCGTCGCCGCCTCCGGCATCTGGGCCGATTCCACGGGCCGGCTGCACGCCGCCGCCGTCGCCGCGGCGCCGTGCGCCGACGCGGGCGTGCTGCTGCAGGAGTTCCATGCGGGCGACGGACGCGACTGGATCGACCGGGCCGGCGAAACCCTGCGGCCGCTGGCGGACCCGTCCCTCTCGTGGCCGCTCGCCGCTCGGTTCCGCGAAGCCGCATCGTGGTACGGCCGGGGCGTTGCCGAGTCGTACGTCGCCGCGCGGATCGCGGATTTCGTGACCGCGATCGAGCGTGCCGTGGTGGCCGGGGAGCACGCCGACCTGTGGCGTACGGTGACCCGCCGCGCCGCCATCCTGGCCGCAGCGGCCGAGGGCGGCGACATCGCGGCGTGGCGGCGCCGGGCCAAGGCGATCTACGAGATGCGCTCGCAGCTGGTGCACGGCGTCCTCTCGCCGTTCGCCCCCGAGGCGGCGGAAGCGGCGCCGACGGCCGCGGCGCTCGCCCGTGCGGCGCTGCGCGGGACGTTGTCCTTTTTCGAGACCCTGGGGCTGAGACGCGCCCGCTTTTCCGCGGACCGGCTGGACGCGGAATTCGGCAAGCTGGAATCGACGCGCCGGACGGACTGACGGCTACCAGTCGATCCCGTCCCGGGTCGCGTCGAGGGCGCGGCGCAGCGCGGTCCGGTCGGCGACGCCGGCGAGCGGGCGCACCGCGGCATCGATGCGGCGCGCCGCGTTGTAGCCATGTGCCGCAGCCGCGCCCGGCGGATAGCCGAATTCCACCTCGAACGCCCGCGCGAAGCCCTCCGGCGGCGGCGTCCGCAGCCGTCCCGGAGCCATCAACAGGGTCCGGGATTCGCGGATCAGGGGGCGGATGTCGGCAGCCGCTGCCGCGGATCCGACGATCGCCAGGATATCGATCCTGGCGCGACCGAGCATGGCGCGCACGCCGGCCAGCGACTCTGTCGCCAGATCCACCGGATAGAGGTAGACGTCGAGGCCGCCCAGATGCCCGTCCGAATGCTCGCCCGGGTGGCCGTCGCGCTCCCGCGTCGCCAGCAGGAAGCCGTCGCGCACCTCGCGGGCACCGGCGTCGGACGGCTCGGCGAGGGCGATGACGAGGGCCACGTTGAAGCTGTGCGCTTGTGCGGGCCCGGCGGCACTGCACAGCGCTGCGACCAGGACTGCGGCATGTGACAGCGTCTTCATCATCTTCCTCCGATTCGCCCACGGGCGGCGAGTGTTCCACAAGTCGGGCCGCGTGAACAGACGGCGCCTGCCGGAGCCGCGACTTGAAATCACCCGTGAAGTGGCGCAATTCTGTGTCATGGCGAGACTTCAGAAACGGCGGGAAATCATCGACCGCGCGGCCGTCGAGGAGGCGGCACACGCGGCCGTCGACGCGGCCGCCAGCGATACCGCCGCGCAGCGCGCCGTGCTCGATGTCTACCGGGCCGCGCTCGAGGCCGGCCAGGCCGTTGTCCGCGGTCGCTTCGAGACCGATCAGAACGGCACCCGGGCCGCCATCGGCAATTGCTTCCTGATGGATCAGCTGATCCGCATCTTGCACGACGTCGCCGTCTCGCGCTTCTATCGCGTGTCCAACCCGACCGCGGCCGAGCAGCTGGCGATCGTCGCGGTCGGCGGCTACGGGCGCGGCGAGCTCGCCCCCGGCTCCGACATCGACCTCCTGTTCCTGCTGCCCTACAAGAACACGCCGTACTGCGAACAGGTGGTCGAGCACATCCTCTACCAGATGTGGGACCTGGGTCTGAAGGTCGGCCATGCGACCCGCTCCGTCGACGAGTGCCTGCGCCAGGCGCGGGCCGACATGACGATCCGCACCGGCATTCTCGAGGCGCGCTATATCTGGGGCACCAAACCGCTGTTCACCGCGCTGCGCAAGCGGTTCCTCAAGGACATCGTCGCCGGCAGCGGCCCGGAATTCGTCGAGGCCAAGCTGCGCGAACGCGACGACCGGCACCAGCGCATGGGCGATTCGCGCTACGTGCTGGAGCCCAACATCAAGGACGGCAAGGGCGGCCTGCGCGACCTGCAGACGCTGTACTGGATCGCCAAGTACCTCTACCAGGTCGACGAGGTCGACCAGCTGGTCGAGCGCGGCGTGCTGCACAAGGCGGATGCGGCCCGGTTCAACAAGGCGCACGACTACCTGTGGACGCTGCGCTGCCACCTGCACTACCTGACCGGCCGGCCCGAGGAGCGGCTGACCTTCGATGTCCAGCCCGAACTGGCGCGGCGCATGGGCTATGCCGACAGGGCCGGGGTGAAGGGCGTCGAGCGCTTCATGAAGCACTATTTCCTGGTCGCCAAGGACATCGGCGACCTGACGCGGATCTACTGCGCCGCGCTCGAGGCCCAGCACCAGCGCCGCCGCCGGCTGCGCATTCCCGGAGTCGCGCTGTTCGACCGGACCCTCGAGGGCTTCCCGCTCGAGGGCGATCGCATCAATGTGTCCGGCAAGGATCACTTCCGGAGCCATCCGGTCGATCTGCTGCGGCTGTTCGCGGTGGCCCAGAAGCACGAGCTGGATATCCACCCGGACGCGCTTTACCACGTCACCAAGAACCTCAAGCTGATCGACCGGACGTTGCGGCACGATCCGGATGCGAACCGGATCTTCATGGAGATCCTGACCTCGCGCAAGGATCCCGAGATCACCCTGCGGCGCATGAACGAAGCCGGCGTGTTCGGCAAGTTCATTCCCGATTTCGGGCGCGTCGTCGCGCAGATGCAGTACGACATGTACCACGTCTACACGACGGACGAGCACACGATCTTCGCGATCGGCATCCTGCACCGGATCGAGGCCGGGATGCTGGCCGACGAGCTGCCGCTGGCGACTGGCATCATCGGCCAGGTACAGTCGCGCGCGGTGCTCTATGTTGCGGTGCTGCTGCACGATATCGCCAAGGGCCGCGGCGGCGACCATTCGCTTCTCGGCGCCGATATCGCGCGCAAGCTATGCCCGCGGCTCGGGCTTTCGCCGGAACAGACGGAGACCGTGGCCTGGCTCGTCGAATACCACCTGTCGATGAGCCGCACCGCGTTCAAGCGCGACCTGAACGATCCGCAGACCATCGGCGATTTTGCCGAACTCGTGCAGTCGCCGGAGCGGCTGCGCCTGCTGCTGTGCCTGACGGTCGCGGACATCAGGGCGGTGGGCCCGCGGGTCTGGAACGGCTGGAAGGCCACGCTCCTGCGCGAGCTCTACCACCTGACGGAGGAGCGGCTGTCGGGCTCGTCGGATATCGAGATCCGCGAGGCCCGCGCGAAACGGGCCAAGCAGGCCCTGCGCGAGGCGCTGGCCGACTGGCCCGAGGTCGAGCTGGAGCGGCACCTCGCGCGCGGCCATCCGCGCTACTGGCTGTCCTTCGATACGCCGGCCCTCGTACGACAGGCGACGCTGGCCCGTGAGGCGGACGCGGCGGCGCGGCCGCTGACCGTCGATACCGAGGTCGATTCGTATCATGCCGTGACCGAGGTAACGGTGTACACCCCCGACCATCCGGGCCTGTTCAGCCGCATCACCGGCGCGCTCTCGGTCAGCGGCGCCAACATCGTCGGCGCCCGCATCAACACCTTCAGCGACGGCATGGCGCTAGACGTCTTCCAGGTCCAGGACGCCGAGGGCGGCGCCTTCGACCGCCCCGACAAGCTGGCCCGCCTGTCGGCCTGCATCAAGCAGTCGCTGGCCGGCGAGCTGCGGCCGGACCTCGAGCTGGCTGCGGCGCCGGCGATCCCCAGCCGGACGCGGGTCTTCTATGTGCCGCCGCGCGTGCTGATCGACAATTCCGCCAGCCGCACCTACACGGTCATCGAGGTGAACGGCCGCGATCGACCCGGGCTGCTGTACGACATGACCCGTGCGCTGTCCAGCCTCGGTCTGCAGATCGCCAGCGCCAAGATCTTCACCTACGGCGCCCGCGTGGTCGACGTGTTCTACGTGCGCGACGTGTTCGGCATGAAGGTCGAGCACGCGGCCAAGCTCGACCAGCTGCGCAAGACGCTGATCCCGATCCTCGATAAGGCGAACCCGAAGACGGACGCCGGCAAGCAGGTGGCGGCGGCGGAGTAGCGGCGCCCTGCCGCGGCGGCCGGGCGACGCCGATTCGCCTTTTTTCCGCCGCGTCTATCGGCTATCTCTCGCCGCATGGCGCTGCTCAAATCCATTGCCACCGTCGGCTCGTTCACCATGATCAGCCGCGTGCTCGGCTTCGTGCGCGAGATCCTGATCGCCAACGTGATCGGGCCGGGCATGATCGCGGACGCCTTTCTCTTCGCCTTCAAGTTCCCGAACTTCTTCCGCCGCATGTTCGCCGAGGGCGCGTTCAACGCCGCGTTCGTGCCGCTCTATGCGGGCCGGCTGGAGCGCGACGGCGAGGTCGCGGCGCGGCGCTTCGCCGGCGAGGTCGCGGCCGTGATGGCGAGCTGGATGATCCTGTTCACGCTGCTGGCGATGGCGGCGATGCCGTGGATCATGTTGGTCCTCGCCTGGGGCTGGACCGACGAGCCCGTCAAGTTCGACCTGACCGTCCACCTGACGCGGATCACCTTCCCGTACCTCCTGTTCATGGTGCTGACCGCGATGCTGAGCGGCATGCTGAACGCGCGCGGCCGGTTCGCCGCCGCGGCGGCGGCGCCGATCCTGCTCAACGTGATCCTGATCGCGGCGCTGCTGATGGTGAAATCCGGCTGGCTCGACCTGCCCGGGCACGCGCTGGCCTGGGGGGTCGCCATCGCCGGCATGGGCCAGTTCCTGTGGCTCGCCTGGTCGTGCCACCGCATGGCGATCCTGCCGCGCCTGCCGCGGCCGCGGCTGACCCCCGGCCTGCGCCGGCTGTTCGCGCTGATGCTGCCCGGCGTGATCGGTGCCGGCGTCGTGCACATCAACCTGCTGGTCGACGTGTTCCTGGCGACGCTGCTGCCCGAGGGCTCGCTGACCTATCTGTACCTGGCCGACCGGATCAACCAGTTCCCCCTGGGCGTGGTCGGTGTGTCGGTCGGCGTTGCGCTGCTGCCGCTGATGAGCCGCCAGCTGCGCGCCGGCGAGCTCGACGCCGCGTCGCACAACCAGAACCGCGCCATCGAGTTCGTGCTGTTCCTCACCGTACCGGCGGCGGCCGCCTTCGTGGCCATCGGCGGGCCGATCGTGTCCGTGATGTACCAGCACGGCGAGACCGATGCCGCCGAGGCGCGGGCGATCGCCCAGGCGCTGGCGGCCTTCGCGGTCGGCCTGCCGGCGGCGGTCCTGATCAAGGCGCTGCAGCCGGGGTTCTATGCCCGTGAGGACACGGTGACGCCGTTCAAGGTCACGCTCGCCGCGGTGGCCCTGAACATCGCCCTGGCGGTCGGCCTGATGCAGCTGCTCCTGCATGCCGGGATCGCGCTCGCCACCTCGCTGTCCTACTGGTTCAGCGCCGGCACCCTCGGGCTGATCCTGTACCGGCGCGGCCAGCTGCGGCTCGATGCGAGGGTCCGGCGCAGGGTGCCGCTGATCGTCATCTGCGCCAGCATCATGGGGCTTGCCGTCTGGTGGCTCGGGCTGGCGCTGGCCGACCCGCTGGCCGGGAGGCTGTGGCAGAAGATCGGAGCGCTGGCTGCGATCGTCTTCGCCGGCGCCGCGGTCTACGGGATCCTCGTGCTGGCCACCGGCGCGATGCGGCTTTCCGACCTCGCGTCCCTGCGGCGCCGTGGCAACGGCGGTCCCGATACGGATTGACCGCGGCCCGCCGCTTGACCCGGACGCCGCGACCGGCGATAAACCGCTCGCGCCGGATCCCGCCGGCTTTTTTCGTTCACGGAGTCCACACCCATGAACCGCATCTTCTCGGGCATCCAGCCCACCGGCAATCTGCATCTCGGCAACTATCTCGGCGCGGTGCGCAACTGGGTCGAGCTGCAGCACGACTTCGAGTGCATCTATTGCGTGGTCGACCTGCACGCGATCACCGTGTGGCAGGAGCCGGGAGAGCTGCGCGACTCGACGCGCGAGGTGACGGCGGCGCTGATCGCGGCCGGCATCGACCCGGAGAAGAACATCATCTTCAACCAGAGCCAGGTCCCGGACCACGCGCAGCTCGCCTGGATCTTCAACTGCGTCGCCCGGCTCGGCTGGCTCAACCGCATGACCCAGTTCAAGGAGAAGGC
>JABAOD010016900.1_pt1 | contig 20483 bp, 23 predicted proteins | sample 7062151 | NCBI WGS metagenome assembly JABAOD01 (sample SAMN14538626, study PRJNA623070) | marine sediment metagenome | biome: marine biome [ENVO:00000428]; feature: marine pelagic biome [ENVO:01000023]; material: deep marine sediment [ENVO:00002113] | place: India: Gulf of Khambhat ... | reverse complement strand
TCATCGTCACTCGCCCCCCGAAAAAAGAGGAGGGGTTAAGCCTCAACGGACCAGGGGAATCCCCGCGTCCACCTCCACGTCGCCCACCACGCGCACCAGTCCCTCGGTGGGTCGGAGTACGTTCTCTCCCTTCACGCCCGTGACGATCGCCATGACCTTGATGACGCCCTGGTAGTCCGGGTCGACCCGGGCCCCGATGATGATGTTCGCCTCGCGGTCCAGGTTCTCCGTGAGCCCCGCCACCACCTCGTTCGCCGTCCGCAGGGTCATCCGCGGGCCGGAGGTCAGGTGGATGAGGGCCCCCTTCGCCCCCTCCAGGTCCACCTGGTAGAGGGGGTTGTTCAGGGTGTCCTGGACGACCAGGTCCGGGTCCGTGGCGGACTCCTCCCCGTACAGGATCGTGGAGGTCCCGCCGCTCTTCAGAATCGTGCGGACGTCGTTGAAGTCCAGGTTGATGAGGGAGGGGGTGGTGATGGTCTCCGTCACCCCCTTCACGACCTCGGACACGAGTTGGTCCATGACCGAGAAGGCCTGGTCGATGGAGAGGTTCGGGACGAGCTCCAGGAGGCGGTCGTTGTCGAGGATGATCGTGCAGTCCGAGGACCGCCGGAGAAACTCCAGCCCTTCATGGGCCCGCTGGCGTCGCGCCCGCTCCACGGCGAAGGGGGTGGTCGCGAGGGAGACGACGAGGGATCCGCAGGACCTCGCGAGGCGGGCCACGAGGGGGGCGACCCCCGTGCCGGTGCCGCCGCCCATGCCGGCGACGACGAAGGTGAGGTCCGCGTCCCGGACGATCTCCCGGAGCTCTGCCTCCGAGAGCTCCGCGCAGTGGCGGCCCACGGAGGGGTCGCCGCCGCAGCCCATCCCGCGGGTGGTGGACTGGCCGATGAGGAGCTTCTTGTCCGCGGCGACGCGGTCCAGGTGGGCCTTGTCCGTGTTGATGGCGAAGGTGGTGGCCCCCTCGACGCCCAGGGTCTGGAGGCGGTTCACGCTGTTGCAGCCGCCCCCGCCACACCCCACGACGACGATGCGCGGCGCCCCCGCCACGAATCCTTCGTCGTAGGCGTTCTCCTGGGCTTCCTTCACGAGGTGGTCCATTCCCACGGTTCTCGCACCGCCGTTAGAGTGCATCCCGCGCCGCGAGGCGCATCACCCGTCGGATTCTTCGGCCCCCTCCGTGAGGAGGTGTCGGCGGACGTACTCCCGGACCGCGTTCCGGATCGCGTCCTCCACGGAGACGGAGTCCCCGCTCTGGACGATGGCCTCCAGCTCCAGGACGTTCCCGCTGGGGAGGTCGATGGTCAGCTTCCGGATGTAGTCCGGGGTGAACCGGGCGTCGACGAAGGCGTCGATGGCGGCCCGGATGGCGTCCGAGAGGTTCGCGAAGTCGCCGCTCTCCACGAGCGCCTGGAGGGCGTCGTGCTGCTTCGCGGGGAGTCGTACGGTGACCCGCTCCCGTTCCGGTGCCATGGGGTGTCCTCGTCCTCCTCGTCCGACGTGGTGGCCGATTTGTCCGACGTTTGTCTTACATAAGGGCGAGGCAGTATAAAAGGCCATCGCCACCTGGGGCCAGGCCCCGGGGCCTGGACGATCCCCTCTCGGAGCCGGTCGCCTCCCGTTATCACATGAGGTAACAGAATCCGAGCTTTTTATAGCCGGCCCGAAAATTGGGACGGAAGCGGTGGGATTCATGGAGCGCCCCGGGAACGAGATGGCCTTCGATGCGGATTTGTACGCCTTCGACATCGACGCCAGCGTGAAGCTCGACATGCTGTACGTCGAGCTGGACCGCGTCGAGACCACCATCGAACTCCAGGGCAACCCCTACGTCTTCCTGGACAACCCCGAGCAGCGCTTCAGCGCGGACGCCGGGAAGCGGCGCTTCTGCCGGCACACCGTCTGGCTCCGCGACAGCATCTGCGGGCACGTAGACCCGGCCTGCACGGGGGAGGACCTCTACGAGTGCATCCTCAACCAGATCCGGGACTCGGGGCTCCACGACCGGACCCTCTGGGTGCTGGCCCACATCCTGGCCCTCCAGGGGATTGAGGAACTCTGCGTGGACGAGGCTACCTGAGCCGCTCCAGCAGGGCCGCGGCGATCAAGGGCAGCGTCACCGTGGCGTCGCCGATGACGGCGGCGGAGCGCGCCTCCTCGCGGATCTTCCCCCAGGACACCGCCTCCCGGGGGCGGGCCCCGGACAGGCTCCCGTCGTACTCCGTCGCGGTCGTGAGGTAGACGGCCCGGTCGAGGCCGCCGCGAAACTGGTTCCACCACAGGACGTGGTGCTTCGAGATGCCGCCCCCGATGAGGAGCCCCGCGGCCCCCTCCGCATCGTAGACCGCGTCCATGAGGGCCGCCTCGTCCCCGAAGAGGTCAAGGGCGAAGTCCCGATGCTCCTGCCAGAAAGCCCACAGCTGGTAGCCCACCGCCCCGTCCGTGGGCCCCGGGATGAAGACGGGGACCTCCCGCTCCGCGGCCCACCAGAGGATCGAGGACTCGTCGCAGAGGGCCTTCCCCAGCCGCCGGGTCAGGTCGCGGGTGGTGAGGCCCCGGGTCCCCTCCTCCCAGAGCCCGCCGAGGAACGGCTGGAGGAGCTCCTCCAGGACGACGCCGTAGGACTCGTTGGGGACCAGGACGTTCCCGAGGCGGTTGACGCCCCGTCGGTGGAGGTCCGCGTCGTTCATGTGGAAGGCCCCCTGGTAGTAGGGGCGGTGACACCGGGCGATGTCGTGGTCCAGGGTGCCGCACGTGGTCACGAGGACGTCCGCGAGGCCCTCCTGGACGAGGGCTCGGAGGACGCCGCGGGTTCCCGTGGCCACCAGGTCCGCGGGGAACGACAGGAAGAGGGCCGCCTCGCTCCGCACGGCCTCCTCCAAGATGTCCACGGCGACGCCGAGTTCGCGGGCGGTGAAACCGCCGGAGCGGGCCATGGCCCGCACGAGGGCGTCGGCCCCCTCAAGCTCGCGGGGATCGATGTCCTCGACTTCCGGGGCGTCCAGTCCCTCCGGCATGCGCGGGCTCGAACCCCCGAGGAGTAGAAAAGGGTTCCCAGGGTTACTCCCGGAGGGCGTCCTTCAGCCGCCCCCAGAGGCCCTTCTCGGGCTCGTGCCACTGGAACGCCCGCCCGCAGTTCAGGCACTTCCCCCAGCCGTTGTCGTAGAACATGAGATTCCGGGACCGGCAGTCCCGGCACACACCCCGGGTGGGCTTCGCCACCCCGGCGGCGATCTCCTTCGCCTCCAGCTGGGGCTCGATCTGCCGCGCGAGTTCCAGGGCCTCCTTCGCGTACATCGTCCCGTTCACGTAGTCCCCGTCCTGGAGGACTTCCCGGGCCTTCGCGAGGAGGGCCTCCGCGCGGGCCACGTCCAGGCCGAGGCGGCGACCCTGGATGAGGGTGGGCTCGATGCTCTCCACCATGGCGTGGGCCTTCTCCACCTGCCGCCGGCGCAGCTCCATGGCCTTCTCGATCTGATAGTGCTGACTCTCCATGGCGGTCCGCTCGGCCCGACGCACGAGTTCGCTCACGAGGACGAAGTCCTCCGCTTCCAAGGCGATCTCCGCCTGCTTCAGGAGCCGCTCCGCCTCCACCACGTCCGCCCCGACGTTCTGGGCCTCCTGGATGACCGCCTGGGTCATGGGGATGGCGCCCTGGATGGCCTCGATGCGCGCGAGGCGCGCCTGCTCCGCGGCGCCCTTGGCCTCCCCCGCGAGCTGCACGGCCTCCGCGTGGTCCGTCCGCTCCAAGGCGTTCCGGGCCTGCTGGAGGAGGTCGTTGGCCCGGGACACGTCCGCCCCGAGGCCGTCGGCGTCCGCCACCAGGTCCTGGGCTTCGTAAATCTGCTCCCGGGCCCGCTGCATGTCCTTGGAGTAGAGGCTCCGGGTGGCCGCCTGCAAGTCCCGCAGGAGGTCCAGGTCCTCGAGGAGGGTGCCGTCGGCGAAGCTGTGCTTCGCGCTCACGAGCTGCTTCGCCACCGCGTCCACGTCGTGCCCGGCGCGAGCCGCCTCCTCCACGAGCCGTTGGGTCGCCGCCAGCGTGTACGCCAGGGCGGACCGCCGGAACTTGCCCATGGAGATGTCGGCGATGGCCAGTGCCTCGTCCACGAGGCGCGCGGCCCGGTCGAAGTTGAACTCCTCGAACCGCATGCGGGCCTGGTCCAGGAGGTCCTCCGCCCCGCCGAAGTCCACGTCCAGGTTCAGGGCCTGGGCGATCTCCTCATCGGCCCCGGGGGCTTCCATGGGCGGGAGCTCGATGACCTCCTCGATGGCGGCCTCCGCCTCTTCCCCCACTGCCTCCAGGGTCTCGTCCATGGCCTCGATGGCCGCCTGCTCCCGGAGGATCTCCTCGCGGAGCACGTCGTGGACATTGGGGGCGGCGGCCATGGCGTCGACGATGTCCGCCTTCCGCCGGAGGCCCTTCAGGTTGATCCCCTGGTCCTTCGCGAGGGTCCGGAGCTCCTTGACGGTCATGGAGGCGAGGGCGTCTTGGATGTCCTCGATGGGGATGGGGGCAGGCTCCTCGGGAGGCGGCGGGGGCTCCCAATCCGGGGGCGGCGGGGGATGCTCCACGGACACGGCGGGTAGTCCCAGGATGCCATCGATGTTCGGGTGCCCCGCCAGGACGCCCACGATGTCCGCCTTCCGGCGCGCCGATCCCAGGTCGATGGCGTGGTCCGCGGCGAGGGCCTTCAGTTCCTTCACCGTCATCTGGGAGAGGACGTCCTGGGCTTCGCCCGCCATGGGAACACCGGCCGCCAACCGAGGGCCCGCGTCTCATCAAAGGGTGCGATAATAAACGTTGCGACCTGAATCCCTGAGAACTCACATCCCCGTGTCGATGATCGCGTTGAGTTCCTTCTCGAAGACGGACAGGAGCTCCTTCGTGACCTCCGCACGCAGGTGGGGCGGGACGAGCTCGAGCCCGAGCTTCGCGGAGACCTTCGCGGCCTTCATGAGGGCGTAGGCCTCCTTGATCTTCGCCTCCAAGAGCTCCCCCACGGCCTCCTTCAGCTCCTCCTTGAGTTCGGGGTTCTGCTCGATCTTCTCCCGGATGTAGTGCTTGATCTCGTCCTTCACGAGGTCCCGCACCGCCTCCAGGACGAGGTCCTCGGTGTGCAGCACCCCCGTGGCGCCCTTGAGGACGGACTCCACGATGCCTTCCTCGCCCATGGCCCAGGCATCCCGGGGGCCCCGCTTAACCCTTTGCCTCCTCCCGGGGACTTGGTGTCAACACGAGGTTCAGCCCCCGTACGTGGGGGGCCTCTCCTCCACCCCCGCCGCCTCGTTCTCCCGGAGGGCCATGGTGAACAGCAGGGTGGACAGGCGGTTCAGGTACTGGAGGACCGGGGGCCGCACGACCTCTCCCGGCGCCCCCGCCAAGGCGACCACCCGCCGCTCCGCGCGTCGGGCCACGGCCCGGGCCAGGTGCAGCTGCGCCGCGGCCTCCGAACCCCGGGGCAGGACGAAGCTTTCCAAGGGAGCCACGCGCAGGCCCTCGATGGCCGCCTCCAGGGATCCCACGTGGTCCTCCTCGATCCGCGGCAGGTCGGCCTTCGGGGCCTCCCCGCCCGAGGCGGAGAGCTCCGCGCCGAGGGTGAACAGGACGTTCTGGACCTCCTCCAGGGTCCGCCGGCGGCCCGCACTGGTCACGTGGGCCATTGCGACGCCGAGGGCGGCGTTCAGCTCGTCCACGGCGCCAAGGGCCTCCACGCGGAGATGGTCCTTCATCACGCGAGCGCCCGTGAGGCTCGTCTCGCCCGCATCGCCCTTTCCGGTGTAGGTGGGGCTCATGGGGGCCCTCCCGAAAATGACTGCACTAGGAGCATCCGGTGGCGAACCGGTCAGGGGACTAAAAACGCTTGCCCGAGGTGGTATCCCCGCTGACAGTGCTTCTCCGCGGCTGGGCGGAGGCAGAAAGCCCGGCGGGCCAGTCCCCTGGCCACCGGGAAACTGTTAAGTCGCCCAGCTGGGATAGAGTCAGGATGGCGTACCGGCCTCCCACCGGGTCTGTCTTCAAGGACATGGGGCCCCTCGACTTCTCCTTCGTCCCCCCGGAGATGCCCCACCGCGAGGCCCAGTTCCAGCGCCTCTTCACCCTGATGCGGCCCGTCGCGGAGGCGAACGCCACCCAGCACGCGTTCCTCAAGGGGTCCGTGGGCACGGGGAAGACCCACCTCTCCCTGCGGTTCTGCAAGGACTTCCCCGACTACGCCCGGGAGCGGGGCACCGCGGTGGAGACCGTCTACGTGAACTGCCGCGCCCAGGGGACGGAGTTCCAGACCCTCCTGGGGATTATCAAGCACTTCAACCCCGGCCACCCGGAGCGAGGCATCCAGTTCTCGGAGATGCTCCGGGACGTGGCGCGGACCTTGGACCAGCGCAAGACCCACCTGATCATCGTACTGGACGAGGTGGACTTCATCCTGGCCCGGGGGGACAAGAACCTGGTTTACTCCTTCACGCGGATCCGGGAGGGCTTCCCGGGGATGGTGGCGAAGGTGTCCCTCCTCATGGTCTCGACGAAGGACGTCCTCCCGCTCATGGACGCCGCGAGCCGCTCCACGTTCAAGGCCGGCAATGTGGTGGACTTCACCCGCTACACGGAGGCGGAGCTGGCGGACATCGTCACCCAACGCGTCGGCCTGGCGTTCCACGAGGGGACGGTGCCCGACGACGCCGTCCGACTCATCGCGAAGATCGCCGCGGAACGGGGGGACGCCCGGCGGGCCATCGAGGTCCTGCAGTACGCGGGCCTCCTGGCGGACGAAGTGGAGGCCGGGTCGGTGGGGGCGGAGCACGTCCGGCGGGCCCGGGCGGAGGTGGAGCGGACCGTCAGCGAGGAGGATCTGGCAAGGCTGACGCCCCAGCAGCTCCTCACCCTCCTGGCCATCGCCCGGAAGCTCCGCAAGGCGGCGGAGACCCGCACGGGGGAGGTGGAGGCGGCCTACGCCCTGGCGTGCGAGGAGTTCGGGGAGACGCCGCGGGGCCACACCCAGCTGTGGAAGTACATCCAGACCCTGGCGGACCACGGCCTCATCGACGCCGCGGTCTCGAAGGAGGGGACGGTGGGCCGCACGACGATCATCACCCTCGCGGACGTCCCCGCGGAGAACCTGGAGGGGGTCCTCACGAAGATGCTGGGAGGCGGGGGCTGATGGAAGAGAACCTGGAGGGCCTGCGCCTCGAGTCGGGGGTGTGCTACCTCGTGAAGGAAAAGAAGCCCGCCCTGGCCTACCGGATGTTTGAGGCGATGGTGTCGGAGGGCTCCCCGGGGCTGTGCGTCACCCGCCAGTACCCGGCCCGGGTCGTCCGGAGCGACGCCATGAAGAAGGCCCGGGTCGTCTGGCTATCCCACACGCCCGGCGAGGACTACCACAACCCCGCCGCCCTGGGCGCCCTCACGAAGATGGTGTGCTCCTTCATCGAGGAGAAGGGGGAGTGCGTCGTCCTCCTGGACGGCTTCGAGTACCTCATGGTGAACAACGGCTTCCAGAACACCCTCCTCTTCATCGAGACCCTGAACGAGTTCATCATGCCTCGGAAGGGCATCCTGATCCTCCCGGTGAGCTCCGACGCGCTGGACGAGAAGGAGCTGGCCCTCCTGGAGCGGAACGTGGAGGTCCTGGAGTCCCCCATGGTACGGGGGGTCCTGGACTCCTCCGAGCTGAGCCGGCTCATCGACACCTACTGACATGCGGATCGAAGGGCGGAACCGCCTACTGGTCGTGGCGGTGGTGGTGGCCCTCGTGGGCGTCCTGGGGCTCTACGCCTACGCGACGACCCTCCAGGGGCGGCAGGTGCGCCTCGGGGACGTGGGCGGGGACGACGTGGGCTCCCTCGTGCGGGTGGAGGGGCTCCTGAAGGATTCCCGGACGACGTCGGGCGGGAGCCTGCGGTGGGTCGTCATGGACCCGGAGGACTACGCGACCCTGGGGGTCTTCCTGCCGCGGGAGGTGGTGGACGGCCTGGCGGACTCGGCGGCCTACGTCCCGGGGGCGTCGGTAGCCCTGGTGGGGGAGGTGCAGGAGTACCGGGGTGCGGTGGAGCTGTACGTGGCCTCCCCGCGGGACGTGCGGCTGCTGGCCCCCGCGCCCGCCGGCCCCATGGAGGTGGACGTCCTCGCCCGGAACCCGGAGGCCTGGCGGGGGATGCAAATCACCGCGGAGGGCCTCTTCCTGGAGCCAGAGGTCATTGTGGACGGGAAGCGGTACGCCGTGGAGGACGCCACGGGGACCCTCTGGGCCTACGTGACGGTGGACGGCGCCGAAGGGGCGGCCATGGACGTGTTCGGCGTGCTTCAGTTCAATGAGGTCCGGACCCGCTGGGAGGTGAAAGTGGCGGGCGCCCAAGACGGGATCTTCCCCTCCCCCGCCATAATCCCTGCAGGGTATGCCGAGGCCACCGTGGCCGAGCTCCTGGCGGACCCCGCCGCCTACGAGGACTCGGGGGTGGCGATCCTCGGCGCCAACGTGACGCGGGGGGAGCGCATCGGGACCCGCTTCGTTCTCCTCGACGAGGGGGAGGACGACGACTACTCCGTGGAGGGGTTCGTCTTCGGCTGGGACTTCGAGGACGACCCGCGGGGACTCCAGGCGGGGGCCTTCGTGGCCTTCACGGGGACGTTCGACTACTACGAGGAGGGCGCCCGGTGGCAGATCCAGACGGACGCCTTCACCCTGACGCCCTAGGCCAGCTGCGACCCGACGATGGCGTCCACGGTGTCCAGGAACTTGTCTTCCTTCCCCTTGGGCACCGCCGCCCCCGCGGCCACGTCGTGACCGCCGCCGTTCCCCCCCACCTCGCGGGAGGCCTCCTCCAGGGCGATGGCCAGGTCCAGCCCTTTCGACGTGAGGTAGCGCGTCCCCCGGGCGGAGATCTTTGTCATCCCGTCCACCACGGCGAGGCCCAGGGTGGGCTTCTCCTGGTTGAAGAGGTACTGCATCATGACCCCCGCGGTGACCCCCGCGAAGCTCGGGCGGTCCGTGTAGATGAACTGGATGTGGTCCTTCTCGTAGGCCCCGTCCGCCTCCGCCTTCAGGAGGGACGCCATGAGCTCCTTCGAGTAGTCCCGGTGGAGCTTCCGAGCCTCCGCGAGGGCGTCCGCGTCCCCCAGGGCCACGGCGAGGCCCAGGCTCCCTCGGTCCATCCGGCCGCACCCGTTGAGGAGGGAGCTCAGCTCGTGGGCGTAGAGGCCCCATGTGGGGAGCCAGTAGTTGTCGTCCACCAGGTTCTCCTGGATGGTCTCCGCGCGGACGCCCTGCTTCATGAGCCGAAGGGAGAGGGCGGAGGTCAGGGTCCGGAGGGTCTCCGGCTCCACCTTGTCCAGACGCGCGTCCGAGTCGATCCCCGCCGATTCGAGCACCTCCGCGGCGGCCTCCTCGCGGCCGGTGACCCCCGCGTAGAAGGGGAAGGGGGTGTGGGCCAAGGCCTCCAGGGCCGTCTTCCCCGTGAGGGTGAGGCCCCGACGGATCTCGAAGTGGCCCCGGTCGCGGGCCTGGTCCATCAGTGCCCGGTTCATGCCTTTCAGCCCGCCCATGTGCTGCATGTCGGAGACGATCCCCGTGAGGGCCAGGGGGGCCAGGTCCCAGTTCGCCTCGTCGAGGCCGACGGCGAAGGCGAAGCTGGTGCTCGCCGCGCACGCCTCCGTGGTCCCGTCGACGTCATGGAGGCGGGGGTTGATCTGGATGGCGACCTCCGACTCCCGGACGATCGTGTGGTGGTCCAGGATGATGACCCGCGGGGCGATGCCCTCTACGAGGTCGATCTGCCCGCTGCCGGAGTCGCTGATGAGGACGAGCTCGTTCTCCTCCTCCTGGAACTGCTTCGCCTCCTGGTCGGTGACCTTGCGGCTGATGGTCGCGTGGAACCGCTTCCCCTTGCGGCGCACCGCCGTCACGAGGATGCCCGCGGCGGCGATGCCGTCGCCGTCGTAGTCGGAGACGATGCGGACCGCGTCGGCCTCCTCCACCCATTCGGCCCCGCGGCGGATCTTCTCGGCGAGTTCGGCGGGCACGAGGTCTTCGAGGGCCATGCGCACTCCTACTTCACGAGGAGCTCCGCGGTCTCGATGGAGTNNTTGTAGTAGCGGGTGAGGCGGCGGATCTTCGCCTCCACGAGCTGGAGGCCGCGGGTGTTGTGCTGGTCCCGGGGGTTCGCCCGGAGGTGGGCGTGGATCCGGACGGCCCGGCGCATCAGGTTCTCCAGGTCCTCCGGGAGGTCGAGCTTCACCCCGCCCTCCTTCATGACCTGCACGATGCTCTTCCCCGTGGCGAGCTTCACGTTGGGGACGGCGTGCTGGTCCCGGAGGCGGACGCCGATCTCCGCGGAGGACAGCCCTTCCTTCGCGTACTGCAGAATGAGGGCCTCGATCTCCTTCGAGTCGGAGAGAGACCACTTAGGCGGTTCGCTGGCCACGGGCCGCTTCGACCCCGACTTGCCGCGCTTCCGGGCGTGCATTCTGGCCATGGCGAACCACGGAGGGGCTCCCACGGGAAACCCCGTATATAAGCTTGGTGAGGAGGCCTGTCGAGGACTCTTCCACCGAGTGACGGTAGGCTGAAATACCGTTACAACGGCGTTCAACAAGACAGATTAGGCCCGGCGGGATGTCAAGCCGGGGACCGTGGATGGGGATACTCAGGGCGCCCTTGCGTCGTGGACTCGTCGTATGGGTAGCCCTGGTGGTACTCACGACCGTTCTGACTCTCGATTCCTCTCCGGCCCAGGCGGCCCCGCCGACCGTCATCCTCTGGCAACCCAACGGCGGCGAGGACTGGACTGGCTTCACCAGTCACCCGATCCAATGGTGGCTGGACGATGACTTCAGCGTGAACTTCACCGTATGGATCAACTACTCCTTGGACGGCGGGGCCAGCTGGCTCCCCATTGTCTCCGGGCTTCAGGGTGGCCTCGGGAACAACACCTACTGGTGGCTCCTGCCCTGCGTCGACTCCTCCACCGCCCTCGTGAAGGTTGACGCTGAGGATACGGACGGGGAGTCCGGGAGCGACTCGAGTGATGGGGTCTTCACGATTGACTGCGGACCGCCCTTCGTCGTGAGCACCTCGCCCACGGACAAGTCGGTCGACGTTCCGCTGAACACCACCATCGTGTTCACTTTCAACGAATCCATGAACCAAGGGAGCGCGGAGGCGGCCTTCAACATCACGCCGCCCACGACCGGACTCTTCAGTTGGCCGGATCCCGCGACCCTCGAGTTCATCCCGAATCCGCCCGTCGGTGAGCTCCTGCCATGCACGACCTACACCGTGGTCATGGTCCAGTCGGCCATGGACGATTCCGATCCCGGAAACCAAATGCTGAACAACTACTCCTTCGAGTTCACCACAGTCTGTGTGGGTGTAGCGCCGTACATCGTGAGCACGGACCCCTCCGACGGAGAAGTGGATGTCGAAGTGACCCGGCCGATCGTCGTCGTCTTCAGCGAGCCGATGAATACGTCCAGCGTCACCTGGACGGTCATGCCGTCCATCCCCCTCACCCCATTCTGGTCAGGGAACAACTCGACCCTGACCCTAACCCATCCGGACTTCGCGCCCTGCACCGCCTACAACATCCTAGTCAACGGAACGGACGTGGACGGGAATCCCCTGGTTCCGGGCCCCGTCCCCAACCCGTGGAACTTCAACCNNCCCCTCTGTCTCCCTCCTGAGTCCAATGGGAGGGGAGGATTGGACGGGGGGATCCCTCCACACCATCTCATGGAATGCGTCCGACCCGGAGGACCCACCCTGGGCGCTGACCATCGATCTGTACTCGTCGCAGGACAACGGGAGCACCTGGGTTGCCATCGTCCTCGGACTCGGGGGGTCGAACAGCACCTACTCATGGACGGTTCCGCCCATCGACAGCTCGACGGTCCGAGTACGGGTGTGCGTGACGGACACCGGGAACCTCACCAGTTGCGACCTCAGCGGACCGTTCACCATCGACTCCACGCCGCCCCAGGTGAACGGTACAGATCCGCAGGACGGGGCGACCAACGTGTCCACGATGACAGCCATCAGCGTCTACTGGGACGAGCCCATGGACAGCGCGGCAGCCAACGCATCCTTCGCGATCACCCCGCCTGTTGCAGGGACCCTTGTGTGGCCGTCCGCCACCACCCTCGTGTTCACTCCGACCGTACCCTTGGCCCTGTGCACCACCTACATCGTCGACCTGTCGGGCTTTGAAGACGACAGCGACCCGGGCAATGAGCAGGTGCCTCACATGTTCGCCTTCTCGACCGTGTGCCCGAGTCCGCCCTCGGTCGCATTGAGTCGTCCCGTAGGAGGGGAATACTGGGCGGGCGGCTCGACCGAACGGGTCGAATGGACCGGGGCAGACTCCGAGACGTCTCCCGCGAACCTCACGTTCTACCTGAACTACACGAGCAGCGCCGGCAGCGGGCCAATCGCGGGACCCCTCCTTGGTGCCTTTAGCTACGACTGGACGGTGCCCATCCTCGACACCTCGGACGCAGTGGTGAACATCACCATCATCGACGAGGATGCGATGATGGACTGGGACGAGAGCGGACCGTTCACCATCGACTCGACGCCTCCCACCCTCGCCAGCTTCACTCCCATCGGATGGAACGTCCCCGCCGGTTCGGAGATTGTCGCGGTCTTCAGCGAGCCCGTGAACGCCATGTTGAACTACACCACCGAGAGCTTCGGGCTCCAAGACGAGGACACGGGGTCGTGGCTCTCCGTCACGTGGACTCGCGTCCCGCCGACGATGTGGCCCACGGAAATCCGCTTCGTCCCCACCCCACCGCTTCCGCTCTGCGGGAACTATCGCGCCTATGTGAACGACACCTTCTTCGATCGGGCGGTCTGGTCCCTGGCCAACCCGACGAGCTGGACCTTCCACACGCTGTGCGAGCCGACCGTCACCCTGCTGGCACCCACAGGGGGGGAGGACTGGACGGGCGGCACCCCCCACGACGTGGTCTGGACTCTAACGGACGAAGTCGACGTCTCCCTCTCTGTGTGGGTCAACTACTCTTTGGATGGCGGGGCGGACGGTTTCCCGTACCCCGTCATCGGTGGCACGTGGCCCGTGGGAACCACAGCCTACAGCTGGACACTCCCCATTGTAGACTCCGACCAGGTCCGCCTGCGGATCACCGCCCTGGACAGCTCCGGCCTGATTGGCACCGCCGAGAGCGGGGACTTCACCATCGACTCCACCGCACCCACCATCCTGACCAGCGTACCCTTCGACGGGGCGACGGGCGTGAAGACGAAGCCGGTCCCGCCCCTCCAGGTCGTGTTCGATGAACCCGTGGACCGGGCCTCGGCCGTGCAGGCCTTCTCCATAGTGCCGAACCCGGGGGGCGTGACCCTCAGCTGGACCACGACGGCCGACGGTCAGGACATCCTCGTCATCAACCACGACCCCCTGAAGTCGAAGACGGACTACCTCATCACGTTCAGCACGGACCTGAAGGACGACAGCGACCCAGGAAACCACGCGACGGCGCCCCTCACCATCGCCTTCACGACAAAGCCCCCGCCTGACGTGATCCCCCCGGTCGCCCTAGCGGTGGGAAAGCGGCAGGTCCAGGTCGGGGAGCCGGTCACCCTGGACGGGAGCGGGTCGACGGGGAACATCACCCGGTACGTGTGGACCATCCAAGACAACCAGGGCTGGATCGTGGCCGTGCGGGAAGGGGAGACCGCAACCTACACGTTCCAGAAGAACGGTCGGTACAGCGTGACCCTCACCGTGTCGGGCCCAGGCGGCAACGACTACGACACCCTCGAGATCGTGGTCACGAGCAACCCGAACGCCCTCCTCGCGCTCGCCGGCGCCGCGGCACTCGTTGGCGCCCTCCTCGTTGGCGGGACGGAGGCGGGGCGGGTGGGCTTCCTCACGTTGCTGCTGGCCCCCGTGTACCGCCGGAAGCTCAAGGGGAAGACGGACCCGGAGACGCGAGGGATGATCCGCGGGTACATCCGCGTCCACCCAGGCGACACGTACACGGACATCAAACGGAACCTCGGCCTGAACAACGGCACCCTCACGTGGCACCTCCTCAAGCTCAAGAAGGAGGGGGTCATCAAGACTCGCACGCAGGGCCCGCGGAAGCGGTACTACCCGGCGGAGATGCCCCTGCCGGCGGACAACGGCAGCGAGCTCCACGAGGTGCAGATGCAGTTGCTGAAGGCGGTGAGGGCAGCCCCCGGCCTGCGGGTGAGCGACTTGGCCGCGGAGACGGGGGTCTCAAGCCAGCTGGCCCTGTACCACCTCCGGAAGATGTCTCAGAAGGGGCTGGTTTCCCTCGAGCGGCGCGGGGTGCGGCTGAGGGCCTATCCGCCCAAGGACTGGGAGACGTGAGGTGGGGACGGCTGCGACCTTGGTCAGCTCTCCCTACAGGAATCGCTCGCCTTTCGTCTCCGGCCCGAGGGCCGCGAGGACAAGCCCGCCGAGGGCCATTACGATGGCGATGGAGGTCAGCGGCGCGACGACGCCGCCCCCGGTGTAGGCGAACAGCGCGCCAAACACCACTGGACCGAGGATGGCGGTGATCTTGCCGACGCCCTCCGCGAGGCCGAACCCCGTCGCGCGGTACTGCGTCGGGAACAGCTCGCTCGTGTAGGGATACACCGCGCCCCACGCCCCGAGGTTGAAGAAGCTCACGAAGGCGAGGGCCACGAAGAGGATCCAGAGTTCCGTCGCGGTGGCGAACACGTAGCCACTCGCCCCCCCGAGCAGGAGGAACAGCGCGAGGGTCGGCTTGCGGCCCCACGCTTCCACGAGGTACATGGAGACGCCGTATCCGGGGAACTGGGCGAGGGCGGAGACCACGAAGAACCAAGCGAGGAGGGCGACATTTGAACCGACGACCCCGAAGATCGGAAGCGCGAAGGGAAGGGAGAGGAACAGCCCGTAGTAGCTGAAGTTCAGCGCAATCCAGACGGCGATGGTGACCACGGAGCGCCTCAGGAGGACGCCGCTGAACAACGCGGCGATGGGGGCTTGAGGCACCGCCTGCTCCCGCGACAGGGACGAGGGATCGACGGGGAGGCCAGACACGCGTTCGAGAATGCGGGCCGCCTCCTCCATCCGACCGTGACGGGCGTGGTAGAAGGGGCTTTCGGGAATCCAAACGCGCGTCAAGAAGGCCAGGAAGGCGGGAAACGCGGCGACGACGAAGAGGACCCGCCAACTCTCCAGGTCGAAGGCCGTCACGCCCCCGACAATGAACACCCACCAAAACGCGATGGCAAGAAGGAACCCAATAGGCCAGAAGAAGTCGAGGAGCACCATGAAGCGGCCCCGGGATTGGGGCGGCAGGAACTCGGACAGCATTGACGGATCGACGACGAGCATCCCCCCGAGACCGAGGCCCGCGAGGAAACGGAATGCGAAGACGCTCCACGGATCCCATGCCGCCGCCGTCAAGGCGGTGAAGAGGGAGTACGAGAGGATGCTCGCGAGGAAGATTCTGCGTCGGCCCTCGGCGTCCGCTAGGCGTCCTAAGACGAGGCTCCCGATGAAGGAACCCATCAGGGTTGCGGACGCGATGAGGAAGAATAGAATCGGCTGCGCGGTCTGATCGATCCCGAAAGCACCAAAGATGGCGGGGAGGACGAAGCCAATCAGAATGATTTCGAACGCGACGAAGGTCCAGGCGAAGCCGGTGATGAGCACCACGCGGCGGTGGAACGGGGTGAAGCCCCCCTCTCGCAGCACCTCCTCGACGGTGCGGGTCCCCTCCGCGGCCATTCAAGGGGGCGATGGCGTGGGGGTATTTGAGAATCGCCCACGAAGGCGCTGATGCTATCCGAGCTCCCGGAGGCGGCCGATGACGAAGTTTGCGGTCCTCCGGGCCATGGCCATGATGGTGATCATGGGGTTCACGCCGGGGGCGGAGGGCAGCACGCTCCCGTCCCCGATGAAGAGGTTCTCCACGCCCCGGAGCTCCCCCGAGGGACCCGTCGGCAGGCGGTCCGAGGCCCCCATGGGCACGCTCCCCATGGCGTGGGCGGTGAAGAGGGCCATGTTGTTCGGCTTGACCCCCAGCGCCCGGGCCCGGTCCGCGAAGGCGGCCAGCTCCTCCGGGCGGATGGCTCCGTCCCGCCAGGGGATCTCGCACCCCTGGTTGTGGAGGCTCCACACTTGCCGGGCCCCGGAAGCCGCGTGAATCCGGGCGGACTCGATGATCCCATCGACCATGTCGCCTTGGTCCGCGATGTGCATGCGGTAGTCGATGACGGCGTTGCCGTGACGGTCCAGGGTGACCCGCCCCGCGGCCCGGTCCCGCACCAAGATGATGTTGGCCATGATGTGGCGGTAGCGCCGCATCAGGTCCTTGTGGGCCCGCCCGCCCCGCCACGGGAGGCCGAGGCCCGTGAGGCCGGGATGGGCGGGGACCGTCTCCAGCCAGAAGCCGTGGTGCTGCCCGTCCAGGTTCGTCCACCGGTCGATGTGGAGGGTCTGGGGGACCCCCGCCCACATGCGAATCGGCTCGGGGTACACCCCGCCCACCGCCGTCGTGGGGTCGAAGCGCATCCCCCGGCCGATGCCCGGGTGCCGCAGTGCCGAGCGCAACAGGATCGCGGGCGTCTGGACGGCCCCCGCGGCGACCACGACGACCCTCGCCTTGACGTGCACGGGGACCTCCCGCCCGCTCGCCCTCTGGACCGCCTCCACCCCGACGGCCCTCCCCCCGCGGACGTCGACCGTCCGCACTTCCGTGTCGAAGAGGAACCGGGCCCCGTGTCGCTGGGCGTCCGGCAGGTACGTCACCAGGGTGGACTGCTTCGCGGAGAAGACGCACCCGAAGTAGCAGTAGTCGCACCGGTTCCGGCACGCCCGGGCGTTCTTCGGGGTCACGTGGTAGTCCACCCCGTCCCGGAGGCCCAGGGCCTCGCAGCCGCGGGCGAGGACCTCGCTCGGGGGGGTCCTCACGGACTCCTCCACGCCCACCCCGAGGCGCGCCCAGACCTCGTCCACGTAGCCCTGGAACGTGGCCCCCGTGAGCCCCCGGAGGCCGAAGTCCCGCTCCCACTCCTCCAGCGCCCACGCGGGAGGGCGGAGGCACGTCATCCAGTTGATCGTGGTGCCGCCCCCCGCGGTCCGCCCATGGAGGACCCCGAACGCGTAGTCCTTCGTGGCCAGGAGGCCGTGGCGGTCGAAGGTCTCGTCCGTCCCCGGGAGCTCCCGCTGGGTGAAGGTCTCCGCGGTGAGGAAGGGCCCGGCGTCCAGAACGAGGACGCGGTGGCCCGCCTCGGCCGCCTTGGCGGCGATGACGGCGCCCCCCGCCCCCGAGCCGACGACGACCACGTCCGTCTCGAGGGAGGTCTCCCGGTCCAGGGTGAGGGGTTGGAGGACCAGGTCCTCGGGGGTCCGAAATCCTTCCCGGGCGGCGTCGTCCGGGGCGTCGTAGCCGATCCCCGTCCAGTTCGGGTTCTCCTTGCCGTCAGGGAGGGAGGCGTAGTACAGGAAGCAGACGAGGCGCTTCACCGCGTGGAACCCGCGGCGCTTCACCCCCAGGCGGCTCTCCGTCCACGACAGGAGGTACCGCTCCCGCGCCTCGGGGCTGAGGTCTCGGAACCGGATGGGGCGCCCCGCGAGGAGGAGGTTGTACAAGGGGCTCTCCACGGCCCGGAGGAGGGTTCGGAACTGGCGCTGCGCCTCCGGCGGCTGGTAGTCCCGGATGGCCTCCGCGGCGAGGGCGTCCACCCCCAGGTCGCTGGCGGAACCGCCCAGGGGCTCCGCCGGGTCTCCCGTCCGCGGGACCAAGGTGTCCGCGAGGCGGCGGAGAGTCTGGCGTTCCGCGTCGGTGAACTCCACGGGAATCCGGGCGGATATCGGTCCGGCGCATATGAGGTTAGTCGGTGGCGCGGCAGAGGAGGGCGTGGTGGCCCTTCTGGTGGCGGCCCAGGTCCACGGTGGCCGCGACCTCCAGGCCCGCGTCTTCGAGGGTTTTCGCGGCGTCCTGGGCCACCTCGCGGGGGTCCGCCGTCGCGTCCACGCTAGCCGCCTTCAACATGAACAGGACGCTCCCGCCGTCCCGGAGCAGGGGCCGGTTCGCCAAGAGGATGTCCACCTGGTCCCGCTGGGCCACGTCCTGGTAGAGGATGTCCGCCTTCCCCACGAGGGCCGCGTAGTCCCCGGGCCTCCGGGCGTCGCCCAGGATTGGGAAGAGGTTCCCCCGCACCTCCCCCAGGGCGAAGAGCTTCCGGAACGGGACGGGGGAGATCTCCACCGCGAACACCGCACCCTGGGGGCACAGGTCCGAGACGTGGCTCGGGGTCGTCCCGTCCCCCGCGCCGAGGTACAGGACGCGGGAGGCCTCCTCGAAGGGGAAGAAGCCCGTCCGCTGCAGGAGGAGGGCCGCGAGCTTGCTCCGGGTGGGGTTCCACGCCCGGTACTCCACGCCTTCGTCCTTCCGGAGGCGCTCCCCGTACACCGCGAGGCCCGGGGTGAGGTTGCGGGTGTACAGCGTCCGCCCGTCGGTGAAGACGCCGGGGACGCCCGCGGGCCTGAGGGTCATGGCGGGGGAGGAGCCGGCCGGCGGCTCTTAAGGGGTCCGGTGGGCCGCGGAATGGGAAGAGCCTATGTAGGGCGGGGGTGTCCCCCCGGGCGAGGTGCGCCCATGGTGCAGAAAGTCATCGACATCGTCGGAACGTCCCCGGAGAGCTTCGCGAAGGCCGCGCAGGATGCGGTGAAGACCGCCGCGAAGACCGTGCGGAACATGAAGTGGGCCCGGGCCTCGGAGTTCGAGCTAGGGCTGGACGCGGACCGGATCGCGGAGTACCGCACGACCCTGCGGGTCTACTTCGACGTGGAGTGAGCCCTCCCGGGGACCCCCGCTGATACCGTTATAACGGGCCGCCACCATCCTTCGGCCGGATGGCGGGGGAGGACGAGGAGGTCCAGGACCAGCTGAAGGCCCTGGCGAAGAAGATCGAGAGCCTGGAGGCGTCCCTGTCCCGGGTGGCCGCCCCCTACGGCGAGCTCCTCGAGTACCTGGAGCGGTTCCAGAGCATCAGCCGGGGGTATTTCCGCCTCCTGGAGATGTATGAGAAGTACGGGGCCATCTCCCCCGAGCTCGTCATCCCGGGGCTCAAGGACCCCATGTCCCGGGACATCGTCCGGGTGCTCTTCGACGGGAAGCCCCGGAACATCTCCGAAATCACCCGGGCGGTAAAAGGGCTGCGGGGCACCGCGTCCCGGCGCATCGTGCGGGAGAAGCTGGAGGCCCTGGAGGCGGACGGGGCCGTCGTCGCCCGCCAGACGGGGAAGAGCCGGGTCTTCACGGTGTCCGAGGCGGTGACCAAGAAGTGGTCAGAAGTGCTCGGATTGCTGAAGTAGGCTGTCCAACCCTCTTGGGGGTAGGTGAAGGACATGGTGAACGGCGGTGGCACGAAGGTCCGCGCCCGCGCGGTGCGGCGAGTCCTGGGTCGAGAGTGGGTCCGGGGCGGACCCGACGAGGTCTGCCTGGTCCGCGCCAGCGGCGGCACCCGAGTCATCACCCTGAGCTGAACGAGGTGAACGCATGGGAGAAGATTCCGACGCAGAGGAAGTGAAGGAGATCCTGACGGTGGTCGCCGACAAGATCCCCGCGCTGCTGACGAGCCTGACGGACGTGCTGTACGGGAAGGACCAGGCCGCGAAGTACGGCGAAGCCGTGGCCGGGTTCTACAGCTCCCTGAAGGCGGCGGGCATGACGGACGCCCAGGCCTTCGAGCTGACCCAGCAGTACATGAGCAGCCTGAACATCCCCGGAATGATCGGGAAGGCCATGAGCGGCGGTTTCGGCGGCGGTGAGGACAACGACATCGGCGAGGCCATCAAGCAGAAGATCCAGCAGAAGATCGAAGAGCACGAGTGAGGGAATCCCCGTCGTCCTGGCGGCCACGATTCCCGCGCTCCTGGTGCGGCTGGGCTTCAGCTACCTGCGCTACAAGCGCAAGATTCGCAAGGCCGGCAAGGTCTTCCGCCGCCGGCTCGAGCAGAACGGCCTCCCGCCCCAGGCGGCCCGGCAGCTCGCCGAAGCGTACGAGGAGAGCCTCAGCGTCCGCAAGCTCATCCGGCAGTTCGGAGGCCAGGGGCTACCCACGGGCTTCTTCAAGATGGGCTAGGATCGTCTTCGCCGTCGCGGGGCCGATCCCCTTCACGGCGCACAGCTGGTTCTCGTCCGCCGCCCGGAGCTTCTCCAAGGTCTCGAAGCCCGCCGCGACGAGGGCCTCCGCCTTCTCCTTGCCGAGACGCGGGACGGTCCGCAAGAACTCCATGGCGTCCTCCCGCGGGGGCTCCCCCAGGGCCTCCAGGGCTTCCAGGGCTTCCGTGGCCTCCTTCAAGGTCGGATCCATCTGGAGGGCGCGCTCCAGGCTCTCCTGGGCCTCCTGATTGTCCCCCGCGGCCGCGAGGGCGCGACCGTGGGCGCTCCAGACCCGGGGCAGGGAGTCGTCCTCGTCGAGGGCCTCCTGGAAGCACTGGGCCGCCTCCCGATGCATCCCCAG